>Ga0209210_1000620_pt1 | contig 36224 bp, 45 predicted proteins | sample RifGroA1_FD_183991 | JGI IMG/M metagenome (GOLD analysis project Ga0209210, IMG submission 183991) | Contaminated groundwater microbial communities from Rifle, Colorado, USA - Rifle Groundwater A1 (SPAdes) (version 2) | ecosystem: Environmental > Aquatic > Deep subsurface > Groundwater >...
GTAGAAACTTTATAAGTTATTAGCCGCCGAATTTCCAAAAACCCCCAGTCCGAAACCTGCCCGTATTCCTCCCCAGACCCCTCCTGCGGGCGGGAAATCAGCCGAGGCAGGGCGAATCCATTCCCCCCAGACAAATTGTTTCGCCCTGCTGAGTCCTTTTTAGTAGTTTTAATCATTTGGATTTTGCTCGAAAAAAGTTCGAACTTCGTTCAAAAAACACCGCCAGAAATATGGTCGGCGTGAAATGTTTTGAGAGATGAACTTTTGAAATAAAAATAAGTTTAATTTTTGTAATGAACGAAACTAAAGAAAAGATAATAGTTTATTTAGGCGGAGGGGCAATGTCAGGATGTTATGGGGCGGGAGTGTTAAAAGGACTACACGACCACAAATATATCGACTCAATTGAGGCGATATACGCAAATTCAGTCGGTTCGCTTAATGCGGCGTATTTATTATCTAATCAGGCTGAATTGGGATCTACTATTTATTTTGAAGATTTACGTGAAGGATTTATTTTTCCTTGGAATTTATTTACGGGAATCATAGATTTAATTCGCAACAGATTTCTAGGAAAAATTAAAAAAGAAAATGCCCACAATGTCGTAGATATCAATTATGTTTATAATATTCTAGATAAGAGAAAAACATTAGATATAAATACGATTAAAAATAATCCAATAAATTTATTTGTAAAAGTTCTTAATATAGAAACAGGAGAGATCGAATATAAATCATTCAAAGATTACCCAACACTTGATTTGTTAAAAGCGGCAATTACGATAAAACCATATTTTTTTGAAGAAACTTTATTGAATGGGAAATATTACATAGATGCTAGTATAAAGGAACCAATAGGAATTGAATATCTATTAAATAAATATCCTAATCGAAAAATAATAGTTGCATTGAACGAGCCCATAATTAGAGGACTTAGACATTATTTTAAAAACTTCGTCGAAGGAATAGTTTCTAGCCTTTACCCATATAAGGTTTCTCTGTTTGATTTTTATCAAGATAGAGAAAATCTTATTAGAAAAGATATAAAAACTTGTTTAGATAACGAAAAAATATTATTATTAGACCCTAACTTTAGCGGTAGAACTCGACCCAGAACTACAAAATTATCTGTAGTGAAGGAAACCTTTGATAAGGGTTACAAAGACTGCGAAAAGATAATGGATTTTATTAATGAGAGCTAGGGAAGATCCTACGGCAATAAAAGATCTGCCTATAAAGAACGAAGATAAATTAAAAATGGTCATAACATATGGAACGTCTTAAATTTACAAATATAGCAGTATTTATAATTTTCTTTGGTGTCGCTTTATTCGAAGCTCTGCGCGGACATAATTGGTTGGAAGCACTGATTTTTCTAATTCTGGGCGTGATATCGCTCTGGGTAGATGTTAGTGAAAAATAAATCATGAATTTATTGCTCATTGTCTTCTGGATCATCGGCATCACTAGCTTCACTTTATTGGGTAGTTGGTATGCTAGGAAATACAATAAGCCAGATTTGTTGATCGGTCTTTATGTCACCTTTGTTTTAGTGGCACAGATTTTGGCGGCTAAAATATCGATATTTGATTTGGGATTTAGGACATTCTACGGGCCGAGCGGTGTGCTAGTGTTTTCCATCACATATTTACTGACCGATATTGTAAATGAAAAGTTTGGCCAAAAAGAAACTCAAAAGATGATATTGATTGCCTTTGTCTCACAAGTAGCCATGGTCTTTTTCTTTTGGTTGGGCACGCAATTTCAGCCGGCGCCATTTTGGACAATGCAGACGGCCTGGGAAAATATATTTAATCTGGTGCCAAGAATTACCCTTGCCAGCTGGATCGCCTTCTTGATATCAGAAAATTTTGATGCATTTGTCTATTCGTGGTTCAAGAAGCTGACCCACGACAAGCATCTCTGGATGCGAAATGTTTTCAGCTCTATCCCATCTCTATTACTAGACAGTCTGATTTTTATCCCTATTGCTTTCTTGGGAGTCGCACCCTTGATGTCTTTGATGGTGGGTCAAACCGTGGTTAAATGGCTGGTTGGATTAATTAATATTCCGTTTATGTATTTAAATAAATATATTTTAAAAGAAAATGAATAAGAAAGGTATTGCATGGTTAGTTATCGGACAAAGAGTTTAATAAAGCAAAAATCACCTCAATATTAGAGGCGATTGTGCAGAGGTTCAAGACTATCTAAATGGGTTTAGCGATTATATAACAATTTAAGCTTCTCGAGGCCTCGATGCGCTTGAACGGCAATAGTATTTTTTGATTGACCAGTTATCAGGGACATTTCTTTAAGTGATAAATCCTGCACGTAGCGCATGCGCATAATCTTTTGAAATTTTTCGGGTAGACGCTGAATTAGAAGAAGTGCTTCTTTTCCATCTAGTATGTCAAAAAGCTTATCAGAGCTCTTATCGCTTGGCTCAAAGCCTTTTTCAAGAAGGAGGTCCAGTGAAACCGTTTTGTGTTTTCTGTATTCATCCACGATTAGATTATTAAGCACGTGATAAAGAAAAGCTTTCATCATATCAATCTTGCCACCCTTAACAAGATAACTCCATGTTTTGACGAATGTGTCTTGAACTAAATCTTCTCCAGTTGCGTGAGAGCGTACTTTAAAGAAGGCATATGAATTAAGCTTCTTGCTATAGTCCCCATGGGCCGTAGTCAATATTGTCTGTTGTTCTGACTCTTGTTTGGGTGTCATCATTGTATGGTTATGCCGGACGTTGCAACGTCCCATTACATTATCATTACATTAATACTGTAATAATATAGGAATTCCCCTTATTCCATGCTAATTAGAGGAGTCGAGCGTGTCTTTGTCTTATTACATTGATATTACAAGAATATCGAATCAAGTAGTAACTGTCTGGGCTGTAAGCATGGCACATTAGTAGCTTAATGGCAAACTGCAATGATTAGACCCTCCCATCGGCTGTATTAGTATGAACTCTCGTAATACTCCCACGACTGGACAACAACGTCCTAAGTTAGACTATGATATAGCCGAATATTTTACTAATTGGTCTCAGAAGTCGCCGATCTCGGTATTACGCAATTCGTTAGTGACGTTTGTGGCCGTAGTAGTCTTAGCCGGGGGCATATTTTTCTGGGCATCAGAATTTCGTCTAATTTTTATTGGAGATGACTATACCCAAAATAATTCCGAGATAGCCAAGTCGGGGCTAGAAACTATGAAGCGAATGGTAGGCAATCAACAAGTTTGGTCAGAAAGTATCCAGGATGAGTATAATAAGATATTCGTAAATAATTCCACAAAAACACAGGCAAGCGGATATATTTACAATGATAATTTTACCGGGTTAGACGAATCGACTGATCAAGCATCGGCAAAACAGTAATTGAAATAATTTAATATCTCGTACGGCATTATTAACATGGAAACAACTAAAAATAGCATGGGCAAGATATCAAAACCTATCGGCACGGACTTTTTCGAACGCTTGTGGGAGGAAAGTTGGATATATATAAAGACCGTAGTGGATGTTGTACGAGAGCCAATCTTAATTCTTGATAAGGATTTACGTGTCATGGCAGCCAACGAACCTTTCTATCGAACGTTTCAGGTTGAATTAAAAGATACTGAGGGCAAAATTGTGTATGAATTGGGTAATCGCCAATGGGATATTCCCGCCCTACGCAAGCTTCTAGAAGATATTCTGCCCAAGAATACATTTTTCAAGGGCTTTGAAGTTACCCATGATTTTCCTCTTATTGGAAGCAAGGTCATGATTTTAAATGCCCGCCAGATCCATTTTAAAGAAGAAACTGTCCCGGGATTATTCCCACCAATTATCCTTCTTGCCATTGAAGATGTTACCGATATGATGGCCGTTGCTGAAACACTTGCCGGCCATGTAAAACAATTTGAAACCAAGCTTACCGAAAGAACACAGAAGTTGGAGACCCATATTGGTAGACTGGAAGCGGAGATTAATAATCTTAAGAAATCGTAGTAGGCTAAAATATATAAAATAATTATAATTTTTCTGTCTTTGATGGGCCACTTCTCTTAATGGCCCATCGGGCAAATTTATTAAATATATAAATGGGAATAATTTTATGGATTATATTCGGTGCGTTAGTTGGCTGGATAGCTTCACTTATCATGAAGACTGATGCTGAACAGGGAGCCTTGCTTAATATTGTTGTTGGTATTATCGGTTCGGTGATGGGAGGTTGGTTAATGGGCGTGATGGGAAAGAGTGGTGTGGGTGGATTTACGCTATACAGTTTTCTCGTTGCATTACTTGGAGCATGTGCGTTTATTGCTATCGTAAAGGCTTTAAGGCGCTAAAATCGCCAATAATTGCAGATGGTGATCATGTCCAAGGGCCTGAGTATATTGTAATAAATTGTCCGATAGATCGGCATCTATGGTGACATACATATGAAAATACTCAATAAAATTTTAGTAACCTTATCGATTGTCGTCTTTGTATTTGGAACATCTGGTGTAGTTTCAGCCGCAATTGCGGTAAATTTGGGAACAGCCGGTAATTTTGCGGTTCTTGGAAGTTCCACAATTACCAACGTTGGCTCTACTGTTGTTAATGGAGATCTGGGTTTAAGCCCTGGAACCTCAGTTACGGGATTTCCACCAGGCGTTATTAATGGCACACAACATTTGACTGATCCAGTAGCAGCTTTAGCTCAGGCAGACTTGGTTACAGCTTATAATGCAGCTAGTGCTCAAACGGGTGCTACGACAGTATTGGGTGATCTTGGGGGCCTAACTTTAATACCAGGTGTTTATAATTCTGCATCGTCACTTGCTATTACTGGTACGCTTACACTAGACGGACAAGGCAATCCAGACGCAATTTTCGTTTTTCAAATCGGATCATCTTTGACCACAGCATCAACAAGTAGGGTGAACCTAATCAATGGTGCTCAGGCGTGTAATGTTTTTTGGCAGGTTGGCTCGTCTGCTACGCTCGGTACGAATTCTAATTTTGTTGGAAGTATCTTAGCCTTTACATCAATTACTGCGACTACGGGCTCCTCAATCAATGGTCGAGTGCTTGCACGTAATGGCGCGGTGACCTTAGATACTAGTCCCGTTACGAGACCGGTCTGCATTATTGCAACACCGACACCTACCCCAACACCCGCACCGACATTTACTCCTACCCCAACTCCTACCCCAACTCCTACGCCTACTCCAACTCCGACTCCAACTCCGACTCCAACGCCATCTTTTACTCCCGTTCCTGGATTACCAAATACTGGCATTGGTCCTAATGGGGGAAATATTCCATGGAATGCTGTAATGATGGCCAGTGTCTTAATGATAATTTCAATATCGCTCCTAATAGCTCGTAGGAGATATATGCTTTAGTCTAGTCGCATTGTATGGTCAATAATAATTAACACTAATATTATGCTTTTAACTATAGGATTTATACTCATAGCTTTATGGCTCATTGGGTTTATTGTTTTCCCAGTATTGGGATGGTTTATCCATCTCCTTCTTATCGTGGCCATTGTTGTAGTTCTCGTGCGATTTATTCGCGGTAAATAGATTTCTTCAAGATCTATGAAATCGAAAGATTTACTTAGGAAGGGATTATTAGCCATTTCTCTTACGGCATATCTTATTGCCCTGGTTCTTATTTTTTATTTTATTCCAAAAAGCTTAGCTAGAGCTGACCTGGAACTAATTATAAAAAACGCTATTGTTTACGTAAAACAGGGGCAGGTTAACTATGGACTACCAGTACGTCTGAGAATGCCCAGTATTGATACTGATGCGATTGTTGAGCATTTGGGTATTACTCCCGACGGGATTATGGATACGCCAAAAAATATTGATAATGTAGCTTGGTTTAATCTTGGCCCTAGACCCGGAGAGATAGGTAGTGCCGTGATCGCCGGACATTATGGATGGAAAAACGGAAAGGCATCCATTTTTATTAATTTATATAAATTAAAGAAAGGTGATAAATTATATGTTGAAGACGATAAGGGAGTGGCCATTTCTTTTATAGTGCGAGAGACTAGGAAATATGACCAAAAAGCTGATGCTTCGGGTGTGTTTAGCTCTAGTGATGGACGCTCACGCCTTAATCTCATTACTTGTGAGGGAGACTGGGATAAAGTTTCTAAAAGCTATCCAGAGCGCTTGGTAGTATTTACCGAAAAAGAATAGCCCTTTTTTATTTCTGGCAAGGTGATATTTTATAAGTAGTACTTTGAGAGGCTGGAAATGAAATACGCAATTCGACTTATTCTGGCTATTTGTCTAATCTTTGCTATTTTTCAAATAGCGTCCGGGCAGGTACTAATTGATTCATATGGCCAGTATGTTAATGGAGATAAATCCGTAGAAAGAATAGTTACGTCTGGGAATAGAGGCTATGTTTTCGTTGAAGATAGTGCTTCTGGTCAGAAATATGAATGGTTTTTTCCCGAAGGTCCCAATGAGCAAAAAAACGGTTCTGTACCATGGGCGATAAATACATGGGTTGCATTTCAAATACGTGAGATTAGATTGGGCCAAGTTAATGCGTGCTTTCATTATTTTGTGATTGAGGGTGATAGAATAATTGAATTTAACTGTGGCAGAAAAAGCTCCGCGAAGCCTGACAGAAAAGACCAGAAGAGCGCGCGAATTAATGATCTGCCCGATCAAATTAAGAAAGAATTATCGGAATTTCGCTCTCGAGCTAAGTCAGTTTGGCCAAAAGTGTTATTTCCGGAGTAACCAATATATGAGCCATGGGGCTCATTTTTTAATCGTGAATATGATTTGCAAATAGTGTAGGTCTGTGGTATAATATAAGATATAGGTTTTGTTCGGAAAGCCCCTTGAAACAATCAGATTTGATCGTCGAAAGGCGATTAGGGAGAAGAAGATGAACGAAAGACTTCGTCCGTGGTTTTACGCGGCATGCTCAATTGTCTGGATTGTCGTAGGATTCGCTCCGTCGGCGTACCAGATGAATGCCGAGCAGGGAAGGCTCGATGATGCCTTCTACGCCACGATCAAGGCTCTATCACCAGAGGAGCTCGTGGCGGAAGGTGTTGTGGTTAGTACAAATATGCTCGATGCCAAAACGTGGCAAGAGTACGGTCTGGCTCTGCGAGGGATTGAAGAGTATAAGATCAGGGTCAATAAGATCTCGCGAGAAACCAATCGTTGGAAAGCTGACAGTAAGACCCTGGATCCGCTATTTATAGCAGAGGTGAGGCTATCTTCGATTCAAGCGGTCGTCCAGATGAAGAGGAGTGAGCTCGTAGAGAGCATTGGGACCGAGACTATTCCTGAGGATGGCTTTAAGATCGTTGATACTCGCAAGATAGCTCCGTGGGCGATTCTCTGGCCGGCAGTCTGGACGTCGTGGATCTTTGCGTCTCTGGTCCTACTAGTCAGGCTGGAGGCGTGTGGATTTAAGATCTGGCTTGAGATGCTGACGTTCTGGCGGTTTATTCTTTTCGCTCTTGCGGTGATGGTATGGCCCATCGGGCTGTTCAAATACCCGACAGGCGATCCGAGCCGGCAGGTCATTCGGGGGTTGCGGTTCGCTGCCTTTGCGTTGACAGCGGGGTTGAGTATGGCGCCAGCAATGGCCTTCGCGCAGGCGAAGAAAGACGACGGTGGTGGCAAGAGGAGGTCTTCGCCATACACCCTAAGCTTTGATGTGAGGAACACGGAGGTCGTGGGTCCGGAGCCCAATCCTGAGGTGTTGTTCAAAGGTACGCTGACCAGTCCAACTGGCTGGGTTGCTCAGACTACGGATGTTCATCGTCATAACGGTTTCTGGGCAACGACCAATCTGTTTGGTCATATCTTTTTTCGCAATCAAAGTGGCGTTCGCGTAGATGGTCTTGTCGGATTCTCGAAGAACTCGACCGGAGCTACGGTGATACTGGCCGGCGCGAGCGGAAGCGTCAATCGCAAGCGGTGGATGACGGCATTTCCATTTGCCGGTTACGAGCGTCGGCTCGACAAGCCGGTGAAGGACGTGTATCTCGTCAACCAGACACTTGTGAAGATGGGTGCCTGGCGGGCGGGTATCGAGACTTACTACAAGAAGATTTTCGGCGCTCCGACCCAGTACTATGCTGGCGGAGTGATTGGCAGGACGATTGGGAAAAAAGCGTACGCGGAATGCTCTGTCAATCGAGATCAACTTGATGTGTGGCGCATTCGCGGGCGCATGACTTATGCTCTTTCTTGGTAGGAAATCCCTGCCAGCAACGGCTCCGGTGTCAGAGGACACCGGAGCCGTTTATCGTATGCAGGGCTCTTTTTTTGTTGTATATTTCAATTAATGCGGTATAAATTAAGTATCGTTTGAGAAGATGTTTCGCCCAGCCATATTGAAGAGTACGACACATCTCGCCGAAGCCTAAGACTTTTAATCATACGGCTGTATTCTCTACTGAGAATCAGCCTCTATCTCGCGCCGTCGCGCTACGATAGTCTCTTAAAAGTATTATTCTTCGGCTTAATAACTATTACAAAACGATTGGGCAGAGTCGATCATTATGGAAGATAATATTTCTAAAATTAAGGAACGTTTGGATGTAGTGGAGGTGCTTTCTGGTTACATTAAAGTCCAGAAGGCGGGGATGAACTACAAAGCCCGTTGTCCATTTCATAACGAGAAAACGCCGTCATTTTATATCTCACCCGAGCGTCAAATATGGCACTGCTTTGGCTGTCAAAAAGGCGGAGACATATTTGGTTTCGTAAAAGAAATCGAAGGTGTTGAGTTTCCAGATGCATTAAGAATTCTTGCTCAAAAAGCAGGTATTCAGTTACAGCACCATGAATTGGTCTCAAATAAGGATGAGAAATCAGTACTCTTTGAAATATCAGAATTGGCTACTAAGTTTTTTGAAAAACAGTTACGGGCATCGCGCACAGGCATGCAAGCTCTGAAGTATTTAAAAGAAAGAGGACTCGAAGAAAATATTATTGACGAGTTCAGGCTTGGTTTTGCGGCCAACGATTGGGAGGCCTTGTCACGATTTCTAAAAGATCGCGGCTACAATGAGGGTGATATTGTTGGTGCGGGTTTAGCGATTAAGCGAGAAGGCAAGCCAGGAGTTTATGATCGTTTCAGGTCGCGTATCATATTTCCAATTATGGATTTAAATGGGCGAGTTGTGGGATTTACCGGTAGGGTCTTTGAAGCCGAGAAGCCACTAGTTACAAAAGGTGAGCAACCAGCCAAATATATAAACACCCCCCAGACTTTAATATATGACAAAAGTATGGTATTGTATGGCTTGAGTAAGGCCAAACAGGCAATACGCCAAAATGACAAGTGTTTATTGGTCGAGGGTAATATGGATGCCCTCATGTCATATCAGGCGGGAGTTGCTAATGTTGTAGCCTCATCCGGCACAGCGCTGACACCAAATCATTTAAAAATCCTACAGCGCTATACAAATAATTTGGATTTATCATTTGATACTGATCAGGCCGGAACGATTGCAACAAGAAGGGGTATTGGCCTAGCCTTGGCCCAGAATTTTAACGTCAAGGTGGTAACCATCGATGATCCTTCATGTAAGGATCCAGCAGATTATGTGCAGAAATATGGCCCCAAATGGGGGAGTTTGGTTTCTGCGTCAAAGCCTGTTATACAGTCGTATTTTGATAATATAAAATCTAAGATTGATCCTGCGTCAGTCGAAGGTAAAAAGTTAGTAATTAGTACATTGGCACCTTTCATCCAGCGCTTAGTCAGTAAAGTCGAAAAGACGCACTGGCTAACACAATTATCCGCCTATCTTAGAACTAAAGAAGATGCCCTTGAGGCCGATATTAATTCGGCGAAAGATGATCTTGGCGTTTATGATACAGGATTAAATAGGGGGCCAGTAGTAGCTGTGCCTATTACTCCAAACGTTGATGACAAGCTTGGTGTTGATATTTTGGGCGAAGCATTGCTTTCAATCATAATCAAGAATCCCACCCTCTTTACGGAAAAGATTAAGGAAATTAATCTTGGTCCATTGGATCTCTGGATTACCACAGTTATATCTAGGCTAGCAGAAGAAGATTTAGTTAATTTCAGTTTTGATAATTTCGTTAAGAAATTTGATGGTGATGGGGCTATGAAACTTGAGTTCGCATATCTTCGATCACAAGAATTATGGAGAGAATTCTCAGACAAAGATCTTTTGACTGAATTTATCAATATTATTAGAAGAATTAAGCATAGGACCGTTATCTCAAAATTAGCAAGTCTTGAGTATGAGATTAAAGAAGCTGAGAACGAGAAGAATAGGGATAAAGTTTTAGAATTAATTAATCGTTTCACTAATTTAACAAAAGAATTGACGGAAATAAATAACGTATAAAATGCCAAAAACAAAAAAGAAAGCACCTAAGAAATCAATTCGTAAAGTTAAAAAGAAAAATAAACTTGCGCGACCAAAAAAGAAGAAACTAAGTCGCAAACCAAGCAAGGCCATGCAGGCCAAGACTGCTTTGAATCAGACGGCCATCTTAAATTTAATTGAAAAGGGTAGGCATCGAGGTTTTGTCACGCAGTCCGAGGTATTAAGTGCCTTTCCCAGTATTGAAAAGAATATTCATGGTCTTGAAGAGCTTTACGATAAACTAGATAGTGCGAATATAAATATTATTGAATCTGGTAAAGTCTTCCAGGAAGAGACTGTTAAAGAATACGATGCCAAGAAAAAGATTGAAGTAGAATTTGGAGATTCAGCGGCTTCGGATTCGGTGCAGATGTATTTAAAGGAGATTGGCCAGTATCCTCTATTGACTGGAGATGAGGAGGTAGATCTAGCTAAAAGAATTGAGAAAGACGATGAGTCGGCCAGGCAACGTTTAGCATTATCCAACTTAAGATTAGTTGTTTCTATAGCCAAAAAATACGTTGGCCGATCGGCTAATTTAACTCTATTAGATCTCATCCAGGAGGGCAATATAGGCCTATTTAAGGCCGTAGAGAAGTTTGATTATACAAAGGGGTATAAGTTCTCGACTTATGCTACTTGGTGGATTAGGCAAGCCATTACGCGTGCCTTAGCTGATCAGGGCAGAACCATTCGTATTCCGGTGCATATGGTTGAGACGATAAATAAATATCAACAAGTAGTGCGTCGATTAGTGCAGGATCTTGGTCGTGAACCAATGCCAGAAGAAGTAGCGTCAGAGATGGGTGTCGAGGTTGATAAAATCAGACACATTATGAAAATCTCTCAAGAAACCATCTCGCTTGAAGCACCAGTGGGCGATGACGATGATCAGGATTCAAGCTTAGAAAGTTTTATTCCCGACGAAGATACGATCTCGCCATCAATGTCAGCCGCGCGTAAGATTTTAAAATCTTATATCAATGAGATAATTGCCGACTTGACTCCAAGAGAACAAAAAATACTTGATATGCGATTCGGTCTAACTGATGGCGTAACCCATACTCTTGAAGAAGTGGGTAAGGTCTTTGCTGTTACTCGTGAGCGTATTAGACAAATTGAGGCAAAGGCCCTAGAAAAAATTCGTCAGCATCATAAGTTGGGAAAGCTGAAAGGCTACGAATAAGTGTTCCAGAAACCATCTCCTCCAGACCGATAGTTATTTATCCCAGCTGATAAATACTATCTGCATGCTCGGTGTTTTGTTAAGACCCAGCCACTTTGTGGCTGGGTCTTAAACCTTCTTTATCGTGCCTACCGGCAGTAATGACTTGCCAAAACACCTGCGCAAGCTCTGAAGAGATGGTTTCTTGCGCTTGCCATCATTTATCCTATATATGTTGAAACGTATTTTATTTTGCCATAGTTGGCGATGGGCTAGGCATGGCTGGTCTGATTTGGATTGTTTGTGCTGTTATACTACCATCGGTATTAGTCTTGCCAGTAATGGTAACTGTTTTTCCAATTACTAAATCAGCAACAGTGCCATTGGTAAATTTACCTATTTCCACAGTACTAGGGAATAAGATTATCTTCGATCCGCCATCTTTTAGTTTGACGGTTATACTGGCCGTGTCCATGGAAAGAATATCTCCATTAATGAAGCTCATACCGTTTATTCCGCCACGAGCGCTACCCGCCATATTATTACCAAATTGACCCCTCTGTTGGCCTTGCCCAATATTGGCCAGTAAGCTTCTAGATTGACTATATTTCATACCGCTAAAAAATCCTAATCCCAAGCCTACGATTGCTATTATCGCAAACACAATATATTTGTTTCTCATGTTATTTTGTTATTTTTTTTATTATTCATAACGTAATGCTTCAATTGAATTTAATTTTGACGCTCTTTTAGCTGGATAATAGCCGAATACGATACCAATACCAGCCGAGACTCCGAATGCTAATAGAATGGAATTGACAGAGACTGATGTGGCAATGCCAGCAAAATACGATACGGCATAACTAACTAACCAGCCAACTATTATACCTATTACACCTCCGGTGAATGTTAGTACAATTGCTTCAGAAATGAATTGAAGATTAATATCTTTGCTTTTTGCTCCTATGGCTTTACGCAAGCCAATTTCGCGAGTGCGTTCAGTGACGGTTGTGAGCATCATATTCATAATACCAATACCACCAACAATCAATGAAATACTAGCTACAGCACCAAGCAATAAAGACAGAGTATCTGTTACGGAAGATGCGGTGGCAATAATGTCTGATTGATTCAATATACTAAAATCGGCCAGTGCCAGATCTGTAATTCTATGTCGATCAAGCAGTAAAGATGTAATATCAACCTGAACTTGAGTCATGGAATCTTGATCGCTAGCTTGAACGCTTATAGTACTAACATAGGTGCTACCCGCTAGAAAACGTTGCGCAGATGATATAGGAATAAAAACCATATCGTCAGGATTGCTAAAACCAGAACCACCTTTTGATTTGGTTATCCCGATAATCTTGAAATCAATTTTCTTGATTCTAATAGTTTGACCTATCGGATTGGCATCAATTCCAAAAAGATCATCCCGGACCGTTGGTCCAATTACGACTACCTTTGAAAGCGAAGAGTTGTTTTGATCGGAGATAAATGCGCCGTCATCAATCGTAATATTTCTAACGGAGGGATAAGCACTTGTTACGCCGACAACCTGAGTATTAGTATTGGTGCCCTTGGCTGTTATTTGATAACGGCCAGACAATTCTGGTGCTACGGCTGTAACGGAATTAACATTAGTTTGTATGGCATTACTATCGTCGATGGTTAGTGTTTGAGCGCTACCGCGACCAGCACTAATTTGAACTCCGGGTCCGCGCTGAGCTCCTGGCATAATGATTACTAAATTTGATCCGAGAGATTGAATGTTGGATTCTATGGTACCCTTTGCGCCTTGTCCAATGGCAACCATAGCTATAACTGATCCGATACCAATAACAATTCCAAGCATAGTCAAGCCAGTCCTAACTTTATTGGCCAATAGGGCGGAATATGTTTCCTCAAGTAGATCTACAGTTGTCATATTAGCTTATGTGATTAATTTTTCTTTTTGTCCTGTTTTGTTCGTCCTCAACAATTTCGCCATCACGAATGGTGATGATCCTGTCGGCATGTTCGGCGACATAACGTTCATGGGTGATTAATATGATAGTGCGTTTTTGTTTTTCGTTTAACTCTTGGAATGTATGCAGAACGATTTCTCCTGTTTTTGTATCCAAATTTCCGGTTGGTTCGTCTGCCAGGATTAAGCTAGGATTGTTAACTAAGGCTCTGGCAATTGCTACTCTTTGCATTTGTCCACCAGAAAGTTGATTTGATTGATGGTAAAAGTGGCTTTCGTCCATGCCAACATTTCTTAAAGAGGTACGAGCAATAGTTTCGCGTTGATTTTTCGGGATATCCGAATATATTAATGGCAAGGAAACATTTCTTAATACGGTGGCTCGGGGCAGTAAATTGAATGACTGAAATACAAATCCCAACTTTTCTTTTCTTATGTCAGCTAACTGATCATCAGACATACTAGAAACATCGTGGCCATCAAGTAGAAAGTGACCGCTAGTGGGCGTATCTAGGCAACCAAGAATATGCATTAAGGTCGATTTACCAGAGCCAGATGGTCCCATGATGGCCACAAATTCGCCATCTTTAATGATAAATGATACGCCTCCAAGAGCTGTAGTCTCGGCTACACCATTACGATAAACTTTAGTTATGTTTTTACACTCAATCATTATTAACGAGCACCTTCTATGGTGCGTATATTCATACTTCCCGTATTTCTTGTGCCAGTTCCAGGTATAAGATTATTCGTTGTAGTGGTTGTTGTTTTGGTTGAGGCACTAGTTATGGTTTTTGTGATGATAATATCACCTACGGCCAAACCATTAGTAATTTCAGAAAGTGTATCGGTGGTCATGCCCACTTGAACAACTTGTTGTCTGGGCGCCATGGATAGAACCGTACCTGATGAATTTGTTATGTTTTCTATGATCTGCTTGGCTTCATTTATGTCAGCCGGTATTTCCACATAGCTATCATCGCCGTTGGTTTTGATTGCCGAAGATGGAATTCCGATAACATCCTGTCGAACATTGGTAATAATGGCTGCCGATACACTCATGCCGGGTTTAATGCGATCGTCTTGCGTGTCAAATCCAATCTTTATAGCGTAAGTAACAACACCTTGACTAACAGTACCTAGGGCATCAATGTCTAATACTTCTCCTGTTATCGTGAGGTTGTTAATAGCATCAAAGCTTAGGGTAACTTTTTGGTCCAATTTGATATTAGCGATATCAATTTCATTAAGAGAAATCTCGGCAATTCTCTGCTTGGCAATATATGTAATTACCGAAGTACCAGAGGATACGCTGTCGCCTTTCTTAATGTTCAGCTTGGCAATTATGCCATCGAAGGGTGCTCGTATTAAATAATTGGCTAAATTATCCTTGGCATCTTGAAGGGCGGCTTCTTTTTGCTTAACCGCATTCTCTTGGCTAGATAAGTCTAGCGGATTTGATAATTGGGCATTACTCAAACTCATATTCGCATTTTTCAATGTTTGTGCGTCTGTTTCTAGGGAGTTCTTGATGATTGTTAGGTTGCCAATATGAGAATTTAGTTTGCCAATGTAGCTAGAAATATTATTTTGATATGTAGTAATTTGTGTCGGTATTGTCTGGTCAGGGGAATATACCTTAAGATCGGCAACTAAGGTGTCAAGCATATTCTGCTCACTCTTTGCTACTTGTGATAACGCTTTAACCGTTTCAAGGGTCTGGTTAAGTAATGTGTTGATTGTATCGGCACTGGCATCTCTATCCGTATTTCTATAATTGGTAAAGGAAATGTCATACGAAGCTTTAGCGGTATCATAATCTGTTTTTGAGCGTAACTGCAATGGTCTAAGATTATCGCGACCATAGCTACTACTTATATTCATGTATGCATCCACGTTTGATGTCCAGTTATCGCTGACTTTCTTGTCATAGAGAATTCCTCGAATGCCATCTGTAATTGAGGGCAGATCTAGAAAGGCTGCCGAAATTTTATTGTAACCATCTTCGTAGCCTTGTTTTATATCATTCGTAGCATTGACTATTGCATCTTGTAGTTTTGGAATATCCGTCTGTTGATTAAGTCGAAGTTTTTGTAGGGTTATCTGAGAATTTTCTAAATTAATTTGAGCATCTCGAACGGCCTTCTGTGCGTCAGATGAATTTAGTTGTGCAATAAAATTGCCTGACTTCATAGTTTGACCATTTGTAACACCAACGTAGAGAACATCACCAGAAACTTTAGGTTTGATGTCTACTTGATTAGAAACTGAAACCTGACCAGTACCTGATATTGAGCTAATGATTGTATTTTTTGCCACAGTTGACAGGACATATTTTGTTTCGACGGTTGTTCCGTGAAGTTTCTGATAGGAGTAATAGCTGATTAATAAAAACGCGCATAAGATAAATGCAGAAGTTTTCTTTCTGTTGACGATGAAATGACGGATAGTATTTATTAATTTAGGCATATTATTTTAGTAAACGAATTAATCTAGCAATAATTTGACCTTGGTCGTCTGGTTCTCCTATTATAACTATACTATCACCGAGTTTTAGGTCCGTTTTTAATATCTTGTCCCGTATATTTATAAATTGTGTTTTGTCGTCAGTGATAACAATTCTTTCTGTGTTATTCGGTCCGCTTATTATAATAGCTGGATCATCAATTCTAATAATAGTTCCGAAATTTCCAAAAGCACCCATAAATTGAGGAGTTCCTATGGGCATGCCCATTATAGCTCTACGCGGTCCGCCAAAGTTTTTATCATAATGCTCACTCCAGTCATAAGAGACTCGAGCTTTTCTGAAGCCAACTATCATCCCAATTTGAAATGAACTGACCAATAAAGTCAGACAAAATATGCCGATAATAATACCAATAAATAGCCTCGATTTGATAAATTGTTTAGCGTTCATATTATTTATTAAATTTTAATAATTTATTTATTTTATTCTTGGTTTCTAATAATTTATCATGATATACCACGATCACTCTAATTATCAAAAGAAGAATACCTAGAAAGACAAGGGATAGAATTAATGATAATCCTGGCACCGATTCTAATATAGAAAAGCTTACATCGCGAGCATACATAGAGAATAATGTTGGCTCATGAAGGACGAGGGCGATAAAAAGAAATAGCCCAGACTCAGTTATCTCCTTAATTACCAAGAAGATAAGAGAAATTAAGATCATTCCTGTAATTATTGAGAGAAGCTCTGAATTGACGATTATCTCTCGTATTGACTTAAGGCCTTGCTCGAGCTTAATCCGTGTTATTATTGACCCCAAAAGACCCCTTGGGGGCTTATACGATGAGGCTTGCTTATTATCTATATCCATAGTCTATAACTAATACGTTACAGCTATGATATTTGGTGCATAGACTAAATCTCTGACAAAATATTCCTCACTAATATTAATCCGCGTCGATAGCGACTTTTAACGGTATTCAGGGGCTCTTTTAGCTGTTGAGATATTTCACGAAAATTTAGACCTCTGAATGAGTGTAATTTAATAATTTTCGTATAGAGGCTAGGAACTTTGGCAAGTGCAAATAATAGCTCTCTTTGATATGCCAGATCTCGAACGTTTTTATGGGCATTAACGTCCTCTAGGTGCTCAATGTAGCCAGGATTATTTTCGAGAATAGTCGAGAATGGTATCGTCTTCTGATGGCTTCTCTGCCAATCAATCATTGAATTAGTCGCAATCATAAAGAGCCATGACTTGAAATGGCCTTCCGGGCGAAATGATTTTAGGCTCTGCCATGTCTTAACAAAGGTTTCCTGGGTAATGTCGTGAGCTGTATCTTTGTCGCCCACTCGCCTAAGGATAAAGCCATAAATATAACCAAAATACCTAGCAATCAAGGCCTCGAGTGCTTTTTCATCGTCATTTTTGAGATAAATACTTATTAGATTTTCATCAGAAATTTCATGCATCTTAAGATTTATGATAACACAATTTATTACAAATAAAACCTGGTCTAATTATGCAACTAGTATGTCTTCCGTTTACTTATTCTGGATTCGGATATATATTGTAGATAGTACTTTCACAGAGGCCATCATGAAAAGATTCCATGGCGGAGATAAGGCTCCACGAGGATACTATTTTTATTCTAAAAAACTAGATTTTGTAAATATAGTAGAAGATTATGGGATACTACCTGGCAGTCCGGATAGTACCTATTGGCCAGTAAAAACAATCAGAATGCTGATTATCATAGCTGTTATATCCGCGTGCTATATTATGTTTTTACCTTTTGCCGGCATCGCTATGGTTATGGGTGCTATTGTTTTTGCTGTGGTAGTTTTCTTTATACAGAAGGTTCTATGTCGAACAATGATGATGCTTTGTAGGGCAGAAAGTTGGCTATGTGGTATCTTATGTCAGAAATGTGGGCTCGGGTGTAATGAAGATTTCAGGATGGTCTGGCTAGCGTTTATTCTGTCATTAATATTCTTGGCCGGTTGGATGACAGGGATTCTTAGTCGGTAAACTCTGTTATAATTTTAGTAGGCGCCATATCGGCGCTTTTTGATTATTAAAAAAACCGCGCTTTGCGCGGCTGATATCTGCTCTATCGGTAATGCCAATTCTCGCATCCAGCGCGATGGCCCAGATTATTCATCGAGGGCTCCAGTAGAGGATATTTATTTAATAACCAGTGAGAAATATATCCTCGACACCTAATGACAAAATCAAGCAGTTGATCATTCTCTAGATACAAGAATGATCCAATAATACCTCGGCAATTTGGTGCGCCACAGAGACATTCAATGCGAGCATCGCTCGCTTCAGTCATGGCGTAATCCCACGTGAGCTCTTCGCCGGCTTTGATATTTCTCATGGTCACAATTTTGAAATATCCGACGATACCACAATTAGGGTTGCATGAATGGGCTAGATATCTAGCGATACCATCAATTTTACCGTCTCGCCAGAGATTCGGGCCGCACTGTATGGCGTGTCTGCCATCAAAGCCCGTATCACTAGTAGGCAGTAGGGATGCCTTTTCGGCCGGGGCAAAATCACCATCAAATTCAGCGATTAAAGTGCCAGCGAGAATATCTTTAAGCGCAAATACACCAAGACCATACGTGTGGGTCTCTCGTCGTTCAACATCGGGTAGATTCATAGATTTCCTCTGAAAAGTACTAATAAGAAACTACCATGTTAAGATCATGACGTCAATGAGAATTTGATAACTTCACGGTGGGCGAGTACAATATATTCATGAAAACATTGTATGTAGCAACAGTTGTTTTGATAGTGCTGATCGTGGCGGGTATTTTTATTTCAGCCCAATATAGAGATTCAAATACGTCTATTAATTATTTACCAACGCTAACTCCAATAAGTACTCCAAAATCTTTGAAGACACCGATACTAACATCATGTGGTAATGGTGGTGCCTGTACGTTTGCCCAAATTGCTACGCACAATACGCGTAATGATTGTTGGGTTTATTTAAGTCCAATTGATAAGGTTTATGACGTGACTAATTACATAAAGGATCCGGGTAAACATCCAGGCGGGGATGTTATTATTTCGAAGTGTGGTACCAATATCTATGATTATTTCACTACTGATGCCAATGGGGGCCGTAAGCATAGCAATAAGGCATTTAGTATATTAGACTCTTTTTATATTGGTCCCCTCAAAAAATAGATCATAGATCATGACCGATAATATAGAAAATGATTTTCATATGTCACCTATTAAGATTAAGAAATTTCTCATTGCATTGCTTTTTATAGTTAACATCGCGATCATCTTTATTATCTGGTCAAATGGATCTCGCTATTATATAAGCAATCCTTTCATCGGAGGCGGTATTTATATTGCGCTCGGAAGAATTACAGGTTTACTGGGCGAATATTTTCTATTAATGCAGTTGGTATTAATTGGTCGGATGCGTTGGCTCGAACATGTATTTGGATTTGATAAATTAAATCAGATTCATCGCTGGACTGGATATAGTATATTGGTTTTACTCTTGTCGCATCCGATATTATTAGTTATCGGCAATTCTATTGCTAACGGCGTTTCCTATTTTGCACAATTTGCCGATTATCTGGCGAATAAAGAAGATGTATTAATTGCTTTTGTCGGATTAATGATCCTGACTTATGTCGTATTTCTTTCGATTGTTGTTGTTAAGAGAAAACTGCGTTATGAAACTTGGTATTTTGTTCATCTGCTGACTTATTTGGCAATTGGTTTAGCATTGAGCCATCAATTTGAGACAGGAGATTTGCGCGAAGGCGTTTATCTTTATTATTGGTATGCTTTGAATTTCGTAATTTTCGGAATGATTCTAGCTTATCGTTTTTTGCGTCCTCTCGTTTTATTTACAAGACACAGGTTCGTTATTTATAATGTTGTTCAAGAATCTCATAATGTCTGGTCGTTATATATTACGGGCAGGAAGATTGATGATTTTAAATTCAAATCTGGTCAGTATGTTAATATAAATATTTTATCTAAGGGAATGTGGTATTCTCATCCTTTTTCTTTTTCCGATAGCTATAATGGTAAATATCTAAGATTTACGATTAAGAATTCAGGCGACTTTACCTCTTTAATTTCTGGAGTAAGGCCGGGTATGCACGTAATAATAGATGGCCCCTTAGGCCTGTTTGTCGATTCAATAGCAGGGCGCAATAAATTTTTATTTATCGCTGGTGGTATAGGTATTACACCGCTGCTATCAATGTCAAAATCTTTGGCTAGTAAGGGCGAAGACGTTATTTTATTGTATGGAGTAAGAAGTATCCAGGATTTGGTATTTAAAAATGAGATTAATGATCTTTGTAGTAGATCCACAAACTTTAAGGCCTACTATATTTTAAGTACGCCTGCTACGGGCTTTGATGTTGGTTATATTGACGAAGAAAAGATTAAAAAATTTGTACCCGATTTTAATATGAGAGAAGTTTTCTTATGTGGGCCACTGATTATGATGGAGGCGGTAAATAAATCACTAAAAAATATCGGTTTTTCCGATAAGAATATTCACTACGAAAAATTCTCTTTTTAGAAATAAAAACCATCCAAGTGGATGGCTAATGGGTCAGAAAACGAGAGATGATATAAGCGGTGGGCAGGGCGACCAGAGCAACAAACAATGCGATCGCGAATGCTCTAGCAACGAGCTTGTGATGATATTTACAGCTTTCTTTGCAAGACTCGCACATAACGATAAGAAGAATACGAAAGGCGACGTTCTCAATCCAGTATAGATCAGTCTTATTTTTTGTCTGATGATACCTATTTTCGATAAAACAAGACAATCGCATTAGTAAGTATGTGATGGTAAAAATAGTAACAAGGACAACGATGAAAACACTAATCATGAAGGCTAGGCCCATGGGTCCTCTCAGTAAAAGTGCTGATTATATCGTAATACTATCTCTGATAGAATCAAGCCCATATAGAATTATAGGACAGGAACAATCAATAACGTCGCACCATGTGCGACGTTATTGACATTAAGACCAATATCTATTTTTTACCTTTCTTTTTTCTGTTCTCTAAGAATAGCCTCTTTATGGCTAATCGTTTTTTGGTTTTATGAGAATGTGATTTTTTGTGATTGCTTTGTTTACTTAGTCCCGAATTTCTTTTGGCCATATTTTCTTATTAATTATAGACTTAGACTAACACAATATAGCACCGGTGGGAATAGCTGTTATGTCTGTAATAATTGAGTACTAAGCGCGGCTTAAATATGTAGGTTGATTAACTTATAAATACTAAACTAATTTGAAATGACTATAAAAAGATTATCTAGTATTGTCGCCATTTTTATCATTGTCGTTGTTATAATTAGCGTAGCCGTATTGTATAAGCAAGAGGGAAGAAGTGTGTCTGTAAATTCTCCAAGTATTACGCCTTCTTTATCTGAGAAGCCGGCTCCCATAACACCAGCGCCTAGTCTTTCACCAAGTAAATCACCGGTAGCTACATCAAGTTTATCACTTGCCGTGCCATTTACTCCGCAAGCTCCAACGGGAAACTGGGATCTACTTCATAATGAAGCCTGCGAGGAGGCTAGTGCCATCATGGTTGGAGCTTATTTCTCCGGAGATACCAGGAAAGTTATTCCCGCCATAGAGGTAGAAGAGGAAATCAGCACCTTAACTCAATGGGAAGAATCGCATTTTGGATATCACTTAGATACCACTGCCCTAGAAACTGCAGAAATGATTCGTTCGGTATATGGTCTCAAGGTATCCATTGTAAATAATTTTACGGAAAAAGAAATCAAAGAAGCTCTTTCGGCGAATAAAGTTATTATTATTCCGGTAAATGGCCGTAAACTTGGAAATCCTAATTATAAACAACCAGGCCCAATTTATCACATGTTAGTTATTCGTGGCTATACGGCTACAAAGATTATTACCAATGATTCTGGTACAAGAAATGGGGAGAACTATTCTTATTTATTTTCGACTATTAACAACGCAACAGCTGATTGGGACCACGCCACTAATACAATTGACGAAAGTAAATCGGTTATGATCGTAGTCTCTAAATAGATATAAAATTATGAGAAATATCTTTTTGAATCATAAATATATTATTGCGCTGATAAGTTTCGGTATTGTCGTGACCATATTCTCAATTGCAAGTGGGTCATTACCAGAAACGTTTCTTCTGGCTGTACCCTTTACTGATCAGGCCCCAACAGGTAGGTGGGATAGAAATGAAGACTGCGAGGAAACAAGTATTGCGATGGCCCATGCTTATTTTGAGGGGAATAGAGAGGATAAGTTAACGATAGCACTTGCTCAAGAATATATAGGCAGACTAAGGAAATGGGAAGCGGCTAATATCGGCTATAATGCTGATACCGGTGCCTATGCTACATCTAGTATGGCCGAGGGGACATTCGGTATGACAGTTAGACAGATAAGAGATTACACCGAGGATGATTTGAAAAAAGAATTATCTAAGAATCACGTGGTCTTATTGCCAGTTAATGCGCGTTTATTGGGCAACCCAACCTATCAAGAGTCTGGCCCGTTCTATCATATGATTGTTGTACGGGGCTATGATACTTCCGGATTTATAATAAACGATCCGGGTACTACTCAAGGTAATGGAATGTTTTATTCATTCGAGACACTCAAAAAGGCATCTGCAGATTGGAATAATTCCGCAAAAATTATGGACTCAACTATAAAAATTGCCCTGATACTCTCAAGATGATTTTACAACAAATTGCTAATTTTTTGTTTGTCTAAATAATAAAAAGAGCTCCTAGGCGGAGCTGTTATTGTGAAAATTGTCCAGTCCCAAATAACCAATCTAGATCGCCTTGGCCGAGAGTGCCTGGTCTGGTTGCCATGCCGGCTTCACGAAGGACTTTTTCTCCAAAATCTGTCATGCGCCATTGTTCTAGATTATATGATCTAAGATGTATCCTAATGCATCCAGAATCTTTTAATTCCTGAAACACCGTTATTTCAACCGACTTATCCCAGGGCACAGTAGCCGTATTGTTTAATGGCCAAAAATTAATTGGTAAATTTCTTAAAAAAACGGAACCTTCTTCTCCCATCATCTGTTGTAGAACCAATAAGGCTTGCTGGCTGAGCTTCATTTGGACGCTCTCTTTTAAAAAACTTATGTAAAATTAATATAGTAATAGAGATATGTCAACTGAATAAGATATGTTGTTGTATTAAAAAGGCCGACATAGTCGGCTTAATTTTATGAAAAATTATTCTACTGGTAAAATCTCGTGTAATTTACCATCTTCGACTCCTAATCTTTTGAGGCCAGAAATAAGCGGTTTGCCGCGTTGAGTCGTTTCTCTAAGAAGGGCTGTTGAGATTTCATCGTCGCCTTGTATTCTTAGTGAGTCTTTCTCTAGAACCACAAAATCATCATCTTTTAATCTAGAACGTGGACCGCTTTCTTGTACTTTTAAGACTAATGGTGATTCTTCTACGACTTCAGCAATATATACCCGAAATGACCAAGTCATCCATATCACGAGTAGATCTCCAACTTTTTTTGAAGCCCTAGTCTGAGGTGTCTCACTTAGCATCATCTTACCTCAAAGAACAAACTGACAACAAGATATTATGCTTTTAAGTAGGGTTCCAGTGTCTTCGAAAATTGAATGAGATTTTAGATAATAATAAGTGCCATTCTCGAAATATATGCTAAGATATTAGTAGATCTTTTAGAAATCTGTGAGGCAACAATGAACATAGGCCCCCTCGTTCTCGTAGTCATCTATTGGATAATCTGCATATTGGCAGGCTTCATGATAGCTCAGTTAGCCTCTTTGGCTACTACTATATATCTTCATCGTGGTACGACTCATCGGGCAATAACTTTCCATCCTTTCTTGGAATTCTTATTTCAATTAGATTTATGGCTAACTACCGGTATAAATAGAAAAGAGTGGGAGGCGGTCCACTTATGTCACCATGCCCATGCTGACGTGGAAGGTGATCCGCACAGCCCTCTTATTCTTGGTTTCTGGAAAGTCCAGTTATTCAATGCTTTTTTCTATTGGCGTGCAACACGAGACCCAAAAGTCTTATGGTATGCACGGCATCGTCGGCCAGTTGGTTTTGAAAAGATTATCTCCAGAATTAAGGGTTCTGGGCTCATCGGGCTATCTATTGGTGTAGTTTTGCTCTGTTTAGCCCTTGGAATAAAAACAGGCCTGATTATCGCTTTCTTTCACACCTTGTTCTATGTATTTTTCTTGAATAATCTAGTCAATGGCTGGTGCCATTACCGAGGCTATAAGAATTATCCAAAAGTTGTTGCTTTTAACAATAGATTTATCGCTTGGATTACAATGGGGGAGGGCTTGCACAACAATCATCACCATTCTCCCACTAATCCCAAACTTTCTCACCGTCCGGATGAATTTGATCCGGGCTGGGCAATTTTAAAAAAACTTATTTCTCTCGGCCTTGCTCGTATAGAGAGGCCAGATAAAGTTTAAGCCGACTAATCGTCGGTTTTTTTTGTTATAACTTGTATTAAATAATAAGAGTGGTTGGATTAAGTCTAGAATGAATCATCTTTTCTCTTGGTATTAAAAAGGCCGACGCTAGTCGGCGGTATACTAATTAGTAATATAAATTACTCCGAGTATTGTTAGACTTTTCTCTCCAACTAAGAATTATAAATAACAATCCAATGCAGATAAACAATAGGCCACTAGATGCGTGTCCAGACAATGTTAATATAGCACCCGCGACAAAAAACAACCATCCAATGATAGCCATCGCTCTTCTCCTAGAAAGAACATAAAATTAGAATACTATCTTTTTGGTGTATTTGTCAACTTTTATTATTAAAAATAAAAGTCCCGAGGGTGGGGTGGAACCCCTCCCTCGGGACACTGGTAGTCATCACGTGGATGACTGCCGAACGAAGCTGACGCGGTTAGTATAGAACGGACCGACGAGCTGGCCGTCCTTACGGCCGTAAATCTGCTCGCCTCCCCCACAACAGCCGTGGGTGAATTCCGTCACTCGGAATTCACCGGTGCCGATACGGCTCACGATGGAGCCAATTTCGATTCTGCTGTCGACTCTTGATCGCTGTGGCATGTGCGTCACTCCTCTTCTTGGAGGTAGGTCAGGTATTCCCTGGCTACCTCGATAATCCGTGAAACGTCTCCGACCTTGTTGGCGTAGCCGAATGAGATTCGGATGCTTCCATTGGGCGCTGCGTCGTATTGCGGCTGGTTGGGGTCGACCACGAAGCCGTAGATGCGTTCGTTGGCTCCGGGGTTGCAGAAGTCGCCCGCCCGAACGTGTACTCCACGCTCGGAAGCGAACTCTTCAAACTTTCGCACCCTGACGTACTCGTCGCCCTTTCGGACGGCGCAGGCCACGGTGTCCGCACCGCGCGGACTGTGGATGATGAACGAAGCGTTGCCGATCTTCAATTCTTGAAGACCGTCATAGACCTGCCTCGATAGTGTCATGACATATCGCTGCCGGTTGCCGAGGCCTTCAAGGAACGTCAGACCATTGATGATCGCTGGGATCATCTGGAAACTGATCGTACCATCTTCGAACTTGCTGGCACCGAGATCGTGAGTGAAGTAGTCCGAGACGACGGATACCATGCCAATGGAACCGCCAGCGAACCACTTCTTATCGAGCACCGTGTAGGCGCTCTTCTTGATGATCAGACAGCCCAACCCGGTGGGGAATCCGAACATCTTGTAGAACGATACCGGAACGAAATCCGGTTTCACCTGACCCAAGTCGAGGCGGCAGTTTGCGTTATACGCGGCGGCGTCCAACAGGACGTACCAGCCACGTTTTTGTGCCATCTCGACGAACTCGAGCGGATGAAGTGTTCCCGAATAGTTGCTCTTCGCCGGGTAGGCGAAGAGCTTGTTGCCTTCCTCCGTGCGAGGGAAGTCGAGCATACGCACCAACGCACCTTCGTCGATTGTGAGATCGGCGTTGATGGGTGCGTAGCGCACCACTCCTCCGTCACGACGTGCAGTTTCCCGCAAGCCGTTGACCGAGTTATGGTTGTCCGCGGTGAGCAGAAGCTCACCGCCCCGAAACACGAAGTGTTCGAGGATGCGGATTGCGCCCGTTGCATTGGGCGTGAAGACCACGTCGTACTCGTTCGCCGAAGCGTTGAAGTACGACAGGATCTTTTCGCGAGTTGCCGCCACCATGTCAGAGGCGGTCTGCGAAGCCCGATGCGACGAATGTGGATTGCCCAGCAAGTGCGACGTTAGAAACGTCGCGTACTTGTTGATTAGCGATACTGGAGGGAGCGCTGCTCCCGTCCAGTCCGCGTATACTTCGCCTTCCCTCAACTGAGGGAACTCCGATGCCCTGTCGATTTTCATGCTCAGTTCCCTCCAGAAGGAAGAAAACGCGTTAATCTTATTGTGAAGGTCCTCGCCTAATCACTATACCTATAATTATAGCATATAAGCACATAAACGTCAACTAATCCAAGCTCCGCCTCGCTTTCACTAAAAATACTGCCTAAATTGTAGTATTTTTTGATGTCCTATCTGTGGCATATATAAAAAAGACGACCGTCTGGGGTCGTCAATTTTCGGATAATACTCGCTACTTTTACGAAGTTTTCAGAATGCCAGTGAAATGATGGTGTCTAAAAACTAGATCGTTTCTTTTAGCCAGTTCTTGCCACCAAGGTAAGAGATCGATATCCATAAGAAGCGTGCAAGATGGGATAGCGTCAATGATCCGTTTCTCCCACTCGGGAATATTGCTGAGACCTAATCCTCCGCCGACAACTAACCCTTTGCCGCCCTCAAAAATATTGAAAGAGTACGAATCATTGTCTGTTCTCCAGACATAACCAAAGAGCTGGGGCATCGGATGCAATTTTCTTCCTGGATCAGCATCGATCATGAACTTAAAAGAAATAATGCCCGTTTCTTTTACGGCATCGGCTGTGATAACCAAGATATCTCTGGTTTCTGGCGACGTGTCATTCATAGAAACCTCCTGAGACAAAAATGAACCTAACATAAAATACCACTTACGCGGTATTTGTCAAATAGACGTTTATTTCCGTAAGACGTATTAAGAATCGTGAAATGAGGGGAGCTGTCGGGAAATTTGCCGGTATATGATATAATATGATTATGAAAAAACAAAAAATTATACTCTTTGCCGTCTTGGTATTTCTGGTACCGGCGGTGGTCTTTGGTGCGACATTTAAAGGCGGAAATAATCCAGGCGTCGGATCATCAGAAACAATAAATGATGATCTGTATATCGGTGGTAATAGTGTATCGGTTACCGGCGTAACAATGGGAGACCTTTTTGTAGCCGGACAATCCGTACTTGTAAGTGGTCAAATTCGCCAGGATCTCTTTGCCGGTGGGAATAACGTTACTATAATTGGCAACGTTGGCGATGATGTCAAAATTGGCGGTAATACCGTTCTCATTCAAGGCGGAGTTGGTGGTGATGCTATGGTGGGTGGCAATCAAATCATGATTTCAGGCGGACAAATAGGGGGCGATCTATTGGTTGGGGGTAGTGTAGTTTATGTAGAGGCGCCTGTGCAGGGAAAGGTTCGTATAGCGGGTGCAACAGTATATATTAACTCTACTGTGGTGGGAGATGTTAATGTAGATGCAAATCAATTGGAATTAGGACCAAAAGCTGTTATTAATGGCAATCTTACTTATCATTCACCCAAAGAATTGATCAAAGATAGCGGAGCTAAAATTATGGGCACCGTTTCTTATGAGCCAAAAATACCACGTGCCACTGAGCGTTCTTTTAAGGCATTCATCTCGTTCTGGTTAGTGATGAAAGCCTTAATGATAGCTGTTCTGGCGTTTCTGTTAGGTCTTGTGTTTAAACGTTTCAGTGTTAAGGCGGTTGAAAGTGCTTTCAAGTCTCCCTGGCACGTGCTAGGAAAAGGACTCCTTACCGTAATCGTTCTGCCTATAGTATCCATCCTACTTCTAATTACAGTTGTCGGGATTCCACTTGGAATATTGGGCTTTGTAAGTATTTTTGCCCTAAGTATCTTCAGTTGTGCTTTGGCTCCGATTTTCATGGGCACACTTCTATATAAATGGATAAATAAAAAAGAAGAATTTAGTATAAATTGGAAAACGATATTGCTTGGTGTGGTGGTATATTTTGTTCTTGGGCTGATCCCATTCGTGGGATATGTTATTGTCTTGTTGTTCTACCTGGCTGCTATTGGAGCGATCGTGGGCTTGAAACTGCAGATGATTAAAGAATGGAGATAGGGGATAAAATATAAGATCTTAAATCAAAACTGGCCTTGAGGCCAGTTTTGATTTAGGGGCATTGCTAGATATATATAAAAAAAGAAAAGGCCCCGTTTTCTTAAAAAAGTGTTTTTGCAATAAGACCTATAATTAAAATACCTGTAGCATTCAGGACAAATGATACGGGTATAAATAAAGAGGTTTTCATTTTTGAAAGACCCATCATAGCAAGTCCCAGCTCGTCGGGAAGTGGTGACGCCACGACCAACGCTCCCAGAAGGGGAACCAGCCATCTGAAGATTCTTAGCTTAAAGATAGCTATTAAGCGACCCGAGCTCGTTTTCTGAATAAGATACCCAAAATCTTCAGCGAGCCTGTTTCTTATGAAAAGAAAAATAATCAAATCACCCATTAGAGCTCCTAGTCCACCCAACAATGCAACCCAAAATATTGATCCAGATTGGGCAATTTCCCCTAATACGACGGTAGCAAGTGCAGTAGTAAAAACAGATGTAAAAAACATCCCCGCCACAAAACTTTCTACGAATTCTAGGCCTCGGGTTGAATCAAGTGCCACTCTTAATATGCCCGTCCTTACCAATATTAGGGCAATCACGATACTGGCTACCACGAAAAGTAAGTCTTTGATTAATCTGCCATCTTTGGTTCTCATAATTTATACAAACTGTTTTAGTACCAAGAAACAAAAAGATCCATAGAATAGTAATCCGCAGAATAAGGCCAGATTAGTCAGTATACTTGGCCTCAATTGTCTAGGAAGCTTGAAGTTATTAAGGTAAATCAATATAGGGATATAGATAACCATAACAAAACCACCCATAACAGCACTGATAGTAAGTAACACGAGTGGTTGCCTGAAAGAAAGAAGTAACATATTGATTACGATTATTATAATAATCAAGCCATAATATAAATGACTTAAGGATATGCCTCTGATTCTCGTAAGATATTTAGTAAACGGTCCGATTTGTGAATTTACATAAACGACATCGGCCACAATTCTGGTAAATGCGTCTATGATCGTCCACATGACGGAGAAAAGCATCAAAAAAGCCATTACCAAGAAGAGGTTGAATCCGAATTTGCCCCAAACTTCTCCAAAAATATGAGCCTGCACAACGGCAACGTCTAGGCCCTCTGGCACAAGACCCATCGGGGTAAGTATTAAATAGGCATTTAGACTGAGTAATAAAATAGTTACCACGCTAATAAACCAAAAAATTAAGCCCTGATCAATTCTCACAAATCGCATCCACTTTGCCCATTTTTTATTATTCTGTTCGTTGTCTGAAAAACGGTACCCTTTATATGAAACTGCCTCAATCTTACCGGTGATCGGATTGATAATTCTTCCAACGTATTTACCCATGCCAATTTGTTTGTCTCTGTACCAAAGTGAGACGCATAGATTCAAAAGTCCTCCAGCTCCAGCAAATACAACTGCCCCCAGTAAAACATTTATATCTACTTCTTTGGGAATATTCTTTAAACTTCCAAGCGCCTCCCATAATTCATTAATGCCCTTGGTCTTGATAACGAGAGTCGTCGATATAACTAATAAGATAAAAAAGATTGGTATGATAATTTTTAAAGTTCTTTCTAGGAGGCGATAAGCTATCTTTCCGATAAAAGTAAGGACTAAAACTAGAATTAAGCTTGCGAAGGCCCATTGAATATAACTACCAAACCCTATTAATTCTTTAAGCGTTGTACCAATAGCAGTAGCCCATCCTGGCCAAACGTAAAGAAGCACCGATGATAAAATCCAAAAAGGAGCGAGCCATTTAAAAAGCCTGGAGGATGAAGTAAAAAAACTCTCTCCGGTTGCTAGGGCATGCCTGGCAACTTCCTGATTGATAAAATATTGAATCGTGATACCAAGTATTGCGAACCAAATAAGACCTAGGCCATATTTGGTGACTAGATGGGGCCACATTATTAATTCTCCCGTTCCCACGGCTAAGGCAGACACAACAATGCCGACACCCAGAACCTTAGTCCAATGAGGTGGATTGGGTAACTCCCTTTCTTCGCTATCTCCATAATGATCAATCATTGAATTTATTATAACAAAAAGATTTAAAATATCACTTTATGAATGCCATAAGACAGCCTAAAATCAAAGATAATCTTGTCGTATAAATTAGTTGCACAACACTCTCAAAATAGATATAATGAGAAGGGTCGAATATTAACCCCTAATATAAGTAAATATAACCATGACAGACGAAACAAAGTGTCCAAAATGTGAGCATGCTCACACAAAAGAAGACGGTACCTGCACATGTGGATGTGAGGAAGGCAAGAAGCAAGAATAAATATGTCCACTAAATACTAAAACCCGCACGACATTCGTGCGGGTTTTATGTTGTATTAAGTAGAAGCATTAATCTCGGGCTGTTGCTTAAAAGATACGCAGACCATGTATATTCCAGACTAAAGAATAAATAATTAAGGCAATGATAGGCCAGTAGAGAGCAAATACGGCGGCAACAAATGGAGGTAACGGATCCTGGTCTTGCCGTACATAATTGATAAAAAATATTCATATGCCACAAACTATAGCATATTTTTCTTTTTGCTCTTTATAACGCCTACAATACCAATAATAACTACTAAAAATCCTAACAATTGTGCTCCGGGACTATCATCATATCCACCATATACAAATATAAATACCCCGAATAATATTCCGAGAATAGAGTATGCCATTCTTTTTTTATTCATATAAAAATTGTATCACAATTATACGGAGTTGACCAAAAAAGAGAGAAGTTACTCTGAATTGATGATGTAAAAATCTGTTTGGATTAAAAAAGCCGACATTAGTCGGCAGGATTACCGTAGATTACCTTGTAGCTTTTAGACCAGTTGCACCATTACCTTTTTTGTCCGCAGTCATTTGAGTCGCTGCATCCATGAACGCGACAAGTTGTTTGTCGCTGGTTGAATCGCCGATTAGTGCAATCACTACCGCGTAGGCATTATCGACCCCAGCTCTTTCGAGCATGTCACCTTCGGGGTTAAGACTTTTTACCTGCTCAGCTAATTCAGAGATTTTCTTCAACCTCTTCGCTATTGGACAATTACAGCCGGTATTTTTTGAAGAAATCTTTGGTGCCAATAATGACACGATCACATGCTTCTTGAGGCCTCGGGCCCAGTAAGGACCATCTAGGTCGTAAATACGATCAATCTCAGGATCTTTTTTAGCAATGATTGTTGCCAATTCTTTAAGCAGTGTTTTACAAGTGCACATGATTTGTCCTCCCGAATGAACCTCACCTAAAATACCACTCTCGTGGTATTTGTCAATATTTTATATGTATCAATCTCAATATCCATATTAGGTCAAACCAAAAAACCAGTTTTATCTGGTTTTTTGAGAGTTACTACGCCGACGCATTAATGTTGGAACTTAATTAAAGACGATTAGGTTCTGTCGTTTAGATACTTACTGGCAATACTCAAAGCGAACGAGGTCAAAATAACAATAACAGACGTAAATAGAAGTTTTAGCAAAATAACATTCGGACCATTACTCGTGGCAGAAGTCGTTACGACCATTAACATCCCAACGATGGCAAAAGCGATGGATGCCCATATAAATACTTTTGTAGCTATTTTTTGCATAGTTATAGTATACCAGTTAAAACACTATCCGCAAATAACGCTTTCTGCTCCACAGGCCGGTCTTGAATTGAGTGATCAAAAGTCTTTGTGGCCTTGCCTGCTTAATTCCTTTTTTGTTTTTTGGAGAAACTTTCCAAATTGACGATTCTTTTCTCTTTTTTCAAGCTCGGTCAGCTCATAGTATTCAGCCTCTTTCCTTAAATTAATATAATTTGAATATTTCTCTTTATCTAATTCTTCTGATTTTAAAGCTATCAGCACCTCGCATCCCGGCTCCTGGGTATGGCTACAATCGGCATATTTACATTTTTTTGCCAAAACTAATATATCGTCGAAGAAATTGTCTATCCCGCCCGTATCCACCATCCCAATTTCCCGCATTCCCGGATTATCAATGACAATACCTCCGCTTTTCAAGAAATACATCTCTCTCTTCGTGGTGACATGTTTTCCTTTGGCTGAGCGTGTGCCGATATCTTCGGTCTTTATTATATCCTCGCCGAGAAGTTTATTTATCAGAGATGACTTACCGACGCCGGATGAACCCAGGAAGCAATAAGTCTTACCTCTTGATATATGTGCCTTAAGTTCATTCAATCCTTCGACAGTTACAGTGCTGGTTAGAATAACATCAATAGTGTCGAATCTATTTTTTATTTGAATTAACCTTGAATCCAGTTCTTCTTTGGAAATCAAGTCTATCTTATTTAGTATGATGGCCGGCTTTACGCCTCCTTCTTCTGCTATGGCAAAATATCTTTCAAAACGATTCAGATTATAATCCCTACCAATTGATTCAACAACAAAGGCGATATCGATATTGGTTCCGATAATTTGCGTCTCTGTCTTCTCGCCCGTCTTATTTTTATCGCCCGACCTCCTTCTTATAATTGTTCTTCGCGGTAATACCTCATTGATTACGGCCTGTCCGGCTTCAAGCTCGGTAATTGCCACCCAATCACCCACAGCAGGATAGTCTTTTCTCGATAGGGCATTGAACATCTGTCTTCCCGTTATCTTCGCCATAAATTCACCATTAATATTTTTAACTTTATAGGCCCCCCTGTATTCAACTGTCACTCGCGCAACTGAAAATCCGTCCAATCCTAATTTTTTCCGATTAGACTCAAAAAAATCATCATAGCCCAAATCTTCAATCTTAGTTTCTGTAATTTTAGGAACCGTCTCGTCCATATTTTTATTTTACCAAGAAATGGCCTCTTATACGAACATAAAAGAAAAAGCCCACGAGGGGCTGACGTATAAACGTGAGCTTTTTCGTGGACTTATGAGGATCGTTTCCTGTGCACAGCCTTAACGGCTCGCAGGAGCTCTTCGTCGGTTGTGGCCCAGGTAATAGCTTTTGCATCGTTCCAGATGCGAAATGTCTCTTCGTCGAGATGGGTCTCTCCTTTGGAATGTCTATCCACGATTAGGTGGAGAGCGTTCATCAACGCGGTGCATTTCGCGTTGGCCAAGGCCAACAGCGCATCTCTACTCTCTGTCTTCTTTGCCACGGGCAACCTCCTGGTCGTAGAATGTACTGATGATACCACTGAGATCGTGTTTTGTCAAATACAGGCTTCCCTTACGCATTAATGTCAGAATCTATTTGTAATATAAAAATAAAAACTACCCAAGCGAATAATGGCCCTCATTGAGTAGTGATGTTGTTCGACATATACTAAAGCGAAAGGACCTGTGTAACCACAACGTCAATACTTGCGTCGAAATCCTTCCAGATTTCCATGAGCTCCTTCTTCAGAAAATCTTTTTTCTTCGTTATCTCTACCTTCAGTTCACTAGGATCACAGTCCAGCGTCTTTTCACGTGTCATCTCTTGTATTATCCTGTCGTCGTCATCATTTCTTACAATCGCTTTAATTATGACGAGATACTTTGCCATCGCAGTCTCCTTATTTTTTGTCGAGGAACGAGTAAGCACAAAATACCACCTAAGTGGTGTTTTATCAAGTTTGGCTTCGTTTTACCCGAGACCTGCCTGCCAGCAGGCAGGTGCAGGCAGGTGTTAGCTGCCTTTGGCGAGCCTCGTCCAAGAGGGCGGGAATCTAAAATTAGGTAAAATAAATACCACGAATACCGAAAATCTTGTCGTAACGTGCAGTGGCAAATTCAGAAAAGGCAAAAAGTTTATCAATCTCTTCATCGGTATAGTCCTCTGGCGAACCACCGACTGCAACGATTGAAGGGAAGTCAGGTTTGTCAGGACCAGGATGATCCATTGCCCAAAGCATTGAATTTGCAAAACTACAAATTCCGAAACCATTACCCCCACTATTCCAAAGCAACTTTGCGACCTTTTCTTCTCGTGTCATAGATGTCCCTTTCTTGTCTTTTTAGAACTATAAAAACACAATACCACTTAAGTGGTATTGTGTCAATCTTGGCTCCGCTGACGCATTGATGCCAGAACCTGTTTGGATTAAAAAAGCTGACGTTAGTCGGCTACTTCGGTCCAAACTCTGAGAACATGATCCAGTCTGGGTTGTGTGCTTTTTGCTAGTGAACATAAAGGTCATTTACAGTTGAAAATTTCGCTCCACAAAATCCACACCCATGAGACTTGCGAGATTGTGTTTCTGCTTGCTAACTTAGCGTTACTACTTTTTTTGCTCCATCAACTGGCCAAGATGAACCAGGGCCAGAATGATGGAGGGGGCAACCCAATGCTTTAATGTTTGGGTAGGCCGAACAAACACAATCAAACTGAAGTTTTAAATGACCAAGAAAAAGAATAACTTTATTCTCCGTCTCTTCTACTTTTCTAAATCCTAACGGCAGCAATTCTTTCTCGGCGTATGTCACAATCAACTCCTCAAGGCACTAGACTTGTTTTACAATTACCACATTTAGGTTCGCCAGTCCACACTGGGGTAAAATAAAAACACCACGTTTTACATAGTGTTTTATCGTTGTTCCGCTGGGTGAACGAAGTCAGAACCTGTTTGGATTAAGAAAGGACCGTTCTCGGTCAGCGAGCTCAATACGAGCGAATACATTAGAGCAGTTGGATAAACGCTAGTCTATATTTCCCATAGTATTTATCATAGTAAAACCATTGTTTACAGCTGCGATCCCATGTAAAACGCATGAACATTTGCTCTCCAATTCGATTTCCGTTTACTAGACTAAGAACATTGATAGTAACCGACGACGTGTTGCTTTCGCGGTTAATCACCGTTGTTTCTAGTGTGGTGATATCTCCTCTTTCGTTCCCAAAGAATGCGGCCCTTATCAGTTGGCCGACTCTTGGAATATCAGGTGGGAAATCGAACGCCGCTTCCTCGAGCGTCGTGCGGTCAGGCACGCGTACTGGCTTTGTCGTAATTTCCTGATTATTCCTTGGTCTGAACCAGTTCATGGAAAGTCTCCTTAAAAAGAACCTAACCTAAAATACCACTCTCATGGTTATTTGTCAATGTTTAGTTATTTAGACGGTGGGCTCTTATTTACTATTGACCCTTTTCTCTACAGAGGTAAGGCGAACGTCATATGTTTGCACTTTACTTTCCAGACGTTCTATAGCTTTTTTCGAGGGGATCTCAAGAAGAACCTCAATAATGCGTTGTTGCCCAGCCTCGAGTTTTCGCTGACCCTCTTTAAGTTCGGTTAAGGTTGAGTCGACACTATCAAAGCGCTCATCAATTTTAGAGAATTGTTCCTGAGTCATCCTGGCTAGAGTATCAATCGTAATATTCTTTTTCATATTTTAAGTATAGAAAATTTGATGTTTATGTCAAACCAGTCCTAACGTCTACACTAGGTCTAACCAAAAAACCAGTTTTATCTGACTTTTAATGAAAGATTATTTTGCTATTTTTGTGATTGGCTAGCCAAAGACCTTACTGCTTTTTCGAGAATTTGAACGCGTTTTTGGAGATTGAGGATATCGTTCTCCTCAAACCGTTTTAGAATATCATATACTTCGTCGACTCTGTAATCTATCTTATCAACTTTTTTTTCTAGGTTAGATATTTTTGTATTAACACCAGAAATATCCTGCTTCGTAGAGGTATTTTCGAACCCGCCCGCGACCATATTTGCCAGTCTGTCTAGAGTAATTTTGTCTTTCTTAATCTTAGCCATGAATAAATTATATCAATCCAAAAAACCGAGTCAAATGTTGGCATGTGGCCTATTGTTATAACAGCACTGTTAGCTCACCTGACGCACTAATGTCAGAACCTGTTAGCTTTGCAACTCCATAGTAAATACTATTCGATCCAAACAACGTATGCCATTCTCGTAAATTGGGTCAATATAATTTTTGAGGAAGTAA
>Ga0209210_1000622_pt1 | contig 36110 bp, 74 predicted proteins | sample RifGroA1_FD_183991 | JGI IMG/M metagenome (GOLD analysis project Ga0209210, IMG submission 183991) | Contaminated groundwater microbial communities from Rifle, Colorado, USA - Rifle Groundwater A1 (SPAdes) (version 2) | ecosystem: Environmental > Aquatic > Deep subsurface > Groundwater >...
AGATTCTCCATTCGGTGAATACCCCGTGGCATCCATTTTAATTAAAACCCCATTAGTTAACATTCTACTTACAACCGCTTCATGTATTACCCCGCCGCTAGTAAGTGAATCTTTACTATCAGGTGGAATAGAATAAAGTTTAGAATCAATTGGTCGTTTTTGAATAGTAGTATTATTTATTTTTTTGATTTTTTCCAGATCAACTGACAACTGATATTGTTGTTTTACTAATATTAGTATATCAGATTTAATTGTATTGTTATTATACGATATACGTTTATTGATTGATACGCAACACAACAATATAATAACCAATAATATGATATTAAATCCAGTAAAAATTTTATAATTGTGCATAACCATTTATTTTTTACTCTTTATTATGAATTGAATATTATTTAAAATCTATTCTCAAAAACAGAAACAATATCATAGCATAATTTACTATTTGTGGAATTATTTCTACCATTTTTAATTTTTTGATATATTACACTAGCGTTTTGCCAAGTTTTTGTGTCTTCGCTCCACGAAAAGAGAATACCCCGTTGAGTCATAAATATAGTTCCATTTCTATTAAAAATACCATGTGCTTTTCTAAACTCGGATATTCGATTGTGTTCGGCTTTTTCAATCAATTCAATTTCCGAGTTTACGTTTGTAATTTTCTTTGATTCAGTGAGAAATTTATTATCAACTCGAATACATTCTTCTGAACACGCATATCCAACCATTAATAAAAGTGCCAAAACAAACATACCGATAAAATTTCTTTCATTTCTACTAAGTTGTTTTAAATTTGCAATGTGTTTTTTATCATAAAATTTAAAATCTTTGTATTCTTGGCTATTCAAATACAAATAAATTCTTTCTTTAGCATCAATAACAAACTCCAAATCATAAATATACTTTAAAGTTTCGTTAATTTTCCAAACATTTTTTGTTATTTCTCCAAACCGATTACTAGATCCCGTGAGTTTATCAAAAAGTTCTACTTTTTCGTTTAGTATGTTATGAATTTTCCAAAGAAATTTCGATACCTCTTCTTTTAATTCTATTTGACAATCGGTTGGATTAACGTTTTTTAAAATATTCTGTAGTGTGTTTAGCCATTCACGGTTACAAATTTCATTAATTCGTTCATCGATATATTGTTCTGTAATTTCAACGGTTTCCAACCAAATCAACTCTCGTTCAACCATTCCAGGAAATTTAAAAATAGTAGGAAACCAACAAAATATTGTTCTAGTTCTAATATCACCAATTGCAGGTATGTTTTTTAATTTAATTCTCATGTAAATATCCTACAAGAAAGAATATAAAATGTCAAATGGAAACTACAGTGCCCCGTGAAAACGCTTGTTTAACAGCAGAAATGGCTTTGGGATTTTTTGTTCTAATAAGAATATTTGCTGGTAAAGATGTAAACCAATTATGAACTTCATTGATACCAAATCGCTTAATGAAATCTAATGTCCCCTGAACACAATTGCCTGCTCTCCTAGAATCTTCCATCAGAACATAAGTGTTGTGAATATTCTTTTCAAATATTTTATCAAACCTATTTTGTTCCTTTTCCAACCTTCGTGTTTTCAATCTGTTATAATAATTTAGAGCCATCTTTTTTCTTGCCCATGTACAGAAATCTTTACGAAGAATTGCTTTTGGTGAGAAATGAAAATCCATTCCATCAGTTTCCCGAATAAGATGCACACCATTTTTTGTTTCCAATCGCATCCCCTTTGGAATTTTTGGCTTCCATTCTTTTCCGACATTAGCAAGAATCGTGGAGGGATGATATACAGTTTTCCATCCGTAAGCATTAGGATGATGAATAATAGTTTTGCCACTTAGCGTTGTAAAATAATAACTACTGCCGAATTTCTTAGGTAGTTGTTTACCTTCTACAAAGATAACGGAATGGTTGTTATTTAATCCAAGAATTTGCCGAACAAGATGCTCAGTATTAAGTGTTTTCACATAATGAACATATAATACAATTTTAGTTATAAAAAGTCAATCGATTAATTTTATTGATTTGTCATCAAATAATTTTTTGGCATTTTCTTCGTCTTAACAAGGTTATCAAGATTTTCGGCAGTACTCCAACCAATACGCCAATTAGAACTATTCATACTCCCAATAGGAAATGGATTATCTGTTACCTTTTTTCCCGATTTATAATCTATCGTTCCTTGAACAAATGCTTTGGTATAGAAAATCATGTAATACTTTCTTTTTTTAAAATGACCACGTAAACATCCATCCACTCATTTTTTTAATAAAAATTGTGTTTGGAACTACTACTCAACCACTTCTTAATTTTTTACCAGTAATTTAAAAGCCACAACTTGATCTATTTTCAATTCTTTTCCAACTATGTCATCCATAATCAATTTTTTTGTTAGTGTTTTACCAAAAATTCATCAATATCCGCAGATAATTCATTTTTAATAACTAACCACCGAATAATAGCACCAAACGGAATACTAAAAACATTCTTACCACGATATTCTGTTTTTGTCGAATCAATTAATAAACTAGCCTTATCCATAGTAATATTTTCATAATTATCTGGATAATAAAATGCAAGCCAGTCTTGTTCTTTATGATAAATATTCCCCAATATAGCATGAAAAACTATGGGAGCATTAAAATTAGCATTCCATGTCCCATTATGGTCCGATGACCAACCAGTAAGATTACAAAATCTGTAAATTATAGCGCTAAAATCAACTTTGGTAATAACTTTAGTTTTAATCATATATTAATTCAATTTTTCAAAGAAATCCATCTATTCTAAAACATACAGGCTTCTGTTTATATTATCCGTTCCAACCAATTTTTTTACTCAGTTCAGGTGTGAACATTCCCATTTCTTTGAACCGTTCAACGATTCTATCCATAATTGGGCTTTCATCTTCCAATGCTTTATAGAACTCTTCTTGGGGGGCTATTTAATTTATCCCAACCAGGAGATCTAAGATAACGATACCACTTACCAAGTTGAACTCTGTCTGCGTTTTCGACTTGTTGTAATGTTGGGTAATTCATAAATTTTTTATTTGTCTTTCCACTCATTTAACCGCTGCCTGTTAAATGTTTTCAGAAATACTAAGTATCAAACATGTAACAACTCAATGCTGTTTTTTATTTAATTTTGTTCAGTTTCATAACAACATCCTATCTTACTTATTATAGAAAGTCAACTGTTTTCTTTTTAGGTGCCCCCCTTTTTATTCAAATCACGGTGATTATAAAAATCTATGAATATATCTATTTTTGTATCCATACATCAACACTTATAACGGTATTTATTTTAATAGCATAATTTATTTTTGCTAAAAAATTCAATTTTGCAAGCGGTGATATAAATAAAAATTACATAAAAAATGCAATAAACTAAAATACCCTCAAAGGGAGTACCCCCACCCCCATTATTATCTTCAAATATACACGATATAATTGCTCCAATAATATATCGCTTAACTTAATCACTTAAAACTAAAATATTCATATATACCATATACAATATTTCATTTAATCAGCTTAATTAAATAGTAATAGAAAAATGTAATTAAATACAGAAATGTATATATATCGATAATCTATAACAAAATAAACATACGACAGTAGATAAGCTCAATAATATGATCAACTAGCAAAATAATGAAATTTTTTAATTTATTTTTATAACTTATTATAAGTATAGCTTGTTGCGATTAACTTATTAATATACAACACGTTATGTTAAATTAATTATATTATAAAATGATTATAATTTGTAAAAAAACTATAAAATTCTGTTTTTAGATTCTGACATTACGTTTATAAATCTAAGCTAACATTTGTTTTAGTTATTGATTCAAACAAAAAAATTATTTTTAGATATGGAATGTTGGTGTCTCATGAAAAAATAATGCTTTATTTAACATATTTACATTTGCATCAAGCGTTGATGGTATTGAAAAACATCAAAACCCAATATTTTAACATATATTGATAACTATAACAAGCTTTAAATTTGATATATTGAAAATAATATGATTGACAGCGGTAATAAACTTAGATTATTAAGAAATCCAAAGCATTAAACTCCTTATGCGCAGCATCCGGTCCCCTATCCATCCCATATTTCAGGTAGTTCGGCCTATATTAGCTGTCGGCCCGTAGCGTTTGATTAGATTTATCTTACAAAATAAGTGTATCAGATGTGTATAAAAAGTCAAGAAATTAGATTAATCATGAGTGTTCTAGTCATGATTAAGCTGTTTTTTGCTGTAAATTTTATAAGCAATTGATTATCAATAACTAATAAAATTTCACAGTTGATCTTTCCCTTGTGGTAAACTTAAATCAGTTTTTGCTTAAATGTTTAATCATGACTAGAACACTCATGATTAAACATAGAACGAAAAGCGATTGTAATTTATTTATAAAATAAATAAAATTTGTTTTATTTATTTTATAACAAAAAAGTTTTAAATAAGCAATTAATTGAAAGACAATTGAAATTAAAATTAATATTTTTAGAATTTTCCGCTTAAGCGCTTACTAATTAATCATTGATCTCATCAAGCCAATAATCTCTTCAAGCGCAATAAAAAATAAGCAATTAAGTAAATTAAGCGCTTTAAGCGTAAATTTTTTGAAATTCCTAATATCTCCTATTAAGGCCTATACAACATAGGAATTCAGGGTCGGTTGGTACGTAAACAGTTTAACATAATTTTTATAATTTGTCAATCTTTATTTTAGTTATCAAAGTTCTTGTAGTATCGACCTAGTTCAGCGATGTTTCAGCCTCATTAACTTTGGTTTTCTTATTGCGGATATAGTTTACTATAGATTTTATAAAAAGTCAAGAAGATTAGAAAAATATTATTGGTTGGTTTTCTAGCAGGGTGAGTTCATATTCTTCATATCCAAATGCTGATAAAATTTGGCTATCATCGAATTGGATGAAATACAATTTTTCTACATCATCATATTCCATGATGGTAGCATAAAATTTTTTATTATGACATAAAACAGACACTTTATCACCGATTTTGTATTTCATAGGTTAATTTTTTTTAGTTAAACACAAAGCTAATCCCATTAATGTAATACCTGCACCAACCATTCCATCAAATTTTGGTGGAATTAATCCTATAATTAAACATGATACACTTAAAAATAATAATTTTATTCTGGTTTCTGGTATATTCATATTCATTGAGTTTCTTTTTTGAATACTAAATTCATACTAATTCCAAACAATACGGTGGCGGATGTAAGTAATACATCGTTTCTAGGTGGTATTAGACCTATAATAAACTATAAACTACCGATGATAATCATTATATTTCTAGTCTGTTTTATATCTAAGTTCATGTTTTTAGATTATCAGTTTCATTTGTTTTTGTCAATGACTGTTTTAAAAAATGAATATTGACATTGGATGGATAATTTTATAATGTATATAAACAATGAATCTCAATATAAATGAAATTGCTTCAAAACTTCATGTCACTAAAGAACTCAATCAACGTATTGAAATAGTTGTTTTAGACTGCTTAGATAAGGCTCAGGCTAGGTTTGGGGTAGATAAGGTCACTAAGATACCAAAAGTACAATATAACACTACAGGCAAGGCGGCAGGGTGGGCTCATTGGAACTATGGTAACCCTTATATTAGAATCAATCCAATTCTTTTGAATGAGAACGTAGAACAGATAATTAATCAAGTAGTTCCTCATGAAGTTGCTCATATTGTGGTATTTGAGGTTTATAATCACGAAGCGCAACCTCATGGATATGCATGGCGTCGGGTTATGAGATTATTTGGAAAAGAACCGGATAGATGTCATTGCATGGATGTGTCAACTATTTCTTTAATGAAAAACAAAGGTGTGAAATATTTATATAAGTGTGGTTGTGGTGACGGCCATAGTTTGACTAAATTGAAACACAACCGTTTTCAAGATGGTATAAGTTATACTTGTAAAAAATGCCGAACAAAATTAGTATTTGACAAAGTGGAGAAAGTGTAATACGATATGAACACTATGAATACAAAAACAAACTTATGGAGTGTGAAAATCAGTTCACCGGAAAGATCAGAAGTAGTTCAACGATTAGCATTTACTTTTGGTTATTGTTGGCCGGTTGGCGAAAAAACAGTACAATATACCGATAAAAACTTTTTGGTTTTTTATCCGAATGAAAAGGTGATGCGGCATTCAAATGGTATCGTAATTGACCACCATAATGAAGTTTCTCACGTTGTTAGTACATTTGACGATGTTTTGAAATTTCTTATAAATCCACCGGATGTTCCCAAAACGAAAAGGATCGATAATGGTGGGATCAATTTTGATCTTGAAATTAACACCGAAGGTGATGTATTTTGTGGTTACCATCGAATTCCAACGAAACTCTTTGATACGGTCGTCGAGGAACGAAACAAACTCATTGGCATTGAAAATCCAAAACAGAAATTGCATCAAGTTAAATTTGAATACGATTCAATGTCAAGCCGCCGAAAAGTTAGAAATATCTTGAAACGGTAAAACGCTTGGGGGATTGGATATTAACGATGGAGGCATATATAAGAGGTTTTCATCTAACCGGATGTTTACAATGCCGGAACTAGTGGGATTTGTTGAGCGGTAAAGGTTGATGTTTCATTGTAAATCGGATAGGCTATAAAAAGTCTATCCGTTTTTTCATGCGTTTATATAGATAATTAGGAAGACTGTGAGCGAACGACAGGTAATGCTCACTGTATCTCTCTTCCGGATGAAGAACGTTGTTCTCATTCAACCACGTCCGCTCACAATCTTCCTAAAACAAGATGCTCGGATTTACTGTTTTCTCAGTCCCCTTCTTTTAGTTGTGGAACATCAACCTTTGTTTTCGGTGGTCTGTCCACCGGCCTGTTTTCTTTGTTTGGCAGGATTTTTCCATTAGTTTTCAATATATTTATTGCTGTATCAGCATCTTAAAATACGAACGAGCCACCGACTTTGAATAGATATTCAACGCTGTGATTCTATCGATAAGAAACATCTTAGATGTCATCGTTCAAATGGTAGCGGGGGTTGGAGTCACACCAACCATAGTCCTGTTAAGGGCACACGTTATGAGCGTGTCTGGCGTCTTACGGCCTGTCCCCGCAATTGTTTAGGTCATTTTAAGACCAAAGTATCAAAGAACTGTAAAAAATCGAGAAGGATGTTTTACCCATCATCGCTTCGACTGGCTTCCATATTAACGTTGTAATAGAGCCATCCACTCCGGGTAGTCACTTTCTAATCCGACATCTATAGCCGTCCTTCACTGCTAATTTATTTATATGAGGTTTACTTTAGCATCCATAGTGGCAAACCATCAAAGTTCCTACTGGATGTTGTGTTGGTTATTACAACACGTACCGAACCGCTTCTTTCTACTGTTAATAATATATCAATCAACCGAGGGAAAATCAAGGATATTTTTCGTTAAATTTTTGAATCAATCGAGGAATACCAACATTTTCTAGAATTATCTTACTAGAAATGAATGATTCGTTCTGTTCATTGGTAGAATCCATAATACATAACAATGCTCCTATCCCACAACCGATATCTATTTCAGTCGTAAGTAATTCTACAAGAGCAGCATGTAGTTCATTTTCCGACAATTCTTTTTCGTCTTTTGTAAGACTGATGGGGGAATGTCTATCGACAAGAATATCTGGTCTTCTACCAATATGAGCCTCTACGGCTCTTGATGCTGCTTCTATTTTAAGATTGTCTTCGGATGTGTTATCGGTGTTTTCTAAATCAATCTCAGCCACCCATGAAGCCCCTGCAACTAAGTAAGTTTTTAACATTCATCTACTGTGACGTATAAATGGTTTGATATCAACTTATTATCGTTGACCGAACATTTCCATTAAAGGATGATATGATATTTCTCTTTGTATATACTTAGTTGCAGGGTTATTTGAGTCTTTTTCACAAACAAACAATCTTTTGTTCCATTTCACCAAAACATATCCTTGACCAGGAGGAACTTCGTCCAACGAATCTTCAATGAGTGATCGAAATCCAAGTGAATCGTTAACATTCATGTCTTTCAGTGTAAAGAGATTGCGTTTACCATCTTTAACGGCATTATGAATATCATTGAACCGATAGACCATTAATTGTCCATTAATCATTATCAGGCCTTTCTGACTGGTTATTATTCAGGTTTATTTTTTAACAACGTGATGTTAGCCAACCAATATACGGATGATAAATTGCTAATGTTACTGGAATTCAATCTTTGCGATTTTTACAAAATTTTCCAAATAAAAATTGTTCACTCAATCGATTTTCATGCCACTATACTTTGGTACATTTTCGTTGAAGATATATTTCTTTTTCTTTAATAAAATTCCAGAGAGTTTTATTAAATTTAATTTTGCGAGGAATAAAGGGAAACGATTTTCTGACTCCAAAATGTTCCGTAATTTTTATATTTTATACTAAATTCATTGGTTGTCAATTAAAAATTTTAAATCAAAATTTTTCTACGTTTTATATTTCTACACAATATTTATTAGTATATGGGAAGACATAAAAAAAGTAAAGAAGAAAAAAATGAAAACCGAAAACTTAGACAAAATCGATATTATCAACGACATAGAGAAAAAATTTGTAAACGAAATCTTGCAAGATATTTCCGAAACAAAAAAGTGGCAGAAGAATTGTCCTAAATGTGATCTTGTTCAAAATTATAAAAACCAACGTTCTCTTAATAATGGAATTAGGCTTAATGCTATATGTAATAAATGTAAAGATTTGAAAAGAAGGGAAAGAACCAAATTAAAAAAGGTTGGTGTAAAATATGAACGAAATTGTCCAAAGTGTAATAGGGTTCAACTTTATACTAGATTGGATGGGTTGGTTAGAGCAAACAAACGAAACGCTTTGTGTAAAAAATGTATATTCGTAGGCAGACCAATAAGTGAAAAACAAAAAGAATTTTTACGTCAACGAGTGGGGAGTAAAAATCCAATGTTTGGAAAAACTTTTTCAATAGAAACTAGAATGAAGATGAGTTTAACTAGAAAAGGTAAACCTGGAAAACCTCTCAGTGAATCAACAAAACAAAAACTTAGAATATATAGAGCAAATTGGGTTAATGAATTCGCCGGCGGCCCGCAGTATAATCCAAATGCTTGTAAGTATTTTGATGAGTTGAATAAACAAAACAATTGGAACTTACGACATGCTGAAAACGGTGGAGAACATTACATCAAAGAATTGGGTTATTTTCTGGATGCTTACGATAAAGAAAAAAACATAGTAATTGAGTATGATGAGCGAAAACACTTTACTGTTGATGGTCAACTTAAACAAAAAGATGTGATTCGTCAACATCAAATTGAGAATCATTTAAGTTGTAAGTTTTTACGATATAATGAATTAACTAAACAGCTTGAATCCACTGGTAAGATCCCCATCCACAAGACAACTGAGATTGTTTAATCTATATTGAACCTTAAAACAAGCTTTTTCTTCAATGCATTTGGCTGCATACACAATACGTTGATAACAAGATGTTTTGGCCCCTTGTCTATGTGTTCTACCAAGTGCTTGTAACATATCTATGGCCGAAAAACTTGGAGAAAGTAATGTGTCTCGGCCATGTTTTCCAATTAAATCGTGGAATGATAGGGAGGCGCCCCCAGCTTTAAGATTACAAATGAGCCCTCTTTTTCTATCCGCTTGAAAATCATCGATATCTAACCATCGTTCTTTAAATGTTTTTTCACCATACACAAATCCAATCTTTTTGTGAAATTTATTCTGTCCATGTAACCGACTTGCCAATGCTTCAATAGATTCAGTAAAATTGAGAAATACTATTACGGATTTTCCCTCATCATATGAATCTTCAAACATTTCTTGAAAAAGTGGTATTTTGAGCATTTCTGCCCGTCTTCTGGCTTTCATTATTACAGCAAAAATATGTCCAGAGTAATCTTGAGTTCGTTCATCTAATTCGGCAATTTCCCACTCCATTTCATCATATACTGCTTGAATTTTTGGTGAATTAGATCCCAAATCGTAGGCTTCGGCCTGTATATGGTTATCTGGGAAGAGACTACCCATTTGTTCTCTCGTCAAACGAGATGATATTTGCTGTATATTGAATAGGTTTTCATGACACAGTGACATTTTTTTCTGAGAATTTTCATTTTCATTGTCAAATTTTATGCCATATCTACCATTGTCTTCGGCGCCATGGTCAATACACCAGTCTTTCCAATGATATAAGTTATGTAAATTGGTAGCATACCCAAATGCTTTCATTTCTGTTGGATCGGTGGCTTGTGTTGCAGACAGCGTGAGAATTTTGTATCCTTGTCTTTTCAAAGCAATTAAAAGCCCAGAATTTAATGATGACATCCCTTTACATTTGTGAGCCTCATCTACAATTAATAAACTTCCTGCTGGAAAGTGGGCATGAACTAGTTGATATCGCCATTCTTGTTTTGGTAGTCCTGTGTTTGGGTCAATTTGTGGCTTACGAAATTTAATGTAAGGGGTACTGCCACGCATTAACTTTTCGAAGTTAATTATGATAATGGATTTGATACCAAAGGATTTCAATATCTTTTCCCAAGTAGGTATTACACTTTTCGGACAGATGACTACAACCGGAGCATTAAATTGTTTAGCAATCCAGGCGGCACAAAATGTTTTGCCGCAACCTGTTTCACTTGTGTCACTAGCTACCCCATTCAGATACAAACTATTTAATAATGTAAATGCATGTTGTTTTTGCGGTTCTAACAAACCAGTAAAATCTAATGTGGAAGTAATCATTGTTGAACGGATATCCTACACTAAAGTTTTTATAAAGTCAAACTAAAGAGGGCGCTACCTTGTCGAGTAGCGCCCTCTTGTGAACCGTCGATATTGATTAGGAAACCAGAGTCGGAACAGCCTCAGCGCCAGGAATTTCAATGACTGCTGGGACTTCGACCGTCGGAACGATTTCCATAGAAACCGGAGTTTCATTAACGACCTGTCGAGCTGCTCGAGCTGCTTCCAAACCAGCCTTCACAGCTGTCCGGATGAACCGATTGGCAGGCTTTCCGGCCCTACCAGTTTTTAGGCTTTCAATCTTGGTGAGGAAGCCAGATGCCAACTGTTTCTCAATGTGCTTGCGGACAGTGAGTTTGCAGATTTGAGCCTTCTTACCACGGCCACGGGGACCACGATTCAGTTCGTAAGCCTCATCAACGGTGAACGCTGTTCGGCTAGGGAATTTCAACTCGGCTTCAGGACGACCAACGGAACGGACTTCAGTAGTAGTATTCATGTGTTTTTTATTTACCTTTCGTTTTGTTTTTTGTTGTTAATTTATTCTGTTATTATTCTAAACTAAATTTTATATAAAGTCAATACCTTTTTTAAATGATTTCGTTTTCGTAATGATATTCGTTGATGAGTTTGATTAAGGATATTGGAAGGTCACCAGCCAATAGCATTTTTTTCATCATGTAAGCAAATTTCTTTGCTCCGCTTTTCGTGTTGAACTTTACGATTACTGCTGATTTTGGTGTTTTGATTTTCATTTTTTGTATTTTTAGATAAGTGAACAAGCCAATAACCAACTGGGGCTTCCGTCTGGTCCAAATCCATCTGGCTCAACTTTTGCGCCAGTAACAGATTTGGCTACACCATTCATAGACCATTTCTCCAATGTTTTAAGTGTTGGTGGCTTGGAGATTCCAGTTAACCAATTGTGAGCATTAATCGTTTGACTAATCTTCACTTCTCCGGTTATTGGGTGAAAAATAAAGATTCGATTTGAATGTTTTTGAGGAGAAAAATCAACATGAACTTTACTACCAGCAGGAATAGTGAAGACAACTTCATTTGTGGTTTTATTTCGCCATATTCGGTCAATTTTAGTAGTAACGGTTACTCCAATTCCTTTGATTCCGAGTTCGTCTTTTTTATTTTGGTATTCGGTTATATTCATTGTGGTTATAGATTAAATTATTTTATTGTTAATGTCAATAACCAATAAAAACTTTTTCCAATGTTTTTTGAGCCTGAATTTTGTTGGAAGAATGGCAGAGAAATTGAGCGTAAAATCCAATACCACGAAATACTCGCCATATATTCTTATCATATCGGGTATCCCGTGGTTTGTAAACAAAACCAATTTCAATATCGTTAATTATCAACACATTTAAATTTGATAAACTATTTGAGTTAACCCGCTTCCAGTTCATATTCATAGTGTTAAGAGTGTAGTGGATAACTTATAGAAAATCAACTTTGAAAATCTAAATCTTCCCAAACTCGCCTATTTTTGCACTTTGAACAGAGAGAACTTGTTGCTTTTAGAGGAAGCAATTTCCCACAACCAACACACTTCCATCGTTCGTTCTCATCTTTATCATGAGAAGGGCAATCTCCGGGTTCATGTCCACAACAGGGATAATCTAAGCAAGGCATAAGTTTCTTTATTAATGATTAATTACGATGAAACGACAATAACTTATTTTTTATAGAAAGTCAATAGTAATACAACCAACGTATGAAGTCTTGCGGAACCAATTTGAAACCATTGATGTATCGACTATTAAGTTTCATCAGACCCAATGCTAATCGTCGGCCAATGGGTAAACCGTCATTGAAAATGCTAACATACCGTGTAAGCAACTTCATCTGTAGAATAATTAAAAATGAAACTAATGTCATGTCAACCAATTCTTTATAAAAACTTTTGACAAATAGAATCGCAGCATTTGCGTAACCTCCGGTCCCCTATTCTAGGAGCCTTTCGGTCGTCCGCATCATCTTTTTTTAGTATGGTTATATCTTATATGAAAAATATAAAAAGTCAATTGGATTTTTCAATTATTTTTCTTTTCAAAAGTTTGCCTCAACAATCATTACAAACAACTTTACCGTCAAATGTGATGAAAGACCAACCCATCCAATCCCAATTATGGATTAAACGGTTACAGAAATCACAAGATTCCAATAACCCATCTGGATCATGATCTATTTCATGTCGATTGAAGGCATTCATTATAGAAATAGAATACAATGAAGAATATAAAAATCAAGCTCTATACCCGATTCGAACGAGACTGAGTTTTGTTAACAAACCTATCCATGCTAAGGCTTGACTTTTTATAAATTATCCGAAGACACTATCTTGACATTCTTGGCACATTTTGCTAATGGAATATTCTCGCTTACTCAACTCATCCTTGAACTTGATTGCTGGTTTCTCACAAGTCACACAAGAGTTTCCAACTTTGGCTAATGAATGAGATCGACCGAACATTAATAAACTTAATTCATCCAAGAACTTTTCTATTTCAGGAGTTTTATTGCTCATATTATTTGGTTTTTAAACAGTAAACGTTGCCCACAAAAATGAATCTTTAGTTGAGCCACTTTCAGCACCACCAACAAAACCGTGATAATGGTTTCCAGAATTCGTGATGGTTGCTGTAGGTAACTTTTTTTTAATGAGAGATATTAATTTATCGGGAGTATCAAGAATTCCCCAATAATAAGATTTGTGATACCTAAATTGTCCTTTATATTTTTTAACACAAATTGGGTTACAACCAAGAATTTTTACTACTTTGTTTGTTGTCATAGTTATATGATAACTTATTTTTTATAAAAAGTCAACCAATTATTTTAGTCTTCTTTATTTAGGTTATCGTAAAAAATCCCATCAAAAAAAGACATTATTGCCCATATTAAACCACACACTGAAACAAAGCAGTACACGTCATATACGAAATTATAGAACATCATATTGATTCCATCATAAATCTACGTTTAATCCCGCCGAGGATTAGTTTGGGTTTCATCTCAGTAATCAAGATATTACCCTTTGGCAGATGAATTTCAACACTTTTTAAAGGTTTAAGACCTATAACGTTAACTCTATCAGAATCACTCCATTTTTGGTGAGAAATGTAGGCTAATGTTGCATCAAGAGTGAATTCTTGATCCCAAAAAAGTGCAGTTGTCATGGTTAGATGTTAGTTGATTTGTTATAAAAAGTCAATCATTAAAAATAAGACATTCGTAATTTCTACACTTTGATTGAAAAATCCAACATTCCATATTATTTTCTACATCACGCTTTACGGCAGCATAGTAAAATGTCACGGTTTTTTGAGTTTTAGTTGAACACATGAAAAACCCAAAATTAGAATCGTCATCATAAAGCCGACCAAGAAATTTATATCCACTTAAATCACTGGCTTCAGAAACGAAAGTTTTAGAAATCCTATTATACGTAAACAAATTGGATGGTATTGTGTTATTTATTGTAAGAATATCCTAAACTATTTCTTATAGAATGTCAACACTTATTGTTTTTTGTAGTATTACAATGATAACAAGCTATTTGAAAATTGGTTGGAATATTCCATAGATGTGGATACTTAGAAATAGGAAGAATATGGTCAATCGTAGATAATTTATGTTTATTGCTTCCTAAATCTCCTCCCCAGGGATTCAAATGTTGTTTACCACAAATAGAACAAATTAGGTTTGCTTTGCCATAAAGTGTCTCTTGCTCTTTCATCCATTTTTTACGAATTCTTGACCAACTATTTGTTTTAGTAGGACGTTTTTTTGAAGAATCGATTTGCCGGTAAAGAGAATTGGTATAAAGTAATGCTCCGGCTTGATGAGCATCACAAGGAGTGTAAAAAATCCTTGGACTTGGGTGAGATGTCATTTGGTTATTTCGGCCTGAAGTTTTAATGTCAAAGCTAAAATTTCACTGGGAGTTTCGTTTTGTAGATTATATACTTTACTTTTGTTATCGTTGTGGATAACTAAAATTCTACCATTCCAATTTCTTGTTGATCTGTTAGCAAATGCGTGGAGTTGACTGAAGTCTTGAAATGATTGAAAAATTTCCGTCCTGGGGTCCAATAAATAAATTTTTGTCATATCAACATATTATACTCTGTAATCCATTTTGTCAAATGAACAATTTAATTTACTCACACTTTTCTGCTGTATGAGTTAATTGCTGCAGAAACCACAATGGTGATATACCATATAAGATGAACAATAGCCCAGGCTCCAAATCCCATATTGGTGATAATGTAAATTAAAATCAACAGTCTGGGAATAAGTAAAGCCATGAAAAAATCTCCCCAGAATGGAATGGTGTTTGGTGGAATTGAACCACTATAATAAGCTATTAACAAAGATAGTCGAGGAAAAAATAGAGATAATATTAAAAACCAAGCGTCGATGTCATTCATGGTAGTTTATTGTTATGCCATAGAAACCGGAGTAATACTGCCAGCCAAGACTGTTCCGGTCGGAAGCCATTGACCATTATAAATAAAAGGTTGTCGCCAAAACTTCTTAACATCTCGACTATTTCTTGTTAAGGATGGAAAAAAACTGCCAACAGGAATTTCTGTCACATTTGTAGCCTTAACTTTCAAAATTCTATTTATAGAAAATAGTTTATATTGCCTTGCATCTGCCCGTGTTTTAAACAAAAACAATTTGCCAACAGGAGGCAATGATGTTCTGCCAATTTCATAAACCACTTGTAAATTTCCATTGGCTGCGGATGATACGAATTTAGTATTCGAAATATCTCTATCCACTCTAACCAGCTTCCAGTAAAATTTTTTATTTTTCATATTAAACTATTTTAACGGTGATGGTGTTATAGCGGTAACTTTATAGAATGAGTAATTTGGAAAAAGTTCTGATTTACTTCCATATCCAAACCAAATTAAAATTTGACCATCAAATGCTGGTTTTGGTGAAGTGTATTGCCGCCACCAGAGCCCCCCTTTTAGATTTGTAGTATTCCAGATAGTAAATTGAACTTTACTCATCACCATTAAAAAAATATCATCTTTAACTACCTGAATATTGATAGTTGGCTCATCCACAGCCTTGACTAATGGTATGATGAAAAATAATAAAGCGATTAATATCGTTCTAAGTTTCATTTTCTATAAGTAAATAATTTGAAAATCAATGAGAAACTTCAATTGGGGTAACTGAGTCAGCGAACAATGTGTGGTTTGAAATACACCAACGATAAAGTTTAATTTTTGATGAATCTTGTTTTTTAACCATGTCCCAATAAGATTGAATACGATAGTTTTGGGGTTTCACCAAAAGAGAAGGCGTGTAATAAAATGGTGGAACTGTTACTCCAGTAGCAGATATTTTTAAGATTTTTTGATCTCTATTGAGAGAATTATTATATCTCGCTGCTTTTCGTGTTTTGTAAATAAACAACTTTCCAATGTCTGGTTTAGTTGTTTTTCCAATACTGTAAGTTTTTTGAAGTGTACCGAATGCTATCTGTGATGTCATCCTTCCGTCTTGCTGAACCCTAACAACTTTCCAATAAAATTTCTTTGGTTTCATAGAAATTAATTTGCCAACCATTTAGCTAACTGTTTCAGAGAAGTGAAATAATAGAGTTGAATTTTGTTATCCGTATCAAGGCTAATATGTTCTAACAACTGGTCAATGGTTGGGGCTTGTGTCCAAACCCCAGAACCATTGGAAAAACTTATTTGATTTCCTTTTCGAGTAAGAATATATTTGTCTCCTGTGGGAATATCCATCAATCCAATAATGGCATTACAAGGAATTGCTTCTAGACCAACAGGTTCAGGATTAACAGGCAATAATGTAATAGGTTTCATATTTTATTTGTTGTTATACTTTATCAAGTTCTAAAAAATTGTCAACAACAGTTTTAATAGGGTTCACAACGAGATTGTGAGGCTCAATAAGCCGGACATCTCGAAGAGTGTATTTGAGAGAAAATTTGACCTTAACATTTTTTGGTGTAAATCCAATTACAGTTCCCAAAGATAAATCCCTGTAAGCAGGAGTGATGAATGCTACGGTTTGTCCTGTTTCAATTTGTGTTCCAAAGATGTCGTTCATATTGGTTATACTTTAATAGAGTTTAGAATAAATGTCAAATCTATTTCTTTAGAGTTTGCCAAAAAAGTTTGATTAAATCTTCAGAATTCAATTCTTTTAAATCTAATTTTTTGAATATAAAAGAACTTCTATTTGTGTTGCCGTAAGCACCTAAAACTAATTGAGCCATTTTTCCACGAACTTTTTTATCTTTCGGATCACCAAGAGGCATAACCTTATCATTTATAAATCTCGTCATACCATCCATAATTGATTTTACTTCCTTATAAGCATCAACACACTTGCTTATATCTCTCCGGCATTCTTCTGCTGTTTCAAAATCAACTACTTCAGCTACTTTTTGATAGAAAGCGTTGTAATCAGGACAACCACAAATAATAAAGAAATCGAGAATTTTTTCTAAGTTTCCAAATTCTTCTTTAAGTCTATGGCGAGTCAAATAGTCTTCCGCTTTAATTTTCCAAATTGACTGGCCATCCGGAGAATACAAACACACCCCTTCAATACCAATCCACTTGGAAACGACATCAATCATATTATCAATATTATCAAACTCATATCGTTCAGGTCTTTTTATACCTAATTCAACTGCTAAAATATCTAAATCAGATTGAGTCATTAAAGAATAATCATCTTTGTTGACTGCTCCAGTTAACCAGAAATCTGGTTCATCACCATAACGAATCACTATTCTTAGATTAGGAGTAGTGATTTCCGTGATTAGAGAATAGTTAGGGTGTGATTTTAACCATTCGGTTATCTTTGGGTATGTAGCAAGACACTGATAGAAATCATTTACATTCTCCATAGTATCAACTGAGAAAGTTCCCCTTGTTCTCATCGATATGCAGTCATTTATACAATCCATAATTACTGCTGACCCATCAATTTTGGTAATTATAGAACAATTTTTGATAGACGTTGGAACTGAAAAATTATCTGGATTTTCACCAAAGTTTACAAATTTTTTGTATGAAGCCGACAACAAGTTTCCTTCTGTGTCCCAAATACTTGACCGAAAAATACTGTTTTTTTGTGTAAATTTTGTTCCAATATGATTTGGTACAATGAGTTGAGACGGAATACCACAAAACATCCCTACTTTTAAACAAAACTCTTCAAGGTTATGGTTTAATAAATCGATTTTCATTGTGGTTATACCTTAACAAAGTTTAGAATAAATGTCAATTGGAATTAAACTCTTCTACGAGAAAAAAACCATTTTCTGTATAAAGAAATTTAGCATTAATATTGTAATCACTTTCTTCTACTTTAATTTCCGTAACATCTTCTCCTTGAGATTCTAAGATAAATGATGCCAGAAATTCATCTTCATTGGAAAACACAATTGATAGTGGAATTCTATCTTCATGTCGTTCGCCCAAAAAACTAATTAGATATGTTTTCATGTTGATGATTATATTGAAATTTTAAAAAATGTCAACCAGTTTATTTATTGGATGGAACACTGATTTCTAATTTGAAAATGTCAAGTTACAATTTGATATATTGGTTCCTTTTAACTCCTAAAATTTTCTGAACAGGAACCGAACAATGTAACTCAATTTCTCCATTCCAATCTGAAATTTGAAACGCATACACAGGTACATTTTTCAAGAGATTTTTTATATCATCGTTGTTTACGTAACTACTAATATCTGTATTTTTCCATACGGAACTATCGTGATAAAGAAAAATTCCAACGATTTGTAAAAGAACGGGGGTGTAGAGTTTTCGCAACTGTATCAATTTTGAAATAAGTGTCGATAATGTGCTTCCTGAACAAATTAAATCATCAATAATGATAATTTTGTTTGCTTCGATAAATCCTTCAACTTTCATTTTGGAATGAGAATCATCTTTATCTTTCCTAACCATTATCATATTTTTATGTAGAATATGACAGAGAGTTGGAACAATTAAAGAACCACTCATCCCCATAAAAGCAAAAGCATCAAATCCATCTTTTCCAAATGTTTTTGTGATGATTTGAGTAATAATTTTGATTGCCTTTCTATTCCGTTTTGGATCTAACGCAGTATGAAGGTAATCGGATATACAGATAGGAGTTTCAGTTGTTGTGTTCATTGTGGGAATATAATAACTGATGAATTTGAAAATGTCAAGTTTACATTAGAAATTTTTCTAATTTATTAATGGCAATTTCTATTGACTCATCCACTACACTTTCATGATGAAGTCCATTTTCTATGGATGCGATGTAATAACCTTCATCGGGTCCCTGATACACTACACCGATTGAGAAATCATATCCTAAATGTATATACCGAATTATGTTTGGTGGTATCGTATAGTTAATAATGTCCTTTTAACAAGAAAAATTTATGATTTCCAATAATTACAATAGGTTCATAACCCTTTGACCAACTGGGTGATACGGTTTTGGTATGATAAAAGTTGGCTCCTTTGGTAATATTACCTTTGTAATTATTAACTACCCAAAGAGCATAATTAAACATTGGGTGTTTTTTGTTTCGGTTAATAAATGTCTGATGGTCATTCCTATATTTGTTTAAACAAGAGAATTGAAATTTCTCTGTAACTATCTCAGACAATGGTTTCTTACGGATTTTGCCACGAGTTTCAATTACTTCAAACACGGCGTTGATACCAACTTTGCCTTCTCCACCGGCTTCTGCTATTAGGACAGCAGCTACTAACTTATTCGAATTTACTGAACCTAATGTATTGAGTGATACCAACAGAGAGAAAAGAAGAATGATTTTTTTCATGTTTTAAGTGTAATCGATTTTGTATAAAAAGTCAATTTAAAAAAAATAAAAAAACGAATAACAGTCTCCTGCTACCCGTTCTTACAATGAACTGAACTGCTTTCGAGGTGTTACTGTTCGGCTATGAAAGCAACCAGCCGAACGAAGTCGATATAATGTCTGTTTTCAGTATCACCAGTTTTGTATAAAAAGTTAATTTCTTTTTGTCTCCACTCCGGTAATGAAGCTAAGGCTTTGCTCCAGGCTTTTTTATAAAAATCAGTTGGAGTAGAAGAATCGTTTTCTATAAACAGTTCATTGTGGAGTACCCCCAGACCCACTAATCTATTGGAGAGTGTAGTAGATTTTTTGGCTTTGTCAAGAATCTTATCCAACTCCTTTTTTAACTGTTTTTTTGCTGAGATATTTTTGTTTTTTGGTTGATACGTTAGTCCATTGAAATCGTAATCAGGTAATTCGTTCGGTGGTATTGAATTCATAATAGTAAGGATATACTGAATAAATATGATTGTCAACCGTTTAGAGAAATTATATTTTTAAAGTGCCACGGCCCGACTTGAACGGTAAGACGTGCGCCGACTCAGGCAGCCTTGGGACCTAACCCTCTTTATCGAATCGATTGCGGAGTCTATTTGTCTATTTCCGTGGCATTAAAATTAAAATTTGGACCGTCCTGACACGGCGAATAAACATTCTATAAGTTCTCGATGTCTGGTCACAATGAACTTATATCCAAAATTGCTGCCCTACGCTCTATTAGAAATTATCAACCATTCCTAATCCAACTGATTTAATACAGTTTTGGGAGTTCCTACTATACGTGACTTAGGCTTCACGCCAGCACTCTAATATTTATACTATTTGGTCACTCCGTAAATTGATTTTCATACGTTTCTAATCGAATTCCACAATTTCAAATACTGTGTTCGGCACTCCAAACGCAATTGTTCCGTCGCCAAATTGAATTGCTGTAGTTTTAAATTCTTCGTTAAATTCCAATAATATAACGTTTTCAATGTCTCCAAGAAGGAAATCCACATCTTCAAAAATTGGCTCCTCACTAATTGGAATAAGAGCCGTCACCACTTCTAATTGAATAGGTTCTTTAAATTTTATTTTCATCATTTATGGAATTTGATTCTCGTTAATTGATTCTCGTTAACGTACCAACCACGATATAGTCGGATCTATGGTTGTATAGTTAAGATAATTGATTGATTTGTAATTATGACATTTAATGTCAATGACTGTTTTAGACAATCTTAGCGTTACCCAAATAGAACCTCATGGTAGTGTTGTCTTTTCTATTCTGGGCCCAACAGGATTCGAACCTGTGACCAAGGCGTTATTCTCTAATAGTATCTAACCTATTAGAAAGAGCACCCTGCTCTAACCGCTGAGCTATGGGCCCATAATTATCAAGTGGGGTACTCCTACCCTTACAGTAGTCAAGTACCCCACTCCCCATTTTTCCACCGTCATCAGCGTCGGTAAATTATTCCACGTCAACTCGCCAAGCGTTGATTTCGTTGATTACGTCATCCTCGCCACTTTCCTTGATTTCATCCGATAGCCACGTTAATGCGTCGTTTAAATTGTCTCCTGAGAACCCATAAATCCCGGCAGCCAGTAAAACTAGCTGTTTGTAGTTCTCATCTTTCTTAGCCTTACATTTTAACTGACTGTAACTTTGAACTGGAGCCATTTTCATGTGTGTTAACTATATTAGAATGTTATGAATTTGTCAATTGTTGTTTTTGATTGTTAAGGGGAGTGCCCACCCTATCGGAGACACTCCCCATTTTCATTTTTGATTAGACGGCCGTGAAAAATTGGGATGGCCTGCCTTTCGCAACCTGTTTCAAGACCTTATTCAGTTTTCCGGCTTTAACTAGGTCATCCAACCGACTCCAAACAACTCCACGAACGGGAAGACCGTTAGCCACTGCAAATTGGGCCTGAGTGAATTCACCGATTGGAATTGTCCACGTTACCGGTGACTTCGGAGCTTTGACTTTAGCCACCGTAACGACGGCCCCACCGTCAGGAGTAAGATTAACGGTTGGAATATCGACAACAGGAATGTCGATTGGAGAATCAACCACAGGAACGTCAACTACAACCGATAAGTTATCATCCATAGGAATTTCGACGTTGATGACATCTTCCACAACGGATTTAATTTCCGTATTAATGTCCACGTTAACGTCAGGAAGTTCATCCAACGACCGATTATCTGCCGTCGGATTGTTTTCTCCGGTCATCGGATCAATATCAGGAATAGGAATTTCCCCATCTGTGAATTTCTTGAACCAATTATTCGCTCGATCTTCAGAAACAGGACAAAACGCCCAACGGCTCATCGCTATTTTATTAGGATAAACCTCCATCCCATCTTTCGACCGAATGGCAAACACTTCGAAAGAAACGAATGTGCCTTCTGATGTTTCTCGTTTGTAAATTGCCGCCTTGTCATTTCGCTGGATTTGGGTGAATTGATTATTATCGAGGGTGAAGTTTGTTTCGAGTGTTTTCATTTTTTTTGTTTTTTATTAATCAGTCAGTTATTACAGAGAAGAGAATAACAGAATGCCAAAGAATGTCAAGTGGTTATTCTATTAAAAACCGCCCAAAAATTCTAAAACCCATCGGCCAACCGTTTCTTGTTTAACTTCAAAAATTGCCGTGGCTCCAGTGAAATGGCTAAGGAATTCAGCTAGTTGTTTTAGATCGTAAAAGTAGATTTTTCCGTTCATAGTGGTGAGATGTTAACTGATTTGTTATAGAAAGTCAACCAATAATTACCATTCACATTGTCCGACAAGTTCAACGGTAATCCAACCTGTAATTTGATTTCCAATTTGGTCATCCGTAATAAAAAAATAGTGAAGGGTTCCTCTAAACGATTTAACACTAATTACCTTACATTGCCGGCCTCGAATGGTGAAATAACAACCGATGTTTGTTTTAGCAGTTTCTAATTTCATCAATCAATAATAGTCCAATCACTATAACAGTTTTCAACCAATTTTTCGATTGAAGGGTATGCAGGACTTTCAATACGCCAAGTGTGTGAACATAATCCAAAAAACTGGTTTGTAAGCCTGTTATAGATAATGATGCGGAACTGTTCGCATCTTGGGTGTTTAATTCGAGTACCAATCTTAACTTCTTCGCTGGTTTCGGTTATTACTTTACGGTTTAGTTTCATAGTTTTTATATTGTAAGCAATATTATTAGTTTTGTCAAAGACTGATCGTGTAGTTTCGAACTGTAATCGGATGAAAATCCAAAGGAGTGGAATTAAACTTCCTGGGGGTTTCCCCATTTCGGTTGAAGTATAAACCGGCCAGGTGAACGTCCCGATAATCAGTGTGGGAGATGTTACTTTTTTAGGCAAGGGCGCTGATTCGTCCTCGAAATTGATTGCAGACATCGAAAGTTAATGTGAATCAAGTAACTCAGCTTAAGACTTGGTTTTCTATTTAGAAAAAAATCTAAATTTGCCAAACCACAAACTTTCGACGACTACAACCAACATTTATATACTATCAAATGGTTATTCGGATGTCAACGTAATTTTTAGAAAATGGTGGGCGTGGAGGGATTCGAACCCACACGGCTTTTTAAGGCCATCAGCTCTTAAGGCTGATATGTCTGCCAGTTTCACCACACGCCCACAGAAAGTCAATCAGATTTAGTTTTTCGTGGAATGAACTTGTCAAGAATCACTTGATATGCATCTTTTTCTTTATCCCCATGACCCATTACTTCTTGGGCAGAACATGAACGATTTTGACAATATAGAATAACTCCGAATTCAGAATTGTGTAAATGGGCTTGGTCACCTAACTGAGAAACCAAAACTGATTTACAAATCGGACAATTGTATGTTTGTATCATAAATTTTTATCCAATAACAACCTTTATCATAAAAAACACTACCATGATTCAAGTCAATCATTAATGGAAGCCGGTGGTTTTGTTCAGATATAAACTTACAAGGTACTGGATTTTCTGCACGCAATGTTGGTAATTCTTCTGGAGAAATGAAAACTTGGAATTGATTCATGCTATATCTTTTTAACTGAAATCTGTCTTAACGAAATCTGTCGGTTTTTGTATTTCCGATGCATTCTACGTTCTACCGTCCATTGGACCAAATTTCGGTTAACTCCTGTCTCCTGGACCACTTCCAGAATTTTGTTGTTTTCGTCCAAAACTTGATAAGAGATTGTTAATTTTTCTCTCGGCTTCATTAGGTATTAATGCGCATTTTAAATCCACTCTCATTCTTCCATTCACATACCAACATCAAATCTACAATTCGTTTTAAACAGAGACTCACACCCATCCGTTTATTATAATTCTCATCATTCCGACATCTTGAGCTGGTTGTGAATTCTAACCTTATGTCTGGATCAATAACTGTTACTTCTGTTCGGCCACCAGTGGCCAGTTCTTCAAGAAAAGTTTGGTTATCAATACATTCAAATGGTTCATTTGGGTTTAAAACTTGATAGTTGATTTTTATCCTACCCACTGCATCAACATAGGCTACCTTGAATCGCCGTAGATGAACCACCTTTACGATGTATCCAGCATCAATCATTTCTTTTACTGTTGGAACTTTTATTGTTTCATTCATGTTAGTATTATGGTGTGTTTTTAGAAAAAGTCAAGAAATATTTCCCCTTAAAGCAGTCTCGGAATCGGGGTAATAACTATCGTCCTGCTTACCAACTGACATTGGATCCGTTGACGATGAGGGAATCAATCTGTCAGGACCTATCCCATTAATACTTAAATTTATAGAAAGTCAAGAGTGTTTTTTGTGACGAGCGTCCACTAAACTCCGGTGCATCCCCGAAGGGAAGATATAAATTCAGTATTCCTGATCTAACATTTCTTGAAAGTCTCGTCTGTTGACGATTTCATCGTTATATTCCCGTTCAGTAACAGAAACATCCATCTGACCGATTCTGTTAAAGGTTAGTACGGCCTCTTCGAACGTATCAAAGTAATGACTAATTTTTTTCCATCCTGTTGGATGTAAGTATCTTGAAAATTTCATACCTCGATATTCTTTGTGGTACACAACCCACCATTTACCGAGTAATTTTTTCCCATAAGTGGCAACCGATTCAATTTTGTAATAAAATGGGATAATCATTGTGGTTATACTTTACAGGTTTCAGCGATACTCGTCAAGACACTTTAGAAGAAACGTTTCTATAGGATACTGATACCCAAGTTGTCGGTGAAACCTGCACAGACCAACGCTTAGTATTTTCAGAAAAAACTGCAGAATACGGATGATTTGGAAATAGACTCACTCCAAACCTACAGTTAACTTGTTTCTTGACGAATATTGTACTTAGTAATTTGTTCATAGTGTTTATACTTTATAGTATTTGTTGATAGTTGTCAATAAATTACCAACCTCGATTTACATAATTCAGATAATTGATCCCATACGGGCCACAACCTGACATCCCATAATCATTTTCATTCACGTTTCCTCTTGCGTGTTTAGTCGGTGCGGCCCAAGACGCCGGCTTAAGAATGTCACCGGTAGTTTTATCCACAAAGGCATAAACCGATCTGTTACTTAGGTTTGTTTTGATAATCTTAAAATATCGTTTTCCTTCTGTGATGATAAACTTGTCGGGAACACTATAAGAATAGTATTTAGTGTAATATTCATTGATCTTCAATTGAAGACGACTAACCAGTTCGGTAATTCTCTCAGATGTTATGTTTTGTGGCGGGCTCATAGGAATATTTGTTTTATTCATTGTGGTTATATGTTATCAATTAATTAACCAATGTTAATTACATTTTTGAGAAGAATTGAACAGGCTGCTCATTGATTGTCTCCGTTCCAATGAACCGAATTTTTTTGGATGTCAATAACTCAGTTATTGTCATTGCGGTTTCCTTAGAAACTGGAAGTTTATTGACTTCGGCAAACTGGATGAGAGTGAACTTTCCGTTAGGAATAGAAACAACGGGAATATCAACGGCAGTCAATTCTTCCATTTTGGCCAGAGCCCTCTTTTCTGTTTTACAGAAAAATCCCAATTTACCAAATGAAGACTCACCGGGATAAGACTCCGTATCCAACTCTGTAGGAACGCCTCCCTTGACGTAAACAGTTCCAGCCTTCACTGTTTTGATGACAATCGTTTCATACCCAGCCAGACGACCATTTGAGACTCGATTTCGTTTATAGACGGCTACGTTACCTTTCCTGGCAATCTGTTCAAATACATGATCTCCAGACGCATTGGCGTTAGTAATAAACGTTGTTTGAATCGGCATCGATGCCTTGTATCGGGGAATGTTAGTGATGTTATTCATTGTGAAAATAAAATAACAGATTATTTAAAAAAGTCAATCATTATTTAATAAAATTGCCAGCAAGATTTCTCATGGAGATGCCGGCAAGTTTTAACTCTTTCGGTAAACGATAACAAAAATTCGTCTCATGTTCAATAGCATTAACAAATAGAGAAAAAGATACGGTTTTATCTGGCGCAGTGGTTTGAAGTAACGCAATCAATTCTTCGATTTTCGTTTCAAGTTCTATATTCATAGATTTATGGTGTCAACGATTTCGGAGTTTCATAGTCCACAGGCTTTGACAAATCGTTTACAGTCAAATAGAGGATTTTCTTTCTTAAAAAGATCACAAGCCTTATTTACGGCAATAACCTTGCTGTCCTTATCCGTGATGAAACTAATGATTTCAGCCATGAGAATGAAATGTTTTTTTGTTGTCATTGTGATTATATGTTACAGAAATTAAACAATAAAGTCAAGAACATTCATTCGGTCCAAATTTAATGGAAAAATTGTTGACTGCCGAAGTCGTTCGGCAAACTCTTCAAGAGTCAATTTTTCATTTCCTCTGAAATCTCGACCATTTGGATCCAATATTTGAATTTGAAAAAAATCTAACCACTCGTATGAAGTATGTCGTTTCATTGTGGTGATATGATAGGGAATTAAACAATAAAGTCAAGTGTTTTTCTTCGTTCTTTTTCAATAGAGTTTAAACTTAATCTGATCGTTGATTGACAAATACGAGAACAAAATTCAACAACGTTAATTTCTTCCGAATAGGTTTTTCTATTTCCCCATCCATTGTCGTCAATTAGAAAAATTCCAAAAAACACCAACCATTCAATGGTATTTCGTTTTTTCATTGTGATGATATAATAAAGAAAAAGATGCCTGTTGTCAAGCATCCTTTCCCATTTTCTTTTATCTACTCGTTAAGGTAATCGTTTTGCTAGTTGTTGTTAAAATCATTCAAGTCGTCTTGACCAAAACTGTCTGAAAACAAACCTTCGTCTTCATTAATCTGTTCTAGTTACCGTTCATAACCAAAACCGCACTCTCGATCTTCATAATCCACTTCCAGATGGGAATTTTCGGCTGATTCATTGGGTTGAACCGTCATTTCGTTCCGGAATTCCGATTCACTGTTAATTTTAGAGAAATCATTCATAGTGGTTAAATATTACGACATTTGTTATAGAAAGTCAACTCTTAACTGATAATGAAATTAGGATAACTTCCCGTGAATCTTGGCATCCGACCATTGGACACAATAAAACTCTGAACCGAAAACCAGTTCTCAATTGCCCATTTGGCTTCGACCAGACCGGCTCCCGTAGATGACCGATATGTTTTGATAGATTGCATAATATTTTTCTTGCCGCCGATAATATTAATATCGTTCATCATCGTTTCAAGATAAATCGGAACTATTAGTCTCATATTGAAATATTATTGAAAATCGTATTATTTGTCAAGGTTGTAGATTGTTAACTTTTTTTGTAAGTCAATAGAATACCAATTAAACAAACGATAATGGTAATGATTAGGTTTTTTATCGAAAATATCTTTGTGGTATAATCGAAAATTGGAAACCCAGCGAGTGATGTTAACATCCCAATAAGAAAATAGATGATGTAAGATTTTATTATGGTTTAAGATTACAGGAATTTTTGAAAAAGTCAAGTTGGATTCTACCAGTTTTGTATTTCCGCCGGTGATGTCATTGCCACCATATAGGCTTGAGACTTAATTTCTCGGATGTAAACATCCCCCATATCGTATCCAGGCGCAGTCATCGGTGATTTAACCGCACAAAACCATCTGGCATATACATTCTCCCTCTCTTTATCTTCACCTTGATACTTTTTCAAGATGCGCCATTCCCATCGACCATTATGGGATCGCCAAACTTCATAAGGTTCGTTGACTTTTCGGATTTTTCCACATGTATTTTTCATGTCAATAGAGTATTACATTTTTTATAAAAAATGTCAAATCTTTTCGTAAAAATTTACAACCTCGTTGAAATCCGAAAAAACATCAGTTTTATCTTGTTCCAATCGAGCCGATGAATATGTCACCCTAATGTTTTCATTGTGGATATATGTTACTGATTATTTTAAAAAATGTCAATCTATTTTACATAAAAGAAAATCCATCAACCGATTGAAATTTGGATGATATTTATTCCAAATACCAACATTTCTCTAAATCCACCGATAATCAAAACTGACAATTCTTTGCTTGGGGATATCCATCCCATCAATCAACTTCATAAACCTATCCCGCTCAATTATTTGTTCAGGAGTAAGCTTGGATATATCCACCGGAAAAGATTCAGATAAATTCATATAATTGTAATTAGATACTTAAAGAATGTCAATAACTAAAAACTTTCAACATAATACCAATCATCATCGAATGTCGAGATAAACAATTTAGTGTTAAGGGATTTGAGCTCTCGAAGAACATCGTTTTCGTTTCCAACCAATTCGGTTAATTGACTCCTGTCAATCATCAAGTAGGTTGGTTTTGCGATGGTTTTGATACTAAGGTCGTTGCACCATTTTTCTAAAAACGTGAGATTGTTCATTGTGGAAAGAGATTACACAATTCTATAACAAATGTCAAACGATTAACTCAGCCTCATCAAGACAATCACTCCAAATAACATCAGATACATTTTCCCGCTCAAGTAACACCCTACACTGTCTGTTTTCGAGACTAATATGTTCAATCATAACCACTTAACCATATTTCAATTTCCAAATTTGTCTAACTATTATTTCAATTTTTTGGATTGTTATCATTCTGAAAATAGAACATTTGGTTTGTTATAGAAAATCAAGCAAAATTTTTGTGGTGTTACTGACTATTTTCAAACGATGAATAATTCTTTTGTTCAGCCTCAAATTCAGCAATCAACCGTTGTCCAAGTGTAAAGTCAGCTATTATGTCCGCATACGGTGCTGGTTTAGTAAGAAAACAACACTTTTTATACTTCTTACCGCTACCACAATTACACGGTGAATTTCGACCTGGTTCGTTCATAATGAATATATATTACTAAGTTTAAGGATTGTTGTCAATCTTTTTTTAATCATTGACATGAACAATAAAATCATTTATTCTCTTTCCACAATGAAAATATTTAGGGCCAAAGCCGATGAAATTTTATTATGGGATTTAACGCAATGGTTGTTAAGACGGACTGAAACCTACGGTAAACGTATCGGTATCAGTTGGAAAACGAAGAAAACTTCGTTCATATTCAATTAGTTGGAACATCTGGGAATGTGAATGTTGTGGAAGAATCACTTCTATTGAGTTAACCAAGGGTGAAAAAACCTTTAAGATGGATAACCACTTTGGACCAGTATCAATGAGAATGTCTGAATTGGAACTCCGTAAAGTTTAATTGTTTGTAAATACTTAAAGAAAGTTTTTGGCTTTCGGTTAAAAATACTATACCATCTAATCACAATGAACGACAAACAAAAACAACTAATTACAGACCTTGCCAACGATTTCAAGCCTTTTATCGATGAAATTGAAAAAGGCATCAAAACTACTCAAAACAACTACGGCCGATATATGTCCATCATTTCGGGCTTTTCCAAGGGAAACAAAACCGTTGGACAAGTCATTGGTCTGGCTCTGATTGAAGCCGGTGCCAATGCCAAAGGCGTTCAATCGGCTCTTGGGTTGTGTGGATATTAAAGAAACCTATTGACAATCGGTTAAAAATCACTATACTCTAACCACAATAAATAAAAACTACAAGATCGAATCATCTGAGAACGGTAAAACTTGGGACGTTTTTTTCGATGTCAAAAACTATAACGAAGCCCGTAGGTTCCGAAGAGAGGGAATTCGTTGTACGGTGAAAAATGACCGCATCTATTTTCCAACTCTTCGTGACGCCGAAAAAGCCGTAAAAAGTTTGGAGTCTTGGGGAACTACTTACGAATTTAGAGTGAGTAAGGTATAAAAACCTATTGACAATCGGTTAGAAATACTGTATTCTATTAACAGTAAGAAACGAAACACTTAACATAAAGAATACAATGACTTCCACCGAAACACTTCAAACCACAATCGTAAAAAACGCTCTCGTCTCGGCTGTTGAGAACACCTTCAAGACCGGAACACGTTTTGCATCACTGACCTATACTAATGAAGTCGGGGCTACGACTCGATATAACATCATGTTAGGCATCAGATTGGAAAGCCTGTACAAGTCTGATCTTCGAGCCTTGACGGCTCTTCGCCCTTCCCTCTCAGGAATCAAACTCATCGCCTGTGACGAAATCATGGCTTCGATCAATAATTCTTTGACAAAGGGAATCGGTAACAACGACAAGTACACCCTCAAAGGTTATTACACCGGCGCCACAGACAACAAGGAAGTGGGTTTCCACAAGGATGAAAAAACAGGTGAAACTTGTCTCTATATTCGTGGTTATGTCATCAAGAAAACGGTTCTGATTGAAGGTGTTTACAAGAAAGTCAATTCTAGCGAAAAGACTTTGGCCAAGAAAGATTTGGAAAAGAATCTCCGTCGGGGAAATATTCGAACGTTCAAAATCAACGTCAATCAACTGCATCAAATCAAGATGAATGGTGTAACCGTTGAAATCAACTAATCGTAAAGTCTCCGCAAACCAGTCTGGGAGTCATCCAGACTGGTTTTCTTTTGGTCAAGGTGGATGAATACTGGTCTGAAAATTGAAGTGGTTAAAATCGATTAAAATAAGGATTGACATTTTCTAACGAATTCAGTATAGTATTTTCACAATGAAACGTTACAACGTAATCAATATTCCACAAAAAACGGATTGGGATCGCAGTTTTAATGTTCTGGTTCCCTTGGAGATACAGGGAAAAGAGTGTGAAGTTCTTAAATTCGGGTCGCCGCCGGAAAAATATAGAGGGTCAACGTCAACTATAATTAGAATCGACGGAAAAATTTTTGGGGTTCCAGCCTGGGCCGTTAAAAAGAAACAAATTATGGATTTTTCCATTTGACATTCTTTAAAACTCCTGTAATATCTTATCACTATGAACGAAAAATATTCTTTTGGTGTTGGTGATAACGTTAACGTGACTCGAAAACAAAGTGATTTGTTCAATCACAATTTCACTGGCCACGTTAAAGAAGTCAATAACCTGTATATTGTGGTCGAAGATCAAGACGGTGATACATGGTCTTGTGACTTCGATCAAGTGAAGTTCTCTTCTGATGATATTTTACATTAATACGATTGACATTCAAAACCATTTTCTATATATTATAACCACAATGAAATTTATCATTAAATCTGGTAAAGTCAGACATAACGAATCTTTCAACCAATTTCTTTCTCGTAAAGGTATTCACTCCATTGATGTCAAGTCATTTAATAAAAAAACTCGCTGGGTCCGTTATATTGATATTAAGGATTGACTATCGGTGATTTGTTTTCTCAGTTATGAATTCAGTTAAACTTACGCTTGATTTTCTATGAACGCCACACTAAAAACACTAAAAAATACCTCATCATTTACACCAGTAACACTGGAATTGAATTTCCAAAACCAAAAAGAATTGGATCTATTCTACGCAGTATTTAATGTTAATTCTCTGGCGAGGAAAATTGAATTCGAGAACGGCACAGATTTTACCGAAACCATTCGTGACGCCCTGCGTCCAGCTACTTCAGACGGTCAAAACGTTATGCACAAACGTCTTTGTCCACTTTTTAGATCTCTTGATCTACAATGGGCTTGACAACCAACAGCAGTTAGTATAACTTACGACCATGTTACCAAGAGAACCGCCGGAATAAATCGTATCAACCACATAATAAATTATACTTAATACTAAATATGAATAGGATTCGAGATCAGACCAATTAACCCTAATTTAATAAAAATAAAAACCCACCCGAGAATGATTGACACAATCTCGGGTGATTTGTTTATTAACATCATCATCAATAGGTTGTGGGAAACATAAATACTATTGTAAAGGCTTGACAACCTAACCCATTTGATGTAAGGTAACAACATGAATGAAACGACGAGTGGATTGATAACTGGTAGTGAGTAGGGTAGGTTAAAAAGCCCCTATATACCCCCTTACCCATAGAGGGGCAAAATGGTGGGTTTACTTCTGGTTAAAGGAGGCTGTTTAAGGGCTACCCCCTGCGCTGACCTGTTTGCTTACCGGGGCTTATTTTTTATTGAGAATTAAATACGTATATACTTATCGAGCTTGATGCGATTTTTTATTTAGAACATGTTTTCATACTCAACTTTTGCGTTTTTTCATATTAAAAACCAAAAAATTGCAGGAGCAATTTTTTTGGATGAAAAAGATATGTATAAAAAGTTGTAAATTTATATGTGTCTGTTAATATTAAAAAAGAAAATTACATTATGACTGTTAGTGAATTGAAATTTGCATTAAGTAAATTGGAAACGGGTTATGATGATTGTGAAGTTATTTTAACTGATGTTGAAGCGAATCATTACAGTCCATTGGGATCGATTAAAACCGGAGGGGTTAGGGATGGTAGTAATAAACTCAATATGGGTCAAATTTGTTTTGATTTTTATGGATTTGATGGGAATTGTTTTGTTTCACAAAAAGATTGGGAGAATTATAAGAAAACATCGAACATAGTAGTAGTTTTATTTCCAAAGGATTAGCATGTATTTCATTTTATTGACGACTGGCAAAAGGATATTATAGAGAAGAGAAAACCTTTAGAAGATATATTTAATATAAATTATGCATGTTTGGGATAAAAATGAAAAAATAAAAAAAGCATATGATTTGCTTAAAAAGTATGGAATATTATTAAACAAAAAACACCATCGGAGACATAAATCATTGGTATTGAAGAGAATAAAAGAATTTGCTAAAGAAATAAGTGATATATGAAAGTTAGAATTTATTATAATGGTCATGAAAATTTATATTACCCACAATATAGATGGTGTTTTATGTGGTGGTATTTTACTAAATTCGACCGACAGAATCTATATAACGATCGTGAATCTTTCAGAGATTTAGCGTCTATTGAATTATTTCTTAAGAATTTGAGAGAACGAAAAAACTAGAAACAGAAAATAGAAAAAGATTTAGAGATATGATAATCCCTCAATGCGATATATGAACAAAATACGATTTAGAGTCTGGAATAACAAAACACGGAAATGGGTTTATGGACCAGAAAGAGAATATAATCTTTTGGAAAAATGATTTTATTGGGTGGGTTTATGCGTGGCATTAATATTGATGAACTAAATGATTGTGTTTCACTTCAATATATCGGATCGGATTGAAAGAAATAAATAACAAAGAGATATATGATATCGTTTAGTCAACAAAGCAGAGAACACCGTTGGTATTCTTGGTTGTTAAAGAGGTCTTATATATCTTTTAGAATCAAAATTATGCCTGATTTTATAATTTCTTGGTTGCAAAAGAAAGTTAGCGATACTGCTCAATATTAGAATTATGAAAAATTATAAAAATAGGAATATAAAACTATATGAAAATAGTGATGGTGATAATTTTGACGATACCAAACTAGAAAAGTTAATTCGTAAAATTGTAAAGTTAGCAGGTAAACTTGGTTGGAAATATTCACAGAATCAATTACTAGGTAAATCGTTTTGTGTCATCGGCGGCACAAAAGAATTTCCGGGTGGCAAAACGATAAAGGAAACGGTAAGAATGGAATTTACATGGCGGTCAAAAAAAGACAAAGTATGAAAATAAAATGGAGTAAATTGTCGGATCCACGCATAACAGATTTTAAGAATAGAGAAGAATTATTGGAATATATTAAAAAAAGAGAACGATATGAGTTAGCCGAATCCATTAAAGGTTGGATAGCAAAAATGTGGATAAGATTAACATATCTATTTAATTATTTTTATATAACATCTATTTGGCAATATATTTTAACATTTTGGTTAAGAAAAAAAGATTGACAGATGAAGATTTTGTGATATAGTTATATTAGTAATTGGGGCCGTAATGGTTTCGACTTGTAAAATTAATCTTTGATAGCATGTAAAGGATGATTACTTGGCCTGTTAAAAACGTAATCGAAAATTAAATGCTAACGATCTTAACCGATTGAATGCCTTCGATGGAGTTTCCTTGGAAGAGGAAATTGAAATCGGAGAACTTGTCTTGGCCTAAGCGCTAAGCCGAAGAATACAATGATGTCTATTAGTTGTAAACTTTGTTTAAATAATAGGTAGGTTCATATAACTTGAATATGACTGGTTATAACACAGTAAAGTTGTATATGACCAAAAAATTTTGTTTGTAGTATATTTTGGTTGAAAGAGAAAACAGAATAAACATGTAGCAAATTAAAGAGAAATTTTTCAAAGACCCGGGTTCGACTTTTTAGTAGGTCGCTCTATTGGTGACAGTAGATGAAAAAATGTGCTCAAACGGTGAAGACTTTAAAATGTTAACGCCGTCCGGTTAGAAACGAAATAAAGTTTTGAAGCTGGCTAGAGACTTAAATTGGGCTGAAATGCCGAAGTTTAGATGGTTAATTCCATAAATGCACATCAACTTAATACCATAAGTTGAAGGAATAGTCCAGACTGAAATGAAAATTTTAGATAATCTGCCCGGCGGCTCCACCATTTTTAACGGAAGAATTTTTTATTTTTATAATGAACTCTTCCATTTCTTTTTTAGTTGACAATTGTCGAAAATGGTTTATGGTTAAATTATAGAAAGGTTAATAAAATATTATAAAAACTGCTGGAAAAGAATGTGTTACATTAGGAATGTGTAACGCTACAATTGACATTACCGCTAAAATAAATGAAAATTATGAAGATAATTATAATCAGTTGATTTTTTCTTTCGGACAAAAAATTGACTGTGCTTTAAGCCATATAATAAATATAAATATAGTCACCAAACAAGAAGTTTTAGATCTGGCTACTAAAATCAAAAAATTAGCAAAACATTTTCCAAACGAAGATTAAAAAAAGAAAGGTTATAAATATGACACCAAACTTAGATATACTTGGAAACAATAGAAATACAAACACCCCACAATTAAATATTTTTCCTAATGATTTAAAAACATTATCGTGTGAAGAATGTGGAGGAATTGTATTTGCTGAAGGTATGATTATAAAGACCGTTTCTCCATTACTAACCGGAAACGGAAAAGAAGGTATGCTTCCCATACCAGCATTTTATTGCGTAAAATGTTCAACGCCAGTAGAAAAATATTTACCTGATGAACTGAAAAAGAAATCTGTTATTGTAAATTCTAAGAATTAAGTTGTGATTTTAACAGTTGTATTGCTTTTTTCAATTCAAATGAAGTGTTATTTATAGATGATGCTATGTATGATACATAACTATCATTATTCTCACAAAGCGGCCGTGATATTTCCATTAAATGTTGCAACCCATCATCTATTTGCTTTAAAAGATCCTTTGTATTTTGGTTGTTCATAAATTATATATATTGATTAATCATGAAAACATATTTATTTGAAATTTTATTAATTTCAGTTATTGTAAGCGGTTGTTCTACTTATAACAGCGATCCTACCGCTGTCAATGTAGAACCGATTATTTTTGTGGATCCATTTTCACATTATTATTGTCATCCGTGGTATGGTTGGGGTCACTATCACCATCCGTATTCTCACTGGAGAGAAGTTCATCGACCTAATCACTTTAGACAGGAAAGTATTCAAGCGCCGGTTCATGGGAATGAAATAAAACGGAATTATGCAAATCCAACTCCAAGGACAGAGATACGAAAATCACCATCGCAATCTGCACCAAAAATGAGATCGCAACCAGCTCCAAACCAAATTCCATCTCGCAGATTAAATTAAATTCACTAAAAACATGTATATTTATAAGTGGTTAATAACGGAGTGTAGCTCAGAAGTAGAGCGCTCGGCCTGGGACCGAGAGGCCGAGATAGCATAATTCTCCACTCCGACCATTTTTGCTGTTATGATGTAATTGGCAAACATCAATCGCTAAGAACGATTG
>Ga0209210_1000626_pt1 | contig 35984 bp, 33 predicted proteins | sample RifGroA1_FD_183991 | JGI IMG/M metagenome (GOLD analysis project Ga0209210, IMG submission 183991) | Contaminated groundwater microbial communities from Rifle, Colorado, USA - Rifle Groundwater A1 (SPAdes) (version 2) | ecosystem: Environmental > Aquatic > Deep subsurface > Groundwater >...
GTCCGCCTGCCATCGGCTATTTTTGGGTTACTGCTGATTGTCATCTCATATCTGCTGGGACGGCGTTTCTTCTCCAAATCTGTAGGTTTAATTACAGCATTATTGGTTGCTATTTCCCCTTGGACTTGGTGGCTGTCCCGCATTGCCCTGGAGGCAAACGCAGGAGCCTTTTTCATCACCCTGGGCATTTACTGTCTGCTTTCAAAAAAATTAAATTTAGGTATTCTTTTCTTAGGACTTTCGGTCTGGACTTACAATTCCGCCCGCATCTTCTCCCCTTTATTTTTAATTGGTTACTGGCTTATCAACCGTCCCAAACTATCAATCGTCTCCTATTTTCTAATTTCTATTTTCTTTGTCCCCATGTTCTTTCAGCTCTTGTCTCCCACAGGCCAGGCCCGTTACCAAACTCTCTCGCTTTTGGATTCCGGAGCCATCGCCAGAATTGAACAATTACAAACCACCAAGCCGGGCGGCCGCCTGCTGTACAACAAAGTCACTTACTGGACAGGTAGTTTTGTTAAGAACTATCTAAGTTACTTGTCACCCAATTTTCTTTTTCTCAAAGGCGGCAATCATTATCAATTCAGCGTTCAAAACCACAGACTTCTTTATCTCATTACTTTGCCTTTTTTAGTTATTGGTCTTTGGAAAATTAGACAAAACAAGCTACTGCTAATTTGGCTTCTTTTGGCGCCTGTTGCCGGTAGCTTGACCCGGGACGCCCCCCACGTCCTGCGGGCAATTCCTATGTTGCCTTTGCCCATGCTGTTGACTGCAGTCGGCCTATCGCATTTTGGTAAAAAGATTAAGTTAGTTTTCTTCTCGATTCTATTACTGAGTGCTGTGAGTTATGCGCTGAGCGCTAATACTTATCGCGATAAGTATTCTCAATCTTGGCAATACGGCTATGTCCAAACAGTTCAATTTATCAAAGATAATTACGATAAATATGACGGTATTATCTTTACTAAAAAATACGGAGAACCTCACGAATTCGTAGCCTATTACTGGCCATGGAACCCGGCCGATTTTCCATCTCAAAAACAATGGGATTACCACGCCAACTGGTATTGGGTTAATGCTTTAGACAAATTTACTTTTGTCAACGATTGGGAAATAGCTGACTATGTAAAAACTTTAGACCTTTCTAAAAGGTATCTAGTAGTCCAGAGTCCGGAACACGAAACGACAGGCACCGAAGTTTTCCGGATAAATTTTTTGGATGACCAACCTGCCTTTATAATCAAGCAATTATGAAATTTCTAATAACACTATTGTTTTTTTCTCTTATCCTAAGAACCGTGATGCTTGGCATCCGTCCTTTAGGCTTTACATGGGATGAAGCAGCCCATGGATACAATGCTTACTCACTTCTAAAGACTGGGCGCGATGAATACGGAAAAATCCTCCCTCTGGTTCTCAAGTCTTTTGGTGATTATAAACCCGGACTGTATACCTATTTTACAGTTCCCTCAATTGGAGTTTTTGGTCCGAACGAATTTGCTACTCGCCTTCCCTCTGCTGTTTTTGGCACGCTTTTAGTAGCTGTAATTTATCTATTTACAAAGTACCTCACCTCCTACCCCTCTCCTAGTTTAGGAGAGGGGGGACCCAGCAGGGTGGGTGAGGTATGGGCAAAAATCTCAGCATTATTGTTGGCCATCAACCCCTGGGCCATCCAATTTTCCCGCGGGTCTTGGGAAGCCAACCTATCATTACTTCTGACGACTCTTGGGGCAGTCTTGTTTATCAGAAAACGTTTTTGGTTATCAGCCCTTTTCTTTGGTCTGACTTTCTGGGTCTATCAGGGAGCCAAGATGTTTACCCCACTACTGATAATATCTTTGGTTTTAATTTATCGTCCTATTATTAAATCTCTCATCAGACCCCTGTTACTCTTACTGTTACTGTTACTCCCAATCGGCTTGGGTTTCTCGAGTCAGGCCGGCCGGCTCAAGGTGTTTAGTGTTTTTAGTTATACCAGAAGTGCTGATGTGACAGACGAAATCAAACATCAGGACAGCAATCCTTTGTATTTCCCCCTATTTCATTCTGAAGGCTTCGATCAGCTGCGGGGAATCACCCGCAGGTATCTAAACCATCTTTCTCCTTACTACTTATTTGTAGCCGGTGATTGGACCAACCTGCGTCAATCCATTCCTTATTACGGCTACTTCCACCTCCCAGAAATAGTTACCATTATTATTGGTTTTGGTCTCCTAATTTCTAATCTCAAGTCTCCATTTTCTAAACTTCTCCTGGCCTGGTTATTACTCGCTATCCTGCCGTCAGCCTTAAGCCGTGATCTTGTCTCCGGAGTCCGTTCCCTACCTATGGTCATTCCCTTAACCATTATTAGTGCTATCGGTCTTTCCCAACTCGCCAATAAAAAAACACTTTTACTCTTATACTTTTTTACTCTTACACTCTTTTTCGTTTACTTTCTAGATCTGTATTTTCTCCATTCGCCGTATTTTACCGGCAAAGATTGGCTGTATCCTTACAAGCCGGCTCTTCAACTGGTATCTCAATATCAAGATAAATATAACCGTATTATCTTTACCAATACTCTGGGACAACCATACATCTTTATGCTTTTTTATTACAAAATTGATCCAGCTACATATCAAACGCAAAGTAAGCTGGTAGCCGACGCTCAAGGCGACGTTGGTCAAGTCACCAAATACGGCAAGTTTGTCTTCAAACGGGTGGATTGGCCCGCCGAAAGAGGGGATGCATCCACTATTTTTGTGGGAGATCAATTTGAACTTCCAGAACAGGATATGAATCCTACCAATCTCATACGTTTAGGTGACATCTATTATCCCAATGGCGCCCACGCCCTGCGCATCGTAGTACTAGAATGAAAAAACTAATTCTCATTGCCATCTTGGTTTTAGCCTCAGTTTTGCGGCTATATAAATTATCCAGTTTCCCAGCTGGCCTTAATGCCGACGAAGCGGCTCTTGGCTACAACGCCTATTCTCTCCTGCTTACCGGAAAAGACGAGCATGGCCACTCCTGGCCGGTAAATTTAGAATCATTCGGAGATTTCAAGCCCGCCGGTTACGCCTATTTACTCATCCCCTTCATCAAAATTTTCGGCCTGACGGAATTTGCCGTCCGTCTTCCCTCCGCCATTTTTGGCATCCTCGCCGTCTTGTTTATTTACAAACTGACCAAAGAATTGAGCAATGAGGGCTGTGCATTGTGCGCTGCGATACTGTTAGCTATCTCTCCCTGGGCAATACACTTCTCCCGCGGCGCCTGGGAAGTAAACGTAGCCACCACATTGATTCTCATGGGTGTTTGGTTGTTTCTCAAACGCCGCTTTGAGCTTTGCGCTTTGAGCTTTGCGCTGTCAATGTATACCTATCAATCAGCCCGCCTAATCGCTCCCGTTTTAGGCCTGGGCTTACTTCTTCTTTACCGCCCCAAAAAAATTGTTCTCTCGGGCCTATTACTGTTACTATTACTTTTCCCTCTGGGTCTATCAATAATCCGTTCCGACGCCGCTTCCCGTTTCTCCGGAGTAGGCTTGTTAGCTGATGAAGGGCCATTAAACCGGGTAAAAGAGCTGCGTGGCCAGCATACTGCTTGGAATTCCGTTTTTTCCCGGGTTCTGCACAACCGTCCGGTAAGTTATGCACTGGCATTTGCTAAAAATTATCTTGACCACTTCACTCCGGACTTTCTTTTTATAAGCGGTGATGTAATCGAAAGAAACCGTGTTCCTGAAACCGGCCTTCTCTACCTCACTGATTTTATTTTCCTGGCTCTCGGCGCGGTGGTTCTACTAAGAACTAATAACTCTAAACTAACTAACTTGGTCCGGCTCTGGTTATTAGTGGCTCCTCTGGCATCTGCCCTGACTTTCCAAACCCCCCATGCCCTCCGGGCCCAAAATATGGTCATCCCCCTCACGATTATTGTTTCTATTGGGATGTCTTCAATCTCTCGCCGAAAAATCCTGTTACTGTTACTGCTTACAGTTACATACGGCTGGCAGTTTGCCAGATATCTTCATCAGTATTACGTTCATTATCCGCAAACCTACCCCGCCGCTTGGGAATACGGATTCAAAGAATTGGTGACCTACGTCAACTCCGTCCAAGACCGGTATGAGAAAGTCTGGATTACTGATAAATATGATCAGCCATACATTCTCTTTCTTTTTTACTCCAAGTATCCCCCACAGAATTTTCAGGGCCAGCACGAGCTGTCTTTCAGAGACAAGTTCAATTTTTCAACCGTTAGAGACTACGGCAAGTTTCATTTCGCCAGTTCTCCTTGGGATAAGGTCCGCGATATGCACAATATGTTAATTGTGGCCGCTCCGGAGGATATTCCTGCGGTCGGTGTTAATATTGTGAAGGTTATAAATTTTCCCAATGGCCAACCCGCCTTCAAGATTATCGCTAACTGATCAATTCCCCCCTAAATTAGGGGGGAAAACCCCGCGAAGCGGGGAAAGGGGGTACGTCCGTAAGCCAATTAAGCTTTCGGTTGTTCTGGCTACCCACAACGAGGAGGCCAATCTGGCCAGATGTTTGGACTCAATTAAAGATATTGCTGACGAAATCATTATAGTTGACGGTCAATCGATAGACGAAACTGTATCAATAGCCAAAAAATATGGCGCACAAGTCATCGTGCGGGAAAATCCAGCCAACTTTCATATCAACAAAAATATTGCTATCGAGAAAGCTACAGGGGATTGGATTCTCCAGCTAGACGCCGACGAAGTCGTCTCCCCCGAACTCGCGAGCGAAATTCGCTCAACGCTCAACGCTCAACGCTCAACGCTCAACGGTTATTGGATGAACCGCAAAAACTGGTTTTTAACCCGTTTTTTAACCAAAGGCGGTCAATACCCGGACCCTACTCTACGTTTATATAAAAAAGGGCAAGGGAGACTTCCAGCAGCCGACGTCCACGAGCAAGCCACAGTAAATGGATCTGTAGGGCATCTCAAGCACGATCTCCTACACTACCGTGACACAAGTTTTGAAAAGTACATGACTGGTTTCAATAGATACGGCACATTCATTTCTTTACAAATACAGAACAGTCATCAGTCATTGGGAGTTGTTCCGGCTATCAATTATCTATTCGTCAAGCCAGTGTTTACCTTTCTCAAGGTCTACTTCCGTCACCGGGGTTACGTAGACGGCTACCCAGGTTTTGTCTTCGCTCTTTTTTCCGGCTTAATTCATCCTGTTGCTTACATTAAATACTGGCAAAGATCGTTAGATCAACGGGTGATATAATTAAGATCATGAAACTTAACCCCAAAATACTCAAAAAATGGGACAAAAGCAAGAAAAACGTTCTGAAAAAATTCCGTGCCTCAATACCGGAAATTATATTCAGAACTACTCGGCTTGAGGGTGAATCAGTAACCAGAGAAATGGTTAAATCCTTATTTAGATGAAAACATTTTCTTCTACGAAACCCAAAGGAGCTACGTCCTACCGGGAAACGGCCTTTGGAGTTATTTCAAGGCAAAAACTTCTAAATCTAGAATTACAGGGGACAAAAAAGGGCTTTCATTTGATCCACAAGCTAATATCAGAGAATCAGAAACTAGACATAACCCCAAAACTGATATTAGAAATACATAACGAATCGTTTGGGTGGATCTTTCCAGAATGGGCCGGAAAGTACAGAACTGTTCAGGTCGAATTTTCTGGGAAAATAGCGCCTCCATATCATAAAGTTCCAGAACTAATTCTTGAAACATGCCAAGATCTGAAGGAAAGATTTATACATTTAGATTCTGCTGATTCCAACTATTTAAATGGCGTCTTAGAGCTTCTTGCTTGGTTCCAGCACCGTTTTGTGTTTATCCATCCGTTTCTTGATTACAATGGTCGCGTAGCCAGAATGTTAACGATTTTAATTCTTTTGAAGCTAAACTTACCCCCCGCTGAAATCAAGGCTGAAACCAGTAACGACAGAAATAAATATTTGGAAGCAATGTATGCTGCTGATGAGGGCGATTACCAAAAGTTGATTAATCTTATTGGCGATGCACTGAAAGAGTACTTGTCAAAATAATTTATATGATCAAAATTGGCTTTGTCACATCCCCACTATCTTCAGGCCACTCCGTTCGTGGAGTAGGTTTTTACACCCGCCGTCTTCTCCCAGAACTCAAAAAGCAAGCTTCAAATTTTGGATTTGAAATTTTAGAAATTAGTTCTTTAGGTCAATTAGAGCAATTAGGTCAATTAGAAATTCTTCATTATCCCTTCTTTGATCTATTCAGACACACCTTGCCAATTTTTAAGAAAAGCAAAACTATAGTTACAGTTCATGATGTGATTCCCCTGGAATTCCCCGACCATTACCCGCCTGGCCTCCGCGGTTGGTCCAATCTCCAATTACAAAAAATAGCCCTGAGCCGCGCCGAAGGGGTAATCACCGACTCTTATGCTTCCGTCAAATCCATCCACAAATATCTAGGTGTCCCCCACGAAAAAATAAAGTTAGTCTACTTGGCCGCAGACAAGATGTTTAAAAAAGTTGCCAACCCAAAAAACAAGTTCAACTTGCCCAAAAAGTTTGTCTTATATGTTGGAGACGTTAACTACAACAAAAATATCCCCAAGTTAGTGGCTGCCTGCAAGCTAGCTGGATTACCCCTTGTTATAGTGGGCAAACAAGCCGTAGAGATAGAAAAAATGGATCTCTCCCACCCCGAACTCTCTCATCTCATAAATCATAAATCGTCAATCATAAATCACTTCCGTCGCCTTGGTTTTGTTTCCAATGAAGATCTAGTCGATCTATATAATCTAGCTACGGTTTATTGCCAGCCGTCATTTTCAGAAGGCTTCGGCTTTCCTGTATTGGAGGCCCTGGCTTGTGGCACACCTGTAGCCTGCAGTAATACCTCTTCTTTACCGGAGATCGCAGGGGAAAATGCCACATATTTTGACCCCCACGATGCAAAAAACATATCTCAAGCTATAATCAAGGCCATAAACCATGAACTATCAACTATAAACTTATCTCAATTCTCCTGGCAGAAAACAGCGAGGCAAACACTTATGGTTTATCAAGAAATGTTATGAAATTCACTCACATCTTAAAATACTTTGTCATCTGGCAGTTGGCACTTCTGCTTATCGCCTCCATTTCTCCCAAATTTCTGCCTCTACGGGGAACTTTTGTGGGTGAGGGGACAGCAGTTTACAACACCAACCCGCTTCTCTATAGCCGGGCCAATTTTGACGGCTTTCATTACGTAAGAATCGCTCAAATGGGTTATGGCTATGCCCAGGAGGCCTTTTTCCCTCTGTATCCTAATCTCATTCGTTTTTTTACCACCTACCTCAAAAACAACGTCGTTTCTGGACTTCTAATTTCCAATATCTCATTTCTAATTTCCCTCATATTCCTGGTCCGCATTATCAAGTTGGATTTTTCCTATCTCAAAGCTCCGGCTGTTATTGCTCTTCTTCTACTTTTCCCTACCAGTCTATATTTTGGTTCTGTATATACCGAAAGTCTTTTCTTTGCCCTGGTTACGGGGTCGTTTTACTTTGCTAGGACAAAGAAATGGTGGTTAGCAGGCATCTTGGGTGCTTTGGCCAGCTATACCCGTTTCGTGGGTATCTTCCTTTTCCCGGCCCTTCTTGTTGAATGGTATCTTCAAGGCCGTAAATTAAAGCATCTGCTTCCCGTTCTTCTCATCCCCACAGGTCTTCTTGTTTACATGAGCTATCTAAACAAAACCACCGGTGATCCCATAGCTTTTTTCCATGTCCAAAAACTTTACGGCCAATTCAGAAGTGAGAAAATTATTTTGCTCTACCAAGTATTTTGGCGGTATATCAAAATGATCTTTACAGTCAACCGTGCAGATCCTTTATATATGACTATCCTGCTGGAAGCCGCCACTGGAGTAATATTCTTAATTACCTCCATTTACTCGTTTTTAAAACACCGCCTTTCATATGCCATATTCAACGCATTTGCGTATCTCGCTCCCACTCTTACTGGTAGCTTCGTTTCTCTACCCCGCTACATTCTAGTTTGCTTTCCCTCTTTCATTCTCATAGCTTCATTTCTACAACATCATTCCCGTTACAAAAAAATAATTTACACTCTTTTTGCCTCACTTATGTTTTTATTCTCGGCGTTATTTTTTAGAGGATATTGGATAGGTTAATCTATGGCTACACCATATCTATCAGTTATAGTTCCGGCCTACAAGCAAGAAAAGACTATTACCCAAGATCTTCTCAGAATCCAAAAAGTTTTATCTCAACTTCGTTATTCTTCTGAATTAATTTGCGTTGTCGATGGAACATCAATTGACAAAACATTCGACAAGGCTTCCAAGATTGATGGAGTAAAGGTAGTCGGATACCCCACAAATAAAGGTAAGGGTCACGCCGTCAGATTTGGCATGGCCAAAAGCAAAGGGAAGATCATCGCCTTTATCGATTCAGGAATGGATATTAATCCAAATGGGCTTTCCATGATCTTGGAACATTTTGAATGGTACAAGGCTGACATTATCGTGGGATCGAAACGTCACCCCGCCTCTAAGGTAAATTATCCCTGGCAACGCAAGATTTTATCCTGGGGTTACCAGATGGGTGTAAGAACACTTTTTGGACTAAATGTTAAAGATACCCAGGTTGGTCTAAAATGTTATAGAAGAGAAGTCTTAGAGTCGGTGTTGCCCAGAATGATCGTCAAAAATTTTGCTTTCGATATTGAGATATTAGCTGTAGCTTATCACTTGGGTTTCAAAAGGATATTCGAAGCTCCCATTGAAGCAAAAATAGATTTTGGCAAAAACTCGACAGTAACCAGCCCTAAGCTTTTGATTTTTATTTACAACATGGCCGTAGACACTTTAGCAATTTTTTACCGCTTACACTTCTTGAAATATTATGATGACGGAAGTAAGCGCAATTGGAGATTTGATCCAGAACTAAATTTCAGAGTGAATACATTTCGATGATCCCCTTCATTTTATTTGTAATATTCATTATTTATCCACTCGGTAGAACCATTCTTTTACAAATTACCGATTCAAACAGTCAAGAAATAACCAAGTCCTTAGTTTTTGGTCTGCTCCTTATTTCTATAATTCCATATTTACTTGGTGCTGCTGGCATTTACCAATACACGCAAATTATTTTACTAGTTTTCAGTATTTTGAGTTGGATATTAATTCTTAAAAAAGCTAAATTTTCTTTCTCCAATTTTAACTGGTTATTGCTCATACTTACAGTTTTTGTAGTTACATTAAACTCCCAAATTCTTTATCCTTTCGGTCAAATTACCCCCAAGGGAATATCTCTTTATGGAGCACATTATATTGATTCAACCTGGCATTTGGCTCTAATCAATAGCCTTCTTCGTTCCATTCCTCCGGAAAACCCAGTTTATGCCGGTGTTATGCTAAAAAACTATCATTATTTTGCTGATTTACAAATGGCTGTAATTCACAGCTTTACCTCCATTTCAATTGAGAAAATATTTTTTGTCTTAATGGGCCCGTTATATCTATTACTAGCTTCAGTTTCAGTTTATTCTTTTGTCTACAAGTCTTTCAATTCCAAACTTATCGCCGTTTTTTCTATCTTGCTAATTCTGTGTGCTGGTAACTGGTATTACTTTTCCAGATTGATTTACCCAGCAGCTACTGTTTCACCATCTGTAGCCTGGATGGATTTTTATTCCTCCAAGATAGTTAACTACCCATTACTATATTCATTATCATTATCATTTGTACTATTGGAGTTAATTGTTTCCAGGCCATTAAAAATTAGAGCAGCAATTATTTTGGGAGTAATTTCTGGGTTTATGTTCATGGTGAAGTCTCACTCAACCCTCATTTTTCTGTCGTCATTATTTGTACTTGGAATTTTAAAAGCATTTCAGAAGGAGTGGTCAATGATAGTTATCTCAATAATTGGAATAATAGTGTGTCTTTTTTTGGCATTATCAACCCTTACAAATGGGTCTTCAGTTCTTCTTTTTTCTCCCATGTGGTTTATTAAAACCATGTACGAAAGCCCATTTCATCTAAACACTTCAGACTGGGAACTACGCCGTCAATTTTTATTATCCATAGGCGCTTATCTAGGTGTAGTTAAACTCTATCTACAAGGATTATCGTTTTTTTTGGTTATAAATTTCGGATTGGGGTTGGTCGGGGTTATTTACTATATTTTTAAGTTTTTTGTTTCTAAAGATGTAGAAAAACTTCTGGTGATTATATTCACTATCAGCTTAGGACTAACTTTATCATTTATTTATTCTAAGTCTGCTACCGTTACCATTCAATTCATATATACAGCTTACATTTCTTCACAAATATTGTTTCTAGTCTTTTTAAATAATCACTTAACAAAAAAGTACGTTGTTTTAGTATCAGTTCTATATTGGACAAGTCTTCTGCCTGGCGTCAATTTTATTAATAATCAGTACAAAGGTTCTATCGGGCAATACAACATTTTTCCAGAAATTTCTCAAGCACTAGTGTATATCCATAATCTTACTCCTGGTATTGTTCTAACTTCTCCAGAATTTTGGTCTGGGTCTTACATGCCAGCCTATAGCTCTCAAAGAGTATATTTATCTGATTTGGGGACAGTTGAAGTATTTGGAATAAACCCTGATCAAAGAAAACAAATATCAAATAAAATATTAACTTGTCAGCAGACAGTTCCATTGGAAATCAGCTATCTATTCACAACAAATATTTACAATTGTCTTGATAATCAACCAACCATTCAAAAAATCTACTCAAACTCGGCGGTTTCAATTTATCGAAAAAACGCCCCACAATAAATTCCCAAACTTCATTTTCGAAGCTAGTTCTATTTTGGAGAGTATTTCAGAAACTGTCTTGTTAGGAAACAGCCAGGAAACAAAATTGAACGATCTTATGGAATCACACCCGAATCCATAAGCTGCGAATAAGTGTGGTAATGAAACTGAATCGTATTTCGCCAGATGTTGCTGACCATCTAAATGAGGGACTAAACCGAATTTATCAAAAAGTCTCTCGATAATTACCCAGAAACTCCTGTAATTTGGGGTAATAATACATATTTTCCCTTTGGGTTTTAATAACCTCTTCATAGTCTTAACTAACATCTTTGCATCTGATTTTTTTAAATGTTCAATTACATCAACCATGATAATTAAATCAAACTTTCTTTTACTCAAAGCATATACACTTAATCTTCTCAAGTCAGCTTGAATCAATTTAACGTTCTTAATTTTCATTACTTTTAATCTGCCTTTCAAAAAATCTAAGGCTTCAGAATTATAGTCGACGCCAACAATTGAATTTACTTTTCTGGCAAATTTTAGTTCTAAGTTTCCGGAGCCAGTTCCCAAATCTAGCACATCAACTCTAGAGGTCATTAAGGGTTGAATACTTGATAATTTATTATTGTGCCAATTTGACTGAAGAAATAGGCCTTTGCGTAAGGCTTTATATTGATAATCACCAGAAATACCTAATTTTTGTTCAACGGTGGATGACTTATTCATACTCAAGCTGTAAAATTCAAACAAAGTATAGCATGAACATCCTTATTCTTAATTGGCGCGATCCCAAGAATCCCCGTTCAGGAGGAGCAGAAAAGGTAACCTTTAAGTACGCAGAATATTGGGCAAAGCAAGGTCATTCTGTAATATGGATATGTAATTCATTTCCTGGGTGTGTATCAAACGAATCAATTAAAGATGTTAAATTTTTAAGAATTGGACCAGATTTAGGATTCACTGTTGTTGAACTGCTTATCACATATCCACTATTTTTACTTCATGCGGTATTTTCGGCAATTAAAACAATTTATAAGTACAAAATAAGCTTAGTAATTGACGAAATTCATGGCCTACCCTTCTTTACACCCTTGTATTGCAAAGTAAGAAAAGCACTTCTCGTGTGTGAGGTAGCTGGTCCTATCTGGGACAAAATGTATCCATTTCCAATCAACACAATGGGAAAAATCTTTGAAAGAATTGTTTACCACATTTATAGACACACTGAAACCTGGGCTATTTCACAGAACACAAAAGATGATATATACCGTCTTAACAAAAATCAAAACATAAAAATACTTCCTTTAGGTATTGATCCACACGTTCGTCCACAAGTGAAAAAGTTTAGTTATCCATCAGCAGTGTTTTTAGGGCGCATAGTGAAAATGAAAGGGGTCGAAACTGCAATCCAAGCGACAGCAGACATAGTTACAAATTTACCCAAATTTCGTCTGTATATTATTGGTTCCGCTGACACTCAATACAAACAATATTTAGAGCAACTCGTTTCCAAACTCAATATCAATAAAAATGTAATTTTTTGCGGACAATTATCCGAAAACGAAAAATATACACTTCTAGCTAAGTCTCATTTCCTATTTCATCCTTCCTACAAAGAAGGTTTTGGTCTAACTGTGCTTGAAGCTGGACAAATGAGTACACCCAGCATTGTGCGCTCAGGAAGCAGTCTAGATGAACTAATAAAGGATGAATATTCAGGCCTAATATTTAAAAAAGATAGTCAAATATCCGAAATGTTTATTAGGCACTACTCAGGGAATAAATACAAAGACATGTGCATTAACGCTAAAAATAGGTCAACACAATATGACTGGGACAAGATGCTTCTTAAATCAAATCTAATATGAAAATATATTTTTTTATTGGAACAACGGCAGAATTAATTAGAATCGCTCCTATAATTAAAGAGCTGAAAAAGAGAAACATAGAATACAAACTCATAACCTCAGGGCAAGTAGGAATTAATTTCAAAGATTTAAAGGGATACATTGGAGACATCAAGCCGGATATAGCTTTCAAAGAAAAAGAAAGAAAATCTTCTCCGTTTAATTTTTTTCTGTGGGCAATCAGAACTTTTTTTGTAGCATTAATAATTCTCGAAAGAGAATTCAGAAAAATTGATAAGAGGAAGGTGTATTTTGTAATTTGCGGCGATCCAGTAAGCACATCAATTGGTGCACTAGTTGCTTTTCTGAACGGCCTAAGAATTGTTCATATAGAATCAGGTGATCTTTCATTTAATTTATTGGAGCCGTTTCCGGAAGAAATTTGTAGAAATATTAATTTAATGTTTGCAAATATCTTATTTCCACCCGGAAAATGGGCATACGATAACCTAAGAAGTATTAATAAGCCAAAAATAAACACACACTATAACACTTCATTAGAATGTTTTAAGTGGGCTATAAATAAAAAAAGATCAATTCCAAGTGGGTTAAAAAATAAAAAATATTACATATTAATTTTACATCGTCAAGAACACATCTTTTTTAGAAAAAATTGGTCAAAACAAACCTTATCACGTGTACTAAGTCACGCTGATCCGGATATGACTTGCGTGTTGTTTAATTACGCTGCAACAGTTGAAATTGTTAGATCTATAGAAAACAAGCCTAAAAACATTCTTATTATGCCACCAGTATCATATCCAGAATTTTTAAGCATAATTAAAAAATCACAGTTTATTGCCACAGATGGAGCAACCAACCAATATGAAGCCTATTTGATAGGCAAGCCCTGTTTAATATTGAGAGATTTTACAGAACAAATTGAGGGTTTAGATAAAAACGTAGTTCTGTATAAAAGCAACGAAGAGACGTTAAAAGAATTTATGTCGAATTACAATAGACTTACAACTAGAACTGTTACAACAAATATAAAACCGTCTAAAATCATTGTAGATAGCTTAGTGAAGTTATTCTAAATTAATTTTTTTTGCCTTCAGTACAGATTTGCTACTAAAACGAAATTTAATAAACTTTGCGGGAACTCCTCCAACTATTGAGTAAGGTTTTACATTCCTATTTACAACAGCGTTAGCACCGATTATTGCACCTCTACCAATTCTTACATTAGGCAAAATGACAGCATTTGCACCAACCCAAACGTCATTCTCAATAATCACTGGACCACCAAATTCACCTTGTTTCTTGATTGGTAAGTTAGGATTTTGATAGGCATGGTTTACAGTAACAATGTTAACATTGTAAGCGAGTTGAACATAGTTTCCAATTTTTACCCCGAGCTGGCCACCAATCTTAGTATCGGCATTAAGTAGGACGTCGTGACCAATTTCAACCTTTTGCGGACTCATAATGATAACTCCACTCATAATATCTATGTTCCTACCAGCTTTTTTTAAGAATAATCACCAAAAAAAAGTTCGAAACTGACTTGCTACATAAACTAACATGTTGAAGGATTTGTTAATTATTTTACTTTTATTCACGACATACGCCTTAAGTAAGTAGAGCTTGTGCAATCTGTTTAAGTATTAGTTTCTTATGTTCGTAACTTACATCCTTCCTTTTGGTGGCAGGAATTCCAGCTACAACAGTCCATTCTTCAACGTCTTTAGTAACCATGGCATTTGGGGCAACAATTGCTCCTTCACCGATTTCAATTCCACTTGATAGCGTAGCCCCCGTTCCTATCAGGGCAAAGCGCCTAATGATTGGTCCACGAATCTTTAGGGGCTCAATTTTAAAACGAGCAAGATATACATTATCATCATTAACAGTATTTACCCCAGGGCCAATAAAAACATCTTCTTCTATTATCATATTTCCAGTAATAATTGATCCATCAATTATTCTCGTTCGTGTTCCGATTTTGGTATTGTACATAACTAACACTGCACCACCAATAACTACGCTATCAGAGATATCACAGCCTTCACGAATTCTCGCCAAGTCCCCTATCAATACGTTTCTACCAATTTTAAGATTTGTGTACAGTACAGAGCTAGCCCCAATTACACAGTTTTCGCCTATGGTTAATGGGTGAAAAGAACTGTCTACTTCACGGGTAGTGTTTCCAGTTGATAATGGAGGTCTACCTATTATTGCGTTATCAAAAATTCTAGTTCCGTTGCCAATAGTGACACGGGGGTAGATTGTAACGTTATTTCCAATACAAATATCATCGCCTAGCAAAACGCTCTCGTGAATATCAACATTCTTTCCAATTACATTCTCCAGCATACTTGAAGCTGATTATACTATAATAACCAGATTATATGGGTAAAATTATAGACATAAGTTTTCTAATTCCAACTTTCAACTCCGACAAGACTATAGTGAGAACTCTTACTTCAATTAGACAGCAGAGTTATCCTCAAGAGAAAATAGAGATTCTTTTGATTGATGGGGGATCCACAGATCAAACTATTCAGTTAGCCAGACGTTTTAATTGTAAGATTTTTAAAAACCTAAAAACTGATATCATGGCGGCGGAGGCAATTGGCTATTCCAAAGCTAAAGGAAGGTATGTGGTTTTTATAGCCCCAGATGAAGTACTAGAAAAACGTCATAGTATAGAATTGAAGTACAAAGCAATTCAAAGTAATCCTCTTATAAAAGCTGTTCTGCCCTCGGGATACAAAACTCCTAAAGATTATTCCCCTATTAATTATTACATTAATGAGTTTGGTGATCCCTTTTCGTATTTTATGTATAGAGACTCAAAAGGATATGAGTACCTAGCCAGAGACTTGGAAAAAAAATACGGAGTTTTTTACAAATACAAGGATTATTTAATATTTTCTTTTTCAAAATCTAAACAACTCCCCCTTATCGAACTATGGGCAGGTGGGTGCATGGTTGATTTAGAATACGTAAAATCAAATTTTCCTCAGATCAAAAATAAACCAGAGTTAATTCCACTCATATTTTATCTATTAAACAATAAGGGACTTTTATTGGCTGTCACTAAAAATGACCCGACAGTTCACTACTCTGTAAACAGCGTTGGAAAGTATCTTAAAAAAATAAGATCTCGTATTGAATACAATATTTATCTTACACCCATGGGAAAAGGTGGTTTTTCAGGTAGAGAGAATTTTGAATCATCATTTTCACGAGTCAAGAAGTTTCTATTTATACCATATTCTTACTCACTAGTATTTCCACTTATTGATTCAGTATATTTGACCCTGACCAGAAAAAAATTAATCTACTTGTTACACCTTCCACTCTGTCTATACACTGCATCACTAATCATATACTATTACCTATTAAAGCTATTCAGAATAGAACACGCCATTAAATTATATGGGCATTAATATGAGGCATACAAAATATTATATCTTTAGTCTTTTTATAATTATTATTCTCACCCATTGGAGATGGTTGTTTTCCAGTTCATATTTTGCTTGGGGTGATATGCAATCACTAGTATGGTTTAACGAAACGTGGCAGGATTTCGTTGGTTTTCCCAGAATCTGGACAACGTTGTTATATGGACTCGGCCAAATTGATATAAGTCTTTCTCAATACCCTTTATTTTCTGCATTTGGCGTACTTACAAGCATGGGGATTGATTTTCGACTAGTTACCAAACTGATATATTTCATTCCATCGGCTTTTCTCCCATCATTTTGCAGTTTTTTACTAATCAGACATTTCACTAAATCTAATATATCTGCATTTGTCGGATCAATTGTTTATTCCTATAACGTAAGCATATTAATGTTGCAAACTGGACTACTTGCATTCAGTGTCGTTTATGGTCTTGCTCCATTAGCACTTCTTGTATTTATAAAGACACTGGAAAGCAAAAATATAAAATTAAGTATTTTCACAGGAATAGTCTGCTTTGTAAGTTCAATATACGAATTTAGAATTTTTTACATTATCTCCTACGTTCTTTTGTTTTATTTAATATTCCATATTTTTTTCATCGAAAGAAAATATGACTTAAGATCGTTAATTAGAATTCTTATTTATGCCACGATTCCCGTCGTCATGGTCATTGCTTTAAGTGCGTATTGGATAGTTCCTTTTATAAAAACAGGTTCTTTAACAAATAATGTCGCTTTTTCCAGATCCTTATTTGGGAATGGATACATGTCATTAAAGCAATCAGTAGCATTTTTCAGCCCCTGGTGGACAGCGGGACACGGTTACGCTAATGGTGTTGTCCAACCTATCCCAAATTATTTTTGGTCAATTCCTGTATTGGCATTACTAGGTTTCGTCTTAAATTACAAAAAACCAAGGGTCTATTTTTTTCTCTTCTTGAGTTTTTTAGGCATATTGCTCACTAAGCAGTCTGACAAACCATTCCCTAATCTATATTTGTGGCTTTACCAACATTTTCCAGGTTTTAACGCTTACAGAGAAGCAAGTAAGTTTTTTGTGATTCTTTCCTTAGGTTACTCAGTCTTAATTGCATTCTTTATTGATTCTCTTAGAACCCGTAAGGTACTTGTTGCAATCGTATCTGTGCTCGTGAGTTCAATATTTTTATGGAATATCAAACCATTTGTTACAGGAGAAATTGGCGGACTATTTACTCCAAAAACTAGACCCAATGATTTTGTAATCTTAAAAGATTTTCTACACAAACAACAAGATTTTTTCCGCGTAGCCTGGTTGCCTGCATCGGGGATGTGGGGCTATTTTGACATGACTCATCCAAAAATAAATCTTCATACTGTTTACTTTGATACACTTCATCAAATTTTGGTTTCTCAACAGGATTTCATCGTTGCAAAGAACAACAGTAAGTTAATTGGTGACATTAATCACAACGTTTTTAACCTTTTTATACAAAACAACTCGAATATCTTACTCGATCTCCTGAACATTAAGTACATAATTATTCCTCTTGAAGACACTCAAAATGACGACAATGTCTTTATAAACTATGGCCTGCCAGACAGAAAATATGTAATTGACTTTTTAAATCAAATTTCTTATCTCTCTCCAATTGAAATTGGGACCAAAAAAATTGCAGTCTTCGAAAACAAAAATTATAAGCCTCTAATTTATTTAACATCTCAACCCGAAAGTATTTATCAATTAGTTGAGCATGAAGATGTGGGTTTTAAACAAGTTAATTCAACGTTATACGAAATTTCTTTAGACAACCTAGACAAGCCTATGTTTTTAAATTTTTCCGACTCATTTAATACTGGATGGAAGATCTACGTAAATGGTAGAAAAATTAAAGACGATTATCACAACGATACAGGAGGATTGTTTAACAGTTTCTACCTAGATCCTCAATATATCAGAGACAACTTCGGAACAACTAATAACTTAAAAATTACTCTTTATTTTGAAAGCCAGAAATATGTTTATATTGGCACAGTTATTTCTCTTGTCAGTTTATTGTCTGTTTTAGGATTAATTCTGACTTTAAAAAGAAATGATTAAACCGCTAGTTTCCATAGTTGTAACTACATATAACGAGTCCAAAAATATTGATGTAGTACTTAATTCTTGTAAAAAACAATCTTATCCAAGCATAGAAATAATCGTTGTAGATAGCAAGCGTACCACCGACAATACAGCTAGCATAGCCAGAAGATTTAATTACCAGGTTTACGTATTTGGCAACGAGAGAAGTGTTCAGAGAAATTATGGAGTATCTAAATCAAAAGGAGAGTACGTCTTAATATTAGACGCGGATATGAAACTTTCACCAACTGTAGTTTCAGATTGTATTAAATCGGGTTACCCAACTTTGATTATTCCTGAGAAATCATATGGGGAGAGCTACTGGGCCTGGTGTAAAGCACTTGAGAGAAATTGCTATATAGGAGATCCACAAATTGAGGCCCCAAGGTTTTTTAAGAAGGAAATGTTTTTAAAAGTCGGAGGCTACAACTCGCAAATGATATCAGGAGAAGATTGGGATTTGCGTGAACGGGTAAAAAAATTAGGGAAAATTGGAAGAATAAACAGTTTTATCCTTCACAACGAAGGAAAATTAAGTCTTCTTGGAGACTTAAAGAAAAAACTTTATTATTCTCAAAGATCAGACACATATATCAAAAAGAATATTTCGAGCACTACTCAAATATTAAATTTTATTTTCCGTCCTGCATATTTTAGAAATTGGCGAATGTTAGTCTCAGACCCAGTTCATTTACCAGGATTTATTTTAATGAAATCTCTTGAATTTATAGTAGGCGCCGTAGTCATTGTTACAAAGCCAATTTTCTGGCGTAAAATCACATAAATATGAAAAACATCATTCAAGAAAAACCCACAAACGATTTGCATGGTCGTTTACTTCACACGATCAAGTTTATAGACAACAAAGACATCAAAAATAAAATTGTTCTTGATATTGGTTGTGGGTATGGGTGGTGCGAACTAAATTTATTAAAAAGGGGCGTTAAGAAAATTTACGCCACAGAGGTTACTTCTGAGGATCTAGATACCATTAAAAAAAATATTAAGCACCCCAAGGTTGTATACCAAGTCGCCAATGCTACAAACCTTCCTTTTCCTGATAAATCGGTAGACACCGTTTTATGCTGGGAAGTAATTGAGCACATCCCCGTAGGAACTGAAAAGCAGTTGTTTTCCGAAGTGCATCGAATTTTGAAGCCCTATGGCAGCTTTTATCTCTCCACTCCATATAAATCTTGGCCATCCATGGTATTTGATCCAGCTTGGTGGCTAATTGGCCATCGCCACTATTCATTAAAAGAATTAAACCAATATGCTAATTCTAAAAAAATGACTATGTCAAAAAACACAATTAAGGGTAGGTGGTGGGAGTTAACAGGAATTTTAAACATGTACTTTTCCAAGTGGATCTTAAGAAGAAATCCATTGTTCCGAAGTATGTTTTATAAGAAAATTGATCACGAGTACAAACAACCTGGTTTTATTGATATCTTTGTAAAGTTTACAAAATGAAAATTATTAATAAAATTCTTCAACATATGTATGTCCAAGCGGAATTACTCAATAACCAAAACATTATTAAAGCTCTTCAAAAAACAGGACCGCATTCTACATTACTCGATGTTGGCTGTTGGGATGGTGTGAATACACAAGTGTGGATTACAGCAGCACACGCCGAAAAGTCATTAGGAATTGAACCGGTAAGCTCTGCAGCAGCCAAATCTAAAAAAAGGGGCATAAAAACATTCGTAGTTAAAGCAGATTCTGGTAAGTGGCCGCTCAAGGATGGCTCAGTAGACTGTATTGTCTCAAACCAGGTCGTCGAACACTTAAGCGACCTTGATTCATTTTTTGCTCAAGCTCAGAGGGTACTTAAACCAGGTGGACACATTATCACCAGCACCAATAATCTTTCTAGTCTTCACAACATATTTGCCCTATTAATGGGCTGGGCTCCTTTTGATCTAACTAATTCATCCAGTTTTAAGTGGGGGATAGGTAATCCATTAGCTACACACAGAGGGGAAAACGATAAAAGGGGCCTCACATGGACCCACAAAACCATATACACTGCACATTGGCTTATGGAATGGCAACAAGTATACGGATTTATCCCTCTGGAGATTTATGGTGCCGGACTTTATCCACTTCCAGCTGTTTTTGGACGTTATGTGGCTAAATATTCAGCCTTTATAACTACCTTATGTCAAAAAAGGAAGTAACAATTCTCTCGTGGCATTCGACTAAATCCACCGTTCAATATGCTGGAGGATTTAGACGACTTTATGAAATACTTCAGAGGGCACCTGCAAACATCAATGTCACATGTATAGACACTAAACCATCGTTTCTTAGAACAATAAATAAGGAAAACATCAAACTAGTCGAATATAAAATCCCAGATTTAATTGAACAAATAACCAAATTAAATTTTTTGGTAGGAAAATTTTTTGAAAGAGCTTATGTAGTTATGTTCTTCACCCAATACCTTCTCACTCACAAAAAAACTACTGTGTATGTGCCCTTTAGTGAACTTCCTCAATTGACTATTCCTGCAATCGTTTCTAAGTTGTTTGTTCGAAACAAAGTAATTTTTTGCAACCTGAACCCGAATACGTTTTTTGTAGATAAGGTGATTAACAAAATTACTCACAAACTATCTGATCTCAATATTACAATTTCAAATCAACTGAAGCTTCAACTCTTGAGGACCGGCATTAATTGTTCGTATGTTAACCCTGTTGGTATTAACTTCAAACAATACTTTCTTAATATTCCAAAATATAAAAACATTACTGGAATATTTATTGGCAGACATGTTAAAGAAAAAGGAATATATACGGCCCTTGAAGTTTGCGCTCTTCTCAATAAAAAAATGAATTTCTCTCTCATTTGTATTGGAGATATTCCATTAAATGAAAAAGATAAAATTGAAAGTGAGTTAACCAAATTAAATATAAAGTCAAAAGTTAGATTGTTAGGAATAACCAGCGAAGAAGAAAAAATCAATTATTTATCGTCTTCTCATGTTTGTATATTCCCCTCTACACAGGAGGGGTGGGGGATTGTTCCTCAAGAATCAATCATGTGTCACACACCAGTGGTTGCATTCAATCTACCGGTTTACAAAGAAAACATAGCCAAATGTTTAGCTGTCACACTAGTACCAGAGTCAGATATTGATGAATTTTTAAAATCTATATCAGATTGGTTAACAATGGATAAAGATCAAATTTCGAAAAAATTATCTCAATCAATTAAGATCATAAAAAAATTCGATTGGAGTATAATTGCCAAGAAAGAATGGGAACTAATATGTCAACTTTAAATCAGATAATTAAGCCTAAATTACTTTACAAGTTAAAGATTAAAAAAGGTGAAATTCCAAATTTTCTCACTCGATTAGACAAAAATTCCCATTATCAGGCAGATATTTGGTCAGACAAAACTTATAAAGTCGATCCCAAAACCCACGTGTTCACAACGATTCAAGAACATTTTGGGAACAGATTAATCAAAAGCATAAAATTAAAAAAGAACTCTGTTGTAGTAGATGTTGGCTGTTTTATTGGTGAAAAACTATGGCAAATCAACAACAAGTTAAGCTTAGGAATAGGTGTTGATATTGCCATTCCTTCTTTGAAAGCCGCACAAGATATAGATATTTACGGCAATAAATATATTGCCGCCGACTTAGAGAATCTTCCGTTTAAAGATAACAGTGTCGACCTGGTAATGGTATTCGATGTTATTGAACACCTAACTCATGCCGGGAAAGGTTTTTCAGAAGTAGCTCGAGTACTTAAGCCCAATGGCCAGTTTCTGTTACATATACCCATTAAAGATAACAAGTGGTCTTTTTTCGGATGGAAACAAAAGTTATCTCCCAAAGAAGCCCAGAAAGAATATTTTGACGTGGGCCATGCTCCGGAACGAATGTTAACTTCAGCCCAAATAAAGAGTTATTTGAAGAAGAATAATTTAAAAATCGAAAAGGAGATTTTTTACAATTCGTTTCTTGTGCATTTTTTTGATAGAGAGTTGAATAAGTTGGCATCAAAGCTCTTTGTTAATCTGTTAAGCAAAGGAAAAAGTAAAGTAAGTACCACAAGATCAGTACACACTGGAAAAACTGGGAAAATTAGGAATTTTTATGGGGAAGCAATCGTACCAATTTTAGAGTTTTTGTCGTGGCCAGACTGGATATTATCTAAACTAAAAGTAGGTAACACTTATTTTGTTCTCGCTCAAAAGAAGTAATTATATGATTTTTATTTTGTATACGTTTGTTATTGACTGCGCTCATTTAGCCAGGATGCCTCTGCGTCTACTGACAAAATTGCAAATTTTTCTCGCCTATCTGCTTAACACCCTCTTTCTTCCTATAGCTAAAATACTGGATATAAAAACAATTAATTTTCTGGGGTTCTCACTAAAAGGCTTTAATTTTCGAACTCTACATTTTTTACTGGGAGAAATTTTTGTTCGCAATGATTATTTTTTTCAAACTGATAACCCTAAGCCCCTTATTATTGATTGTGGTGCAGAAGTAGGCTTTACTACTTCATATTTTAAATATTTATTTCCTGATAGCAGCATTTATGCCTTTGAACCAGATTCAATCAGTTTCAATCTCTTACAAAAAAACATAACTGAGAATAAATTTACAAAAACCACAGCCTTAAATGCAGCAGTTTCCAACTATACCGGTAAGGCAAAATTTTATACTTCTGACCCGGGAAATTTACGCATGAGCCTTAGAAAAGATCGTCTTATGGGTAATGAAGTTTCGGTAAAAACAATTAAATTGTCAGAATTTATAAAAAACAAGACAATTGATTACTTGAAAATTGATATTGAAGGTCATGAAACAACTGTTTTGAAAGATTTAGTTAGATCAAACGCCATTAAAAAAGTTCTGCAATTTGGCATAGAATATCATCATCATATTTCGCCAACCGATATCTCTCAGTTTTCACAATTTTTATCACTTTTGGAAAATAATGGCTTTAAATATCAACTCTCAACAAGAAGTGTACAAACCTACAACTCATTTCAAGATATAATGATTTCAGCATATCGAATATGAAATTTAATGTTTTAGTTGCTCCAGCTCACTACTTATTTTCGGACAGAATAAAGAGCGAAAACGCATGGTCATATGCATTAGTAAAGACTATAGGATCAAGGGTAAAATCGATGGATGTATTATCTGGAATTAAAGATTTGAGCTCGAATATTTCTGAAAATATCAATGTCTATTCTCTATTTTCCAGTCGATCAGATTCACTTTTGACAGAATTTGCCAGGCGTATATTGTTTTATCCTTTAATTACTTTATATGCACTTAAACTTATGATGAAAAAAGAATACAAAATTGTTCATCATATGCTCCCTTTAAGTTATGCAACCTTTAATCCTTTGATGTTTTTTATTCACTTACTACACCCAAAATCAAGAATAATACTTGGACCATTGCAGCTCCCCCAAGTTCAAAGTGATCAACAGGACATGAATGTAGTGTTTACCGGTAAGCAGCAATATACTTTTCTGTCAAAAATTATTTACTACCTAACGTTGACATTAACTAACATAGTAAAGCCTTTTTCAAAACTTATGTTTGAATCAGCTGATCTAGTAGTTTGCAATTCAAAAACTAGTTTGAAGTTTTATTCATCCATGTTTCCAAAAGCAAAATTCTCTGTAATTTACACAGGGTTAGATGCTCAGAATCTGGTACCAATTAAAAGAAAATTAAATACAAAAAAAATAAAATTGTTGTGTGCCGGAGTCTTCTCAAAAAGAAAAGGACAAATATATCTGTTAAAAGCAATGGTTAGTCTTGTTAAAAAACATCCAAATTTAGAATTAACCCTAATTGGTGGAGGAGACCAGGATAATATATATCGCGATTTCGTGAGTAAAAACAAGTTAGAAAAATATGTAAAATTCACAGGACAAATTTCGTATTCAGATTATCTTTTATCGTTTCAGGGCCAGCATATATTCTGCTTACCAACTCTAAGTGATACATCTCCATACGTAATACTTGAAGCCATGGCATTTGGTTTGCCAATTGTGGCAACGGATATTGGTTCAATAAGAGAAATGGTCGGAAAGGCTGGGATAATTGTAAAACCGGAAGATGTCAAACCTTTAGAAACTGCCTTAACTGATATGATTAACAATCCAAAATTAAGGCTACAGATGAGTAAATACGGAATACAAAGAATTCAAAAGTATTTTACTTGGGACAAAATATCTGAACAATGGGTAAACGAATACAATAATCTGCTTACTTAACCAGAGCGCCGCCGTCTACAACAATTTGAGATCCAGTCATTGCTTCATTTGTAGCTGCCATATAGATGACACTAGCAGTTTCTTTTAAATCGTTTATTCTTCCTACTAAAGTTTGTGGATTCAATTTAGCCTTTACTAGCAATGACATGTATAACCCTGTAGGTCCTGTTTTTGTATATCCAGGAACCACAGCATTAACTCTAATATTTGGAGCTAGCAATTTAGCCATATTTTGAGACAGATTAAGAAGGGCAGCCTTTGCTGCTGAATAGATAGGTAGTCCTATTGGACCTGCTGGATACATTCCAAAGCCACATATAGATGCCACGTTTACTATTGCTCCATTTTTAATAATTTTAGAGGCTTGTTGAGAGCAGTAGAATGCGCTAAAAAAATTAGCGTTAAAACTTTTTTGCAAATCCTCTTCTTTAGCTTTATCAAAAAAATCATTGCCAACTACTCCCCCCACATTATTAATCAGTACATCCAACGATTTGATCTGATTGAAAAGTTTTACTACCTGATTTGGAACCGTAACATCAGCTTTAATAAAAATACCCCCTACTTCTTTTGCGGTGGCTTGTCCGCGTTTTTCATCACGGCCATTAATTATGACCGAAAAGCCGTTTTTAGCAAACAACCTTGCAGTTTCGGCTCCAATCCCCGACGTAGATCCTGTAATAAGTACTGTTTTCATTTATGAATTTAGTATATTATACCCTATCAGTAAAAACAGGTATTAAGATTATGAAATTACTCTTTTATTCTCCAGTAGATCTACGTGCAGGACTTGGTTGTGAGAGATGGCATTGTGATGTAACCAACTCTTTAACTGATCAATTTGGATATGAAATTCAAATTGTTTCAGGTAATATTGGAATCCAACGCTGGTCAGATGATTACTTAACCAAACAACTAAAAAAAATTCGATACGAAAGACTTGAATATTTAACAATTTTTTCCTCTCTTGTTCCTACTTTTAGTGTGGTAAATAAACTTTATAAATATTTCAAATGGGCTGACACTATTCATTTCATTCACGGATTTGCCGGGCAAGATTTGTTAATGGCATTCATAAAGTTAATCACTGGCAAGAAAGTTGTTGTCGGACACCACGCCCCAATTTTACATAGCTCGGTTTTTCATAATTGGTATATGAACAACATTTCTCGTCATGTATTAAAGTTTTTTAATGCACATATGACTCTTAACAAAAAAGACAAGAAGTTATTGGAAAATTGGGGAATTAAGAACGTGCATTTTATTCCAAGCGGAATCAGAATAGAAAAGTTTTTATCATTACCTAGAACAAGTCATAGAAAGCTAAATTTTCTCTCGATTGGCCGGTACGACACGCCCCAAAAGGGATTCGATTTAGCAGTTAGAGCAATTGAAATGTTCAATAAAAAATATCCTAAAAATAATGCGATCTTTAGATTTTTAGGAAGTGGGGGAAGTGTTATTGACGACGCATCTTCTAACAATCCAAATATAATTAACTTAGGTTACAAAAAATATGAAGAAATCCCCGGAATATATAAAGACTCTGATATTTTTTTGTTGTCTTCCCGCGAAGAACCCTTTGGTTTGATTCTAATTGAGGCTTGGTCTTCTGGAATTCCAGTTTTAGGCACTAAAACTGAGGGGCCCCTGGATATGCTTATACCAAATAAAAATGGCTGGTTTATTCAAAACATTTCTTCGCAAGAAATACTCAAGGGTATAGAACAGACTTATCATCTCTGGATAAATACACCACAGACGCTTAGAAATATGGTTTCTTTTTGCCGCCAAACCGGGCAAAAGTTCAGTATAGACATTACTGCAGCTCGTATGCGAAAATTGCTTCGAAATCATGTTGAATAAACTCTACGATTCTAATTGGAAGACCATGCGCGGGTTACAAATGTCTGAAGTGTTGGCAAATTATGGCTACAAATTAGTAAAGACACTGCCGGTCAAAACTGTTTTAGATATAGGTTGTGGCGACGGTACAAACATGGAAGCACTTTCTCAACTTGGATTTAATATTGAAGGATGCGATATTTCTCGTTTAGCTGTCAAATTAGCAAAAAAGAAAGGCTTCTCAGCAAAAGTCGTGAATTTGAATACTGACATTTTGCCATATCGAAACAACTCTTTTGATCTTGTGTGGTGTACAGAAACAATTGAACACGTAGCTGATCCTGATTTTGTCTTGACAGAAATTCTTCGCGTCTTAAAACCTAGGGGGTCTCTTTTTATAACTACTCCTAACATTTCTTGGTTTGGAAATCGTTTTCAGGTTTTGCTTGGTAAAACACTAGAAGATCTTCATGCAGAACATCTGCATTGGTACAACCCACGTACGCTGCATCAACTTCTTGGCTCCAAATTTCGTATCCAAAAGGAAATGTCTTATATCCGGATTGTTCCATTTCCATTAACAAGAAGAGTTACTCTATTAGAAAGACTTAATTATATAGGGTACGCAAATTCGTTTTTTAGTTATTCCTTAGCCACATTGGCTACAAAGGAATGAACACTAAAAGTATTATCAGCATTCTCCAGGAGCTAGTGGCTGTGAGCAAATTTGAATATATTCCTCTGCTAAATCGAATTAGGTTTCTCATACTGTATTCAATTGATTTAGTGAGATTAAGATTTACTACTACATCGGAAAAACAATGTGTCTCACTAGATAACAGAAAATTTAAATTTCTTGGAAATCATATAAGTGTATTTTTAACACATCTGCATTCTCACATTTCGTATTACCATCGTTACTACAAAAATGCTAATACAATAATTGATATTGGGGCAAGCTTTGGCACCTTTCCCAGAATTGTTAATTTTTTCAACCCAAAAGCTAGAATTTACTCTCTAGAAATGTCCACCGAATCGTTTTCTGTTCTTTCAGAAAATTGTTCAGGAATAGATAAGATAAAAATCGATAATTATGCTATTGGAGAAAAGACATCTATTATTAAATACACTTTAGATCCAAAATATCCAGAGGGAGCAAATATTGGAAAGATACCTTATTCAACTGCAGGAACCGCCCGTCAAATTTCTCTTGACAATTATATTAGAATGAACAAGATTGGTAACATAGATCTTGTTAAAATTGATGCAGAGGGGTACGAGATAAATGTTTTAAAAGGGTGCCCTAAAGCTTTACGGTCTGTTAAGGTTCTAATTGTTGAAGTTAAATTTGATACGTTTAATCTAATTTCAGTTCTTAACCTTATGAAAACCAGCGGATTGCAATTAGTTGATATTGGCCCTAAAAATATTGCTTCAGACGGCTCTGTTTATTCAGCAGATTTGATTTTTCGCCCATGAAAAAGCTGCGCCACTTAACTAGCTTTTTCATTTTGGCATTATGTTTGATAGTTTCTATTCTGGTTTACAATAAGTGGTTTTTTGGCAACGATATTTTTACGTGGGGAGATTGGGGTTTCTTCTTTAAAGAAACTTTATATGACTTCTTAAGCCTTCCCAGCGCTTGGCTGTCTGGATTTAATTTTGGAATATTTGATATTGGTCTTTCCCAATATTTAACAAGATTCTTAATTGCATTTATTTCAAAATCTTTGGATTTTTCAATAGCTTCAAAACTTGTTTACTTTTGGTCAAGTGTAATTATTTCTACAGTATCAGTATTCATTTTTGTAAAACATATTACCAAGAGCACTATTGCGGCAGTAGTTGGGTACATCGTATATTTTTTTAATACCTACATACTGCTTATAAACACCGGTCATTTTACGTTAGCGATTTCCTTTGCCATTAGTCCATTAATTTTTTTATTGTTTCAAAACGCCTTAAAAAATAGATCAATTAAGTATTCAATTCTGACAGGACTAGTAGGTTTTTTAGCCACGTCTTATGAAATTAGAGCCTTTTTTTTGACGAGCATAATTCTGTTTCTATATTTTGTGTACACATGCGTTATTGATAGACCTAGTCTCAAAGATATTCTAAAACTCTCAATGTATGCAATATTGCCAATGCTAATTATAGGATTACTTAATTCATATTGGATAATAGGTATTGTTAGAACCCCCTCGATCCTTACTAGCCAAATCCTTAACCGTCAGCTCTATGGAGCAGGACACGTCAACATTCAAAGAGCTTTTATGCTATTTCATCAATCGTGGACCGGAGATAGTAGAATTTCCTGGGGAGATATCCAACCTACACCACCCTATTTTTGGATCATTCCTTTTCTTGCAATGGGGGGGTTTTGGGTAAATAGAAAAAATAGAGAAATACTTTTTTGGGGCATAATTTCAATCATTGGAGTTTTCTTAGCAAAACAAACTGGTGAGCCATTTACGCACTTCTATATATGGTTATACAACTACTTTCCCGGGTTTGGAGCCTTTAGAGAATCTAGTAAATTCTTTTTCTTTATATCACTAAGTTACTCCGTTTTGATAGGTTCTTTATTCAGTTGGTTATGGAAGCAAAAGATATCTCGAATTTTTAAAATAGTAATCCTATTAATCACTATAATGCCATTTTTGTACAACTCTAGACCGGTAGTTACTGGTGAACTTGGAAAACTTCTGACACCACGCTTTGTTCCTGAGGATTATTTAATACTTAAAAAATTTATTCAAGATCAACCATCATATTTCAGAACGTTGTTCACACCCAATGATTCAAAGTGGGGGTACTGGGACTCCATTCATCCTAAATTAGGGCTGGCCAATCTTCTTCGCTATGACTGGTATTCTTTAAATCATTACAAGAAAACTGGATTAGAATATCATGCTTTGGAGGAGACAATGAGTATACTCGAACAAAGCTATTCATCTAAATTACTTGACCAATCCGCAATAAAATACGTAATCATTCCTAGTAATGATATGGAGAATGAAGAAATATTTATATATTCAAAAGATGTTCCCAGATACGAAATTATAGACAGGATTAAACAATTAAAATTTATAAAAAATATTGACATAGGCACCAAAGAGTTACTAGTTTTTGAAAATCCTACATATAGACCTCATCTCTACACTATCAGAGACACTAAGGAACTACTCAACGACACAACTTATACTCCAGTGTCATACAATAAAATCTCTGAAGCAGAATATTCGCTTCTCACCCCATTTGAATCTAATGAAAATTATCTTTTATTCTCGGAAGCCTACCATCAAGGCTGGAGAATTCACCTAGGTCAGTTTGTGTGGTGGAAATCATTAGTTGATAAGAACTATTTTTTGCCAGGAAAAAACCATTTAAGAACAGAGTTCGGACTAAATAAATTCACAATATCCAAAGTGTCTCCTGATACGAAAGTTACTTTGTATTTTTTCCCTCAAGCATGGGTCAATTTAGGCGTAATCATTAGCGTTTCGACTTTAGGAATATCTTTAATTATTTTAGCCCTTATATGGCAACGGAACAATCATTAAGAAAAAAAATCATTATTAATCTAGTCATTCCACTAATATTGTTTTTTGGGTGGTTTGGTTTGATTTTTTTCCAAGCCTATTTAATTGAAAAAGTTTTCACCATTTTAACTCGAGAATATTCAAGAAATTCGCTTACAGTCATTCCCCAAGGTGAGATATATCAAGACAGTAAAATAATCGGTGAATTTATCTCCACAGACAACAACATGGGAATTGTAGGTTTTCGTTTTTGGACCTTTTACCGCCTCAATGACGATTATCTGATCTTTCGTATTAGGGATAAGAATTCAAAAGAATGGTATTACCAAAATAAATATAAGGCCGATCAGTTTCAGCCTAACCAGTATTTTACATTTGGTTTCCCAATAATTTTAGATTCAAAAGGTAAAACATATGTTTTTGAGATTGAATCTTCTCAAGGTCGTCCAGGAGTGGCAGTGGGAGTTAGTGAAGTAAATCCAACATTTATCATTAAGTATAAATATTCCCGTAAGGAAGTGACGTCTTCGACCACAAATTTCATTCGCTTTAGTTCAGTTAAATTTATAAATTTGTTATCAAACGCAGAATTTAAAGCTACTACTTTCATTTATTTAACGCCACTTTTAATTTACATAATTACGCTGACCCAGTTTTACCGGACTTTAGAAAAGAAATTCGTTAAATTTTTATACGAGCGAGTTAAATTCGTCAAGATGGTTATGGACAAGAATAAATTGGACTTTGAAGACCCAGTTAACGTTTTGCTAAAAGGAATCTTTTTAGCAGTTCTTTATAAATATCAAAAAAATGACAAAAGAATAGTTAGAGAATTAGAGGTTATCACAGAAATGATAGTGACACTATTTGGAGTGTCAACCTTTAAATTCATTGAGTTATTTTCAAAACATCCAAAAGTAATGTCAGTTGTAGTACTTATAATTGGATCTACAATCGACTCTCAGTTTGTCAAAACGGGTGATTTAACTATAGTTACCCTTCTTACATTATGGATATACAATATACTTAAGTACAAACTTGAAGACAAACTCTTTTTTGTGTTATCCCTCTTTTTCTTAGTGATGTCAGGGGTATTTTTTAACTACAATTTTTCTACAATATCCGAACGTTATGGTGCCTGGGCATGGATATTTTTGACAATTACTGTCATCTTGAATGTAGCAAGATTTAAAAATAATCCTGATCCGGGAAACTAGTATACTGTTTCAGTGAATATTTAAATAAAAGAGAAATGAATCTTCTAACATTCACAATTTGGCCTGAGATGATTTTTTGGCCCGATCTAATAATTAAAGGTTGGCTGCCATATAAAGATATAGCTATTGCCCACAATCCTCTGCTGATACTATCTTTGGCCGGATGGATGCAAGTTTTTGGAACTCAGATTTGGTTGATTAAAGTATTCACACTTTTAATCGCCTTATTATCTGGAGTTCTTTTATACCGGATAAGCAAATCAATTCTGACTGTTATTGTCTGGATAGCTCTCTGGTTTATTATGGGTGGTCTGGGACTGTGGTTTGACCTAGCTTTAGTTCCTCTAGGATTGTTACTATATTTACTTGCGTCTAAACGAAAGTGGTTCCTGGCTGGAATATGTTGGGGGATAATGTTTTTAACTAAACAAACAGCAGTTTGGTTCCTCATCCCCATTTTATTTTTAAGACCCAAAAAAGAGTTTCCAACAGGAATGGGAATAATATTAATAATATTTCTAAGTCTGATTTGGAAACTAGGCATTTTAAATGATTACTGGCAATGGGCAATTAAATTTGGAATAGGCATATTGCCATCAGCAGTTGGACAACTGAAACTTCCCACACCTAAAAACTTAATATGGACAATGGCAATAATTATCCCGGGAATAATAGGTTTGACCAAGAAAAATTGGAAATTAAGTCTTTGGGCTATGGCTGGAATTGCCGGAGTCTGGCCCAGATGGGAAGTATTTCATTTTCAGCCGGGATTACCATTTATAGCAATGGGACTAAGTTATCTGTCAAAAAAGATGCGAATTATTTCGAGTTTGTTTATTTTCATTATTGTGATGTTATTTCTCGGAAGAGATTTAAATAAACCAGATAGATTTATTGAGCCAGAAATACTTGAAGTATCTCAATACATAAATCAACATACACAACCCACAGACACGATTTTTGTCTGGAACACTTGGGACAATATTTATGCTCTCTCCGATCGATTACCAGCTACACGCCCCTGGATACCCCAACTTCCTTGGTACCTTAGCTTACCTGGAGTCTTAACTAAAATGCAAAGCGATTTAATTACTAACCGACCAGAAATGATAATTGTCTCAAAATCACCAGACCTTCCAGGGCTAAAAGAACTGATTGATAATAAATATCAACAAGAAATAATTATTGGCGATCTCACTGTCTACCGAAAAAGAATATAATTTGCTATGCGCTCTCGAATTCAAAAAATATTGGCGACCAACACATTTCGCCAATCTGTAATAACAGTTGTTTCCACCTTTGGTACTGCCGGACTGGGAGCTGTATTCTATCTTCTTCTTGCCAGAACTATTGGCACCCGTGAATTTGGACTGTTTTCTGTTTCGGTATCCATTCTTACTTTGGCTGTATCCTTTGCTGATGTAGGTATGGGGCAAGGATTAGTTAAATTTGTAGCCGAAAACAGTCGCAACAATGCCTACTGGCCGTTTGCCAAAATAGCAATTCAAACAAAACTTGTAATTGGATTATTCATTTGTTTAGCTCTTTGGATTTTTGCCCGGCCAATTGCTAGTGTCGTTTTGCATCAGCCAGAGATTACATATCTTCTTCCTGCTGTAGGATTGGGAATTCTATCCATTCTCCTCTTCAGCTTATCTGTATATACATTTCAGGGATTGCAGAAGTTTTATGTTTGGGGTGGAATCCAAGTTGGAGCTAATCTCTTCCGGCTAATCCTTTTTGCATTGTTATTCTTAGTTCTTAAAATTAACTCCTTTTGGGGATTAATTCTGTTTGCCGCCGCACCATTATCAGGATTCATTTTATCTCTTATCTGGCTACCAGTAATAAAAATACTCAAATCTAAAGTTACCAAAGAACAAATCCATAATTTTTGGAACTTTAACAAATGGACAGCCGCCTTTGGAATCGCCGGATCTCTCTCCAGCCGAATAGATGTATTGCTTACTGCCCGCTTTCTGACACTCTCTGATACGGGCATCTATGCTTTAGCCGGCACCATGGTAGCCTTTTTGCCCCAGTTTTCTTCTGCATTAGGAGCCGTTACCGCTCCCAAATTCGCGTCATTTACCGATTCAACTCACTCTGGTAGATACTTATTTAAAGCCGGACTCTTTTCCCTCGGCACCAGTCTCATGGTGGCCATAGTAATGATTCCCACAGCCTTGGTTGTGTTATGGTTTACAGGCAAAGACTTCTCTACTGCTTTTACCCCCTTTCTCATTCTTTTAGCTTCTCTAACATTGTTTACATCTCTTAATCCACTCCGTGACAGCATTCTCTACTTTTATAAACAGCCCCAGTTTTTCTTTTGGGTAAACCTCATCCAAGCTGGAGTGCTAGTTGTATCAAGCTTTATTTTAATCCCTAAATTTGGCGTCACGGGAACCGCACTAGCAGTGCTTATTAGTCATATAGTGTACGCAGTTATCAATGTCTGGAAATATGAAGATTGTCGCGCACGCTCTGGTTAAAAACGAAGAAAGATGGATTTGGTACTCTTTAATGTCCGTCCTAGACTACGTTGATGAGATTATGGTCTGGGATACAGGATCAACTGATGCCACGGTGTCTTTAATTAAATCAATCAAAAGTCCCAAAATAAAATTCCAGGAAGCTCCAGCCAACGACCCCGTTTCACTTACTAGAAGAAGACAGGAAATGTTGGATCGAACCCAATCAGACTGGGTACTAATTTTAGATGGAGATGAAATTTGGACTGATGCAGCATTGAAATCCTCTATTGATAATATTGTTTCTCATCAGGATTCACCGTATTTAATAAATAGTTACATAACCCTCCTTGGTGATATGTTTCATTTTCAAGATCCTAATGCCGGAAGATATAAAATTGGCCCACATAGTGGAAATATAACTATAAGATTCATTAACTTAAACAAACTTCCCGACCCCACTTATAAACGGGGACATCCAGATGAAGGAATTTTCGTTAAATCAAAAACACTTCTACAAGAATTTCATCCCGAGCAGTCACTTTTTATTAAAGAGCCCTATCTACACGCCACGTTTCTTAAAAGAACTTCTTTAATCAACTCAGATGTTATCCGTAGATCTCATAAGCAAAAATATGAGTTAGGAATGCAACTTTCCAGAGACTTTAAATATCCTAAAAGTTTTTATTTCTCACATACGCCGCAAGTTCCCTCTCCCTGGAGCAAGCGCAATTTGACGTATTTAATTCAGGCAACTTGGCAGTCTCCTTTGAAATTACTTAAGCGCAGTATATTTAAGTAAACTCCATATCGTCCACAAACCATCTTTCCAGTTGATCTTTTTACCTTCTGAATAACTGCGGCCAGAATAACTAATTCCCACTTCATAAATCCGCATTTTCATTTGAGCAACTTTAATTGTAAATTCTGGTTCAAAACCAAACCTTTTCTCCCGCAATTTCAATTTTTTTGCCACAGACAAAGTAAAAGCCTTGTAGCAGGTTTCTATATCTGTCAAATTAAGATTGGTTAACACATTTGCTAAAAGTGTAATCACTTTATTTCCCACATAGTGCCAAAAATATAAAACCCGGTGTGGTTGGTTGCCTACAAACCTCGACCCAAATACCACATCCGCCTTCTTGTCAAAAATTGGTCCTAAAACTAATTTGTATTCGTCCGGATTGTATTCAAGATCAGCGTCCTGAATAATAAACACGTCCCCAGTAGCAATTTTTAATGCATCTCTAATCGCCGCTCCTTTTCCCTCATTTATTCTTTTGTTTAGTATTTTTACTTTATTTTTTGAATATCGAACATTGGATATCGAATACTTGGTTTTATCAGTCGATCCGTCATTTACCACAACCACTTCTTTAACTAATTTATTCGCCACCACTTTCTTTAGTACCACGGCAATTGTTTTTTCTTCGTTGTACGCTGGTATAATTACAGTCAGCTTCATTTTCGCAAATTGTACCATGAAAATTACCTTTCTCAGTCAATGGCAAACAATTAATACCAGGGGAGTAGAAACCTATGTCACCGAGCTTTCCCAAAGACTAAAGAAATTTGGACATCAGGTTGCCATTCACAAAAACATTTGGGATCACGTTGATGCGTCAACCCAAATTCTAATTTCCACCAATGGCCGGCTAGACGCTATTTTTGCCAAAATCTGGTGTCTGATTAACCATGCCAAGTTAATTATCCCCGGCCAGTCCGGATTTGGCTGGGATGACAAGCTAAATCTTTGGGTTTTTCCGGATATATTCATTGGTCTTACTAATTTTCAATGCGCCTGGGCTAAACGCATTAATCCATGGGTTAAATCAATCACTATTCCCAACGGTGTTGACTTAGATAAATTTAATTCTCAAGTAAAACCTTATATCACAAAAAAGCCTCGGCCAATTATTCTTAACGTAGGAGTAGTGGACTCATTCAAACGGCAAGACTTGCTTCTCCAAGCCGCCAAAAAAATTGCTGCGTCAGTATTATTGGTAGGCAAGGGTGGTGACATGGCATTGTCACACAACCGCATGCCAAACATCTACACCGCTTGTGATCTTTTCTCATATCCCACCTCTTCCCGCGAGTCGTTTGGCATTGCTATGCTTGAAGCCATGGCTTCCGGTTTAGCAGTTGTGGCCACCGACGACCCCATTAGACGGGAAATAGTGGGGGACGCAGGGTTATTCGTTGACCCCACAGACATTTCAGTCTATGCAGATACTCTTAAAAAAGCCTTAAGTATCAAGTGGGGGAACAAGCCCCGTCTCCAAGCCGAAAAATTTTCCTGGGATAAAATTGCCCGTCAATATGAAACACTTTTTAATTCTTTGTAGTCTATTTTTCTTAAGTTTAATTCCTCTATTCAACTCCGGTTTTTATACCAGTCCAGAC
>Ga0209210_1000629_pt1 | contig 35857 bp, 40 predicted proteins | sample RifGroA1_FD_183991 | JGI IMG/M metagenome (GOLD analysis project Ga0209210, IMG submission 183991) | Contaminated groundwater microbial communities from Rifle, Colorado, USA - Rifle Groundwater A1 (SPAdes) (version 2) | ecosystem: Environmental > Aquatic > Deep subsurface > Groundwater >...
AAAATCTTATTCTTCTATAAAACCATGCTAGAATCACTATCAACATCATTAAAAGAAACACTATGGAAAGTAAAGAAAGCTCTTTTCATAGATGAAACTCTAATCAATGAATTAACCAAAGATTTGCAAAGAAGCTTAATCAAAGCCGATGTTAATGTTAAATTAGTTTTTGAATTTACAAATAAAATTAAAGAGCGTGCTTTAAAAGAAAAAGCAACAAAAGAAACATTAATTACAATTATCTATGAAGAATTAACTAATATTTTAGGCAAAGAGCAAACTCAAATTAAAATAACAAAAAAGCCATTCAAGATAATGTTAGTTGGTTTGTTAGGTTCTGGAAAGTCGACGACAGTTGGAAAACTAGCAAGATATTACAAAAATAGAAACTATAAAGTCTGTTCATTAGGTTTAGATACTTACAGGCCAGCAGCAAGAGAGCAATTAAAACAAGTTTCAGATAAAATAGGCATTCCATGTTTCATAGATGAATCAGAAAAATCACCATTAAAAGTTTATAAAAAATTCAAAGCAGAAATAGAAAAGTTTGATATTATTTTAATAGATACAGCAGGAAGGCATTCTTTAGACAAAGAACTAATAGAAGAATTAAACCAATTAAAAAAAGAAATTAATTCAGATGAATCTATTCTAGTTATTAGTGCAGATATTGGCCAGGCAGCAATACAACAAGCTCAATCTTTTCATGAAGCCTGTAATATAACCAATATTATTGTTACTAAAATGGATGGAACAGCAAGAGCAGGAGGAGCATTAACAGCTTCTTCTTCAACAGGTTCTAAAATAGTTTTCATAGGAACAGGAGAAAAATTTGAAGACCTAGAAGAATTCAATCCAAAAGGTTTTATTTCAAGAATTCTAGGTTTGGGCGATTTAGATGCTTTATTGAAAAAAGCAGAAGAAGTTATTGATAAAGAATCAGCAGAAGAATTATCAAAGAGAGTTCTAAAAGGAGATTTTACTTTAATTGATTTATATGATCAAATGAGTGAAATGAGGAAAATGGGCCCAATCTCAAAACTAATGGAACTAATTCCAGGTATGTCTCATCTTAAAATTCCAAAAGAAGCATTAGAAGTTCAGGAAGAAAAACTAAAACGATGGAAATTCATAATGCAAAGCATGACTAAAGAAGAATTAGAAGACCCAGAAATTCTAGATTCAGATAGAATAACCAGAATAGCAAAAGGTTGTGGTTGTAAAGAATCTGAAATTAGAGACTTAATCAAGCAGTATAGGCAATCTAAAAAAATGGTCAAAATGATGAAAGACCAAGACCCTGAAAAGCTAATGAAAAAATTCAAAGGCAAGCTTCCTGGGATGTAAGATGAAATCTCTATCTATAAAGCAGCCTTGGGCAGAATTAATAATGCAAGGCAAGAAATCAATTGAACTAAGAAAGTGGAAAACTTCTTTTAAAGGTGAATTTTATGTTCATGCATCAGGAAATCAAGATGAAGAGCAAATGAAAAGGTTTAATCTTAAAGACTTGCCAAGACAAGCAATAATTGGAAAAATAACTTTAGTAGAAGTAAAAAAATATGAAAATGAGCAAGAATTCTTAAAAGATAAAAACAAACATCAGGCAGAGAAAATGGAATTTGGAAGTTATGGTTTTATTTTAGAAAATCCAGTCAGATTAGAAAAACCAATTAAACAAAAAGGACAATTAGGTTTTTTTGAGGTTGATAAAAACTAATAAAATTTTACTCACTAAAAATATTAGAACCAAGAATAGTAAGAATATTTTTAATTTCATCAATTGTCTTTTGTTGGGAATTTTTATCAGACATTCTAATAAATTTTATTAAAATCTCAATAAGATTGTTCTCATCTAACAATTTTAACTTGAAACCATCTGTAATAAAATAAAATCTAAAGGAATTATATTTTATTTCTTTTATTTGCAGTCCGCCCACATTTCCTAATAATTTTCCTTTTTTAGGATTATCTTTTAAATCATACATTAACTTGAAGATTTTTTTAGAGTCCTGTTTGAACTTTTTAAAAATTTCATTTTTTAAAGCTTCAGAAATCATTACTTTGACTGTTCCGGCCATTTATTTTCAGCTTCTTTTATAGCTTCTTCTATTGGAATAAATCCTTTTTCATTCATTAAAAATTCCCTTAATTGCTCTTTAACAGCAAGAGAATACATCTTTCTAAGAATATCATTATAACTTTCTCCCTTTACTCCAAAAGATGAAATCTTTTCTTTTGTATCTTCTGTTAATTGAATAGTTGTTATTTCCATTTTAACCTATAGTACCTATAGCTTCTATAGTTTTTAAATCTTTCTTTTTTATTAAATAACTTTGAAGTGGACTTAGAAAAGTTGAATAGTACAAAAGTATACTAAAATTGTACTATGGGCAACTTAATAAGAACAATATTAGTCAAATTGAAAGTAAATTATGCAACGCCATTGAACAAAAAGCAGATATTCTGTGCAATGCAAATGAAAAGACTTTGTTACAAAAAAACGTAACATTTAAATAGTAAATGTTACTCTAAAATGTAACATGGAATTAGAAAAATTAAATGAGTGGAATCCCTGGTGGGAAAATAAGGAATTAATAAACGAACTTATTGGTATAACCAGAGATGAGTACAATTTATTGGTTAACTCAATTGAAATAAGAGAGATAACAATAATAACTGGTGTAAGAAGATCAGGGAAATCAACACTAATGTATCAGATGATTAAGAAGCTTTTAGAAAAAGGCATTTCTTCTAAGCAGATATTATTTGTTAATTTTGATGATAAAAAATTATCCCCAGATTCCTTGGATGATATATACGAAAGTTATAGAATCAATTTAAATCCAGAAAAAAAAGCATATATCTTCTTTGATGAAGTTCATAAAAAAAATGATTGGGAATCGTGGATAAGAAAAAAATATGATTTAAAAACTAAAGATAAGTTTGTTATTTCTGGCTCCTGCTCTTATTTATTAAAAAAAGAATATTCTGTTCTTTTAACAGGAAGAAACTTAACATTTGAAGTTTTTCCTCTTGATTTTAAAGAGTTTCTTTTATTTAATAATATAAAATTAGAAAAAGAAAATATTGAAAAAGGAATTTTGCTGGAAAAATCAAAAATTGTTATTTTAAACAAATTAAATGCATATTTAGAGCTTGGCGGATTTCCTGAAATTGTTTTAAAAGAAGAGCAGTTTAAAATGCAGGTTCTTAAACAGTATTTTGATGATATTCTCTATAAAGATATAGTAGATAGATATAATTTAAATTCACAAAAAACCAGCGATTTGGCTTTATTTTTAATAACTAATTTCACAAGCCCTATTTCTCTAAGAAATGTAAGAAATTCTCTTGGAGTATCTTATGATTTGATTAAGGATTATCTTTCTTATTTCAAAGAAGCATTTATTTTTTTTACCTTAGAGCATTTTTCTTATTCCTTAAAAGAGCAAAAAACACTTGCTTCAAAGATTTATTGTATAGATAATGGATTAAGGAATGCTGTTTCATTCAAGTTTTCAAAAGATGAAGGCAGACTAGTGGAGAATCTTGTTTTTTTAGAATTGAAAAGAAAAGGAAATGAAATTTATTATTGGAAAAATTCAAAACAAGAAGAAGTTGATTTTATAGTAAAAAATAAAGATAATAGTTTAGATGCAATAAATGTTTCTTACTCTGATGATATTAATGAAAGGGAATTAAAATCTTTATTAAAATTTAAAGAAAGCTTCAAAAAAACAAAAGAGTTGATAGTTATAACTAAAGATATTGAAAAGAAACAGCAAGATATTAATTTTATTCCATTATGGAAATGGCTTTTGGAGTAAAGATATTAATTAGTAAGTGGTAACAAAAACAAAAGATTTATAAATACCATTATTCTTTAATTTTTATAATATTTAATCGGAGGCAATTAAAAATGGTAGAATCATTATTACAAGTAAGAGAAGGAAGAACAGAATTAGATGTTATTTCAGATAGACAAAAAACAACAACTTTTATTCATCCAGCTTATCAAGGAACTTATTCTGAGCTTAATGATAGAATACCAGCAGACGGTTTAATAAGACCAAGTTTTAGAGATTCTGTTGATATAGTTCATGCTGGTTTTACTAATAAAAATCCAGATTATGCCAAATATGCTGATTATATTAAAAAAATTATGAAAGATGCATGGGTTAGAGGATTTACTGGTATTCATTATTCCAAAGGAGTTTTTGTTTTAGACTTTCCTGATGTTGTAAATAATACTGCTGTTATGAACGAATCTGATTTAGAAAAGAAATTAGGAAGCAGAGAAGAAGATGGGGTTGTTTATAGTGATGATGGATTATTAAGATTTATACCTTATGGTTTTAAAACAGAAGAAATGAAAGTTAAAGACTTAGCTAGAAATAGGCTTGTAATAGCAATGGCCCAAGATAGAGAAGGTGCAGAGAAATTAGCAGATATTGCGGATAAGCATAGAAAAAATCCATATTTACTTGCTTTGACTTCTGTTAATGAACCAGTAACCAGAGTTTCCGCTTTGTTCTCCGATTGGGGCCTTGTCAACTGGCTTAACGTGGGTGGCGGCAGTCATGGCGGCGGGGGTGGTCGTGCTTTTGGGGTACAGAGAAAGACTGGCGAAGCCAGTCCAGCCGAAAAAAGTTTATAAGCCAAATTATTTTTCTTTTTTATGTCTTAGTTTTAGCGTAAGCTAAACTAGGGCTACACGCCCATTGATAGTGCTTTATAGATAAAGCCATAAAATTCAACCATGACATTAAGTAAAAAATGAAATATGAAATGGTGGTGATTTGCTTTTAATTAATGAGCTACATAACTATTCCGCTTTGTACTCCGATTGGAACCTTGACAACAGGCTTAACGTTAATGGCAACAATCATGGCAACAACAGGGATGGTCATGCTTTTGGAATAGCCCTAGAATCTAAGACAATGAAAACTTATGAGAATCTTTATCCAGAGATTACTTCAAAAGAAAATTTACATTTAGCATATAAAAAAGCAAGAAAAAGAAAAACAAAGAAAGAATATGTGCAAGAATTTAGAAAAGATTTAAAGAAGAATCTTTCTCTTTTAAGAATAGAATTATTATTGCATTCTTACAAACCAAAACCATTGGAAACTTTTATCATTAGAGACCCAAAAACAAGAAAGATAAACAAATCAGATTTTAAAGATAGAATAGTTCACCATGCCTTATGCAATATAATAGAACCAATTTTTGAAAGGATTTTTATTTTTGATTCCTATGCAAACCGATTAGGCAAAGGAACCTTATCAGCCTTAAACAGATTTGATTTTTTCAAAAGAAAAGTTTCAAAAAATAATACAAAAAACTGCTTTATTCTTAAGGCAGATATCAGGCATTATTTTGACACAGTTTCTCATGAAATATTAATTAATATCATAAAAAGAAAAATAAAAGATGAGAAAATTATTTGGTTAATTAAGCAAATTTTAAGCAATTTTAATTCAGAAGTTAAAGGCAAAGGAATGCCTTTAGGCAATTTAACTTCTCAGTTTTTCGCAAATGTTTATTTAAATGAACTGGATTATTTTGTTAAGCACAAATTAAAAATAAAATACTACATAAGATATGTTGATGATTTTGTTATTTTTAACAGCAATAAAGAAATCTTAGAAAAGAACAAAGAAAAAATAAATTTGTTTCTTAAAAATGAATTAAAATTAGAGCTTCATCCAGATAAGTCAAAGATTATTTATTTAGGAAGAGGAGTATCTTTTGTTGGATTTAGAATATTTTATTATTATAAATTATTAAAAAGGTTTAACAGAAAAAATATTCAAAGAAAATTAAAAGAATGTTCTTTGCTAAAAGATAACATTAATTATAATAAATTTTATGAAACCATTCAAGGTTCTTTTGCTTATATGAACAATGCTAATACTTATAGACTTAAAAGACGATTAATCATGAAAATTGAAAAAAGTTTTCCTAATGAACTAGCCGATATAGAAATTAACAGATGGTTAAAGATAGCAAAACCCTAAAAGAATAAATCCAATTAAACAAAAAGGAGCATTACATTTTTTTGAGGTTGAAATATAAATCAATAATCTTATAAATTTTCTTAAATTAATAATTAAATGAAAACAACAAGAGAAACATTAGATTCAATTATTGCATCCTGCAAAATTTTTTCTAGTAGAATAAAAAATTATTTTCCTTTACTTCCAGATAATTTTTCTATAGTTGGAAGACCTATTCTAAGAGGTTATCAAGGTCCTCCACCAAAAAGTCCTCGTCCTGAACCGCAAACATTATGTTTAGATAATCCAAATTTGACTCCAGATACCTCAAAAGAAATTTTATATGCCTGTGTCAGATCAAAACCCTATATTGTTTAAGAGAATAAAGATTTATTTTTATTATTCTATTTTTTTATTAATTTATGAAAATCATAGCAAGAGGAGCAGAAGCAGTTTTGTACAAAGAAAACAATTCTTTAATAAAAGAAAGAATAAAAAAATCTTACAGAATTCCAGAAATAGATATCCCTTTAAGGAAAATAAGAACAAGAAGAGAAGCAAAAATCCTGGAAAAACTTTCTTTTTCTCCCAAACTAATCAAATTAGATGAAAAAAACTTCAAAATAGAAATGGAGTATATTGAAGGAAAAACATTAAATGATTCAATAGACAAATTAAAAGACAGAGAAAAACTATTCATCTTATTAGGTAATCAAATAGAGCAAATGCATAATTTAAACATAATTCATGGAGACCTAACAACCTCAAACATGCTTTTAAAAGAAAACAAACTATTTTTCATTGACTTTGGCTTAAGCTTCATCTCAGACAAAATAGAAGACAAGGCAGTTGACTTGCATTTGTTAAAACAATGCTTAAGCTCAAAACATTATCAATATCCTAGTTTATTTGAATATGTCTTAAAAGGTTATAAAAACAAAGATGTCATAGAAAGATTAAAAAAAGTAGAAGCAAGAGGTAGATACAAAAACAAAAATGGAACCTAGCCCTTATTTAATAGGATTTTTATCATTTTCAAGTTTTTTAGTAGTTATCTACTTAATTTTCAATAAAGACTCTATTTTCAATAAAAACAAGAAACAATAAAGTTTTAAATTCAATTTCTTCTCTTTCTATTGATAGCCCCATAGTCTAGTGGTCTCTAATTAGAAAAATTAGCCACAAAAGGACGTGGGCCTTTGGAGCCTGAGACCCAGGAGCATAAAGAAAATATGCTGGGAATTCGAATCCTGGTGGGGCTATTTATTTATAATTGTATAGTAGTTACATAACTGAAAGATTTTAAAAGGATAATATGAGTACCCTTTTGCATTAAATGAATCTATTGCATTATAATGGCATTTTACCAATACTTGTAACCAAAATGTTTAAATAGTTTAATATTATAATATATTATAATACACATGGAAACTATAACAAAACAAACTAGGGAGGTTGGAACTTCAGCAGGGGTTTTATTGCCTAGAAGCTGGTTAAACAAACAAGTAGTTGTAACTCTTTTCGAACCATCAAAAGAAAAAATTCTCCAAGATATTATAATTTGCTTATTTGAACATGATCTAAATGAAGAAGTAAAGGGCATTTATCTGTATGGCAGTTATGCGAGAGGAGATTCTGACTTTAATAGCGATATAGACATTTTGATTATCACACAAAATACAAATAAACTTGTCAATTATAATAATTATGAAATCCTTTTAGTTTCAGAAAGTTCTTTTTCAAAAAACTTGCCAAATAACCTGAATTATTTAAGCCTTCTGAAAGAAATAAAAGTTATTTTAAATAAAGAATTAATTGAGAAGTATAAGATCAAAAAGTATAATTTTAATATTAAAATAAACCTTTCGGAGATTACAGGAGTTTTTAAGATAAATCAAGAGTCTATAAACATGTGCAAAGATAATAATTTAAATCTCCCCGACGGGGTCGTTTATTCTGTTGTCTTAAGATTAAGAGAATTATATCTTATGAAGTGCCTTCTTTCTAAAAGGAGTTATTCTAAAAAAGACTTTTTAGAATCAATAGGAGATAAAGTTTATACTGCTTATCTTAGAATAAAAAGAAATGAGAAAGAATTAAATAATCTTTCTCCAAATGAAGTAATAAACGCAATGGAATTATCTAAAAAATGGTTAAAAGAATTAAAAGAGCAGAAAAAGGAATTGAAAGTCTGAAAAAGCAAATAGAAAAACATTTTGGAAAAATTGAAGCAGACATCCAAGAAAATAATATTGATAGAGGAAGATATCATTTTAAAGAAATAGATAAAAGCTTATTAGTAGCATTAGAAATTAAGATCAAAATTCTGGGAATAGAAGATGATAAATTGGTTCGATCCTACAGAGAAAGATTAGAAAAATTAAGAAAAAACCTGGACTTAGATGACTCGGTGTAAACAAGACATATATTTCCTAGACTTAAAATAATTGAAGTAATTGTGCCTTATCAGCCAGTTTTAAGCAAAAAAGTCTGATAAATAATTTTTAGTTATAAGGCTAGTGGGGCTATTTTTTATGTTTTTCTTATAAATTTGTAAAATAAAAGAATTTATATATTAGACTATTCTAATCTGAAAATATGGGAAGATTTTTCAATCCAAAGGATGGAAATTTTAAATTCATTAGGTAATAAAGAAATTAGTGAGAAATATGAAAATAGGAATTGTGATAAGTACAAATGAACCAGAAGTTGTCTGGAATGCATTCAGGTTTGGAGTAACAGCACTAAAGTCCAGTCACGAGGTTAAGGTATTTCTTATGAACAAAGGAGTAGAGGTGGAAGACCTTAATGATAAAAAATATAATATTAAACAACAATTAAGCCAGTTTCTCGAAGATAAAGGGCAAATACTTGCATGCGGAACATGCCTGAAAGCACGGCAAAAAGGAACAACAAATTCATGTCCAATGTCAACAATGAAAGACCTATTGGAAATGGTTGAAGAATCTGATAAAATTCTCACTTTTGGCTAACTGATTTTTTAAGCATGAAATCTATTATTAACTATTATTCTTTTTAGAAAACTTTACAAAGGTCTAAATTAAGTTAATATGATGAGTAAACTAAAATTTGTTAGAAGAACTGAAGAAGCATGGAAAAAATATGAAAAAGAAGAATTCAAAACTCTTTCTACTAAAGATTTTCTCAAAGAACTTAAAAAACTCTAATTCTTTTCTATATATTCACATTTTTCTCTATTTACTAAATTCCAGTCTAATTTTACTAATTGTTTTATAGCAGTATTTTTAGTATTTAACTTATACAAATCAGATTTCCCAACTCTTCTTGTTTTTATAACAATATTATTCTTCTCTAATCTAGGGGTGACATATGTCCCTAGGTTACACAAAATCATTCTAAAGATAGTTTTATAAACAGCAGTCTTTGAAATAAAATAGGATAAGTTGGTGAAAGCTCACTTATGCCAGAATAAACTTCTAGCATATTATCCTAAAATAAAACTATTCATGAAGGCAAGCATTTTTAGTGCAGGTTTTTCTGCAAGAAAAAAGTGCGCAGGTTCATGAAGGGTGCAACCCTCATATGGCAAGACTATATTCAAGAAGCAAAGGAAAAGCAGGAAGCAAGAAACCTTTAGATGCAAAAAAACAGCCATGGGTATCTTATTCTAATGAAGAAATAGAAAAATTAATTGTAAAATTAGCAAAATCAGGTTTAACAGCAAGCCAGATTGGTTTAAACTTAAGAGACAGATATGGTATTCCAGATGTTCAGGTAATAACAAGCAAGAAAATTTCCCAGATATTAAAAGAACATGGTGCATTGCCTAAATTACCAGAAGATTTAATTTCATTAATAAGAAGAGAAATTGACTTAGCAAAACATTTAGAAACAAACAAAAAAGACACCTCAGCGCAAAGAGGTTTAATACTTACAGAAAGTAAAATCAAAAGATTAGTTAAATATTACAAAGCACATAAAATGCTACCATTAACTTGGGAGTTCTCAAGAGAGAATGCAAAATTATTGATAGGATAAAATGGCAGAAGACACAACAAAGAAAGGAAAGAAAAAATGGTATCAAATCCAGTCACCTGATTTCATCTCTAAAAATACATTAGGTGAAACAACTTCAATAGACCCAAAGAATCTAATCAACAAGCATCTTTCAAAAGGATTGTCAGAAGTTACAGGCGACCCTAAAATGCAGAATGCAAAAATAACTTTTGCTATAAACAATGTTATTGATAATAGGTGCTTAACAATTGTTTCAGGTTATGAATTAGTTTCCTCTTATCTAAGAAGAGCAGTAAAAGTTGGTAAAGACAGGATAGATGATTCTTTCATAACAGAAACAAAAGACAAAGTAAGAATAAGAATAAAGCCTTTCATAGTTACAAAATTCAAATGCAATAATTCAATAAAAAGGTCAATAAGAGAAACAGCAAGAGAAATTTTAATCAAAGAAGCAGCTGCATATGATTATAATCAATTCTTAACAGAAGTTATTTTTCATAAAATTCAAAGCCAGATAAAAGAAAGAGTAACCAAAGTTTATCCAGTTACCTTGGCTGAAATTAGAATGATAGTTAGGTTATAGTTCTAACAAAAAGCTTTATAATTGCTTCAAATTTCTTAATTTTAAGCCTCAATAGCTCAGCCTGGTAGAGCAAAATATAATCTTATATGCTCAGCTGCCTTGTATCTGAGTTTACTATTGCTCAAGAAAGTTAGCAGTAGGCCGGGAGTTCAAATCTCCTTTGAGGCTTTTTTTTTATTTTCTTTACAAAGAATTTAAATATTCTTCAAAATACATATTCTAATGACACAAAAAATTGAGTTTTCATTCTTGAAAATAATTACAGGTTCAGAAATTTCATCTAGAAGGCTCCCTATTATGAAAGCAAAGAGCAATACCTCAGGTCCAATAATTTGGTTAACCGCATGTTCTCATGGTGATGAAGTAGGAACAATAGTTATAATTCAAGAACTTTTCAAGAGATTAAAAAAATCACCTTTGTTAAAAGGCACAATTTATGCATTTCCATTAATGAATCCAATTGGATTTGAAACCTCTTCAAGAGATATAACTCTAAGTGAAGAAGATTTAAACAGGTCTTTTCCAGGTGATGAAGACGGCTCATTTGCAGAAAGAATAGCATTCAAGATATTTTCAACAATACAAGAAACAAAACCAAGATTAGTAATTGATTTGCATAATGATTGGACAAATTCAATCCCTTATTGCTTAGTAGATGTCCAGCCAGGAAAGCAAAATAAATTAGCATATAAAAAAGCAAGATATTTTGCAAGAAAAACAGGTTTTTTAGTTGTTCAGGAAGCAATTGAAAGCATAAAGCAGGATAATTTAGACAGAACATTATCTTTTAGCTTGTTAAATCAAGATATACCTTCATTAACATTAGAATTAGGTGAATCAAGCGTTGTTAATGAAAAAAATGTAGAATATGGCGTAGACTCAATATGGAATATTTTAATGTCTTTTAACATGGTTGAAAAAAGAGAACAATTTGAATTTCCTTTATTGAACATAAAAGATAAGAAATTCAAGTATTCTTCTCATCCCCATACTTCTAAATCAGGTATAATTAGATATACTTCGAAACCAGGTGATTTTGTTTTAGCAGGTCAGACAGTTGCAAAAATATACAGTATATTTGGCACAGTCCAGGAATCAATATCAGCATTAAAAGATGGAATAGTTCTCGGTTATTCTGATTCAGCTGTTTCCTTTCCAGGTACACCTATAATGTCTTTTGCTTATGTAGAATAAACTTTTTCTTGTAAGAAAAACTTTAATGAAAAAGAATAATAAAAATTGGGCCCAGCAGGACTTTCAAAAGCTTTTCTTTTTCAGGGTGTTCTTTTCCCCGAAGGCTTTTCTTACAAGAAAAGGCTTCTTTTGAACCTGCGACCTTCACCATTCTGAAATCTTCGTCAAGGTGACGTCATAACCGTTGTCCCTTTCTTTCTTTTTCTTCAGATGTTCCTTTTTGCTGAAGCTTTTTTCTAAAAAGCTTCTTCCTGAAGGTTTCTTTTACAAAAGAAAGCTTCGTCTAGACGATGAGCCCTTAAAATTATCAAATTTCAGTCATTTATATAGCTTACTTTTTTAGTTTACTTAAATCACCATTTATAATTATAGGATTAAAACCTAAAATTTCATCCTTAAGAATATTATCTGGTATTGGATTAAATAAATATAATTCTTTCTTTAATTCCCAAGCCTTAAACATTTCTAAGAATGTTGCACCACCTATATAATTTGCCTGCCCATTTTTCTCAAAATTTAAAACTAAGATTGAATCATTATTTCTTATTTTCTCTTCTTGTAACCTAAGCATTTCACCTTTCCATTTAGCATGCTGTTCTTTTCCTAAATTTCTAATTTCCTCCTCCATAAAAGGTTTATCAAAACTATTAGGCAATGTTATCTCATGCTCTTCTTTTTCAAGCTCTTTTTTTATAGAATCAACTTTATCATAAAAATGCTTGCTGCAGCAGATAAAAATTTTCATAACAATTGAACAATCTCGTTCTTTTTAATGTTTTCCAAGTGGGTAAACTTTATAAATAAGTTCACTTATATACAGGTTAGTAAGGTGATTCAAAGCCTTTAAAAAGCTTTGACTGGGAAAAAGAGGTTAAAATAAGCTTATTTATATGGTACCAACACAACAGGAGCTCCTGGACTTTCTAAAAAAGAGAGATCTAGTGAATTTTTCTATAATTGCAAAGTTCTTTGAGATAAATAACTCGACAGTTTCTGACTTAATAGCAGACCTAGAAAAAAAGAAATTAGTCGAAGTAAAAAAGCTTGGAGGGAGTAAAATTGTCAGAGTTAAGAAATAAAGCCCAAGTAACTCCCTATATTATATTAGGTATAGTCATCTTAGGCTTAGTAATAGCTTATTTTGCAATAAACCCTCTAAAATTAGGAAAAACAAGCGAAACAGAATCCCAGTTTGTTCCAGTGCAAAATTATATTCAAGATTGTATAACTTCAGTTTTCAATGATGCTGTTTTAATTTCATCAATGCAGGCAGGTTATATAACAGTTCCAAACTATAAATACCAGTTAAATCCATTGCTTCCATTTTCAAACTCATTAGAAGTATCATCAAACATGAAAGTTCCATATTGGTTCTATGAAGATGCAAATACAGTCCAGCATTTAAACATTCCAAAAAAAGCATTTATAGAAAATGAAATAAGCAATTATACCAAAAATAATATGCAAGTATGTTTTTCTAACTTTACTTCATTTAATGGATATTCAATAGAAAATTTAGATTCAGCAAAATTCACAACAAAAATAGAAGATGAACAAGTATTCTTAGAAATGCAAAGTAATATTAAAATAAATTATAAAGAAACAGAATTTTCTTTTAAACGATATGCTACTTCAATAGAGTTCCCATTAGGCTCTTTATATGATTCAGCTGTGAAAATAATGGAAAAAGAAAACAATGAATTCTTCTTTGAAGAAAGAACAATTGACATAATGTCAGTTTATGATGAAATTCCATTGACAGGCGTAACTTTAGATTGTACTCCAAAACCATGGATAGTAGAAAATGTAAAAAAATCATTCAAAGATATTGTAAATAACAATTTAGAGGCAGTAAGCCTGCAATCTTCAAATAAGTATTATTCTTTAGACATTTCAAATGCAAATGTAGACTCTTTTTTCTCTTATAATCAGGAATGGCCTTTCTTATTGGAAGCAGAACCTCAAAAAAATGGCTTATTATATCCAGAATCATCAATAAGCAAAAAACTATCATCTTCTTCTTTAACATCTTTGGTTTGCTTGAATAATTATAATTTTGTTTATAATGTAAAATATCCTGTTTTAGTAAGATTAGTTAAAAACAATCATATGTTTCAGTTTGCATTCCAGACAATAATAAGAAGCAATGAACCAAGAGTTTCAACAAAAGCACCAGAAGTTATAGACACAGATTCGCAATATTATATATGTGATAAAAGAATTAATCAGCAGGAAATAAATGTCTTCTCTTCAGATATGAGTCCAATAGACAATGCAGAAGTTAAATATAAATGCATAACTCAATTATGCAGCATAGGAACAACTAATAATGGAACATTAAAAGAAAAATTCCCTCCTTGTCTTAATGGTTTGTTAATTGTGGAAAAAGAAAATTACCTGCCTTCCTCAATCCAGTATTCTACAAACCAGGAATCTTCAGTTTCATTATTTATGGAACCATTAATAGAAAAGGATTTGCAAATAGTTTTAATCAATAAAAAAACAGGTTCAACAAAACAGGTTTCAAATGAAAAAATATATTTGTCAATCTCAGATGATTATGGCTATTCAGAAATCTTGCAATATCCAGAGCAAAATAAAATAAAAATAGCTCCTGGAACTTATCATTTGCAAGCCCAGGTTGCATTAAATGGCAATTTCACATTTAAAGAGCAAAAAATAACAAAATGCACTTCAGTGCCTTATCCAAGTGCATTGGGTTTAATACTAAAAAGAAAAGAATGTACAGATGTCATTATAGATCCAATCTCTTTATCAAATATAATCCTTGGCGGTAATCAATTTGATTTTACAATAACCAAAGAGAACTTTTTAGGAAGAACCTTGAAAATATATTTAATAATAGAAGAAAAGCCAGGCAATCAGGAAGAGCTTTCAAACATAATTCAGTCAATAGAAACAAATCATATTTCAGATAAATTCAAAATTCCGGAGATAATATGAATAAAAGTATAATATCCCTAATATTAGTAATTTTAATAATCAGTATGCCATTGACTTCAGCTGAAATTACAGAAAAAACAGGTGAATCAGTTGTTGTTGAAGTAGCAAAATATGAACCACAAATTTTGCATGCAGATATTTTGGAAAAACAGCAGCAGACACCAGTCATAATTTCTTTGAAAGGTTTAACATTAGGAAGTATATTATTAGGCAATGAAGGTTCTCAATATTCTCCTTTATATTCCCAGCCAGCAATATCTAGAATAGAAAATCCAAGATTAACTCAAAGAAGTCCATTAATCTCCTCAGTTGTTCATGTCCCGCCTGCTTCAGGAACTTATAGATTAAGTCAAGATGGCAGAACAGTAGATTTAGGAAGTTTAATAGTTTATTTGAAAAAAATAAATTCAGAAGATGAATTATTTGGTGAAAGAAAAAGCACCTTAGAAATAGGTTCAAAAACAATTGATGCTGACTTGTCAATGGCAATCCATTTTAATACAGAAACAGCTGCCTTTGGTTTAGGAACCCAATCATTGACATTAAATGAATATCCTAATAAAAATATCTGGATAAATTCAATCTTAAATTCAGAATTAGCCTACAACTCTTTGTTTTATGGCAATTTATATTTAAGGGCATTTAATGTTAATAATCCTTCAGAACATGCTTCATTTGAAATTTACAAAGACAAATCACCAGGGGTTTCATTTTTCCAAAATCAGAATTTAGAAACAGTAGGAAGTACAAATTCCTTGAAAGTAGGAGAAATCTCTAATCCATTAGCAATTCCAAATAATGTAGATTCTCAATCACAATATTACAGAATAAGATTAGATTCAATAGATGCTCCAAGAGATCACGCATTATTAAATTACAATGGCAATAAACTATCCTTGGCAGTAGGCCAGAAAATCCCAGATACAAATTATTTTGTTAAATCAATTGGAGAAGAAAACGCCTTCAGAGACACTGTTGTAATATCAGATGGCATGGGTCACGATATTACATTAACATTAGTAAAGCCAGTCTCATCTACAACAACATTAGAAATTGAAAAACTAAAAGCAGAAATCACAAGCTCATCATTAAGTGCAGATAATAAACAAAAAGCCGTATCAACATTAAATTATATTGGTGCTGAAGAAAATCACGCTATTTTGCAAAAAATCTCTGAATCTTCTACTCGCTACAATATTGACCCCAATCTCATGATTGCAATAATGACTCGAGAATCTGTAGGCAATCCTCTGGCTGTTTCTCATAGACGAGATGGAACAGGATGTGGTGCAGCAGGTTTAATGCAAATTATGCCTGGAACAGCAAAAGATAGGCTAACTGAAACTTCACCAGGAATACCAAGTTTACCTTCTAACTTCAAATTTGATTTATTCAAAAGAACAAGTCATCCAGGAGATGATTCTATTACTTCTTGTGATGATGCATATACAGATGCTTTGGAATTAGCAATTAGAGGAAAAACTCAAGAACAAGCAGCATCAATAGACTCTCGTTTTGATCCAGCAAAAAGCATAGAACTAAGTGCAAGATATTTATGGAAATTAAAAAATATAAATTTCAAAAATAAAGATATACGATTTACAATAGCTTCTTATAATGGTGGTACTGGTGCTGTATCTGCAAGTTGTACTAGTTCAGGTGTATATTCTAACGCATGTATAACTAAAAGTGAATCTAAAGATTATGTTGACCTTTATGTTTATCCAATCTATCAAGTATTAAGTAATATCCAATCAACAGAAACGCAAGAAACACCACAAACTTCCGCAACAGAAACACCACAAACAACTGATGCTAGAAATTTTGTTAAAGAACCAGACCCATGCGTAGATTTTGTAAAACAGGATTTAACAAATTTTGATTTAACAGCAGCTATTTCAAATTCAGCAAATTTAGCAGCATTAAATAAAAACATGCAGTGTTCCTCAATCTCAGAATTAAAAAAATTATTAGAACAGCCTTATACAAAAGATAAGCAATCAGAAGATATAACCAATTATCTTCTTGGCAGGTTGTATGAAAACTTAGAAACACCAATAACAGCAATAGAATATTACAAGCAATCAACAAATCAGGATGCAACAAACAGAAGAATAGCTCTTGAATGGAAAATAATTTCAGGAATTCAGTCAGATTTCTTAAACTTGCCAGGAGAATCTGGTAAAATAGCTTTAATGGGTGTAAGAAGGCCTTCTTTATTGGAAAAACCAATTGCTTCAATAAGAATTGAAGGCGCTAATGAACAGCAATATAGGGAAGGAGATAAATTAAAAGACAATGCAGGAAAAGAAATAACAGGAAAAAAAGTAACAAAAGTAAATGATGTAGAGACAACACAAGAATTCTATTTTGAAGTTCAGGAAGTCCAGACAAATAAAGTAATTTTAAAAAGAATTTATATTGATGCTGAAAAAAATCCATTAGAAACTCAGCCAGTAGAAGCTTCAATTAATCTTAATCTTAATTTAGAATCAAAAACAGATTACCAGCCAAATAATCAGCTTTTATTATCAGTTACAAATATTAATACTCAGTCAGAAGCTTCTGTAACTATTCTTCCAGGAACAGGAAAAGCAGTTTCAGATTCAACTTTCTCAGTCCATATACCTGTTGCAAAAAGAACAATCAAATTTACAGATGAGCAAATTGATTCTCAAATTAATGCAACTCAAAAAATGATTAACAAATTATCAGGTTACATTGATTTTTTAAATAAAGTAATTCAGGTTGGTGTTGCAATTTGTTATGCAACCTGGACAATAATTATGGTAAAAACATTCTTTAAAGGAGATCCAATAAAACAAAAAGCCCAGTCATTAGTAATGCGAGGAGCAGATGGAAAATCAGGATGGTTTAAATATTGTCAGGAAAATTCAGGAATTGATTCAACAGGTAAAAAAAGAGGAGAAGGATTTTCAAATTATGATGCCTGTGTTTTTGCAAAAGAAAAAGAAATTAACATCCAAGTTGAAAATTATAATACTAAAATAAAATCAAGCCAGGAACAAGCTAAAAATTATTTAAGTAAAGGTACAAATAAAGCAGACTTAGAAAAAATAGGCATAAGTGAGCAAAGTGTTTATGATTCTTTTATGAATAATGAATTATCTAACTCTTGCCCTACTAGTCTCGGAATTACATGTGGTTTTACAAGTGATTTGCCAGCAGAAAAATTAACTAAATTAACAGCTATCAGAGAAAGAAGTGAAATAAACATTCCAGGATTAACACCTGCACAAAAAGAAGAGTTAATTTTAGAAATTTACAATAGAGAACTGCCTTCTCAAACAGTTTCTAATATAGGAACTACAATTAAAGATGTTACAGGAGCAGATTCTATTACTGGATTAAACATAAATAATTTATTAACAGAAGAGCCAAAACAAATTGGGAATAACATTATAGTATATACCAAAGATACAGCTGGTAAAATTATGCCTGTTTCAGTAACAAAATCAACTTCATTGCTTGAAGGAGTTACAAGAGAAAAGTTAGATCAAAGTATGTATGATTTATATCAAACAGCTTCAACTCCTCCTGTTTATTATCTAGCACCCAAAATAGCAACTTCAATTCAATGCAAAGATGAATATGTAAATCAAATTGATTATAATAATGATAAATCATTATTCAGATTACCTTATGATGCTTCAAAATGTTTATTTCTGGAATTTAGAGATTATTCAACTCCAGGAAGCACGCCTGGAAAAGTTTGGCTTGTAAATCCAAATACAAATCAGGTTCAGGTTTTATCAGAAAATAATCCAGTCACAGCTTCTGATTACAATAAAGCAATTAATTTATGGCGTCAAGCTCAATATGAAAACTGCAGAAATAATAGAATTTCAATGTCAGGAAGACCTAATCTAAGATGTGTTTTAGGAACACAAAATTTAGAGCAAGAAGCAGCAAAATCACAATGCACAGATACAATGTCAATTTCAAGTTGTAAAACATTATTTTTTGTATGTGACCCAGTAATGTGTCCAAGTTCAAGATTTAATTTAGGTGGAAGATATCCTGTTTCAAATGTTATTTCAACAGGGATTTATGGTTCATTAATCTTAGGTGGAGATTCATTAAATCCAACTTCAATTGTATCAAATGCAGCTCATCTTAAAGTATGCCTTCCAGGTGTTCAGGCAGGTTTAGAAGGATTAAGGTCAATGTTGCAAGGTTACAATCAATGTTTGCAAACACAAAAGAAAGAAGGAAAAGCAGTTGGCATTTGTGACCAGATACAAAGTACTTATGCTTGTGAATTAATTTGGAAAGAAGCTTATTTGATTGGAAATGTTTTAGGAACAAAATGGGGATTAATACCTTCATTTGATAATCCTCTTTCAGGCGGAGGAGAATATTCCAATATGCTTTCTCAAGGACAATTAGTTACGAATCAATTTAAAACATTTACAGAACAATACAAATCAAGTCCCATTGCTTCATTCCAATCAAAATCAACAGAAGAAATTGGAACTCAAATATGTGCAAAGGCATTTTATGGTAAAATGCCAAGTTTAGGAGAAATTTCATCCCAGATGCTTACACCTGAAAGTCCTGTTCAGTTTTCAGCTTATTTTGATGAATCTCCTTATAGTGAAGAAAATCCAACAACAGGTAATTTACAGCAAAGGTCAGCAGGATTATCTCGTTATAATATTTATTACCATGTTTATGCAGGTTCTTCAAATGATTTAAAATATTCAGTTTATATGAAGCACCCTGTATCAGGAGTTCCTGTAATTTATGTTACAGATGAAGTTAATTCCCAATTAGCAAGAACAGCAAAAGGTTCTACAATAGACAAATCATTAAGTGTAACATCTCGTCCAGGTTATACACAAATATGCATCTGGGCAAATGGAAAAGAAGAATGTGGCAATTCAAGATTATCAACATCATTAGCATTCACAGCAGTCCAGGATCAATTGACAGCTAACTCAGCTAACCAATTAATAAAAACAGCAGATGAATGCATGCCATCTAATCAAGGTCCTGTTGTAAATGATGTTCTCGCTCTTCCTACAACATTAGGAAACTCTAATGCAGGAATTAACAGGTTATGCAGCAATGAAAATCCAGGAAAATCAACAGGTAAAATAGAATCATGGCAAATAATAGGAACATGTGGCAAGGATGAATTAGGAAGAAGTTTAGGCCAGTGTTGGATTGATATTTCAACAATAGATATTACAGATAGGCAATTAGCAGGTCAGGTTCAAACAACAATAACTTCTTCAGAAGAAAATCAGCCAACAAATCAAAAAATAAAATTCATGAGAGAATCATTTACAAAATTACAGGTAGAATTAAATAAAATAATTTCAGACAAATTTGAATTAAGTTCAAATGGAAAAACATTTTCTTCCCAGATTGCTTTATTGCCACAAGAAAACTTACAAAGCTTTAATACAAAATTATCAGAAATATTAGCTCAAACAGATTCAGGTTCATTAAAAAATGCCTTAATAACTTCCAATCAACTTGTTAATTCACAAACACTAACTGGAATTTCTTCAGGAAATACTTTTACTAATTATAGAAAATTAGCAGACTTAACCAATACAGTTGATGGCGACCCAGAAATAATATCCCAGTCTCAATTAAGAATAAGCATGATTTATTTTGCATTTGCTGATTTAACAAATACAATAAAATTAGAAGCAGACAGAAGAAAATGTGGGAATAATGTTATTGATGCAAATACAGAAGAGCAATGTGATTTAGGCAGTCTAAGTTCAACAGACTGGGCAAGTAAATTCTGCAACCCACCTGCTTCAGAAAACCAGTGTAAATGCACTTCAACAGAATACGAACCAGATTCAACTACAAAAGGTTGTAAATTAAAACAAACTCCAGTAGAATCATCAGGAGAGCAAGAAGCAGAAGAAACAACTTTATCTTTTAATCCATCTGGTGGTGAACATATGACTGGTGATAGAATCGCAGGAAATCTTGCTCTTTGTAGATTTGAATACAACAATGGGGCATTCTTAGGCATAAGTGATATTAATATTATCTTAAAATATATCAAGCAACCAAATGGTCCTTTAAATAAATGGCAGTATAAAGAAAACACTAATGAAAATTATAAACCTACTGGAACAATTCCAACTAAAGGAGATACAGGGGTGCAAACTCTTATTCGAGATTTAGAAAATAAAAATTTCTTAAGCGGTTTACAGAGAATGATACTTGAAAATGGTCAAAATGATGATGATTATGTAAATGTTCATCTAGAAAATAGTGATAAGGGTTCAATAAAAGTCAACACAGTAACAACTTCTGCTTTAGAGTATAGTTTAAATTTAATACTAAATCAATGCGAACTTACTAAAGTTGCAAATTCTGCTGGACAAAGCGGAACAGGACCCAGATGCGAAAAAGTAGACGCGAATACAATTAATTGTTATGATTTAACAGAAGAAAGTAGTGTAGTAGTAGACGGAAAGAAGATTACTATGGAGTTATTTCGAGAACAGGGACATGTATATTATAGTATAAAAGAGAAAGAAGGAAATTATTATACTAAGTACGCTTGTAATACTCAAGGAAATCAACATATTTCTTTTAAAGATATTACTGGTAGTGTTATAATTCTAGGTTCAAAAAAAGTAATTATAAATTGCGATCCTAAAAAGGAAATTGAATTTAAATTAAAACAAAATTACCTTTTAGATTTAGTTATAAAGAATGCAGCAGAACAAACCATTACCCCAACTTCCACTCCAATGTGCCAGATAGAATATGACAATGATGACTACCAACTCACCAATTTACAATTTTCTTTTATTAATAGCGAATGGAATAGTAGAATAAATTTTCATGAAAGAAATAAAGAAGAAGAAATATACTCTGCTCTTAGCTCTATAGATCTTAATACATTCTTCCCTCCAGGCATGTTAGAAGCAATATTCCCTTCAATACTTTTGTCATTAAAAAATAATCCAAGAAGTTTTAGTGGCGGTATGCAAGTTTTAATAGATTATGCAAATGGAAATAATGAAGGAAGAGATGATGACCATCTAATTGTAAATTTTAATAATAAGGATTATGATATTCCCCATGGGCAAGTCAATCAGGAAATTATAAAAGTAATATGTAATTATGCTCCCGATGTATTAGCAAAGCAGGATGGTAAATTTATATCATGTCAGGAAGCAAATAATATAATAACCTGTCCTAATATAAAATTGTCTGCAACACTGCCAATAACATTAACAAGATATTTTGCTTCTGGAAGCACAACATTGGATAAAAAAGAAGAAACAATTATAATTAATCCTGATCAAAGGGATGCTTCAAAATTGTATTTAACAGGCTCGAATATTTTAAGGGACAACAAGCCTATTGCCCAGCAATTACCAATTTCGACTGGTTCAAATTTAATTTATTACAATATAAATAGTTTAAATATTGAAAAAATAGCAATAACTTCATTTATTCCAGCATCAGGCACTAATCCAGCAACAGCAACCATAATTTTTAAATAATAAAATGAAATTTCATCTAAAAAAAACATTAAAGCCATTTCTTTTAGATTTGTCTTTTTTCATCTTGTCATTTTTGGTAATTATTTATGCTAAAATTAAAGTAACATCTTATTGGATTTTAATTAATTCATACTCTCCAACATTGCAGGAATTGCAGATTACAGCAAATTTAGAAGATACTTATACTGTTCTGCAATCTTTAAACTCAATAATTATGAAAGCATTTGTTATTATAGCATTAGCATTATTTTTAATTTACTTAATTTTTATATTTACCCAGTCATTTACATTTCAAAGCAATAAAAAATATTTTTTAAAATTTTCTTTATTTTCCTTAATACCTTTTTTATTTTTAATTTTATCTTTAATTTATTTAAGCATTTTTTTAGCAGTTTTAACATTAATTTTGTCTTATCTAATCTTCTGCTTATATTTTGGCTTTAACAAGCATAATTTCAATAAACTGTTAAAGAAATTTTACTTAACCTTACCAGCATATGTTTTATATTTAATATTAATCTTATTAATTTTAGCTGCCTTAACTTCTTCATTATTGTTTATATTTGACTTTTCAAATTTTATATTTCCATTAACAGCATTAATATTAATTTTTCTGTTCTCAGTTTACAAGCAATATCTAATTAAAAAATTTGAAGAATAAATTCTATTTAAAGGCTTCAAAAAATAAAAAAAGAATTACTTTTTAATCAAGGTAATTTCCACAGTAGAGACTCTAACCTGCCTTCCTTCTTTGTTTTCAAAGTCTTCGCTTCCAATCTTTATGCCTGCTGTATCCACTGTTCCTTCTAGAAATCTTTTTGTTGTTACTTCGGCTATATCAACTGCTCTTGATATAAACTTGCCTCTTGCCTTAATTACAACCTCATTTGCATTTTGTGTTGTAAATTGCATTACCACGCCGGTGACGTAATTCATAAAAGGCTTATCACCAACTAAAACAATGTGGTCGTTTGGGTTTCGATGTTTTTGATGTTCTTCCATGTAAATCCCTCCAAGTATAAAAATAACAAAGAACCCAAGTTTATAGATTTTTCTGTTTTTCAGCTTTCTTCAATCTGGTCAAATAACCAGCAATAACATTTCTTAATTTTTTAGAATACAACTCTAAAGAAGCATCTACTCTTCCTTTATTTTTAGCATAATCAGTGCTGGAAAAAGATTCAGGATTATTCTTAAATAACTTCAAGCTTACTCTTTTAGTTAACTTAGTTTTAATTCTTCCCATTGTATAGAATGCTGAAAGTTGATTTTTAAACCTTTCTAAATTCAATTTTTATGTGTTATCTGAAAATTAGTTCTCAAGGCTGATTTAAATCAGTCTATAAAATTTACAAAAAAGAGTCTTTTTGAGACTCTGCGGTTGAAAACCGAAGGTAAAAGCAGTTATCAGGCAAGAAAAATAGCTAAAATCAGTATAAGAAGAGTTGATGAAATATAAAAAGAATATTTAACCTCGTTGCCAAGAAGTCCATATCCTGAATTGCAATTAGGTTATGGATGAATTGGCATAAAAAAGTATATAAAGTGTAATATTATATGTATAATATGAAAATGACCAAGAAAGTTATAAAGATTGCATATAGTTTAGGAATTATTATAGATAAACCAATAATTGAGAAAATAAGAGTAAAAGAAGGAGATTATGTTGAAATAGACATAAAGAAAATAAAATGATAACCTACAAATTCAGATTATACCTAAAGAAAGCAGAAGAAGAAAAGCTAGAAATAGCTAAAGAAGTTTGCAGGCAAACTTATAATCATCTGCTTTCAGAACTCAATGGAAGATATACAAAAAACGAAATTCAGAATTACTTGCTTGATTTGAAGGTTTGTTATCCTGAAATGAATGAGATTCATTCTAAAGTTTTGCAGATGGAAAATCAAAGATTGTTTTCTAATTTATCTTCGCTTTCTAAATTAAAAAAGAAAGGGCATAAAGTTGGAAGATTAAGATTCAAAGGAAAAAACTGGTTTAAGACTTTCACTTATAATCAATCTGGATTCAAGTTGATTAAGACAAACAAAAGGTATGACTTGTTGCATTTGTCAAAGATTGGATATATTCCAATCAAACTACACAGAGAAGTTGAAGGAAATATAAAAAATATTACAATAAAAAAGTCTAATGAAAAATGGTATGCTTCCATTACAACCGATGCAATTATTAAAAGAGAATGTGGAACTAAAGAAATTGGAATTGATGCTGGTATTATGAATTATATTTATGACAGCGAGGGAAATGCTTATGAAAATCCCAAGCATTTTGACAAGTATCATTCAGAACTAAAGACTGCACAGCAATCTTTATCAAGGAAAAATAAAGGAAGTAATAGCAGAAAAAAGGCAAGGATAAAAGTTGCTAAAATCCACGAAAAGATTGCTAATGCAAGAGATGATTTTATTCACAAGCTTTCTGCTAAACTTATTAAAGAAAACAAGTTTATTGCTATTGAAAAATTGAATATAAAAAACTTAATGTCAATTTCGTATAATGCTAAAAATATCGCAGATGCAAGCTGGGGAAAACTATCTTGTTATCTACACTACAAGGCTGAAAGTGCTGGTTGTGTAGTCCAAGATGTAGACCCTGCTTATACTACGATGGATTGTAGTTTTTGTGGAACGAGAAACAACAAGCTTGAAATTTCACAAAGAAAGTTTGTTTGTAAAAAATGCAACAAAGAAATTTCAAGAGACTACAATTCTGCACTAAATATATTAGCAAGAGGTAAGGAACTTGCCTCGATGGAGAAAGCATCCAATACTGAACAATTCGTTCAGCAAGATGCATCTATGAAGTCAGAAGCCATATCCTTAAATTCAAAATGAATTTAGGTTATGGTAGTTCACAAATGTATACTTTACAGGTTTACTTTGTACAATATTAAAATGCTCCTGCCGAGTATGGCTGAGTATAGAAATTTATTTCACAAATTCAACATTATGCTTATCTTTGAATTCTTTATCTCCAGTAAGAAATTTTGCATTATACTTTTTTGCTATGATATATCCTATAACATCAGGAATTGACATTTGCTTATTCTTGATTTTTAAGCTCATCGCTTCTTTTACATCATCAAGCGTAACTTCAACTAAAAAAGCCCTATATTTTTCAGTTATTTCATTTGCAGATTTTTCATCTTTTTCTTTTTTTAGTCCATAATTTAATTCTGCTAAATTAAAAACAGTTGTTATTACATTAACTTCTTCATATTTCTTATAATTTAGATTGCCATTAATTATTTCAAAAAAGGCATATGTATCAAAAAAATATAGCTCACTCATTCCAACCCTCTTTATCAATTTCCTTTAATATTTCTTCAGTGCTTCTTTTTAGCCTCAATATACCAAATGTCTCTTTAAGTGGACTGGATTTTTTCTTTATTAAAATCTTAACATTATCTCCAACTTTTATCCTTTCTTTTATGACTATTTCTTTCGGAATTACAATTCCAACTGACCTTCCCCATTCACGAATTTGAGCTTCTGTTTCTATCATATTAATTTAATCCTCTTGATTATACCAATATAATCAGGTATATAAACTTTGCTATTTCCTTCTCATCTTTTTATTTTAGGAATAATAACCCCAAACTTCTCTTTCTTATAAGCTTCTTTTAAGTTTTCAAGCATTTCATTATTTTGGTATATTCCAACGCAGGCTCCACCAGAACCAGTAAAATTAGAGCAGCTATTTAACTCTCTAGCTATTTCAATCATTCTTATATTTCTCTTGCTTAAGTTGTAAATCTCTCTTCTTCTATTAAAATTTTCATTCATTAACATAGCCAGTTTCTCATTATCTCCTTCCAATAAGCATTCTTTTGCTTCAGCTGCATAACTAGCAACATTTTTCATCATATTAATGACTTTTTCATCACCCGCAAGAAATCTTTCTTTGATATTATTATGAAAAACACCAGATGCCTCATCTCCAATTAAAGAATAAGCAATAAAAAAATTAGGCATTTTTTTCAGGTTTAAATTTTCATAATTTCCATAACCTTTTTCTTCAATTAAATTTTTAGAAAAATCCATGTAAACTAATCCTTGGTAAACTTGCACAACTCTATCTTGCAAACCAGCAGCAATTCCAAGTTCTTCTGTTTCAACAGATAAGATAATATTAGGAAGAATCTCTTTTTTTATCTCAATATTATATAATTCAATTAAGCATTTCATTAAAGAAGTTATTATTGCACTGCTTCCTGCAAAACCAACCTGTTTTGGAATATTTGATTTACAAGAAATAAGCAAGTTACTATTATCCTTTACTTTAGAATACTCATAAAATTTTTTAATAGTTGCCTCAATTATTCCTATTTCTTTATCATATTCCCCACTTTTCTTATTTTTAATCTCATCAATATTTGAATATTTTCTTTCAATATTATCCAGTTTAATAGTCATTTCTTTGGATTTTTCTAAAGCACAATTTGCAGAAAACTGTTCAAAAGTAAATGCAATTGTTTTCCCATAATAACCATCAGATGGATTTCCAACAATTGCTGCTCTTGCATAAGTTCTTTTCTCTATCATTTTTGTCTTATTAAAACCCAAATCTCACGAATAATAAAAGAGCGTTTCAAAGAATATTTAATAGGATGAATAACAGGAATAAAACCATATTTTTTAGCTAAACTTTCAAAATCTAATCTAGCTTCTTTTTTGTCATTTGTTTTAATTATAGGTGTTAAAAAAACAATCCTTTTTCTTACAATTTTACTAGCTTCTCTTAGAAAATTTTCATAAGTTATTTTCAAAGTATCAAGAGCCTTTTGTGCTTCTTGCTTAGAAGGATATTTTGTCCAGTAAGGTCCTAAATCAGGCTCAGAAACAATGCACTCAACAGATTTTAGATGTCTAGATAAATTTTTAACATCATCTTGAAATAAGCTATATCTTCCTTTAACATTAAACTTCTTCTTTAACCATTCTAAATTTTCTTTTGCATCCTCTATTCTTAAATCAGAGCCATAAGCATTTAATCCTTTCAATAATGCTTCCTGCAATATTGTTCCTGTACCGCAAAATGGGTCTAAAACTTCTTTTTCAGCTTTAGATAAATTTAACAAAATCCCAGCAAGTCTTATAGAAATAACTTTTTTCTCATCAAATTTTGGCCTGTTTTCATCCCTTAATTTGTATTCTTTAGTATTAGTAACCTGTATAATCCTAAAATATAATCCATTTACTTCTAAAATTTCTAAATCACCTTGTTTAATGTCCAATGAATCAACAGCACTTATAGTATATTTTATTCTATATTCCTTGCACTTATCTTTAAAAAAAGCAGTTAATTCTCCACTATTTGTTACTAACTTTATTTTATCCTGATTAAACTCAATATCATTAAATGAAATCTCTTTTCCTATTTTAACTAATCCTGAAAAATCTTTTATATTTACATCAAAAGAATTCATTTCAAATATTAAATAATTATCTTCATGGTAAATTGGTTTCTCATTTAATTTAACAGATAATTCAGCTTTGCTTAATTCAATGTCCCTTCCTAAAACAAACAAGTATTTAGCCATAATTTTGCACCACAATATTATTCATTTCAGCATATTTTCTTGCATTCTCAGATACTTTTCCTGGGCTTAAATAAATTAATGGAAGTTTCTTTGAGGTTGCTTCATGTTGCGCCAGTATTAAATCTTTATCAGAAACACTCTTTTTAGAAGAGAATTTTAATAAATATTTCAGCATTCCTAATTGTGATTTTACATGAATATCAAAATTATACTCATTATTCTTTATTAGTTCTTCATTTAACACTCTCATTCCTTTCCCATCCAAAAAATTAACAATTTCTGAAATAGAATATTTCTTTGATTTTGCTCTTTCTTTTTTTTGTTTCTTTTCTTTAATTTTAGCTTCTATTTTTTCTTTTGGTTCAGGCTCTTTTGCAAAACTTTGTTTTAATGGTTTAATCTCCTCTTGCACAGGCAACTCTTTTTTGACTTCTTTCTGAACAGGTATTTCCTGTTTTAACTCCTCTTTTCTCGGTTTGGTCTCTTCTATTGGGCGAATTTCTTCTTTTATTGTTTCAGGAGGAGATAAATATGCTTTGATTAAAACTTCAGCTTCATTATCTTCAATTAAATGAAATTTCCAGAATATTTGGCCTGTTGTTAAATTCAAAGGAACAGCAAAATCCTTAATTTCTCTTAAAGCAACTCTCTGCAAAGGCGTTAAAGCACTATCTTCTAATATCTTATTCTCTTTTAACAAATCATAAGCTTTTTTTTCAGGATCTTTCAAATGTGAGTATAAAACCTCTAATTTATCTTCTTGTCCTATAACATAATACAGAGGAGAAGAGCCTATTTTAGCACTGCTTATTTTTACTTTCCCAGAACCAATTAAATCAGACAAAATAGCACCAGCAAATATAGTAGTTATTTTTAATTCATTACAGAGCTTTATAGGCAATATAGGTCCGCTTCTCTGAACTAAAGTTAATACCCTTCCTTTGATAGCAATCATATCCATATAAAAAGAAGACAAATGAAAGTATAAAAGATTTATTATACAAAAAAGCTATTATGGTCTTGTCCAGGAAATAGAATAATAAGTTATATCGTTCTCATCATCAACTATTCCTAACAGCAACTTCTTCTTAGTTGAATGAGCTACTCTGTTCTTAGCAGCGAACTCATACCAGGTTAATGCAGATGATTCATGAACAGGATATAAAATCCATTTAGCATGGTCTTCACCAGGTTTAACCCCTCTGTCATATATCCTAAAATCAGCTCCAAATTTTAAAGCAGTCTTAACAATATATCCTCTATTTCTCATATCTCTATAAGCAATATATCTAACCCAAAAATTTGGCTCTAATTTAATTGCTTTTTTCAAGGCTTTATCAAATACAATGTCTTTATCTTTTAAATCTTTTAAAACTAATTTTCCTTTTTCTAATAAATAAAGTGCTTCAACTAAAGAATACTGTACCTTATCTTCTTTAATCTCCCCATATCTAGATTGTTCATATAATGCTCTAGCTAATTCAGATACAGAAGTAACCCTCTCATTCATCATTACTGCAATTATCGCTTCAGTCTCTACCATAAGAAAATATCAATAACAAACTATATAAAATACTTTCTATTAAGCTTTCTTTAGGAAAGAAACCTTAAGGAAAGAAAAAATGAAAATCACTTTTTTAGGAACAACAGCAATGGTACCAACTAGAGAAAGGAATCACTCTTCAATTTACTTAGAATACAAGGGAGAGGGCATTTTAATAGATGCAGGAGAAGGTACTCAACGCCAATTAAGAATAAAAGGCATTCCAGTAACAAAAGTAAAAAAAATATTAATTACCCATTGGCATGGAGACCATGTTCTTGGATTGCTAGGAATAATTCAAAGCTTAGGTGCAAATCATTACACAGAAACATTAAATATTTTCGGTCCAAAAGGAAGCAAAGAATATTTAAACCATTTACTAAAAGGAGTTTCAATAAGGCATTTAATTAACTTAAATGTAGAAGAAATAAGTAAAGGTATTTTTTTCAAAAATGAAAACTACAAATTAGAAGCATTTCCATTAAAACATTCAGCTTCTTGCTTAGCCTATAAATTCATTGAAAATGACAAGAGAAACATTAACTTAGATTACACTAAAAAGTTTGGTTTAGAAAAAGACCCAATATTAGGAAAATTGCAAAAAGGAAAAGACATTGTCTATGATGGACATAAAATTAGTGTAAAACAAGGAACAATTCTAAAAAAAGGAAAAGTAATATCTTTCGTTATTGACACAAAATACTTCAAAGAAATAAACAAGTTTGTAAAAGATTCTGATTATTTAATCAGTGAAGGTACATTATTAGAGGAGCATAAAAATCCAGAACATCTAACAGCAAAAGAAGCAGCAAAGATGGCAAAAGACTCAAAAGTAAAAAATTTAATCTTAACACATTTCTCCCAGAGATATAAAAGTGTAGATGAACTCGAAAAAGAAGCAAAAGCTGTTTTCAAAAACACAAAATTAGCTTATGATTTTATGGAAATAATTATTTGACATAAGGATAGCCCAAGTCAGCTAATTTTCCTTTAGGCACTACATTATAATGTTTTATTGGACTTTTTGAATTAATAACTATCCAACTTCCAGTTACATTATCAAATACTAAAGTAGTATCATGACTTAAACCAAATCTGCCAAGTTTATGTGGATTAGTACTAGTAACTTCAATAAACTTAACAGAATCAGGCAATTCTAATTTATTCAAGTAAGATCTAATTAAAAAGCCAGATTCACTACAAATTCCTTTTAATACTTCTTGACCTGAAGGTTCATACCTTCCAGATCTTAAATAGGATTCAATTTTTTTTAATTTTGTTGCAGAAGGATTAATCAAGTCTCTAATTTTACTTAAACATAACTCAACATCATATTCAATTCCATTATTAATCAAAGCACTTGCATCTTCTAATAAATCTTCAAGAGGCATACCATAATCTGATTTCCTTAAATTAATATACGCTAATACTCCGGGAATATGCCTTAATTTAATATGCAAATCTTTTTCATTATACGGAAAAAAAACATAAACAACTGAAGGAGGTCTAATCATTAATGAACCACTACGTTTCATAACAGAAGGGATATATTCAGTAACATTTCCCTTTAAATCACTCAATCTAATATTAGATTCAGGAATAAAATCCTCTGATAAAATTGAAAATTCAGGGATAGTTAACATAGGTCATAAAATAAAAAAACTTTAGTCGTCTTCCATGCTTTTCTTAACTTCGTCTTTTAAGTTAAGTTCTCTCAAAAGTTCTTTGTACCTGTTTCTTATAGTAACTTCTGTTACACCAGCAACATCAGCAACTTCTCTTTGTGTTCTCTTCTCATTATTCATTAAAGCAGAAACATAAAGTGAAGCAGCAGCTATACCAGTAGGTCCTCTACCAGAAGTTAACTCAGCTTTCTGTGCTTTTTCTAAAATATCAACAGCCTTGCTTTGAGTAGCAGGTGTTAATTTCAAAGATGAAGCAAATCTTGGAATATAATCAATTGGATTTGAAGGCAAGATTCTTATGCTTAAGGAACGAGTTACAAATCTATAAGTTCTTCCTATTTCTTTTTTATCAATACCAGAAGCATCACTTAATTCATCTAATGTTCTTGGAATTTCATGTCTTCTGCAAGCAGCATATAATGCACCAGCAACAACAGACTCCATAGACCTTCCTCTAACTAAACCATTCTGAACAGATAATGTATAAATTCTAGCAGCTTCTTCTTCAACAGCACCCGGTAATTTCAAATAAGAAGAAACTCTTTTCATTTCAGCTAAAGCTAATTTTAAGTTTCTTTCAATAGCAGTAGAAATTCTGTGCTGCCATTTTCTTAATCTAAAGTACTTATTTCTTTCCTTAGCTTGTAATTGGTAAACATCACTTCTTTGTCCAATATCAGTGCCCATACCTCTATCAAACTTAGTAAATGTAGATGGAGCACCAGCTCTTCTTCTTTTTTCAGACTGTTCATGACCAAACTCTCTCCATTCCTGAGAAAAATCAATCATCCTGTCTTCTATTACGAAACCACAAGATTTACAAGTAAATTCACCTAGCTCTTTGTTATGAGAAAGATTTGCACTGCCACACTCAGGGCATTTTTTAATTGCTTGTATCATTTTTACCCCCCCATAATGAAATCAATTATGAGAACCTTTATAAAGAAAAATTGCACCCCCTATTTAAAGCTTTCGGTTTCTATAGTATCTCCGCTAAAACAGCGTAGAAGGATATTTCCTTCTACTAAAATACCTTGAATAAAGAGGCATTGCATTTCCCTATGGAACGTTATCTCCATATGAAAACTCTTTATTGTTGGACATTCGTATATTTCTTTGAAACTTTACTCATTTCTATTAAAAATTCCTTAAAACTTATTTCATCTTTATAGAAACAAATCCAAATTGTTTGAAGCATTTGCTCAAACATAAATAAAAAATATCTTATTTTCATTTCCTTAGATTTGCATTTTATCCTTGCTTCATCCTGAACTCTAAACTGCGTTTCAATTCTCCATCTTTTTTTATATGTCATAACCAAGTTTTCAAGTAAAACTTCCTCGATATTTGTTGCAAAAACCCAATCATAATTTTTTTCACTTTTAGGGTCATAAATCTGTTTAAGAAAAATTAAAATATTTTCTCCAGCATATTTACTTTGATTTTTATTAACCTTAAAATCATTATAAATTGCTACTTGTTCATCTATTTTCATAGGATAAAGAATTTCTTTTTTATCTTTGTGCTTCGGAACAAAGATAAGATAAGGATAATTTAATTTTGTCAATTCGTACATTAAATCTTTATTAAAAAACTCTCTATCAAATAAAATTAAATTTATCTTTCTGACATAATCTTTTATCAATGTCAAGCAGTGTAAAATTACACTGCTTTTATAATGTCCCAATCTAATTGGAATAGAAATTAAAGGTATTTTCTCAGGAATATCGTCGGAGATTATACTGCATGTAATAAATTTAAAATGCCCTGTAACAGCATCTTTTCCTGTCCATCCATGAATATCAAATCCTTGCACATCTCCATAAAAATCTTCATCCGTATAATCAAAAGCAAGAATAACTTCTTTTTCAGTTAACTTTAATTTTGCAGATAATCTGCTTATATAATTCAGATAAGCATAAGTAGTCATGCTTATTGGAGATTCTTTTATCCGACGATAAAGTGTATCTGCTTTATTTCCAATAGTTTCAACATAGGTATTATGTGCCGAAGCATCTATAATCGAATTTAAAAGTTCGAATCCTGTAATTTTATTATCTTCATAATTTAATCCTAATGAATCATTAATAAAATGTTTTAGGATTCCCAGACTAAAACTTATTTTATTCTCATCCATTTGCAATTATCACATATACCTTTTTACCAATGAATTCTTTTGGAAAATCTATTCTCCCACTTGTTCCAAAAGGTTTTACTTCTCGCTCAAGAAAACACTTAATTCCCTTCAGAGTAAGTGTTGATTTTTCTATAACTTTCACTCTTTTCATAACCTATCTATTAGATAGGTTAAGTATTTAAATTTTGTGGATTAATTTTAAAGTACTAACACTCATGCGGAGATACTATAAATTAGAAAAGATTTAAATATTAGTTCATATAATGAACTGATTAGTTCAAAATGCGAACTGATTTAATATCCTTTATTCTTAGCTCAGAAAAAAGGAAAAAGATTGTAAGAGAAATTTTAGAATATCCAAAGAGACAGTGGAGCTGCTCTTTTTTAGAAGAAAAAACCAAGTTACCCCATGCTACTGTTTATAGGACATTAGAAGGTTTAAAAGAATTAAAATTATTAAAAACCTTTAAACTAAACAAAAAAGATGTAGTTTATGAGGTTATAGAGAATAACTCAATGTTAAAAGAAATAATGAACTTGCTCAATTTTGAGCAAAATAATGCTAAAAAAATAGCAAAAGAGTTTGCTAATGAAATAAAAAAGTACAATCCGATTTCTATAATTTTATATGGATCAAGTGTCACTGGAGAAATAAGATCCAAGAGTGACATTGACATTTTAGTAATAGTTAAGGAACATAATAAGGATGAAGAAAAGAAAATTTATGATGCTGCTACGGAATTATCTCTAAGAATGAATAAAACAATTTCAGGAATGATTTTAAGTTTAAAGGAAATAAAAAAAGAAGATAATTTTATTAAGTCTGTAAAAGAAAACAAAGAGGTTTTATATGGAAAGGACCCATTTTGAACAGGCAAAAATCTGGCTGGAAAGTGCAAAGGAAATAATTCTAAAAGAAAATAGAGAAAAATATTCTGTTGGAATTGCAATGTTAATTCATTCAATAATTAAAGCTAATGATGCCTTAACTATGAAATTTCTCAATACAACTGCAAAAAGGCATGATGATGCGAGAATTCTTTTTCAGGAATTAATAAAAAGGAAATTTATTAAAGCTGAATATTCCAGTTATAAAGATATCATACAGGAAGCAATTAATAATAAAGCAAAGGCTGAATACAGGGCAGGTTATTTTAGCAAGAATGACTTTGATGACTTTTTAAGAAAAACAGAGAAGTTTATAAAAATGAGTAAAGAGGTACTAATATATGAATAAAAGAGGGATGGATCAGATTTTTACTTATATTTTTATTGTTGTTTTAATTGGATTTGTTTTGTATTTTGGATTTTTAGGTGTTGGAAAATTCATTGAATTTAATAAAGATGCTGAAATAACAAGCTTTGAAACAAATTTTGATAAAATAATTCAAAATGTTTATGCTTTGGATGTTAATTCTAAATTAGAATATTCAAAAGATTCGAGATATAAACCTTTAATTGCACCAAGAGATGTTGTTAAAATTTGTGTTGAAGAAAGCAAAGTTATTTTTAATTTTAAGGATAAAGGTAAGGATTATTTTGTTGTGAAGAATTTAAAAGGAAATGAATGTTTTGATACTACAAAAGGATTTTCTTTTGTTTTGGAAAACAAGGTTATTAACGGAGAAGTTATAGTAAATATTAAAAATGTTGAATAAAAAGGGAATGCAGTTTATCTGGATTTTTTCATTAGTTGCAGGAGTTATAATCATATTTTTGTTTACTAGTTTTGCAATGAAATATAAAGATTTACAGGAGAGGAAAACGGATTTTGAGATTGTAAATAATTTGAATAATGCTTTTCAAAAATTAGGCAATGAGGAAATTAGTGTAAGCTTAAATTTTGTAAAAGAAACGAGCATAAGATGCGGGGTAATACAAATCAAAGGTTCACCTGATTCACATAAAACAGACAAGATTATATTTGCTGGTGATAGATTAAAAGATAATACCATTGTCTGGCAATCTAATTTTAATTATCCATTTAAGATAGCTAATTTTTATTATGTTGTTGATAAAGATGCTAAATTTAATTTACAGGATGAGAGTTTATTAGAGAAAATACCTGATTCCCTGAAAAGCAATTTTAATTCATTAACTGGAAGGAAGATATTTTTTAATAAAAATTTGTATACTAAAGGAAAAGATAATTACTATGTTGACGTTAATAATAAAATAGTTGAAAATTTAGATGCTAAATACAAATATTATAATGATGAAATGTTACTTGGTATATTAATAGGAGAGAATCAAAAATGCTTACTTGATGAGATTGATAATAAGATAAAGGAGATATCCTCTTTATATTTTGAGAAAGTAGCTTCATTAAAAGATTGCGAGTATTCTAATGCTTTGAAGATATTAAATGAAATGAAAGAATTGAAAAATTTAGACGAGAACTTTGATTTATTGGAAAAAGAGAATAGAATGCTTATTGGGATGAATTGTGTTGGAATTTATTAAAAGCAAAGATTTAAATATTTGCACATAATACACATATTACACATTATGGAGGAAACATGCCAAATATAACATTATCAGTTTCTGAGGAATTGAAAAAAGAAATGGATAAAATGAAAAGTGAAAAGGTTTTATACTGCTTCACCCTTGATCCGCTCGGATTGGACAAGGAAGATTTTGCAGAGTGGAATAATGTGAATTTGGAGCCAATCCCGC
>Ga0209210_1000631_pt1 | contig 35778 bp, 36 predicted proteins | sample RifGroA1_FD_183991 | JGI IMG/M metagenome (GOLD analysis project Ga0209210, IMG submission 183991) | Contaminated groundwater microbial communities from Rifle, Colorado, USA - Rifle Groundwater A1 (SPAdes) (version 2) | ecosystem: Environmental > Aquatic > Deep subsurface > Groundwater >...
GAACCATCATCCCGATACTGGCTGCATTTTGCACTGCAGATCTGGTGACTTTGGCTGGATCAACCACTCCGGCTTTGATCATCGAGCCAAAGTTCATGCTCATCGCGTTAAAGCCATAATCAGCTTCGCTCGACTCTTCGACCTTTCGCAGTACCCAACCCTCATCTGCTCCGGCATTTTTAGCGATCCATCTGAGCGGTTCACCAAGTGCCTGATAAATAATATCAACCCCGGTTCGCTCATCATCGCTTTTAAGTGAAACGCGCAGCTTGGACAATGCTATACGCGCTTTCAGAAGCGCCACTCCGCCGCCTGGGACAATACCTTCTTCCAAAGCGGCTTTGGTGGCAGCCACTGCGTCGTTGACGCGTTCCTTTTTGTCCTTGAGCTCTATCTCTGTTGCGGCTCCGACATTGATCACTGCCACTCCGCCGGCGAGCTTGGCCAGGCGTTCCTGGAGTTTTTCTTTGTCAAAGTCTGATGTCGATGCATCAATTGCGGCTTTGATCTGCAACACCCGGCTGTCAAGCGCTTTGGGATCGCCTTTGCCGCCAATGATGCGGCAGTTATCTTTGTCTGCCCAAACCTTGTCAGCGCGGCCACAATCCTCAACCGTGACGCTTTCAAATTTTTTGCCCGTGTCTTCGGAAATCACCGTACCGCCGGTCAACACCGCAATATCCTCCAGCATTTCCTTTCTCCGGTCGCCAAATCCCGGAGCTTTGACTGCCAGTACATTAAACGTGCCGCGTAGCTTGTTAACCACCAAGGTGGCGAGTGCTTCGCCGTCAATATCATCAGCAATAATCACCAGGTTTTTGGAAATCTTGACAAAATTTTCCAGGAAGGGCAATAGATCCTGGATGGAAGAAATCTTCTTGTCCGTTATTAAAATATACGCATCAGCAATTTCCGCTTCCATTTTGTCTGAATTGGTCACGAAATACGCTGAGGCATAGCCTTTGTCAAATTCCATGCCTTCTTTGTATTCGATTTCCATGGCAAGGCCGCGACCTTCCTCAACCGTGACTACCCCGTCTTTACCGACCTTGTGTAAGGCTTCGGCAATCAAGGCCCCGATTTTTTCATCCTGGGCTGAAATAGTGGCGACTTTGGCCACATCCGTATCTTTGACGGTCTTGGCCATCTTTTTGACTTCGGCAACTACCGCTTCAACTGCTTTGTCCATCCCAACTTTCACCATCATCGGATTGGCTCCCGCAGTCACGTTTTTAAAACCATTGTTGATAATTGACTGGGCCAAGAGCGTGGCAGTAGTGGTTCCGTCTCCAGCCACGTCATTGGTTTTACTGGCCGCTTCTTTCACGAGCTGAGCACCCATATTTTCAAACGGGTCTTCGAGTTCAATTTCTTTGGCTACGGTGACTCCGTCATGAATGACGTTCGGTGCGCCCCATTTTTTATCAAGCGCGACATTGCGACCTTTGGGTCCCAGTGTCGTCACCACTGCTTTGGCTAAAATATTGACTCCCCGCACGAGTGCCTGGCGTGCATCTTCTGAAAATTTTATTTGTTTGGCCATAGATAATTCTCCTTTACCTCGCCGAAATCCACCAGTTGGTGGACGAAAGCGGGTTAAACTTTATACAATCACTCCACAATTGCTAAAATATCCTTCTGTTCAACCAGCATCCATTCTTCGGCGCCGATTTTTACTTCATTGCCGCCCCATTTTTTATACATCACCTTTTGCCCAACCTTAACCTGCATCGGAATCCGTTTGCCACTGTCATCAGTAGCTCCAGATCCGACGGCTTTCACAATACCAATCTGAGGTTTTTCCTTAGCGCTATCCGGCAATACAATGCCGCTCGGGGTTTTCTCTTCTGCGTCAACTGGTTTGACGAGCACGTTGTCAAAAAGGGGCGTGATTTTTTTGGTTGCAGTCATGTGTTTCCTCCTTTAGAGACGCTTAACAATCCGCCGACGGCGTAGAGTTTAGCGTTTCTTAAGTCCGCCGAAGCGAACATTCGGCTGCGTGGACACAAGACCACGAAACGAATTTGAGCGTAGGCGGACAATTTTATACTTTGAATCCCAAATTTTAAGTTACTGGAGATATTCTGGCAGTCTCTTTTATAGATTGCTATTTTAAAATTGAAATGCCATCTTGTCAAGTAGGAATAAGAAAAACACCCAAGGGGCTGAGTACTGACGGGCTAAAAAGAAAGCTGAGCTTCGCTTGTTGCGCAATCTCGGCTTCGATGAGTTTATTTGATTTTCTTAAAATCTTTGTCAAAGGACAAAACGCGAGCATTTTCATGCGTGGCCATGCTCAGTAGAAATGCATCCACGAAGTCAATATTTTTCAACCTGTAATGCTGCAATGCTTCCCGGAGCTGTAACCTATCCCTTACCTCTATTGCGTTGAAAGAAATAACCGAATTCAGGTCTTGAATGAGCTGTTTTTTGTCGTGTTTATAAACTTTTCGCAGCACATATTCCAACTCAACGACAATCTCGGGAATAAGAATTAATTTGATTTCACCAGTTTTTGCTTGTTGCAGATGGATACGCGCTTGAGGAGACTGGGTAAGATGGTCTTTGAGTAGAAATCGCAGAATTATATTTGTGTCTAGAAAATAGGTTTCCATGAACTACTTCTGCTTGAGGAATTTTTTGCGGTAATCGTCGGCAACTGCCTCAGCCACCCCTTCTTCTTCCATTTGGATAATTTCATCGATTGGTTTACCTTTATTTTTCTTGGCCAGATGGGACAAACTGCCATACAAAGAAAGTAAGTCTACTGCCGGTTCAATAATCAGCTTATTGTCTTGAACCGAGGCAAGTACCTTCTGATTTTTCTTGAGGCCCAGTTGTCTGCGAAACTTTGCTGGTACCGTGATTTGGCCTTGCGAAGTAATGGTCACGAAAACAGACATAATGCATTAATTTTACAAATTTGCATTACTTTTGTCAAGACGCATTACATTTTAGGAATACGCCTTACAACCGTGCCCGCTGGGCGATCTCGGCTTCGATGAGTTCGCGGGGTTTGCCGAATTTAAGGCGTGACAATTGAATGATCGCCTGTGCCACCCGCGGATTGGCCAGTTTGCGTTCGGCGACAATATCGCGCGTCATGTCAACGCTAAACGGCGGCACCGGTTCATTGCCCACGACAGTTTTGACATACGCATTGAAGCGTTCGATATTGATAAGATCTGATTCATTAAACACCGGCTGGAATTCGTGCTGCAAATAATTTGCATCAGATACGCCCACCCGGAAGGCGGCGATCGTACCCACATTACCGAAAATTGCATTCTTCACTTCCTCTTCGACCTGGCCGATAAACTGGTTCGCCACAATTAAATTAAGGCGGTATTTGCGTGCTTCGGATAAAATTTGCGCAAAATCAGGCGTGGCAAAATTCTGGAATTCGTCAACATACAGATAAAAGTCCGGCCGTTCCTCTTCCGGCACATCCTGCCGGCTCATGGCAGCAATTAAAATCCGTGGCACCAGAATTAACCCCAGGAAGTTACTATTCTCTTCTCCGAGCTTACCTTTAGATAAATTGATAAGTAATATTTTGCGCTTATCCATCACTTCACGAAAATCAAATGAAGATTTGCTCTGGCCAATAATATTCCGGATCATTTTGTTAGTAACAAAGCGGCCGAATTTGGAAACGATATAGTCAAGCACCTCGGACTTGTGAAAATCAGCAGTTTGGGCAATTTGGTCAGTCCAATACCGGCGGATGATCGGATCCTGCACTTTGGGCAAAAGTTCCTGCACAAATGCGCTGTCAGTCAGCACCCGGACCACTTCGATAAATGTGTTTCCCGGCTCAGCCATGACGGTCAACATGGCATTGCGGACAGCATGCTCAAACCGGGGCCCGATAATTCCGGTTTTCATCGGATCATAGAGCTTGTACATAAGTCCGACAATTGAGGTGACGACATAGTGTTTTTGCTCTTCGGTCGACGCTTCAAGCATGTTGAGCCCCATTGGCCGCTCCGTATCCGCCGGATCAAAGTACACGACATCTTCGGCGCGCTCCGGCGGAATCATCGGCATAATGCCATTAATTAAATCTCCGTGCGGATCAATGACCGCCACCCCCTGGCCGCTATTAATGTCCTGCATAATCATGGCTTTTAAAAATTCGCTCTTGCCGACACCGGTTTTGCCAATCGTATAAATATGCCTTCTTCGATCGTCAAGCGATAGGTGAACTTTTTTATCAATCCCCCTGAACCGCGACATGCCGATAAACAGGCCTGACTCCGGCACTTTGGCAGACACCGGCGCGCGCTTGGCATTGAGCCAGAAAATATTCGGCGTTTCAATTGACTTGTTGGGTAAATGGAACAATGTCGCCAGTTCCTCATTGGTGAGAATTGAAGTCTGCCGGTAGCGCGGCAGTTCGATAACCGGCATGTAGCGATAAATAAAATCAACCATAAAGAACTTTTTAACAAGTTGTTTCGTGCCGGAAAAACTATTTTGATCTGAAGCAAATTGCGCAAACACGCCTTTCAGATTATCAAGATGCATCTTGGCCATTTCCTTATCAGTTGAAGAAACTACCAAACGAATCGCAGTTCGAAATCCTGGCTTACTGGTTTTACTGCTGATGCTTTCGAGGGTCTTGGGATCGTAGGAATATTTAGCTTTCTCCGGATCCGACTCCTGCTTTTTAATTTGGGAAACAAACCCCTGCCCCAGCTTTTTCCATTTTGAATCAGCTGGCTCAATGATAATTTGTACAACCGCGCCTTCATTTTCGCGCATCTTGCCTAAGACCGAAGTGATTGAAGACAAGGGATCAGTCGGTAGTTCCCGAAAGGTTTTAAATGGCAAGTAATTGGCAGATTTTAATCGTAAACCCGCAAACTGGACAGTCCCGGTTTCGGAAAAAATATTGTGCTCCTCAACCTGAACAATATCAGCTCCCGGATACGCTCCATAAATCTGTTTTTCTACAAAGTCTCGTAAACTTCCCGGCACGGAAATGTAAAACCGGATATCGCCAGGCCGGGCAACGATTTCAAACGCAATCTGCGTCTGGGGTTTAAACTGCGAAAACCAGCCGCTTTTGCGAAGAGAAGCAAACGAGGCAAACATCTGTTCTGCTGCATCAATCTTCACTTCATTATTTCGGGGTACGGCAACCTGCAGCATCACATACTCAAGCGACTTCTCTTCCCGCTCGCGATACCGGTTCCATAAGTAAACCAGAAATACAACCAGGCCAAAGGAGAGTACGGCGAGAGACAGCACCAGAAAACTTAAGGTCAGTACTTCCAATTGATAGGTAAAATCAGCCAGTGCTTCTGGATTCATAATTTGCAGGGGAAAGACAAAAGCGGAAAGGGGAAAGTAACACTCACTAAATCTAAATTTTACTTTACCCTTAAGCCTTTACTTTGTACCCTAATCTTGTACTCGAATAATCCGGTTACCGATTTTTTTCAAATGAAAATGGGCTTTTTGCAGTTGCCGCACACACCAGACTGCAAACCAGCGAAAACTGGACCAAATCTTGGCATGCAAACCCTGTTCAATTTTTTCGTCAGTAAGCGGCAACTCAGGACCAACCGGCTGGGTTGCAACCGGCTGCGCCGGACCGGTAGCCTCAACTCCCAGTTGGCGCACATCTTCAGGCAGTGTGATAGTTTCACTGCGCTTCTCTACTCCGACTTGCTCAATTTCCGGAGTAAGTTCCATCTCCGTAATTAATTCTTCCAGACGTGCGGTTTCCGGTTGTGGCGCAACTTCGTGTTCTTTTTGTAAACCCGGAGCTGGCGGCGCAACTGGCGGTTGAACCGGATTTGCACCGCGGGGATTCTGATCATCAGGCAGGTTAGTCATAGTATACTCATGATAACACGCACCTACTTACGCCACAATTACGGTTCCTCTTCCTTGAGTAAACCACCTGTGATAAATAATTCCACTCCGTTTTTGACTTAGTTGTGTTTGTCCTGGAAATTGCTTGCTAACAATCGAAACAGGAGCTTCATATGGTAACATGACGGGTACAACCGGACTAAGTCTTTCTTGAACCGCAAACAGATCAGTTTGAGTTGCTTGCGTCGTTGACACTGTTTTAACTTCAGATATTTTTTTCCGCTCAACAGAAGGAACAAAAATTAATCTTATTAACTTATGCATGAGGTGTTTTGCCATTGCAGGCAACAACTTTCTCATCTCTATAAAAGAAACACTGATAGATTTTTTCTCTTCTGATTTACCTAATATTTTTTCATAGTTTGATTTCGGTTGCTTCTCCGAGAATAGATTTCTTACTTCTACTCGCATTTTGTCTATTTTCGAAACAACAACTTCATTTTTACTTAGTATCATTGGTTTAATGATTGTTCCGAGAGCCTTATTGAGAAATAACCTACTTTCAATTAAAGTGTGCAAAATCCTGGCGGAGAAAATTTTCGACCTTTCTTTGATAGTTTTTACCAATCCCGTTCTGTCTCGCAATTTTAAGTTGTTGATAATAACAATTGACTGCTCTTGTTCTTTTTCTTTAACCTTCACTCGCTTATTGATCGCCTGAGTTTCAAGTCGTTTATGTAATTTAATTAAGAAAACCTTTACTAAGGTAGCTTTTTCTATTATTTTTGCTTTCACTCTAAACATAACTGGTTCATTAATTTTTCTGCTAATTGTAAGACCGCTAGTTTCAGTTTCTTTCTTTTTTGTGTCCTGACTGATATTTCCGAGGGGCTTGATTTTTTCATTTTTAATTGGACTAAAGAATAGTTTTGATTTCATTTCTATCTGTTTCCTGAAGAATATTAATTTATCTATTAGGACTCGTTTTGTTTTGTCGCGACGTGAATTATCCATTTGTGTCTCTGATCGAGAATGATTTAATCTTGGTTTAAGGAAAATTTCCGCTCTTTTCTTTGCTAAACGTAATCGGAACCTAGATATTTTCTCTACAACATCAATCTTTAGTTTAATAATGATGAGAGAAGCTTTCCTTGCAGTTTGTGACAACCTGTTTTGTTTAGCTTCTGGTTTTACTCTCACCATTAGTGTGAGTTTTGCATTCTCTTTTATAAAAGTCTGCTTTATCTCTGAAATAAATTTCTTAGCACTTAATTTGGATCTTTGTGTAAGAATTTTTAATTCTAGTCTTAGCCTATGAATCAGTGAACACTTCTTTACCTCCAATAATTTTGTTGGTATGGTTGGTTTTTCCGAATTGATAATTGATGGGGCAAGTTGTGATTCTTGTCTTCCTCTGTGTTTATTTCTGATTTGAACTACATGTGCTTCTCGTCTCTGCATTATTCCAATTACTACTTGCTGTGGTTTATGTTCTATAAATTCCTTTTGCAGCGGAGGTACAACATCTTTCTGAACTTCTTGCACCAGTTTTCTGGAATTAATTTGAATTTGAACCTCTGACTTTTGTAAAACCCTATGAGTTGGTTGTCTAAAATGATTTATTGGCAAACTCTGATCTTCAATCCTCGGCTTTCGTTTAGATACAGCTGTTTCTATAAAATTAGTTGTAATTTTTGGCGGCGTAAATATTTGTTTGGGTTCTGTATTTTCACTGTAGAAGTATTTGGAACTAGAAGGTGCACTACTTACCGTTACAACCGCTCTTAATGGTTTATCCTTTTTCTGAGTTACAAACACTGATTGATGTTGCATGCTTGTATTTTCATGGCTTAATAACACTCTGGTTGCTGCTGCCCTTTGAGTCAATTCAATATCAAATTCGATTTTTCCTTTAATACTGATGAGTGGAAAATTAGACTCGTTATTATGAAGATGATTCATGTTTTGGGTAAAAGCACCCATAACACGAACTACGTCTCCTCCCTCAACCAAGGTGAGATCTCGTCCTAAAGTCTTACTAATATCAATGCTACTGGCTTTGAAAAATCCGTTACTTTGCTCTTTTTTTATGGTAAAAATATATCGAGTTCCGTTCGTATCAAACATTGGCATAGCTACCATATCTGCTTGTCCTGATATAAGCAACTCTTGCGCTTTCAGGTGTGCTTGATGTTCTTCCTCATTGTAAAGATGTGGTCGTTCTTTTTTTGTATTTTCAAACATTTCATTTATGGTTCCAAATCCTTCTGCATACAACTCGCCATTTCTAATTTCATAATAGCCCTTAGCTTCAACTTCATTCTCTCTTTTCTTCTCCTGGAAAATACTCGCTACGTTTTGTGGCATAACTATTGAATTAAAAATAATTAGTGCTCGCCGACGGGCCTGTTGCAATCTATCGGTTTCTGATACAGACGGACTGATGATTTGTAATAAAGTTTGTTGCTGCTGAAATAGGGAATTAAAATGAAATAAATCAGCTTTTGAATCGTATCCGTGCTTATTATCTGGTGTCATAAAAAAACTCCTCGGTCTTTCCGAGGAGTTGCGTAAAGTCACGCTTCTGCTCGGAAGTCCGCCTGAGGCGGATTGCGGGGATCTGGCTTATCCGCCTGAGGCGGAATTACAGTTACGGCATAGCTCCGGATTCACACCGGATTCACCCGAAAAATTTAATTTAACTGGATATATTTCCACTCAATTCGATCATTCGCACTCAAAGTTTTGCGATCCGGAGCTGCGTCTCCGGCAATATCATTGACAAAATATGCCCAGCCATGAGTTGCTGAGGCTGCGAAATTACCTACTTTAGTCACCTGTATACCATAACCATATTCTTCACTGCTGTATTCAAGCTGATCTTGCTTGGCGGCTTCAACAAGCGCCAGATACGCATTTGCTGCTGCAATCCCGGTATACGTCTTCTGTTCAGTGCCAAAATCTAAAACTACGGTCAGATTCTGCACCGTGGTTTGTGTTTGCAATCCAGCAGAAGGAGTAGCCGTCAGAGACCCGCCAGACCCCATGAAGTCAAAGATCGTCTTATTGGGAAACAACCGCGACAGCACAAATAGTACTAAAACTACGGCGAGTAATAAATAAACCGCACCGAACTTTTTCAGATCAAACATACCGGGTAGTAGATTTTCGACTTTCCTTTCGGAAACGAAAAAACTACATAATTTCAAAAATGTTTTTCTAATTGTAGCACTTCGAGTAGTTTACTTAATGTACTTTTACACATGGTCGAAAATTCACTACCCGGCATATTCCTTTAGTCATTCCGATCCGCCTTTGGCGGAGAGGAATCTATCTCAACTGCCTTTGGTGTAAAAGATCCCGCAACGATGATCGAAATGACTAATTGTCATTTCTTCACTGGCCGTTTGATCCCCTGCCACTTAGTCTCTTCGACCTGAGCTTGCTTATTTATAAACCGGGCGAGTTGAAAAAACAAGTCAGACAGACGATTGATGTATTGCAAAACTTTGTGGTCAACTGGTTCCGCATCTAATAAAATTACGAGTAACCGCTCAGCTCTTCGACACACACTGCGGGTAATATGAGCGTGAGAAGCGGCGACTGATCCGCCGGGTAATATAAAATTCTGTAAATCCCCCAAAGTTTTTCCCATCACGTCAATCTCTACTTCCATTTCCGTCACCCGTGCGGGCAAGATGGAAATGTCTGCGTCTTTCCAGCCGGCGAGAAAACTGCCAATCGTAAATAAATCCATTTGGATTTTATGCAAAAATTCTTTGCGCTCCGAATCAGGCAGTTCTGCGGCAACCAGGCCTACCCAACTATTCAGTTCATCAATCGATCCATACGCTTCAACGAGTGCATGCGACTTCTTGACCCGCTTTCCGCCATAAAGTGATGTCTCCCCTTTGTCTCCGGTTCTGGTGTAGATCGGCATAAAGAAACTGAAATATTAAATACTGGCAATGGCAATAGAATCGATTGAAGTTTTGACCGGCGTATCAAAGCTTCCGGCGCCGAGCATTAGGTTTCCCGGATTCAACTTTGGAATTCGTGCTATGCCAGTTATTTGACCGTTCAAATTAATCTCAAGTTGTGGCTGTGCACTTTGTCCTCGAGCATTAAGTCTTAAATCATTTACCTTTTCACTTGGAGTAATAGTTGAATTAAAACTCCAATTTTCTGTCTGCGGTGAATACACATAAGTATCAATTCTGTCAGCGCTAATCACTACTCGAAATGAGCCCGGTGTGGTTGGATTTCCTTCTGTATCAAATTCACCAAACTGTAAACTCAAATAACCTTTACTTGAATCTGGTAGTTCACGAATTGCGAGATCCACTGAAAAAGAGCCGGGGATACGTTCCTGTGGAACATACACCATTGACTCCTGATTAGCCGGAGGGGATAAAACTAAAGCTCCTTTTTCAACTTGTGCATAACGACCTAGATCCCAGGCATTATTTACCCGATCAAAAGAATCATTAAAAATGCTACGCTTTGTTTGGAACTCAGCTGGAACAGCAAACGGACTTGCTGCCATTAAAAACCCCGCTATTCGAGGAGGTGCTTTTTTAAGAAAGTCTCTCCTTGATTCTGTCATAGGTAGAATTATACCTCATTTAACACTCACTATATCCACACCCATAGCATTTCTTGCAGCCTTCTTCGTGAGCCAGGGTATGGTCGCCGCAGGATGGGCAAAGATCAAATTCTTTTCCACCCACATGCGCTGGCGCTGGGTTTTTAGTGTAGAGTGGTTGCTGGCCGGGACTGACTATCGCCGGCGGCAGTTCTTTTTCATCAGCAACCACAGCTGCCGGTTCAGTGTGGCCATTGGTTTTTTCTGCATGACCGTTGATCTCACTGTGCTGGGCCAATTGCGTCAAGTGGTCAGTGATGACTTTGGCAATTGCATCTGGCAATGACTTAACCCGGTTTTCGCCAAACCCCACATGCCGGCTGCCGCCAATGCCGGAGAGCTGGCGCGCCACCTGGCGAATGCGCTCGCTTGGGCTTATCGGCGAAGCCACCCGTAAGGTCAAGGAAATAAGTCGACCTAAGCCTTCAGCCATAGCCTGCACATCACTGCCGGCTTTACCAACGTTGATAAAGAGTTCGAGTGGTTCATTGTGACCATTGGTATTGATGGTCACATACGCATTGCCAACCGGCGTGTCCATTTTGTAGGTGACACCGGTGACGCGGATCGGGCGCGGCTTGATTTCCGGCATAATGGGCACGACCGGCACTTCTTTGGCATGACCATTAGTAGCTATTACTGGTTCAGTCTTCTTCTCCGGCCCGCCTTGACTCGCGGTCGGCGAGGTAGGCAATCGTTCCAACACTCCAGCGCGTGACCCTTCGCGCATATAGGTCACACCCTTACATCCCAGGTCATATGCCATCATGTAGAGCTTTTGTACGTCAGCCACCGTGTGCACATTGGGTGCATTTACAGTTTTGGAAATTGAGGCATCGACATATTTTTGGATCGCCGCCTGCACCCGCACGTGGTCCTCCGGGGTGAGGTCGTTGGCTGATACAAAATAGTCAGGCCGGTCAGTGAGTGTCGGTTCCCTGCCCTCGCGCACCGTAAACTCTGTAAACCACTCCTCATATAACGGGTGGCGGAGAATATGTTCACCGAGCCGGTCCCGGCGTAAAAACTCGAACTCATACACCGGCTCAATTCCGCTTGAGGTGCCGGACAAAAGCGAGGTCGATCCAGTCGGCGCCTGCATGAGTAACACTGAGTTGCGCACACCATGTTGTTTCACCTCTTTTTGTAATTCTTTGGGTAGATTCTTAATGAAATATCCGGCGCTGTATTTTTCTGCATCAAATTTGGGGAACGCACCTTTTTCCCGAGCTGCAGCAACAGATGCAGCAAACGCGGCGTCACGAATCGTACGATAGATTTTTTCAATAATTGGTAAACTCGCCGCTGACCCGTAGCGCACTTTCATCTTGATGAGCGCATCTCCAAGCCCCATGGTGCCTAAGCCAATCCGGCGTTCGCCGTTAAGTTGTGTTTCGCGGATCCCATCAAACACATACACGTCCTGGTCAATGATGTTATCCTGGAAACGGACGGAAACCGCAGCAATTTCGGCGAGCAGCTTATAATCCATCTCCCCTTGGCTATTTACGAGTGCGGCTAGATTAATCGAGGATAAATTACACACACCCCAAGCCGGCAAACCCTCTTCACCACAATCAAGACTGACGTAACCATTTGTAATCCAGGTTAATGTCTCAGGCTCATGCACATCAAACACATCTTCGTACGTATGCGTATCTTCCACTTTTTCCACTGCAACTGAAATATTTTGTAATCCATTATGGTGTAAAATAGGTTCTGTGGGTAAAAAAGTTGCCCCTCGTCTTGATCGGTTTCGCTTAACGAGATCAGAACTCAAAAAACTATCAGATATTACCGATGGCATTGGCCAAGTTGTTCTGGCTGTAGCGGTAATACCACCTTTGTTCGTTGAAGTTGACAAAATTGATTGGCTGAGAGTACTATTAAGCGGCATCGTCTGCATAGTTTCCTGGTCAATCAGCTTATATTTTGCAAGAAAGGCAAAATTATGACCATAGATCCCGGCTCTCTCAATACCAGCTTGCTTTTGTTGATTTTCATACTGCTGTTGCTTTTGATCATCGTGTTGATTGCTCTGCCGACGCTCATCCGCGGTCCCAAGAAAGATTAATTTAACCACCTGATCTGCTTTTTCCAGATCACTGACTTTCACCCATTCTTGCTGACCGTTTTTCCTCATAACCCGCAGTTTATGATCAACAGTTGCAGAGAGTGTTCCTCCATCAGAAAAATACACTTTATAAACCCTTTGTTTACCATTGTTGTACACTTTATCTATTGGTTTTAATCCCTTCGGGGTAAGTATTTTTGTTCCAACTATCAGGTCTTTTGCTTTTATCCACCCATGTTCTGTTGCCACCAGCGTATCTCCAGTCACGCAAGGATTTACACAATTTATATAATTAAAGTAGGAATTAGAGTGCCATTTATTGTAGCGCTCCATGAAAACCAAACCCGGTTCTGCGCTTTTCCAGGCAGCTTCACAAATCAAGTCCCAGAGTTTGCGCGCCTTAATAGTTTTGTAAATTTTTGGCTTTTTTCCAATGGCCAACCAATGCGCCATAATTCCATCCCACTTCTCGTCGTACTCTGGATCGTCCGTATCGGGAAAATAAAGGTTCCAGTTGCTATCAGTTTTCACCGCGTCCATAAATGAATCGGAAACGCAGACTGATAAGTTGGCGCCATTGATGCGGCTTAAATCTTGCTTAACGGTAATAAATTCTTCAATATCCGGATGCCAGTCCCAAAGCATGAGCATCAAAGCCCCTCTGCGCGTTCCGCCTTGCTGGATAATGTCTTTGGTAGCTACAGAAAACAGTTCTGCCCAGTTGCAGGGCCCTGAGGAAAAACCATTGACTTTCTTGACCCGGTCGCCGCGCGGCCGAAGTGATGATAAGTTGATCCCCACGCCGCCACCTCTGGCCATAATTTCCACCATTTGTTTTAAGGTCTCAAGAATTCCACCCCGTGAGTCTTTGGGTGACGGAATCACAAAACAGTTGTAATAGGTGACTTTGTAGCCGGTTCCCGCCCCCGATAATATACGGCCGCCGGGAACAAATTTGAAATTAGTCATCGCGGAGTAAAATTTTTCTTCCCACTCAGTTTGCAGTTTTTTGGTCTTTTCGTTTTCCGCAACACCGTGAGCAATCCGGCGCCACATTTCCTCCGGACTGGTTTCCAGTGCCTTACCGGCTTTATCTTTCAAGGCGTAACGATCTAAAAATACCGCTTTTCGAATTCCAGTTAGTTCCATGCTTCCTCCTAATTTTACAATAGTTTATGGAGTTCTTTTTCAAACTCCTCGACATCAACAAAGCGTTTAAACACACTGGCAAATCTGATGTACGCGACTTTATCCAGTTGTTTTAGCTTGCGCGCTACCAAATCGCCAATTTTCCGGCTCTCAATCTCAACTGAGTTGGCGCTCCGCAGTTCCCGTTCAATCTCATCGACAATCATCGTTACTTGTTCATGTCCGACGGTCGTTTTCTCAACTGATTTAAATATGCCGCGCAGCAACTTCTCCCGGTCAAATGCCTCCCGCGATCCATTCTTCTTCAATACCGTTAGCGGCACCATCTCAATCCGCTCGTAGGTCGTGAAGCGCTTCCCGCATTTAATGCATTCTCGACGCCTACGCGTCAGTGATAAATCATCGCTGTCCCGCGTCTCAACTACTTCAGATGTCTCGTGCAAACAAAATGGACACTTCATAACAGCAATCAGAGATCAGTAATCAGAAATCAGTAAAAATAAAAAACATATTATTCTTTATTCTGTTTACTGATCGCTGTTTTCTGTTCGCTGGTAAAAAAAACACTATCTGTAGGGTCAAGAAGAAATATATGACACTAATTGAAGGAGAACAAGACTACAAAGTGGATCATTTGATAGCAATAAATCGGGTCGAGCGTGGCATGGCTTTTATCAAAATTATATAAGTTGTATAACATTATAACATATTTCGTCAGTTTTAAACTGAGCAACAAATTACTTCATATTTTCGTTTATATCCCATAAGTATGGTTAAATTATGATCGCCTGTTAAAGACATAACCTATAGCTAAACTCAAGTCAGTTTCTAAATCTTAGAATAAGTTATAGGATTTTTAATAAAAAGATATTTGTGGTTACAGCCCTTTTTGCAGTTCAGTTAAAGAAGTAATACTAGTTTGCAAAGTGGTTAAGTTTTCGCCGGAGAATTTTTCCTGGCTCCGGGTCAACACCTCGATATGTTTAGTCAATGACTGGCTAAATCGATCAGTCAGTTGGTTAAGTTGTGCCATATTCTCAGCCGGGATTTGGGATAGATACTTCCGGGTATCAGCGTCAAACTGGGTGCCTTTGGTAAATGTCGAAATAGCTATTTCAGCTTTGCCTTTCTCAAGCAAAACCTCCCCCATGCTGTGGTATTTGTCAGCCAACAGCTGGTGAAACTCGGCCTTCCGCACCGGATTGGAAATGAGCTGGATTAGAATCAGGTCTCGTAAGCGCTTGAGAAAAAAGAGTGGATTGTCCGGCAAAATCCCCGGGTATGGCAGCGCGTAGTCAACCGGTGAGGGCGCGGGGCTTGCAGGCGCGGTTTCCTGCGCCAAGGCGAGGCTAAACATCAAAAAAAATCCGATGCCCCCAAGCGCAATTAAAAATGCTTTCATACGCGCAAACCTTTCTCTTATCATTTAACAAAACGCATCAATTTACAAAGCGCAAACCGTATGTATCAGGCTTTAGTGATTATTTGCAAATTCCTGTTCGATATCGAAAACAGTGATACCAGCGGCAGTAAATAGTTCCTGTTCGAGTGTTTTCACGAGAGGATAGCAGGCTTTCAGTTCAGCTACAGCTGCCGGTGGTAAGTTCTCACGATACCACAATTTGAACCGACGATCCACTCCAATTACTTCATACTTGGTCATTTTGTCAGCCAGGAAGAGAATTTTAGCTTCCCAACTCTCTGGTGTAATTTTAGGGTCCAAAATACAATGTAACGAATGCCTGGCAATAATGCCGGCTATCTCATCGTAGCCCAGTTCCTTAAGAACTCTAACTGCGGTGTCTGGATGTCGCTCCCCTTCCCTACGTGGAATGTTTTTATCAATATCATGGAGGAGTGTGGCAGCCTCTAATAGTTGTTCGTCTATTTTGGGATTTGTCCGCCGGCTGGCGGATTGAGTTTTGAGTTTTCCGGCCAAAAATAAGGCCAGCCTGGCCACCGCTTCCACATGAATCCGTTTTTGCGAAGGTAAGCTGTAACGATCAAATAAAAACAAACATTGTTGCCGGGTGGGAATCATAATCAAGGCAATTTAATGGTTACCGTTATAGTAACCGAGCGCCTGCAACACGATATCAAGCGTTTCAGTCGGTCCGTGTGAGTAGGTGTTAATCACCAAATCATAATATTTCGGTTCCCAGAAATTACTGACTCCATACATGCGTTGCCATTTAGTTAAGTTTGCATCTTCCCGTTCTTTAAGGTGTTTTTTAGCCACCTCAACTGAGATATTATCGCGGTTCACAATCCGGTCAATCCGCAGCGCGCCATCACACATCAGGAGTACTTTGAGCACGTGTTTGAGCCCGCGCATATTCCAACCAGCAATCCAGGATTCTACTGCCACATGGGTATTGGGGTCGCTTAACTTTTCCCGTATCTTTAAATCAATCTGCCGGTCAATCTCGTCACTGTAATCAGTAGCTTTATGATGTGTCTGGTCTTTGGAATCATGGCTCCCGGCTTCAATTGCAAACCTGCGCGACCAGTCGCCACCGGAAAACATTTCCCAGCCAAGCGGCGCAAGCATTGGTTTAAGATTACGAAGGAGCGTTGAGCGGCCGGCACCAGGAGGACTTGAAATGGCAATACTGCTGTATTTAAGTGTTTTTGGCTGCGGTACCATATATGTATTATAGGCAGCTCGTGGCAAACGTCAAGCTGGAATGGTAAAATTCTCACTATGTCTACTAACTGGCGGAGTAAATTTCTGAACGTTTCCTGGTCTGATTTTTGTACGCAGGCGTTTGTTTTAAGTAAACAAATACGCGTAAGTAGTCGTCCGCTTGATCTCATTGTGGCCATTGCCCGGGGAGGACTCACTTTGTCGCAACTTCTATCTGATAGTCTAAGTCTACCAATTGCCACCTTTACCATCCAAAGCTATAAAGACCTCAGACAGCAAACTTTGCCACAAATTACTTTTGGTGTGGGAACTACTACGCTTGAGGGCAAACGGGTGCTTCTCGTTGACGACGTCTGCGATACTGGGAAAACTTTTGAACGGGCACTGGTATACGTATCTGAGCTGGGTGCTGAGAAAGAACAGATCACCACTGCCGCACTCCACTACAAACCCCATGCGATCTACAAACCCGACTTTTTTGTTACCAAAACAGATAAATGGGTGATTTATCCGTATGAAGTCTGGGAAACGATTGCACAGTTATCAAAGTTGTGGAAAGCAGATAAAATTAGCGCTGAAGAAATAAATGCGCGTTTTCTCGCGTTTGGATTTCTGCAGGAACAACTTACCCAATTCTATCCCGCAGCATCCTACGACAGGTGAAACAGGTAAAACGACAGCGAACAAATGAGCAGGTAGGTAATGAATAGTTCCATGGAATAATTTCAGCATGACATACCCGGAGAGAAATTGTCAACCGGGTTTGTTGATGATAATTGGCTTCAAGCGGGTCATGGCCTCCAGCGAGTATTTAATCCCCTGTACTCCCACTCCTGAACCTTTAGTTCCTAAAAATGGAAAATGGTCCGGGCCGCGCTGCGGTTTATTATTGATCCAAACCGTACCCACATCAAGCTCACCGGCAAGTTTAATCCCGAGGCCTTCGTCACACGTGTAAATAGCGGCTTGTAAGCCATACGTGGAGCGGTTAATGAGATCTATTGCTTCTTCAATTGATTTAACTCTAACAAAGGATACGACAGGTCCAAAGGTTTCAATCCGCACAATTTCCATATCCATAGTCACGTGATCCAAAATAGTTGGCTCAATGTAATTTCCCTGCCGTTTACCACCTAAGACAATTTTAGCGCCGGCCTGTTGAGCTGCGACAATTCGCGCTTCAACTTCTTTGGCAGCTGATTCGGTGATTAAAGGTCCGACACTTTTGGTCCCCGGATCACGCGGATCCCCCATTTTAATTTTTTCCTGAGTGAGCGCTACCACCCGTGGCAAGACTTTATCCAGATCGCTATCTAATCCCAAAACATATTTGATTGCGGTACAGCGCTGGCCGGCAAATGAATACGCGCCTTTGACAATTTCAAGTGCTGTGGTTTCAATATCGCAGCCATTAATAACGAGCGCCGCATTATTGCCGCCGCATTCAAAAAGTAGCGGAATCATGCCGGCAATTTTTGCAGCAGATTTACCTACTTGTGACGAACCGGTAAACGTAATCATGTTGATACCCGGATGACCTACCAAATAATCACCAATATCCTCGCCGCCGCCGGTCACCGTCACCAGTAAATCATCAGGCACACCAGCTTTGCGAAATATTTGGGTCAGGTAAAGAGCAGAGAGTGCGCCATTGGTCGGCGGCTTGAAAATGACCGCATTACCCATCATGAGGGCTGGAGCAAGCTTTGAAACTGACAAATTTACCGGATAGTTAAAAGGGGAAATGGCCAAAACCACTCCCTGTGGCACTCGTTCAATAATCGAAATTTTACTCTGGTCATAGCCGGGAAACGCATCAGAAGGCAATTGTTCACCACCCACATGCAAGGCTTCGTGGGTGTAATAATCCAGCATGTCAGCACTACGCACAATCTCATCCTTGGCTTCATCTGCGGGCTTACCAATTTCTTTAATTAATAAGGTGGTAAGTAGTGGCTCGTGTTCCCGAATCCAGTCAGCCGCAAGTCGCAACACTTTGCCGCGTTTGGTAATTTCTACTCTAGCCCAGAGGCGCTGTGCTCCGTGTGCTCGGGCTATTGCGTCGTCAATCTCGGCAGTCGTCACCACTGGAAATTTTCCAAGTACCGTATGATCAATTGGTGATACTACGTCTTTGTAATGGCCATTTTTTGATTCCACCCAAGCATGACCATTAAACCAACGGTAAAGGGGTGGGGTCTGATTGTCATGCAGTTCTGCAAAAATATCATCAGGCATAAGTTTACTATGCCCGAATTTACGTAGTTTGGCAAGGGACTAAAGGGAATTTTCCAGAAATTTACTTCGATCGTTGCTCAACTCCAATGTGCAGGAGGAAGAACTTGCAATTGATCTTGAGTAATTATGGCAACTTCTCGAGAACCGATGCGGATAGTTCCATTGTGCGGCACTCGGATTTTTAGGTTACGCATGGACCATTTTACAATACGCTCTCTTATTGGTTCACCTTCATTATCTAATTCTTTAACAGTATAAAAACGAGCAACTAATGGATCTTCTTCAATATATGATGGCGTTCTCTTAATTTCATACGTCATACGTGAATCGCTATCACTTATACTGACTTCGCCTTGAACACCTAATTCATCCAAATACCAAGTGCCGGGGCCGACGTAATCAACATCATAGCGCGGATAACTTTCAACAATGCCTAACATTTGGCCTCTCCCGCTTAGTACATCAATCTGATTGGCCGGTAAGCCAATATAGTGAGTTCGATCCATTGTTTGCGGGTTTTTAAGTGCCTTTAAGTCAATTGAGGAGGTACCCCGCACAATCAGCCAACCAGCTCTAGTTTCTTCGATGTGTTGACCAGGAATTTCACTCATAAAGCTTATAGTAAACTAATTTCGGATAATTATACACTACTTGTCAAATTATCGTATTCTAGCGCCAATCGGCATCCCTTCGGCTGAAACAAAAAGCGGTTTTGCCGCTCCATGCTCTCCGGTCAACTCTAACCCATCCACTGCCAGAATCATCCCCTGGGAAAATTCGTTCATCATCCGGCGCGGCGCGAGGTTAACCACAAAGAAAAACTGTTTATCCTGGAAAAACTCAGGTGTATACCCAAATGGCCTGACCCCGGTGAAAATTGTTCTTAACCCTGCACCATCTGGTGCGGGGCCGAAATCAACGGTTAACCGGATTAATTTTTCACTGCCTTCCACATTTTGAGCGGCTACCACCTTACCAACCCGCTGCTCAATCTGAGCAAAGTCGTTAATAGTAATCACATTGTCATCCCGAGTCCCGATTTTATCGGGATAAACTCCGTCGAGGGATCCCTTAACAGCAAACGCGGTTGAGTTAGATCCCTCCATGCGCTGCGCTTGGTCGGGATGACGGAAAGAGTACTCAAAAAATGAATACTGGTTGGTGAGTCCAATTGCATCCCGAACTTCTTTCATAGTTTGCCCTGCGACCTGACTGGCTTTTTGAGCTCCCTGTTCCAGAATTTCTTTAACTTTTTTAGGGTTGTGTGATAGCTCTTCGTAACGCGTGCGCGCCGGCTGAAAGTAAGCTAGTAAACTTTTAAATAAATACTCTTTCACTTCAACATCCCCGACTTTTCCTGCCTCATAATCAGCCTTTAATTGGTCAACTTCCGGTTGACTACCAAAATGATCCAGGTAGGCAAAACACATGTTCCCTGCAATGTGTCCGGGGTCAGTCGCATGGGCGCGAGTGGGGTCAGTATACGTACTATTTACCTGCTTCCTGATCGTCGCTTCATCACCAAAAATACTGATAATATTCCCGAGTGACTTACTCATTTTCCGCTGCCCATCAGTTCCCAAAATCACCGCTACTTCCTCGGGTATCCGCGGCTCAGGGAGTTTAAACACCCCACCACCGGGGTCAGACCTTGAATTGCTTGAAGGTCTGACCCCTTTTGATACCGAGTATAACCTATTAAACCGCTCGGCAATGTCACGGGTGATCTCAATATGCTGTTTTTGATCTTTGCCAACCGGCACTTCATCAGGTTTGTACAGCAAAATGTCAGCTGCCATCAGAATTGGATAGTTAAATAGCCCTAGGTTAATTTCTTCCTCTGCAGTTTCAGTTTGCAGCTTATCCTTGTACGCATGGGCGCGTTTCAAAAGTCCTAAAGGAGTGACGTTGTTTAAAATACTTTGCAACTCCGCGTGCATCGGCACGTCAGACTGGCGGAAAAATACCACATTGGGATTGTCAAAACCAACCAAAGCAATTTCGTTTAAGATCAGCGCTTCGATATTTTTTTGCAACTGCGCTTTATCTTGAACCGTGGTCAAGGCATGCAAGTCCGCAAACATCAGAAAACACTCGAACGGAGTTCGTCCTGAGCTTGTCAAAGGACTACTTAATTCAATAAATTGCTTGACTGCACCCAAGTAATTACCGATGTGTAAATTGCCGTCTCCTGATGGCGTGATGCCTGAAAGAATTCGTTTCATAATTTGCTCCTTTCGTAATTATACAAGATTTAGCGCTAGCGATATTGTTTTCTGCCATTTTTAGTGATTTGGACTAATGTATCACCGTTGTCATCATACCCAAAATCCACCCAACAAAATTTTTCTTGATCGGTAAGCAAGAGAATAATCTTCTCCTTGTGATCTTTACAAATCTGCGCTGGATAACTGAATAGCAATGACTGCTTGCCTTTAATATAACTTCTTCGGGTACGCATTTCCGATTTTACATTGAGCACAAATTGCGTCAGCGATTCGGGCAATACAACTTCCCGGAACCTTTCGCTCCTTCTGGAACATTTTTCAATTGACATAATAGTTTTAAAATTTTTACGGTATTTACACCTGGTGTCTCCCGACTTCTCTAGAAAAAGCCGGAGTACTGTCTAATAAATTCAGCGGCGCTCTTTACTGAACCCAAGAATCATCCCACTCGCAGCAAGCGCCAATCCACCTAACATGCCTAAACCATCCCGTAACCCGCGCGCGTGGGCTTCGGGATCAACTGCAACTTCAGCAAATCTCGGCTCGCGTTCTGCGTAATACTGCTGCAAAATTTGCAGTTTTTGTTCTTGCCTTTCTTGATCACGCACCACGTCTTGGCAATATGCCCCCGTTTCACCTCCTTTCCACCAAAAAAACCCTTACAAATTCTCTAGTCTAAATAACTAGAAAACTTACAAGGGCTTTGAGTTGTGAACTCACAACTACTAAGCGGTACCACCTTGTCTTTTGTCGCCTTATAAACTAAAAATGCTCTCAAATTGAGAGCACATCAGTTCACAAGGAAACCTCGTTGCTGACGTACTCCGTCCCGTTTGTGGGGATGACATACGTTAATGTATTTAACGGTTCATCTTCCGTCTCCGCCTTCCCTGTGCTCACAAAGTACGGTGGAGCCCCTCCCCTGACTTTGCCAAAGGCTTCGTCAAGGTAAACCGGTTCCAACCTTCCGGCTCATCGGGTGTAATTAAATTGTAGATACCAGTATAGCAAACTCTGTCAAGATTGAGGCTGGACTAGACTCTTCAAGTCATAATTTCTAAACGTCTTTGCTTGTAAAAAAATGAGTGAAGCGCGTATAAACTGAAATAGACAACACTAATTATAGTCGGAAAAAAATAGCGGTAGGTCAAATACGGTACGATAATCAGTCCCAGATACGCGGCAATTGCAGAGGCAAACATCAGTAAATCAATTTGGCGCGGCTTTTTTTCTTTGAGAAAAACCCAATACGCACCGATAAATCCCAAAATCGTAAAGAGTAACCACCACCGGTGCCGGACCAGTTCTGACACTAAACCAAGGTGTAATTCTATCAACTCATATCCAAGAAATTGCGCCGTTTCCATTGGCGTGTACTCGAGAGTTTTGAATCCAAAGTCACTTTGCAAATATATCCAGGAGTCATACAGACTCGGGTATTTCATGAGTGTATTGAAAATAAGAAACAAAACTGTAATTCCGATTGTCGGAACAACTAAATTTTTTATTGGCTTAACCTCAACTGCTTTTGCCTTGAATAGTTTTGCACTGAAAAATAATATGAGTACGGTTGCACTCATTAACACACTCTGTTCCCGATTAAACATCGAAATGATAATCGCAAACAGATACAAAATAAGTAGAGAACGGCTGGGATTTTGGAGATATTTAATTATTAAATATATTTGTAACATCCAGAAACCGGCGCCAATCGTATCAGTCAGAAAATACGTCGACCAATCAAGGAATGGGTAAAAACTCACAAACAATGCAGTTCCAAAACTGGTCCAGAACCAATCAAAGCGCAATCTGAATAATAAATACGTGAGCCAAATGCACCCAAAAAAACCCATAAATGTCGGTACCAAAAACGCTACATACTCGTTGTGAGCCAGCAGATTAATGAGTACTGCAGCAAAGGGATACAGCGGCCGGCGAATATAGCGGCTGAGTGAATACTGGTACTTATCCAGGTTGAAAAAAAGATTTTGTTCAATTTCACCCAATTTTTCTTTATTGAGCTGTAACAGAATTTTAGCCCGCGCAGTTTCAAAACTATCACCCTGCATTTCGTAAAAAATATGTTTATAGAAATAACTGTCTGACATGTACGCTGATTTATGCCGCAGGAGCAGCATAAACTCCAGACTGGCAATAACAAGTAACACAATCAGAGGTAAAAAATGGAACGACTGTTTGCGGTTTGGATGAATCAGCTTCATTAAGTATTTTGTGTAAATTGCATTTTCAATACGTTAAAATAACTTGTGTCTTTTTTCGAGCTGTGTGCCATCAGGAAATGTCTGTTGCCAGAGGCGTGGATACTGGTCAACCGGAAAATTAGTCAACCATTTCTTCTGACGATCAGAATATTGACCTGGTTCAACAATCAGATACAGGTATTGTCCAGCCGGTTTAATTTTATCTGTGATTCGCTTTAACTGCAGATCTTTTTTTTGGACATAGAGCGGTTGATTGGGCAAATAACTGAATTCAGCTGGCAAATATCCATAGTGACTCACTCCATAGTGTAAAAACAAATACTGGTAAGGATAGTCATATATGGCCGGTGAATACGTATAGACCTTAAATCCATCTCCGCTACTGTCTTTATAAATAAGGTCGACAATAGCTTTTTGAGTTTTGAAAATGCTACCGCTCTTCTGCTCAGCAACAAAACCATTTTTCCAGGAATTGTAAAAACGTAAGGGCTGCAGGTTATGCCAGCCAATTACCACCAGAATTAGGCTGAGGAAAATCCGTAATTTTTTCTTTTCCCACAGCGCGCCCAGAATAATCGCCGTCCACAAAAGGTAAATCATCACCACCCCGTCCAGATAAAAAATCTTAAATTGTGGGGGGAATAGCGTAAACACGATCCATAAAGACAAGAGGTATAAACCGCTCGCCTGCAATAGGGCTTTGAAAAATGGTTTAATGGACAATTTTCGAGTGACGAAAAAAGAAAGCAGCAGAAAAATGGCTGCCAGAAATGGAGACGACCGAACAATACTCAGCTGGTAAGTGGTAAAAAGCATCACCGGCCGATCAAGCAGCCGCTCGGGAAACGGTAAGATATCACCCAAACTTTTACTGGTACCACTCAGATATACAAATACTCCTCTGGTTTGTAAAAAATCGTGTTTAAAATCAAACACTATCTGGGGCAGAAACGGCAGACCAAATACAATAATAGCTAAAAGAATTGTTTTTGCGTTAAGTAGGTTTTTCTTGTGTGGCGTTACCAATAGAATAACCGGAAGTGAGGCCAGGGAAAAAACTGAAACTACTGGTTCGGCATGGAACATCAGCGCAATGCAGAAAATCGCAATAAAAAAGTGTTTCCGGCTGCCGCTTTTGAGCATATGCGCAAAGGTATATATCAATACCACAGTCAGTAGCGGCAGAAGATGTTGTGCAAACGCATATCCAGTTAGCAAATGAATTGCCGGGGAAATAAACGTCAGGATGAGGAAAAAATAGGCAGTTGCTTTGTGATGTTTATACAAATAAAGCGTCCCGAGCAGTCCTGCGCCAAATACTACAAACGCATTAAATAGCGTAGTCATCACCGGATCTCCATTTGCTGCCAGATATGGTACAGTCAGCAACCAGAGCCATACTGGTCCAAAAAATACTCCCTCAAGACTTCCCGGTGGTCCAATAAGCGTAGGCACCAGAAAATCCACTTGATTTTTGACCCAAAGGAGGTCTCGTGCTTGATCAAAAGTAAAGAAAAAAATGCCGGAAAGTATGGGAACTAGACTGATCAGTAATCCTGTAACTACCGCAAGACTCGTTAAAAGTGGATACAGCAGTTTATTCATGAAATGATCATACCGAATTCATTAGTGTAATACCAAACAAAAACAAATATCCCATATAATTTGGTTTTTCTTCAATCAAATCCAGTTTGCATCAGTAACTCTATTTCTCTATATTGAGTATCGGCGACTATGCAGGCAAAAATTTCTCTTCTCTTGCAAATCCTGAAAAAGGACATCACCTTACTTACCTGTCTCATCGTTGTCTATACGGCAATTTTTGGCACGCTTGCCGTTGTCAGACACTACCGGTTTGAATCACAAGGTTGGGACCTGGGTTTTTATGAACAAACTATCTGGAAATATGCGCACGGAGAAATCGCCCGCAGTTCTTTCTCGGGAAAACTGGATCTGGCTGATCGCTTTCGGCCGGCAATGCTGTTGTTTGTGATTCCCTATGCGCTGGTACCCACAACCGAAACGTTATTAATTTTACAAGCGCTGGTGATAGCGCTTGCCTGCTTTCCGCTTTTTTATCTGGCCAAGAAAATCACCCGCCACCGGAATTTTAGCCTGATTGTGTGTCTAGCCTATCTGTTTTTTATCGGCACGCAAAGTTTGTTACTAAATGACTTTCATGAAGTTTGTCTTTTACCACTTGCTTTAATCGGTTTATTGTATTTTCTGGAAACCAACAAATTTCGGGCGGCATCCGTAATGCTTATTTTAACCTTGATGGTTCGCGAGTACGTGGGTTTTTTAGTTGTGGCAATTGGGGTGTCTGCCTTACTAACTCACAAACCACGTCTGTTTGCTTTTCTTATGATAGCAATCGGCGCTATCTGGTCTCTGGTGGTTATTCAAGTGATTATGCCCGCACTTGGTCAGAATATGTTTAGTGGATTTTTGGGTGGTCAGGCCTCATTTACAACAGAACTCATCCAACTGATTACCCATCCGTTGCATACTATTTCGCTACTACTTACGCCGGTAACCAAACTGAAAACCATGTTTGTTTCCTTTGCTGCATTTGGTTTTTTGCCGGTTCTGTATCCTCCACTCCTCGTGCCAATTGCCATGCAATTGGCGCTGCGTTTTCTTGACCTTACCCATCCGTACCGCTGGACCCTTTATTTTCAATATTCCGCTGATTTGGCCGGACTCATGGCAATTGGCGCCATCTATGGCAGCAAACAATTATTACTGTTTATTAAAAAGATAAGAATAATTTCCTATACCACAATCGCCTGTTTGCTTTTCGCAATCACCATCTTTGAACAGCTCTTTTTGTCAGTGCCGCTTAAACTTCTCATCCAACCAAACTATTTTGTTACTGAAGCGTATATGGAAAATAACCAGGCGCTGTTGCAACTGATTCCGCCTGACACCTCAGTTGCCACGCAAAATAGCCTGGCAGCGCATCTGTCCCGCCGCGACCATCTTTATCTACTTCCGGATACCAAAAACGCCGATTATGTCATGTTTGATCTGCATCCAAACCAATCAGCGTACAATTTTTCAGGCAGAACTCCGGAAGAAATACGTGAGCTAATGGACGGGTTATTAGCTAATAAAGAATATCTGCTGGTAGCGCAACAAGGCGATGCGTATGTACTAAAAAGTAAATAAATATTGCTCGGTCTTTTTGCTTACTTTGAGCAGTTCGACTTCGCTCACTGTAAACTTGCCGAATGTGTTGTGGGGGTTATTTATCCTGAGCTTACCGAAGGACAGGCCTACCCGCCCCTGCCTCGCCGGCAGGCAGGTTTGGCGGGAAATTAGAACCTGTTTCCTCTACAGCAACCGTTAACCCTATCACCTCTGTGGATACATTAAGGCAAAACCGTGTTTACAACATGTTTACAATACTATGCTTGTTGTTTACAATAACTTGACAATAAGGATAAAATCGTTTATAATGCGTTTATATGCTCAAGCCTACCGAAATCATCCTTAAATTAGCCTCGGAAAAAGACAGCATTACTACGGCCGAAATAACCCAGAAGTTGGGTAATATTTCACGGCAAGCTGCAAGTCGACACCTGCGCAACCTGGTAAAACAAGGACTGCTGGTAAAACGTGGTCGGACTATTGGATCCCATTATATTCTTGCCAAAAAAGCTGCGCTTCTACCTTCAGATCAAGTCAAAACACGGCTACTAAGGCAAAACTTAGAAGAGCACAAGACTTTTACCACGCTTCGAGATCAGGCACCGTTTATACGGGAACTTAAGGATAATGTAAATAGTATTCTGTTCTATGCTTTTTCTGAAATGCTTAATAATGCAATTGAGCATTCGCAGTCAAAGTGGGTTAATGTTGAAATAAATCGTGATACGACAAATCTGCGTTTCATTATTTCTGACTTCGGTATTGGAGTTTTCAGAAATGTTATGCGGACTCGTCATTTAAAATCAGAGCTTGAAGCGATTCAAGATTTATTAAAGGGAAAAACGACTACCGCTCCCCATTCTCATTCGGGCGAAGGAATTTTCTTTACCTCTAAAGTCGCAGATATATTTACTCTGGATAGCTTTGGTTATAGGTTGCGGGTAGACAATCTTATAAACGACGTCTTCATAGAAAAACCTAAAAGCATTAATCGAGGTACTCGTGTGGAATTCACTATTGCGCTCAATTCAAATCGACATCTTAACGATGTCTTCAGCAGATTCGTGGTTGATCCAACAGAACCTGGTTTTAATAAAACAGAAATAAAAGTTCGTCTTTTTGTTGTAGGGAATGTTTATATATCCCGTTCCCAAGCGCGAAGAATTTTATCAGGGCTTGAAAAATATGAGTCAGTTATATTCGACTTTGATAAAGTCACGACAGTTGGTCAGGCTTTTGCTGATGAAATTTTTCGAGTATTTAAAAACTCTCATTCGAAAATTTATCTGGAAGCAATAAATATGACTGAACCGGTAAAATTCATGGTAGAAAGAGCGCAGGAAATCTCACGCACGACAGTGTAACTTAAATAGAATAGCGCCTTACAACGCTCTAATTACTCAAGTTCTGATTTGTTCTTGATACCTTGGTTGCGGGGGTTACAGGCCTGCCCGCCTCTGGCAGGAAATCAGAACCTATTTTCTAAGTAGCCTTAAGAATTCGTCTACTGTTAAGATTAGCTCGCTTGACTTGAGATTTGAGAAGAAACCTGGCTACTTCTTTGTGTAGAGGAATTGAAAGCGTAGGAAATCCAGCTTTTTGCAGTATAGCATGATCTCCAGATGTGTGAACATGGTTATACCCAGATTTGACAAATGCCTTAACTGCTTCTTTTCCAGAAATATTTGTAAGTTTTGGCATACGTGAGAGAGGTTATGCCGAAGCTATGGATAAAGAAATATTGATTACTTCTCGAGAAAGTGATTTATTTGAATCAGGTTTTTCTAACGCTTCCATATAGGCTTTAATCGCCTTCTTTGCATTTGTTAACGCTTCTTCTTTAGTCTTTCCCTGACTCATGCAACCATACAGATTCACCACATCAGCCACATACCCCTTGTAGGCTTTATCATAAGTTAAATCGATAAGGTAAGAAAGGTTCTTTGTCATATATTTACTCCAAAACTATAGGTAGTATATCACAAAAAATAGGGGTTACAGGCCTGCCCGCCGAATCCGCCAGCTGGCGGAGAAGGTGAGAAATCAGAACCTATTTTATTGCGGGCATAACAACTTGAGAAACGACTGCTTTGACAAATTGATGACTAAGACTATTACCATCTGCATCTAAATAATGTAAGCATGAATAGTTTCCATCGTACATATGTTCTATACCTGGGTACCGCGCCCTTCGTCAAGAATCATCTGACTTCTGTCTTTTATCAACCCATTTGGTAAAGAATGCATTTATGTCGCCATCAATGACCTCTAAAACGTATGGACCATACGTCCAAAAAATAAAGGCTTCGAACCCATCTAATGATGGTGGAACATGAGATTTGTACTCTGGATGTCGAATCATTGCCAGAGCAAACTGGTAACAAGCGGGTGCGTTACTATGTGTTAAAAGTCGAGAAACATGAGGTTCACCTTGAACCCACCCCGGATTAAAATTTTCTGATACTTCAATCGCATTAGCAACTTCTTCTCGTTGCGGCTCAGATAAGCATGCAACTACATCCCTTAAATTACCCATTTTGTCTGCGTATCCTCCACCCCGAAAACTGGCTACTTTAGTATGTGTTTCAAACCATGCTTTTATTTCTGTATCAGAATAAGGCGGCGTATCATTTAGCCAATTATGACCTAAGAAATCCATTCCCCTAGCAAGTCCGCTTGTTTTACTAACTGATTGCGCCCTTATAAAGCAGACTGCAAATCTTTATCTATAATTTGTTTGCGAAGCACTGCTTGATCATTAGCAAGTGCAGTAAATATTGTAGTTAACGCGTCAGTAGTATAATCCCACTCTTTAGGGATAATCATTTGTATGCGACCCATTGAAACTTCTTTGCCAATATCACTCATACCAATAAATGCAAATGGAGCCTTGTTAGGCTCCAAATTCCCTTGGTTGCGGGGGTTACATGAAATCAGAACCTATTATCTTTACAAATAGTTCTCAAAAAGTGCTTTATGAAATACATAAAGACCCAGCTGTGTTGGTTTGAATTTTACAATATTTTTGTCCCAATGATATTTTTTATTGGTTTCCTCCATAACTTCTACACAACCTAATTGTAATAGATTTCTATCAAAGAGAATGAGACGGATATGAAACAGTAAATCATGCTCAGGATCGTAAGGATCGTGGATATAAGGAGAAAGTTGGAAATAATCCCGCAGCGAAAAACAGAATTGTTTGTAATCTTGCCATATTTCTCCTTTCTTAAGCAGTGCAGCCCACATATCTTTTTGCACCTGTTGTAATTTTTCTGCAAAATAATTAAAAAAAACCTTGACCATTTTTCGACAAATACAAAAATCCATTTCGAGGATATGTTAAATTCATAACTTCTGCAATGATTTTTGATTTGTGTTAAAAACTGAAGCTCTTCTTCACGCCGTAAGTGCCAACCATACTTTTTATATTCCTCCATTCGTTCCTGTTGCTTAAACTGTTGTAGCAAATTTTCTATATCGGAAAGGGAAATATTACCTGTTGCAGTGCGTTTTATGGGCTGTTTCACTAAACGATTAAGAAACAACATAAAATCATGAAAAAAGGGAATAGTATATGGATCTATATTCGGAATTGAAGGAATTGGAGCTATATCCATGGCTTAGGCAATAAACTCTAAATAGTTTTTAGGTGTAATGAATGAAAACATTGCATTTGGATAGGTTATCTTCCATTCTTTTGGGGCTTGTAGTTGCCGCTTCTCAGACCATTTACTTTCATATCCAAACAATTTACCCTGATGCTCTTCTACAATATCTATTTCTTGTTGACTGTATGTCCTCCAGAAATACATATTTGCATATTTATTTGTATAAGATCGGTATTTCAAACGTTCTATAAAAACAAAATTTTCCCACAGTTGACCTGCATCCATACGCAAATCGAGAGAATTATATTGTTGAATAATTCCATTTCTAATGCCATTATCAAAAAAATAATATTTGGCTTTGCTGGTTACTTCATTTCTCAAATTGCTGCTGTAACCGGTAAGACTTTTTATAACAAACCCTTTTTCTAAAAGATCTAAGTAACGGGCTACCGTTTTAACATCAATATTGACACTATTTGCAATTTCATTGAAAGATACTTGACTACCCACTTGAAACGCAAGCAGCTTGAGAATTGAAAGTAGTGTTTGAGAGCCTTTGATATTTTCAAGTGTCAAAATATCTTTGAGTAGATAAGAATTTACGAGTTCTTCAAGAATAGAAATTTTCTCTTTTTGTGAAGTTGCGGTAATTACTTCTGGGTAGGAACCATAAATAAGATAGTCAGGCAATTTTTGTTTAAGTTCAAAATGATTGTATGTCTTTTGTAATAATTCCTGCTGAGCAATTGGATACAAAGTCAAGGTCGTCTTGCGTCCCGTGAGTGGCTCTCCTACCTGACCTGAAAGCTCGAATGAAGAAGACCCAGTGGCAATAATACGTAGGTTTGGTTTCTGATCCACCAGGATTTTGAGCGCCATACCTACATTGGGAATATTTTGTGCTTCATCTAACACTAACAGCTCATATCCCTCGACGTATGGAAGAATCTGAGAAAAATCCTGTGAACTAAGCGTGTGTTGCGTCCGGATATTATCTCCTGAATCTAATTTGTATTTCCACTGCGTTGTTTTGAGATATTGCTCAACGATGGTGGTTTTACCCACACGTCGGGGCCCATAAATAACGAGTACTTTACCAGACTCTATATACTTTTCAAGATTAGAATATATACGAGGAAGAAGCATAAATGTATGGTATTACAACTCCATAAATTTGTCAAATTTTATGGAGTTTATGTCGTCAAAATTTTGACCAGCATGAGCTAATAAATATGATTTAGGTTTCTACAACAACCTATTTATATATATGTTGCGGGGCCGGGAGTCGCGCCCGGCCTAGGAGATTATGCTTACTGTTGCTCCAATTGCTTGGAGTGTCGGACTATATCATCCCCGCCAATCATTAAAATTGTTAATGAAGGCGGGGTTCGGCGTATAGTCTCTACGGACTCGCTCCGCCAACCCTTCAAACTTTATGAAGGCGGAGATTGCCTCGGTATTGTCCTTTAATACTCATGGGATTTCACCGATACAGCCGAATTTGCAACTAGTAATTTCGTACTAGTGGGCCCATCTTTGAGCCTCCTGTGCAACTCTACACTACCCCGCGTGAGATAAACAGTATAACAGAGCTGGCGCCTAGCTTCAACGTTTGGTAAAATAAACTTCGTGTCTGCTTCGACGGACAATGCCAGCGTAGCTCAGTGGTAGTAGCACATACTTCATAAGTATGGGGTCGCAGGTCCGATCCCTGCCGCTGGCACTAAAAGAAGAGTTTCAGCCACTGCTGCCAGTTGGGGAGTTCATTGCGCGGCTGATTTTCGATTGCCTGAGGCGTTCCGGTTTCCGGTACAACGACCACGATCTCACCCTGCCGGCTTAAATTGAGCTTGTCGCGCGCCTCTTTTTCGATAAATCGTGGGCTCTGCACGTAAGACAATTTCTCCTTAAGCTCTGAAAATTCACCCTGTTTTTCCGTCAGAACCGCCTGACGCTGGGAAATGATCCCTCCTTTTTCCCATAAACTCCTAATTGAATTTACAAGGCTCATGATAAAAATGAGACAAAGCAGGCTGATTCCAAACATGAGCAGGCGATTACGCATAGAAATTGCCAAAATTAAGGCTGTATACTTTTTTTGGTGCTACAACTATGGTACAATTCTGATATTGACTATTTATCCCAATAGTTATATTATAGGATAATAAATGAGCCAAAATACTGAAATTTCCTCTGCCCAATCCGAGTTTATTACCCATCTGAGAAGTCGAAAACGGGCAAGCGCGACCATTGTAGCATACGGCAAAGATATCGACCAATTGGTGAGCTTCCTCAAAGACATGGGTAAAAAGACCATGGCTGAAATCAGTAAGGACGACCTGCTCGCCTTCCTGGGTAAATTGGGCAAAGACGGCTACACACCCAAGTCAATTTCCCGCAAAATCAACTCGATTAAAACCTTTTATCGCTTTCTCAAGGCTCAAAGTTATGTCGTTGAAGATCCGACCGTCAACATCTCACATCCTAAATATGAGGTGAAACCGCCCCGGATTCTCTCGCGGGTGGAGTATCGGGCTCTTCGGGACGCCTGCCGCGACGATGCACGCATATCTGCAATTGTGGAACTATTTTTGCAAACGGGGTTGCGTATCGGCGAATTGGCTAATCTGAAATTAACCGATGTCAGGGACAACGAATTGCAAATTGCGGCTCAGGAATCACATGCACAGCGTGTCGTACCTCTTAATAAGGCTGCCAAACAGGCAGTTGATCGGTATTTGGAAACTCGTTCTAAAACTGAAAACCCGACTTTGTTTGTGACCAAAACCGGCCGTCCCCTGCTCATCCGTAATATCCGAACTGCAATTGACCGGTATTTTAAGCTGGCTGGCATTGAAAAAGCCAAAGTTAATGACTTGCGTCACACCTTTATCGCCCATCATTTAGCATCGGGTACTCCTTTGACCGTAATTTCCAAACTGGTTGGCCACAAGCGCCTTTCCACAACTGAAAAATACCTCGAATTTATTAAAGGCAAAGCTGAAGAAAATGTGAAGTTGGAAGAGTTGTAATTTAGACTTGTATGTTAGAAAAAAAATCTTGGAGAGATTATTGGATAGGGAGAGAACTGTCGGTTCAAATCGAGCAAGAATTTCATATACCAATACTTGCGATTAAACCATCTGTGCATTTTGATAATCCTCGGTACGAATGGGCACGTGTGTTATTACAATCCCCAGAAGGAATCGAGGGTTACCTTGAAATCGATACGCATTTTGACCAGCTGGATGAACAATTAATCCTTGGTAAACCAAGGGGAAATTTAAAAGCATACAAGTATGCTATTCCTATTCCAATTAGTGCAGAGATTTCGCAAAGAAAGCAATCTGGATTCTTATTACCAGCTCTTGTTAATGTTTCTCTGCAATCAAATAATGAACTTATAAAGAAGCTGGAAGCAGAAGTGACTCTTGCAGGAAGATTGTTCAGATCAAATTATCAAATCATAGAACAAGACCGGGTTCCAGAAATTAATGAGTATCGGTATTTAGCATATAGTTCGCATTGGACTGAAAACGGAACAGGAGAAGAACATGATTATTTATTGATTCCTCCTCAACCACAAGTTATCACCTCGCTAATCTTTAGTCTCCAGTTAAAATAGGGCGGTAATTAAAATTGGTGTTTCTGGGCAATAATCTTTGCTTCTTCAATTGACCACGGAGAATAGTGAGACGAATTGCTTTCCGCTTCCACTAAAAATATCTCCCATTTGATCCATTTCCAGTCAGCAATTTCGGAAAAGTCCGGCCGTGGGAAGGCATTTGAATGAGCAACCAGAATCGGACAGATTTCATTTTCTTTAATCCCGTTTTGATCAGTAAACGAGTACATATAATCGCTTTTAACTATCTCGTACTCATACGCCGACATACGTAGTTCATCTTTCAAGCGGCGTTTGGCTGCGGTAATGACGTCCTCATTAGGCAAGGGGTGTCCGCATACGGTATTACTCCAGATACCGGGGAAGGTTTTTTTGGTGAGTGCCCGCTGCGTCAATAGCAGTTCTTTTTTAGCGTTAAATATAAACAGGGAAAACCCCCTATGCAAAGGCGTCTGACTGGTGTGCACCAGCTGTTTGTCAGCTACCCCAATCTGCGTATTAAATTCGTCAACCAAAACTACCAGTTCCATATGAACATCTTTCCTTGTGAAAATATTGATTAATCATTAGACGCTCGAATTACCGTAACCCCATCCAAATCAAACGTTTCATTCGCTATTTCCCAATCTTGCGGCTCAGTACTCCTTCCTTTACCAAAAATCGACTCTTCTGTTCGAAATTAAGAAACTGTTATCTCAACCCGACTAATTGACTGGCGAAACCAATAAATCGGGAGTTTAAAGTCGGCTGATGTTAACTCAACTATAACTACATTATTACCTTTAGTTAGATAAACCTCACGGGTTTCAGATCCATCACGCCCGCTGTTGTAAACTGCGCTGTAATCTGTTTTTATCCGATATTGTCCTTCTATTTTAGCAGTAACCGGAATACTAACCATTAGCTTGCTAAAAGCCTGTCCATATTGGGGGTAAGGATCAACTGGAAGAGGTTCAATGAGATCAAATGTTGGCTGCTCTACTGCCACGCTCTCCTTGTATCCCTTCTCAGCGGCAAATTCCTGAAAAATTTGTTGGGTTGCCTGTTCCTGAAGCTGTTGTGTCGGACTCACAATAAGGTTGGAAAAAATTTGAACGGCAATTGCAGATACAAATGTTACACCAACCAATTTTTTAGAGTGAGTTATGAACCAGGTAATAACCGCCGGCACCAATGTTTTAACTAAAAACAGGAGAAACAAAATTAAAGATGACAATAAAAATCCAGGGATTCCGAGACCGAAAGGCAAACCGACCAGCAAATCTCCTAAATTTACACCCGTAACATTTTTAAATAACAAAAAAATTGGCGCTATTACAAATGCCGCAGGAATTACGAGTAAACTAAAAAGAATTGCGAGTAGGTATTTTTTTACCGGCAGCTGCTCATTCATGAGTAGTTAACCAATATGGTTTAAGATTTATTTTCTCAACAAAGTTCTTCGTTATCACTTCACCACAATACTTATTTAGTTTGTGGGTCAGGATGGGATCGAACCATCGAACCTCGTGTTTATAAGACACGCGCTCTAACCACTGAGCTACTGACCCTTCTAAGTGACTATTTTACTATAATAATCAGCCATCGCGCTAATCCCCATTAAAACTCTTTCCTTAAGGCGTGCGTCGTTCACCATAAGTCCACAAGTACCATGCCCGAAACCTTTATGGTCAATATTAGTTCTTTGACTCTTTTTAATATATGGTTTGATAAACTGTGTTAAGGGTAAACCCAATTCTTTTACCCAATAATTTATTTCGGCTTGAATATCCATATCTATATACAAATGTACACAAGCCTTAATTTTATTTTTGGGTACAAAGATTACATTAGTAAGCCAGTGCAACATAAATTTAATCAGTTTTGGATCAGTATTATTAATTATTAGCTGACCGTTCAGACTCTTACCACCTTCCCCCCAATATAAAAATAGGCCTGCAATAAAAAGCTCTCTTTTTGAAAGCGGTAGCCATTTTGATTTTTCTTCGGTATAATAGCTGTTAAGACGTGCTTCCCGTTTTAACCGCATTGTAGTCCGATACTTTTCAATTCGGCGAGGATTTTTTCCTCTTAAAGAATCGATCTGTTCTTTATTTAATGGGTACTCCCACAGCCAACCACTTAAAGTACTCTTACTTATGCTCAACTCGCTTTTAATTTGACTGTAGCTTTTTCCTAATTTACGCAGTTCTAATGCCTTACGTCTATCATGAATTCGTGTCATATCTGAACCACCGAATAATAATTGTGGGGATTTATTTCAATCGTACGGGTTCTAGATCTAAAAAGCAACTGAAGATTTAATTTTAAACCTTGATAGACGTAATTTATATTCGTCACGCACCCACAGGCGCGCATCA
>Ga0209210_1000632_pt1 | contig 35714 bp, 40 predicted proteins | sample RifGroA1_FD_183991 | JGI IMG/M metagenome (GOLD analysis project Ga0209210, IMG submission 183991) | Contaminated groundwater microbial communities from Rifle, Colorado, USA - Rifle Groundwater A1 (SPAdes) (version 2) | ecosystem: Environmental > Aquatic > Deep subsurface > Groundwater >...
TTTTATCTTGATACTCGGACATATCGAAGCGCTCCATTAATTCTTTGGAACCAAACATGGTATGAGTCAGAATTTTGGCAAGTTCCGTTTTACCGACACCGGTCGGCCCCACGAAAAGAAAAACGGCGATCGGCCCGCCACGACGGGAAAGACCGCTCCGGTACTCCCGAAGCGCCTGAGAAACCGCCCGAACCGCTGTTTCCTGGTTAACCAGTCTTTTGTGAATGATGTTTTCCAAGTCGAGCAACTTTGCTGTTTCTTCCGTTCCGGCTTTTTCTATCGGTATCTTGCTTTGTTCTTCGGCCACCTCCACAACGAGGTTTTCCTCCAGGGTTTTCAGTTTTTGTTCGCCGGCCCGGACCAGAGCTTGTTTCAAAATGTCGACAGCCGACCCCGGCAGGGGTTTTTTCCGGAAATACCGGCTTGCCAACTCCACTGCTTTGCTCACCGCTCTCAAAGTAATCACGATTTTAAATTCCCTCTCCAGGATAAGACTCATATAGACGAGGAATCGCAACGCCTCTTCTTTGGTTATTTCGGTCACTTCGACAACCTCGAATTGTTCCAGAAAATCCGAACGCGCTTCGATATAACGCTTGAACTCTTTCGGATAGGTTTCGCCGATTACGGGTATCTCGGCGTTCTTTATTACCGGCAGGAGAATATCTATCGCGCTCAAGGCGTCTTTCTCGGCCGTCCGAAACAAATCGTGGATGTTGGAAATAGAAATAACAATGTTGCCGGCAAGGGTTATTTCCTCCGTTATTTTCCGAAGCCGGGCGGCCAAAATTTCGACCGGAGCGTCGGCGAGCAAACTGCCGAGTTCCAGGGAAATCAGCCGTTTATCGAAAAGGACCGGCGGCACTTCGTCTTTAATCATCCGGAAAGCAAGGTGATGAATTAAGGTCGATTTTCCGACACCGGGCTCGCCTACAAGAAGAACGTTCGGTTTGCCCGGCCGGGAAATAATACTCAGCACCGAATCGAAGTCTTTTTCGTGGCCGACGAGAAACCCGACTTTTTCGGCCCGGGCAAGAGCGGTAAGGTCGGTGCTGAAATTATCGAGAGTGGGTGTCGGCCGGGAAGTCCAGGCGCGGTTGACAATCCTCTTTCTGAGATGGGAAGGGTGGTAGGCAAAACCGCCCAAAACCGCCGGCAGGCGATGAACGCGGGCAAGGAGCCGGCCATACCTTCCGAAAATCACCGCCTCTTCCAAATCTTTTTCGGTCAGGTTGAAAAGCTCAAGAAGCTCGCCGATTTTTTTATCCCCTGTCCGGGAAAGCGCTACGAAAATATTTCTCGGCTCGATGAATTCTTCATCGGTTCTCATCGCATTCCCGTAAGATTCCACGATTAATTTCTCAATCGCGTTCAAAAGTTCCGGCCGGCCGGGCCGCTCGGACTCCTCAAGGTGTTCCTCGGCTCTATCGAGGCATTCACCGAACGGAACACTCAGGCGTTTCAAGGCCTCTCTCACGTCCCGGCGCATGATAAGTTCCTTGAAGATAAGAAGATAAAAATTCTGACCTACCATCAGCGATTTCCGGAAAGCGTGATTGATGATTTTGTAGGCGGCGGGCGTCAAGACCTCGGCCAGGTTGATTTTTTCCTCTCCCGCCGCGTCCAAGTCGCGGATTGACCTTTCGGCTTCGCCGAGGTGAAGGATTCTGTCGATAAGAAACAGAGCGGCCAAAACCGCAAACCACCGGAGGGAAGACAAGTCGGAAAAAAAGAGAAGTATTACGCCGGCGGTGAGGCCGATATACGAAGAATAAGCGACGAGCCGGGTAAGAAATTCACCCATTCTCGTAAGTTCCAACCTCGGCTCTTTAAAATATAAAGTCATTTTAGGTAAAAATCAGATAGATTATGACCGGCGGAATAAGGAGCCAGAAAATATACAGTCCGATGATTATTAAAAACAAAATGAGGTAAACAGCGCTTGCGACGAGAAGCCGCACCGAACGGAAAATGAAGCCCAAAACGTAGCCCAAAAGCGTGTAATCCTTGTAAAGCGGGTGGAAAAGATATTTCAGGGTAATTTCCCAGGCAAGATAATAATCTATCTTGGAAAGAAGATTCAAAACAAAATCGGAGTATTTTCTGAAGCTTACCACATACCAGTGCTCTACGAACGTCCGAATTCTGTAAAAGAATTTCTCGATTAGATAAACCGGCGCGGAATTCATTATTTAATTATAGCTCAAAATAAGCTTTTCTGGTTTTCCGGTTCTTCTTTCTCCGGTTCCGCCGGCAAAGATTCGCACTCTTCAATTTTCCGGGGAAGCTTGGCGAACTCTTCCGTAAGCTCTTTTAAAACCTGAGTTGAGCGGAGAGCGGCGGCCGGGTGAAAAAGCGGGACTATACAGCGTTTGCCCAACCGGAACGCCTTGCCGTTGTCACGGGAAATTTTTGCCGTGGGCAGAAAGTAATTCATCGCGAAGCGGCCGAGAGCCACAATCACTTTCGGAGCAATTATCTCGATTTGACGAGTAAGGTAAGGTTTGTAGCTTTCGATTTCTTCAGGGTTAGGGTCGCGGTTGCCCGGCGGCCGGCGCTTTATAATATTCGTGATGTAAACGCTCTCGCGCTTCCAACCGATGCCAGTGATGAGCCGGTCTAAAAGCTGGCCGGCACGCCCCACGAACGGCCGTTTTGCTTTGTCTTCGTAAAAACCCGGGCCTTCGCCGATAAACATCACCTCCGAATCGATATCCCCTTCGCCAAAAACCAAATTTGACTCACGGAGCGGAAGCGAAAAATCATCTTCCATCTCCTTCTCGAGTTTCTTCAATAATTCCTCCTTACCGGGCATATATATAAAATACTCTATCCTACTGCCTTTATGAAAGTGCAGAGCCCCCAGAGATACGTTCTCTGGGGGCTCGGTGCGCGGGGTTGGTCGGCCCGTTTCCTTCAGCTTATCGCTTCAGGGGGTGGGCCGATTGACCCGGGTGGTTCCGCCGCCGTCGTCAGGTGAAGCCCTCGAGGTGCCGGTGGGCGGCGGTCTTCGCGGGCTTCTCGGCGGCCTTCAGGGCGACGTCACGCTGCCTCTTCTTCGTTGGCGCGGCCGTAGCCCGAGCGGTGGGGTGGCGATGCATCCGCATCGGACACCTCCTGTGGTGGGGGTGGGTGGATTGGAAGCGTCCCCAAACCTGAAGGACTAAGAGTTAGTATAACAAATCACTTTCCAGAATCAAGTCAGAAATACCTCACCTCTTCCTCAAGCCGGACACCGAATCTCCGCCAAACCTTATTTTTCAAAATCCGGGATAGTTTTTTTACGTCTTCCGCTTTGCCTCTGCCGCTGTTTACGAAAAGATTGCCGTGAAAATCGGCAATGTATATCCCGCCACTCCGCATGCCTTTCGCGCCCACTGCTTCCAAAAGATAGCCGGCCGGAATTTTCCCCTCGATGATTCTGGATTTGTCTATTTTAGAAAGAGTTTTTTTGGAGACGTCTTTCGCTAAGATATTCTTGAAAAAACTGCCCGGACATTTGATTCCCGGCTTATATTTTCTTTCCCGGGTTTTTATGATTTCCTTCGATATTTTCCCGAGTTTTTTGGCGCCCCCCTTCCTGAATTTCAGCGTCGTTCCCAAAACAACGTAAGGCTTGTGTTTTAAAATACTCTCCCGATAACCGAATTGGCATTCTTTTTTGCTAAGTTCCCTCGTTTTTTTGCCATCCCAAATTTTAACCCTCTCCACCACCTCGGAAATAGAGTGGCCGTAAGCGCCGGCATTCCCCACGACCGCCCCGCCGATAGTCCCGGGAATGCCCGAGAGCGTCTCCAAACCCTTCAGGCCCGCCCGGATTGATGTTTTAATCACGTCCGTTAACGGAACGGCGGCGCCGGCTGTGATGCGATTTTTTTCTCTTTTTATTCCGCCAACCGATACCTTTATCAAAAGTCCTTTCAGTTTGCCGTCCGGGAAAACGACGTTCGAACCGCCGCCTAAAATCCGATAGGGGATTTTCTTGGCGCGGGCAAACCGAACGGCCTCGGATAATTCTTCCAGGCGGCGAACCTCGCAAAAATACTCGACCCGCCCCCCTATCCGAAAAGTGGAAAGAGGCGAAAGCGGAACGTTTTTTCTAATAGTCATAGTGTTTGCTTTGGTTGTGCTTGCAATCATTTTAGCAAGATTAGCCTTCCAGCCGCCAGTTGCCGGCCTCACCAGTAGAAAGGGTATTCTAACCAAAGCCGCACCTTCACGATCAGTTCTATTATCGGACATCAACACACAACCATTAGAACCGGATTGTATCTTTCTAAAAGGAATGCCTGTCTTTTTTGAAAACCGGCAAGTCGTCCTATCAATTGAGTTATCTATATCAAAAACCCCTGCCATACCGAGACAGCCGAGCACGTATTGCGTTTCTAATTTTTGCCCGCCTGTTACATAGAGAAAACGATATCTGCTTCTGTTATCAATTACCCAGTTGACTAAGGAATATCTTCCGGGTGCCGGCAGTTTGTTTTTTCTAAGGAGGACAGAGAAAGATTTGTTGTAGAGCTTGAAATAGTCCTCTTTGCCGATTTTCCTACCGGACGCCTTCCGAAAAATTTTGTAAGTATCAGAAGTACCGGACAACCTAATTTTTTCCATAGCTTTTCCAAACTTTCCGCCAGTCATATACAAAAGCACCGATTTTTCTATCGGCCACATATTGGTAAGTGTCCCATCGATATCGAAAATTATAGTTTTCATATTCTGATGATTTAGGGAGCGGGAGCGCGCTGATGCGCGCTCCCTACTCCTCAGCTAATACGGAGGGGACCATGAGTAGAATCATCGTTGATGATTCTCCTCCATCCCCAGCTATACTGCACGTAACCAGCGACTGGTTCATCACCGATCGCGAGAATGACGAGCTGACAGCTGCTGCTGCCTTGCCGGGCAGGCTTCACGAAATCCTGAGCGATGAGACGTTCTTCCCTGTAACACCGCTTGAGGAATCGGGCTTTCCCGTTGGGCTTACCGAAGATAACGCTCTGGCCCGCCCGCTCGCATTCCGCGCTTCCTTTGTCACAGAACTTGAGAACGGTCTCTTGGGGCACTTCTTCCCAGTCTTCAAAACGGCTGACGTAGTGACGCGGCACCCGTACTAACTCACCATCCCACTGCCGGGCGAAGAGTCCTAGGTTGAGCTTGTCATCCAACCGGAGACCGTCGTACGGCAGGGTACAGAGTTGATCCTTCGAACCGACTCTCCCGTAGACGTAGGTGAGCTCTCCGTCGTTCCTATCCGGCCCGAGAATGCTGCGGCCGGTCAGCCCCAAGACCGCCAACTCGCGGACGAACAGCTCGAGCTCCGGACGGTAAACCGCATCTCTTACGGCGAACTGGTTCGGAAAAACCAGCGCCTTCGGATCGATTGCGATTCCGGCGGCCCGAGCCAAATTCAACGCCACGCCCCAGCCATCCACGAACGACGCGTTGAGTTCGAGAATCCACAAGGAATTCTCGTCAAAGTACGCATCAATTCTGTAGTAGGGTGGTCGCTCGACGGTCAGAAAGTTGTTGAAACGGGACAGGAAACACCCGATCTCCACTCTGACTTCCGGCGGCAGCACGACGCCGCGGTTGGTGGCCTGGTGGGGCACTTCATCGTAAATGACCGGTGCCACCACTGATTCGTCCATCTCGAAATCCACGAAACGTATCTTCATACTCGCATCTCCTTGTTGTGAAAGAACAAAAAAACCTCCCAATCAGGGAGGGAGCTGGTTTCATGCGAAGTTTAAAAATGCATCAAAACAACTCTCTCCCCACTTGGAGAGAGTTGTGATGGAGCCGGTCTATAATCGTCTTATAGCCGCCTTCTTTTCCGTAGAGCCACCTGGCAACCCGGGCGATTGTTGTCGAACTCAAGCCGGTTGCCTCGCCTATTGCCGAATAAGATTTTTTCGCGACGAGCATCTCCGCGGCCTTCAGCCGATTGGCGAATTCTCCTATTTCTTTTTCGGTCAAAAGGTCGCGCAAAAACCGCCTGGTCTCATCGGCTGTCTTAAGAGTCAAAATAGCCCGAATTAACCGTTTGTTTTCCTTAATGTTCCAGTCCATTTTGTTACTTTAGCAAAGTAAAGCGATAAAGTCAAGCCATATTACCAAATCTGATTTTCTTGATTATTTTTGTCACTTGCCACCAATAATCAACTTCGCAAATATAGATTTCTTTCGTAAAAAAGTTAAACTCCACCCTCCTCATTGTTTTCACAACCTCCAGAGCGTCTTCCTTGCGCTTCAATAAACCCATGGTGAAATGCGGGTGAAACTCCAGCGACCGGCCGTATTTTTTGGCTTCTTTAAGAACCCGACCGGTCGGAACTCCAAGCGGTTTATACGGCGGCATCATTCCGGTTTTAAACGAGTAGGTTTTTAGAAAAACTTTTTGCTGAAGTGAGGCCAATGCCTTACTGTTTTTAACCTTGAATTCAACGCACTCTTTTGGCTTTTTACAGGTTGTAAATCCCGCGGATTCTATTCTAATCGGTTTTTGAGTCCTGACTATTTTTGCAAGTTCTTTCATCAAGCCATCAATCATCTTTTTGGAAGTTCTCATATGCCATAAACTCAAGTGAGGGATAAGTTTTGTGTCATCAACCACAAAAACGCTGGAGTGGCCCGCCGTGGCTTTTTTTAACTCGTCGCTGATTTTCCGCCTTAATTTCGCCGGCGGCAGAACAACAATATCCAAAAGCATAAGTCTATTTTACCACTATCCAGCTCTTGTTTGATTCCCCGCGAGAAAACAAAACACCGGACATAAAGTCCGATGTTTTATTTTGCGCCCTCGAGAGGAATCGAACCCCTATCTTAAGCTCCGGAAGCTCACGTCCTATCCGTTGAACGACGAGGGCTTTAATTAAGGCTTGGTTTTAATATAGCCGTCATTTAATATTTTCTCAATATAATCCTTTCTTTTCCAATTCTTTATCTTTCTTTCTATTCGCCTAGCTTCTAAAAGCGTGGAAAATTCTTGCTTAAAAACCAAGTTATAAATTTTCTTATTCTTTGTTGTCTGTGTATGACCGCCCAAATGCTGCTTCAGTCTGTTCTTAATATTTACAGTACTGCCTACATAAAAATTCCCTTTATTCGACTTTAAAATGTAAACGTATGGCATTTCCTATCCGCTCCGATGCTCGCAAAGCGAGATCGGAGAGCCGACCACAACAAGGTTGTGCGTCGGCTTTGAACGACGAGGGCAAGCCTGTTCAGTAACTATAGAATAAAACCCCCGAGAGAGTAAATAAGAGCGAGGAAAAAGACAAGATAGAGGGGGAAAACAAAGTGCCGCAGGCGGTGCGAAGGAAAAGCCCGCCGCCACATGGCGATGATAAAAATCCCCTCGAGTCCCAGAAAAACTCCGCCGGTAAGACTCAAAACGGTCAAAAATTCCTGGAAACCGGCGAAATAAAGAGCGAGGGGGAAAACGAGAACGACAAGCGAACCAACCCACTTGGGGATTTTCAGGTCGTACTTTAAATTTTCCCGCACGTCCGCCCCGATCATAAAATACGAAGTCCAGACGGCCAAAATTCCCAAAGCGCCGAGGAGGGAAAGCACCGAAGAAGGAAGAAAACTCAAACTACTCAAGGCTTCCGGCGAAACATCGGGGGCAAGCCTTAAAACCCCAAAAACGAATATTAAATAAACAGCCGTCGGAATGAACGTACCGACGAATATCGCTTTTTTCATGGAAAATGGCCGACCGGCCGGTTTTTCTTTTCTATATTCGCCGATAATTCTGGAAATGGCGACTCTTCCTGCATACGCGAAGAGAAGCGGCCCGAAAGGAAGAAGAAGCTTATCAAAGTTGATTTCCCGAAAAAGCGGCACGTCCGGCAGGCCGCTGCCCGAAAAAAAGACGAGAACGACAATCGCAAGAATCGCGAGTGTTCCCAAAACCTCCGCCGCACCCTGGAACGAAAGTTTCGCGAAAATGAAAACCGAACCGAAAAACCAAAAAGCGATGAGGGCAACGAGGGGCGGCAAGTCGGTGATAAGACCCAAGAAAGAGACGGCGAGAATGAGATAGACGGTAAGGGTAAAAATGAGGTCGAGGACAGCCGTAAGGGAAGCGAAGCCGGCTAAATGTTTCGGCAGAAATTTCCGGGCGAGAAAAATAAAACGATGCTCTTCTTCGGAAGTTTGAAGGAGAGCGGCGTACATGAGAAAAATCAAAAAGTAGACGAAAGCGAAAAAAGCCAAATAAAAAACGCCCGCAATAAGGCCTATTTGGTTTATGACGTAAGGCAGAGAAAAAATTCCTGCGCCAATAATCGTCCCGGCTAAAAGCCCGACGGAAAGCGTAAAACCTTTCATGACCGATTTTTAAGCTTCAAAAACCTCGTCCCCTTCCCTCAATTTGTCGCCCACCTTAATGCCCACTTCTTGATTCTTCTTCGCTTCCTTAATGTCCTCGTGGTTGAATTGCATGGATTTTATCGTCTCCTCGAAATCGCTGGTCGCGCCCCGGAAACGCACCCGGTCGCCGACTTTCATGCCTTTTTTGAACTTGATAATGGCAACACCGATGCCGCCGTAGTAGTGGGTAACCTGGCCGATGGGTTTGGATTCGTCTTTTTTACTTTTGAAAAAAAATCCCATTGCTTCGATTAAAGTACTCGACCTTTAATGCCGTTTTTCGCTTCCTCACTTTCTATTAAAGCCAGTAATTTATTGACGAGTTCCTCCGGTTTTTTCGCGAACACGACTTTCCCCTGACCGCGATGCCCTTTATTGATAATGTCATGAATAATATCATCGGTGGACCAGGGCCCTTCAAGAATACCTATTGGCTTCTCGTCCTCGAAGGCGATGGTAAATTCATTAAGCGTCCCAACCCGGCCGCAGAGCACAATGACGGCGTCGGAGGCGCGGGTCAAGAGCAGGTTCCGGCCCGAATACTCGAAGCCGGTGTAAATTATCAAATCGTGGTAGTCGGTCGGGAGACGATAGGTTTTTATGTGGGCCGCTTTGGAAGCGGCCGGCGAAAGGCCGATGACAATACCGCCTTCGGCTTTGGCGCCTTTGGCCGCCCAGTACGGAATGCCGGTCGTCGCGCCCGTTACGAGAACGAGGCCGTGGCGGGCGATTTCCCGGCCAATTGCTTCCGCCTGCTCAAGCGCCTCGGGACCGCAGTGCCCCGTCTCGGCCGCGCCGGAAACGCAGATTTTATACTTTAATCTGTGACTGTGATTGTGGTTTATGAGAACCGGTTCTTTTTTCTTCATCCCCCACATAGCATGGATAAACCAAACACGGGTTTCCCATGCTTCCTATCGCGCTGACCTTTCTTTGTTTTTAGCTTCATTATAGTCGGTGAATTCTGTGTAAATGGCTATGTGGGGGATTCATCCGATTTTATTATAACACCAAGCTTTCCCCCGAAGAAGGCAATTCGGCGGAAACAGCAAGTTCGTCCTCTATTTTTTGGGCAAGCGCGGCCGCCTGTTCTTCTTCGCCCTGAACCACGAAAACTTTCTTCAGACCTAACCGCATCGGATAAAGCCATTCTAAAAGCTGGCTTTGGTCGGCGTGAGCCGAGTAGCCGGAAATAGCAACCGCCTTCGCCCGCACCAACACTTCCTCGCCGAAAATTTTAACTTGTTTTTCGCCGTCTAAAATGCGGCGGCCGAGGGAACTCTTCACTTGGTAACCGACGAACAAAATCATACTTTTCGGGTCGGAGAGATATTCTTTTTCGTGGTGAAGAATCCGGCCGCCCTGGGACATCCCCGAACCGGCGATTATAATTTTGGGCGGCGGCACTTTGGAGATCGCCCGGGAATCTTCCGTTCTCAGTGTTTTCTTAAGATAAGGAAAATCAAAAAGAGTCTTGTCTTTCTTTAAAAATTCTTTCGTTTCCTCGTTCAAATACTCGCCGAACTTCTGATAGACGTCGGTTATCCGGATGGCAAGCGGGCTGTCCAAAAACACCGGTACTCGGGGAATGCGCCCTTCTCCCATCAGGCCGTCCAGGTGGTGTAAGAGCGACTGAGTCCGCTCCATCGCAAAAGCCGGGACAAGAAGCGTCCCGCCGGCTTTCACCGTATCTTCAACCACATCTTCCAGGTCATCTTTCATTTTATCGACTCTTTCGTGAACGCGTCCGCCGTAGGTGGACTCAATGAGACAGTAGTCGGCCTCGCCCGGATACTCGAGGGGTTTGATGAGCGGCGCCGGAGAGTTGCCAAGGTCACCGGAGAAAATTATTTTTTTATTCTCCGCAGCCACCTCAATGAAGGCCGAGCCTAAGATATGGCCGGCGTTGCGGAAAACAATTTTGAAAGGCCCGACGACGGCTTCTTCTCCGTATTCCACTCCCTTCCACAAATTCATCAGGACTCCCAGCGTTTCCGGCTCGCAAAACGGCTCTTGCCCGTGTTTCTTCGCTTCCCGGGAAAGAATATCAACCGAATCTTCGAGTAAATATCTCGCGAATTCGCGAGTCGGCGGGGTTGAAAAAATTTCTCCGCGAAAACCGTCTTTAACGAGCTTCGGCAGCCGCCCGGTGTGGTCGATGTGGGCATGGGTCACAAAAACCGCGCTAATTTCTTTCGGATTGTAAGGAAACGGTTCGAAGTTCTGCCGTTCGGCGTAGTTCCCGCCCTGCATCATTCCGCAGTCGACAAGGATTTTCGCCCCGCCCGATTCCACCAAGTAATTGGCGCCGGTCACTTCCTTCGCCCCGCCGTAGAAAGTTAAGTTCATGGTTTCCAGTCTTCAACAATTAATTTCTTTCCTTCTTTTTTAACCACCACTTTTTGGGTTTCCCGCCATCCCAATTCCCGGACATGCCGAATGGGAAGCGTGATGTAGTAGCTCCGTTTCGATTTTTGGATGTTTCTTACGTTTTCCTCGGTAAATTCTTTCTTCCTGCCCATATCTACCTACCTTTGTTAATTATATTATATCACAAGTTGCCCTAGGTTTTGCCCTAGGGCAAAACCTAGGGCAACTAAAAATGCAACGTCCCGGCTACACCACGAAGTGGCGTGCCGGGACGTGTTGCGTGGAGCATATTGCTTGGGACGGGCTGCTCAAGACCCGTTTGCCCGGCGAACGCGCCCCCGACCGCAACGGGGGCGTCCCGCTACGGCAGGATTATCAGGACCCCCGTAAAGAGGGAAAGCGCTCCTCCTCCGAAGGAAAACACCAGCTTCAGCCACGTGGACCGAGTGAGGTCCTCGACGGCGACTCCTTCGTACCTCTCCGACAACTCGCCGGTGACGTAGAAGCCGAACGTTCCCACCGCGATGAGGATAAGAGCCAGAGCGGTCATCTCACACCTCCTGCATTGAAGGTTCCGGGGGGTTCTCAGCCGGCCGGCCAGAGGATCGCGATCCCGATGACAAGCATCAGAGCTCCCCCAAAGAAAAGGATCTTCGATTTTCTCTCTGCCCTTTCCTTGGGGACGATGACGATTTGCATTTCCCCCATGATCGCCCCGGCGAGATACGCGCCAAAGAAAGCGGCCAGAACGAGAACAACTGCGAGGATTGAGAGCCACATCTTACCGCTCCCGCTGAAAGTTTGCGATTAAGGCAGGAACGCCTTAATCGAGAGCTAGTCATGTTCTATAATAATTGACAGAAGACGTCAATCTCTACGATGAATCTCGCGATGCTGGAATTTTGAGAATCTCCTCAACAACCCTGCGGTCATCCCAGGGGATTTTTGCGCCGTCTTTCGCGTGAATCCATTCTTCGCTGCCTTTGCCGGTTATCGCGACCACGTCGCCCTTCCCGGCGGCAAAAATTGCCCGCTCGATGGCGTCACGCCGGTCTAAAACGAGCTCCGTCTTCGGCATCGGCGCCTCATCATCCGGGATTCCCGATTTTATCTCTTCCATGATTTTGCGGGGGTCTTCATCGTAAGGATCTTCGTTGGTTATAAAAATTTGGTCGCAGTGATGGGCGGCAATTTTACCAAGCTCGGGCCGTTTCCACTTGTCCCGGCCGCCGCTCGCCGAACCCAAAACACAGATGAGGCGCGAACCTTTTTTAAAAAATAGTCCCCGCTGCAGATTTTCGTAAACCGAAAGGAGTGAAAGCGGGGTGTGGGCGTAATCGATGACGACCGCAAAAGGTTCTTTTTGAACGAAATCCATTCTGCCTTTCAGAGTTTTGAAATTCCGAAAGGCCTCCCGAATTTCTTCGTCCTTTATTCCCAATATTTTGGCAACGGCGTTGGCCGAAGCCGCGTTTTCGAAATTAAAATCGGCGGAGAGCCAGTCGGGATTATATTCTTCTTTAATCTCCCCGAGAATTTTTGAAACGTCGTCCCGACTGAAAAGTACTACCTCTTTTTTCTTTGTTTTATCCGCCGCTTCCATAAAATCGGGGGCGTGGGGATCGTCTTTATTGATAAGAAAATATTTTTTTTCCTTTACGGAGTGTTTGAGGTAACGGAAAAAATCAAGCTTAGCTCCGAGATACGCCTTAAAAGAACCGTGGGCTTCGACGTGTTCCGGATGAATATTTAGAAAGACCGCCGCGTCCCAGTGAATGAAGCGATGGCGGTGCTGAGTCACGCCTTCGGAGGTGACCTCAACGAGAGCGTAAGCGCAACCGGCTCGAACTGCTTCCTGAAAGAACCTCTGGAGCGCGAACCGGCCCGGCATCGTGGTTTCAGCGGGACTTTTTTTACGCTCACCGCCTATTTTCCTGGCCGTTGACGAGAAAAGAGCTGTTTTTTTTCCGCCCATCTCAAGAATCGCATTCATCATCTCCAAGGCGGTTGTTTTGCCCTTGGTGCCGGTTACCCCGATAACGAAAATCTTCTTCGACGGCGCGCCGCAGATTAAGGCTCCGAGGAGGGCAAAGAAATAGTGGTAAGGAGGTTGAATCAGCCGGAAAACCGGTTTGGGAATGAGATACTTCTTGGAAAAACGTAAAACTGTTTCGAACATTTTCTTTATTTCCGCCGGCCGAGCGATTTTAAGGCGAATTTCAAGCGTTCTTCGAGCGTTTTTTCGCTCTCGGGAACCGCCTCAATCACCCTTCTTATATCGGTGCGGCCGTAACCCAAGCCCGCAAGGGCTTCTTCGATTTCCCGGTCGACATCCATTTTTTCGGTGAGCATCTTGGCCTTCGGCAGTTTGATTTTGCTGTGAAGCTCCAAGATTATCCGCTCGGCTGTTTTGCGGCCAATGCCGGAAGTGCGCGTGAGGAGCTCGACCCGTTTTTCGATAATCGCCGCCATGATGTTCGGAACCGTGTCGACATCAAGAATCCCGAGAGCGGTTTTGGGACCGATACCGCTTACCGTAATCAACATTTCGAAAAGACGAAGGGTTTCTTCCTCGTTGAATCCATAAAGCTCAAGCCGGTCCTCGCGGAAATAGGTATAGCAAAAAAGCTTGACTTCGCCCTCCGCCCCGGCAATGTTTCTCAAGGTCCGGCTGTCGGTTGAAACCCTGAAGCCGACTCCGCCGACTTCAATGACCACGAAAGAATCGCCTTCGTCGGTTACCTTCCCTTTTACGGAATAAATCATATTATTTCCATTATACTTGACTTCGCTCCGCTCGTCAGCTTTAATAAAACGGCATGCCAAAAATCAAATCGGCCAAAAAAGCGTTCCGGCAGACAGCCCGTCGCCGGGTGAGAAACCTCGACCGCCAAAAGAAAATGAAGGAAACGTTAAGGGAGTTTAAAAAACTCGTTGCCGCCGGCAAAACCGAGGAAGCAAGGAGTTTTCTGCCGAAGGTTTACAAAGTTCTCGACAAAGTGGCAAAAACGGGGTTTATCAAAAAAAATAAAGCCAATCGGCTTAAATCGCGTCTTACGAAGAGAATAAAATAAAGTCGGTAAGCGCTTCTTCGTACTCCAAGCCGCCGCTCTTTATGGAAACGTCGTAATCGGCGAGTTCAAGAGCTGATTTTCCGCTTGCCTGGAAACCGAGGGAATTAAAGACGTAACTCGGCGCCTCTCTTTGAAGAAAGGTTCTCTCGAGCGCGCCGAGCCGGCGGCCCACTTCTCTTTCTCTCAATATCGCCGAAGCTATCCGAAAAACCTCTTCTTTTCTTTCGAAGCGGACAACCGTCCGGAGACGGGCAAGGGAAATTTCTCCCGACAGACCGGAAAGACAAATTTTCTCCAGTTCGTTTACGGCAAGAGCGCTCCGCTCTTTTGAATCGGCAATATAAGAGAGAAAAAAACGCCAGGCGTCTTCGGCAAACAGGAGGTCGCGGAGATTAGCTTCTTTTTTCAGGAAACCGGCGAGCGCCGCGTCTTCGAGTTCATCGAACTTTTGGGACGTCACGTTCTCTTTTGTTAAAAATTTAAATTCTTTTTTGGGCGGATTCTCCTCGGAGATGATGACAAAAATTTTCTCGGCCTCGATTTGGGCTTTGAGAATATCTATCCATTCTTTACCGCTTACCGCTTGAGCTCCCTTTACCACCGCAAGCTTGGAATCGACGAACATCGACGGCTGATTAAAAAAATCTCCCGCCCTCTGCCAATCGTCGGGATTGTCTTCGAGGTCAAAAACGGCCATATCAATCGGCGCGTGTTTTTCCCGATAGGCGTCGCTAAGCTCCTTTAATTTGCGGTTGCGGCGGTAAGAGTCTTTGCCGTATAAAAAGATAATCATGGTCTTTGGCACTTGGGGCAGAAATGAGCCGACCGACCCCCTAATTTTATGCGCTTAATTTTCGTCCCGCAACGAGGACAGGGCTCGCCTTCGCGCTGATAGACGTAACGGGTAAGGTCATACTTTCCCCGCTCTCCGCCCGAGTCGCGGTAATCGTCTATCGAAGTTCCCCGGAGCCGAAGGGCTTTTTTTAAAATCTTTTTTATTGAGCCGTAAATTACCTTAAGCTCTTTTTCTTTCAATTTTTCCACCCGGGCAGTGGGATGAATTCTTGCCGTCCAAAGAATCTCATCGGCGTAAATATTGCCGATGCCGGTGATGAAATTCTGGTCCATCAAAATCTGCTTGATTCTGCCTTTCCTGCCGCGAAAAAGTTCCTCGAATTTGCGAAAGTTGAATGTTTTGTCGAGCGGTTCCGGCCCCAATTTTTTAATCTCCGGTAAATCAAAGACTTTCTCCCTGGGAGCGCAGAGAACCTTGGCGAACCGCCGAAGGTCGGAGAGAGCGAGCATTTCGCCGCCCGACAAAAAGAAAATAAGCCGGATGAATCTGTTCATCGGGTCCCAAAGCGGCGATTCCCCCGACGCTACCGGAATCCATTTTTGCCCTTGCCAATTCTCCCTTAATCTTACGACATGCGATGTCGTAATTTTTGAGGCTGGTCGCCATTTGCCGACCATAAGGTGGCCGCTCATTTTTTGATGAACGAGAAGCAGATGATTATCGGAGAGATAAATTAAAACGTTCTTGCCGCGGCGACCGACGGCCGTAATTTTTTTACCGATTACATGTTTGCGAAAAGAGGCGGCGTTTTTGGGAAGTTTGAAATACTTCGGCCAGTCGGTCCAAATGTCCGTGATTTTCCGATTTTTAATTTTTCGATCGAGGCCTCTTGCGATAGTTTCAACCTCCGGCATTTCGGGCATTAACTTATTATAAACGTAGATGCCCGCCCTCGGAAATGAGAGCGGGCATCGTCGCTTGTCACGGGAAACGGCGCGTTCCAATTAACCACCCTGGAACCTGAGATTGGAGCGGGTCGCTTTGATGAGCCAACCGTAGGCGTTCAACCCGCGGTTTCGGCTCTCGTTGAAAGTGAACACACGAGTTGTGCCGGCGGGAAGTTCGTCCCGACCCTCGCACTCCAACGGCGTGACCATCAACGTCGCCCGGTGCGACCGACCGGTACGGATGGGAACGCTGTAGCGCAGCGTCACGGCCTCCCCGGGACGCAGTGTGTCTGCGGGCAAGGGAGGAGGATCGAGTCGCACATCGCAGTACGACTCGTTCAGGATTCTGAGCTCCGCGACGTCGATACTGCCATGCCGAGCCACCTGCTTGAAGTCAGTGGTGGTCATAGTATAGGTGCCTAGACACCCGCTGAGCATCAGGGCGACCGTGACCGTGAGCGGGACCAACAACTTGGTCTTCATTTTTCTATCACTCCTTCTATCGCAGAAGTTGAACTATGTAGCTGTTATATAACTTCAAATGACCAGCTTTAATTATTACATATTTTAGAGACTTTGTCAAACTGGGAAAAACCGCCTTGTAAGCGGGCTTTAAAAGATATAATCTGAATTAAATGACCCAAATCAAGGAACTTTCCGAACGCCTTGAGAAAGGAAGGCGGGACGCCGAGGAAAGAGACGCCCAAAGGAGAGCGGAAAAACTCGGCGCGAAGTATTTGAATCTTCTCTCGGTGCGGGTACCGACCGAAATCAAGGCGATGAGCCTCGTCCCCGAAGAAAAAGCCAAGGAGGCTCTTGTCGTACCGCTCCAGATTGTAAGGAAGAAGCTTGTCCTCGCTGTTTTCGACCCGAGACTGTCGAAAACCGAAGCTCTCATCGAGGAACTTAAGAAAAACTACGAACTTGAGGTTGTTGTCGTCTCAAAAACCGGCCTCACCCACGCCTGGGAACATTACCAGTACGTCGCGAAAGAAACGGACGAGATAAGCGGGCGGGTTGAAATAGACGATAAAAAATTAAGAGAGCTTGAGGGGGTCTTCCACAACTTGGAAGAGCTGGGCGAAATGATAAAGAACTTTAAAAGCCCGTATACCTCGGAACTTTTGGAAATAATTCTCGCCGGCGGCATGGCCCTCGGCGCCTCTGATATTCACCTTGAACCGACCGGGGAAGCGAGCGCTCTCCGTCTCCGAGTAGACGGCCTGCTCCACAACGTTTCTAACGAGATTGAAAAACAAAAACATTTGTCGCTCATAACCCGCATCAAGCTCCTCTCCAATCTGAAACTTAATATCCACGACCGGCCCCAGGACGGCCGCTTTACCATCGACCTTGCCGACCGCGACATAGAAATAAGAACTTCTCTTATTCCTTCGGAGTACGGCGAAACGGCGGTGCTCCGTCTTCTCGACCCGAGATCGCTCAAGGTTAATTTGGAAGATTTGGGGTGGCGCAAAGACGACCTGAAAATAGTCATGGGCGAGATAGAAAAACCGAACGGCCTAATTTTAAATACCGGTCCCACCGGCTCCGGCAAGACCACCACCCTCTACGCGTTCCTCCGAAAAATCACCACTCCGGAAGTGAAAATAATCACCATCGAAGATCCGATTGAGTACCACCTGCCCGGCGTTTCTCAAACCCAAGTCGACTCGGCTGTGGGCTACACCTTCGCAAGCGGATTGAGGTCTATTTTGAGGCAGGACCCCGACATAATCCTTGTCGGCGAGATAAGAGACAAAGAAACGTCGGAGATCGCTTTGAACGCGTCGCTTACCGGCCACCTTGTGTTTTCCACTCTTCACACCAATGACGCGGTTGGCGCCATCCCCCGCTTCATGGACTTAGGCGCCAAACCCCAGGTTTTAGGACCGGCATTGACGCTTGTCATCGCCCAGCGCTTGGTGCGCGTTCTCTGCCCCAAATGCAAAGTCGAAAAAGAAATCGGAGAAGCGCTCAAAACAAAAATAGAAAAATTTCTGGAGGGATTACCGGAAAGAATCGACAAAAAGGATTGCCAAAATTTTAAAATCTACTCGCCCGGCGGCTGCGACAAGTGCGGCGGCCTGGGCTTCAAGGGCCGGACTTCGATATTCGAGCTCTTCGTCATAAACGAAAAAATGGAAGAAGCGATTTACAAAAATCCGACCGAAATCGAGTTGAAGAGCTTGGCAAAAGAGCAAGAAATGGTTACTATGCAGGAAGACGGCATCCTGAAAGTTTTGAAAGGAATAACGAGCGTTGAAGAAGTGGAGAGAACGACCGGCAAGGTGGAATGGCTGGATAAATGATTTAACAAAAAAGCTCCTTCCCAAAACAGGTCTGTGGGCAAGCGCCAGGTTAGGCAAAACTCTCGGGAGAGAGAACGAGCTTTTTTCAGAGGAGTTGTCGCGCCGAAGCCCGAACAGTCCTAAAGGTCTAGAAAAAAGCCCTTTACCCACAGGCCTATTTCAAGAAGGAAGCTAATCCGTTCTGTCTTTGAAGGTAGCACAAAACCAAAAAAATGTCAATAGCTTCAAAATGGCCCAGAAAAAACCCGACCAATTGAATAATGACGACTTGCCGGAGCTGGAACTCACTCTCCGGCCCGATACTTGGAACGATTACGTCGGTCAGGAAAAGACCAAAGAAAACCTCCGGCTGATAATGCGGGCCGCTAAGGAGAGGAAAGAAGTCTGCGACCACGTTCTCTTCTACGGCCAAGCGGGTTTGGGCAAAACCACTCTCGCTTACCTTATAGGAAAAGAAATGGGCGTAAATGTCCGGGCCACTTCCGGACCGGCTCTTGAGAAAACCGGCGACATCGCTGCTATTCTTTCCAACATGGAGCCGCACGAAATTCTTTTCATCGACGAAGCTCACCGCATTAACAAGCTTGCCGAAGAGGTAATGTATCCGGCGCTCGAAGCACGAAAACTCCATCTGGTAATAGGAAAAGGCCCGTCGGCAAGAACTCTTACTCTCGACTTGCCGCCCTTTACCGTGATTGCCGCGACAACCCGCATCAGCCTGATTTCGAATCCTTTGCGTTCCCGCTTCGGGGCAATTTTCCGGCTGGACTACTACAAAATCGAGGATATCGAAAAAATCATCCGCCGCTCGTCGGAAATTTTAGGCGTGAAGATCGCCCCCGAAGCGGTCGCGAAACTCGCCCTCGCTTCCCGCTTTACGCCCCGGGTGGCAAACCGCCTCTTAAAACGCGCCCGCGATTACGCCCAGGTTTACAAAGAAAACGAAATCGACGAGAAGGTGGTGGGGAAAACGCTCGCCATGCTCGACGTCGACGAGTTGGGGCTTGAAGCGGCCGACCGGCATCTCCTTGAGGTAATCATTAAGAGGTTCAACGGCGGACCGGTGGGCGTCCGGGCGCTTGCCGCCGCCTTAAACGAAGACCCGGGCACTATCGAAGATGTCTACGAGCCGTTCCTTATGAGCTTGGGGTTTCTTGAAAGAACCCAACTGGGGCGCGTCGCTACCCGGACTTCTTTCGAGCATCTGAATCTACCGGTTAAAAACGCCCTTCTTTAGGGTTTTTATGGAACTACTATCGTTCTCGCCGAGAGAGACACAAAAAATCGCCGCTCTCCTCGCCGGAGAAATCAAAAAAACGAAAAACCGGCCGGCTGCCGCTTTCGTCGTCGGCCTTGAGGGAAATCTCGGCGCCGGAAAAACCGCTTTCGTTCAGGGATTCGCCCGCGGTCTTGGTTTAAAACATAAAATTACGAGCCCGACTTTTTTGATTGTCAGGAATTACGGCTTACGAAGCAAAAATTATGGGAAGTTTTATCACATTGACGCTTACCGCATCAAAAAAACAAGAGAGCTTGTGATGCTCGGAATCAAAAAGATTCTTACCGATTCCAAAAATATTGTTGTCATCGAATGGGCGGACAAAATGAAACGGCTTTTGCCCCCAAAAACGATTTGGGTGGAACTAAAACCGGGCAGAAAAGAAAGCGAAAGAATAATAAGTTTTTCGAGCCGGAAAAAATGAAAACCCTTCTTTTAATCGACGCCAATTCTCTGATTCACCGGGCCTACCACGCTCTCCCCCTTCTTTCCACTCCCGAAGGAAAGCCGGTCGGCGCCATCTACGGCCTCTCGAGCATGCTTCTTAAAATCTTGAAAGAAGAAAGATTCGACTATGCCGCTGCCGCCTTCGACACGCCGGAACCCACTTTCCGCGAAGGACTTTTCAAGGACTACAAGGCCCACCGCCCAAAAACAGACGACGAGCTCGTTCCGCAGCTTGCCGAAGCCCACAACCTTTTCCAAAAATTCGGCATCCCCTCCTTCGAAAAACCGGGCTATGAAGCCGACGATATAATCGCGACTCTCGTGAAAAAATTCGGCGGCGAGAAAAACTTAAGGGTAATGATTTTGACCGGCGACCTCGACACTCTTCAACTCGTCCGGGGAGACAAAGTTGTGGTAAAAACGCCAAAAAAGGGGGTGAGCGAAACGGTCGTCTACAACGAAGCGGCGGTCGAAGAACGCTACGGCCTGAAACCCGAAAAATTGTCCGACTACAAAGGTTTGGTCGGCGACCCCTCCGACAATATCCCCGGCGTCCCGGGAGTAGGCCCCAAGACCGCGAGCAAGTTAATTCAAAAATACGGTGATTTGGAAAGCCTGTATCGGAACATGGAAAAAGCGGGAAACAAGTTCGAGGAAAAAATTCTGGAGAATAAGGAAAAAGCTTTTTTCTCGAAAGAGCTGGTTAAGCTGCTCTCCGATATTACGCTTGAAGTTTCGCTTGGGGATTTGGCTCTCGATTCTTCCAAAAACAAAAATCTCATCGAATACTTCGGCGAGCTTGGCTTTCAAAGCCTCATTAAGCGGTCTTTGGGAGAAGTCGCCGAATAGGTTAAGTGGGCTGGCTCGACACGAAAGTAAAGCCAGTTCTCACCATCCACGACGAATTGCTCTTCGAAGTCGGCGGTGATATTCTTAACCGAAGTAAAGACCGGCAAAGGTTTAGGCGAACTTAATGTTGAGGAAAATCGGACAAGTCTTTGAGAATCTGGGTAATTACCTCAGGAGCCCGCAGATTTTTTCACTCTTTGTGGTTTTCGCTCTTACGGTGGTTGTTTTCGGAATAAACTTTTATTTTGCGCCGACGCTCCTTGCGGTCGTTACGTTCCTGGTTTTCATTGCGATCGCCTTCATCGTAACAAACGGCTATCTTATGCTCGCTAAATTGAGCCGCGAGATAGAGGCTAAAAACACCGAGTTCCAGACGGCTATTAGAAACCTCAAGGACGGTATAATCATCTACGATCCGGACTTCAAAATCCTCAACCTGAACCAGGCAGCCGAGGAAATCACGGAAACGAGGGCTGAAGAAGTAGTAGGAAAGAAAATAACCCCCCAATCCATAAATGACCCGAAATTAAAAATCATCACCCAGGTTCTTTTTCCGACGCTCGCCCTTGCCGCCACCGATCTCTCGAAGAGCTCCTGGCCTCAAACGGTGCGGATTGAAACCGCAAACCCGCCTCTGAAACTCTATACGGTTCTCGATCGGTTGACCGACGAACGCAAAAAAACAACCGGTTTTATAAAAGTGGTCCGCGACGAAACCCGCGAGCGGGACATAGTCGAATCCAAAGGCGAATTCGTAAGCGTTGCCGCCCACCAGCTTCGTACTCCGCTTACCGCCCTTAACTGGTCGCTTGAAGACCTGAATAATAATCTCAGTGACAAGCCGGAACTCCAGGAAAAATTGAAAACCAGTTCCGGTCTTACGGAACGGATGATTAAAATAGTAAACGACCTTCTGGAGGCGGCAAAAATAGAAGAGGGAAAATTCGGTTATAAATTCGAGGACACGGAGCTTTCCCAATTCATCAACAAAATAATCTCGTATGTGGAACCGATAGCGACCGGTTATGGCATCAGTGTTCGTTTCAACGACGGAAAACAAAAATACGGCGTAAGGATCGACCCGGACCGCCTCGGAATGGTTCTTTCCAATATTCTCGACAACGCAATAAGGTACAACACTAAAGGGGGCAGCGTTACTGTCTCATTGGAAGAAACTCAAAACAGGGGGCGCTTCATTAAAATCAAAGTTTCGGATACCGGCATCGGCATCCCGGAAGAGGACTTAAATCAAATATTCGAAAAATTCCACCGAAGTCAGAACGCAATTCAGGCGGAACCGAACGGCAGCGGTTTAGGGCTCTACATCGCAAAAAATATCGTAAAACGCCATGGCGGGGAAATCGGCGTCGAATCCGCTTTAGGGAGAGGGACGACGTTTTGGCTTACCCTACCTCTCGATAAAGCCCTCGTCCCGGAGAAGGGAATGGTTTACGAGGAATAAACGCACATGGCCGGCCACAATAAATGGAAGCAGATAAAAGTGAAGAAAGGCGTTCTCGATAAGAAAAGAAGCGCTCTTTTTTCTAAGCTTTTGAAAGCAATTACGGTGGCGGCCCGGGACGAAGAAAAACCGGAATTCAATCCCCGCCTCAAGGCGGCTCTCGAGCGGGCGAAACAGTCGAATGTCCCCCAAGAAAACATCGAAAGAGCTATCAAGAAAGTCCGAGAACGCGCCCAAAGCCTCGAAGAGATTACAATCGAAGCCTATGGCCCGGGCGGCGCCGCCGTCATCATCGAAGCGATTACAGACAATAGAAACAGAACGGTCCAAGAAATCAAATTAATGCTCAAGAACAACGGCGGACGAATTGCCGAACCGGGCGCAACTTCTTGGGCGTTCGAAAAGAACGGCGAAGAATGGCGACCGAAGTTCAAACAGGAATTGGGAAACGGAGATAAAGAAAAAACGGAAAAACTTCTCGCCACCCTCGAAGAACTGGAGGACGTTCAAAAGGTTTATACGAATTTGCCTTAGTTATGATTATTTTAGGCATTGACCCCGGTACGACCAGGATCGGCTACGGCGCCATAGGAAAAAATGGCGGGGCGCTGGAACATCTGGAAAGCGGCCTTATCGAGCTCAAAACCGCAAACCATGGAGAAAAACTTGCCGCTCTGGAGAAGGAAATTAAAATCGTCATTCGAAGAACAAAACCGGCGAGAATTGGGCTTGAAAAGCTTTACTTCACGAAGAACAAGAAGACGGCTCTTGCCGTTGCCGAAGCAAGAGGCGTAATTTTAAACACAATTACAAAAACCGGTATCCCTCTTTTCGAAGTCGGACCGAATGAGGTTAAGTTTGCCGTTGCCGGCAACGGCCGGGCGTCGAAAGAATCTGTTGCTAAAATGGTCAATTATTTCCTCAAAATTAAACCGAGAAAAATGACCGACGACGTAAGCGACGCTCTTGCCATAGCCATCGCTGTGAGCAATGAACGTGGGGGTTGACACCCGAAAGCTCTCGGCTATACTTCTCTAAAATATAAAAGCCGGTTCGGCTAAAGGTCGTATCTAAGGTTTAATTTATGGCTATTCTCGACAAAAAAATCATTGGGATGATGGCCGATGAGGAAGAGGAGGAAACGAGTGAAGAAGCTGGAGAAGACAAGGCTGACGATGCGGACGACGACGAAGACGACGCTGACGAAAACTTAGAATAATAAAATTACAAAATAAAACCCCGCTCGGTCCGTGATAGGCGGGGTTTTTGTTAGAATAAAGAGGTGGTTAGAAACAAAAAATCCAAAAAGAGGCGCGGAGCTATTTATGAAAGACGTGTTTTGCTATCGGTTCTGCTCGTAGCCGGCGGTCTTGCGGTTTTTTTCATCGCCGCCGGCAGTATCTACGTCACGGCTTTAATGAAGGGCTTGCCTTCCCCGGAACAGTTCGGCGAGAGAAAAATCAGCCAGTCCACAAAACTCTACGACCGAACCGGGGAGGTTCTCCTCTACGAAATCCACGGCGAAGAAAAAAGAACGGTTGTGCCCTTCAATGAAGTTCCCGAGTTCCTGAAAGAAGCGACTCTCGCGGCCGAGGACGCCAATTTTTACAACCAGCCGGCCTTCAACCTCAAAGGTATCGCTAGGGCTTTCATAGTCAATTTAAAAGAGGGACGGCTAAGCCAGGGCGGCTCGACAATCACCCAACAGCTCGCAAGAAGCGCGTTTCTTTCAACCGAAAAAACAATCACGAGAAAAGTAAAAGAGCTCATCCTCGCCATAGAGTTGGAATCAAAATACTCCAAGGATGAAATTTTCGCTCTTTATTTAAACCAAATTCCTTACGGCTCGAACGCTTACGGCGTCGAGGCGGCAAGCCAAATCTATTTCAATAAATCCGTCCGCGACGCTTCTCCGATGGAGGCGGTTATCATAGCGAGCCTGCCCCAGGCTCCGAGCTATTACTCGCCTTGGGGCAGCCACACCGAAGATTTGTTCAAGCGGGTAGACCGCGTCCTCCAAAGAATGGCTGAGTTGGGATATATCACGGAAGAAGAGGAGGAGGACATTAAGGCAACCGAGGTTGTTTTCGCGCCGCCTTCGCTCGGCAAGATAAATGCTCCTCATTTTTCCCTGGCAGTTAAGGATTACCTTGTCGGCCGTTATGGGGAAGAAGAAGTTGTAAATGGCGGACTGAAGGTTATAACGACGCTCGACTGGGAAGTCCAGCAGGCGGCTGAAGAAGCGGTCTTAAACGGCGCAGAGCGTAACGAAGAACTCTACAGCGGTAAAAACGCCGCCCTGGTTGCCGAAGACCCGAAAACGGGCCAAATTGTCGCCATGGTCGGTTCCCGCGACTGGTATGACCTCGAGAATGAAGGAAATTTTAACGTCGCCACTCAAGGCTTTCGCCAGCCGGGCAGTGCTTTGAAGCCATTTGTTTATCTTACGGCTTTCCAAGGAGGCTATCAGCCGAAAAGTGTGGTTTTCGACGTCCCGACCGAATTCGCCGCCCAAAACCCCGAGTGCCCGCCTCTCGTTAATTTCGGAAACGAAAATGATGAATGCTTCCATCCTCAAAATTTCGACGGCGTGTTCCGGGGACCTGTCTCGCTCGAGGAAGGCCTTGCTCACTCGATAAACGTCCCTTCGGTAAAAGTTCTTTATCTTGCCGGTTTCGACAATGTTCTCTCGACTATCGAGGGCTTCGGCATAAATACCTTGAAAGAAAGGGGGCGTTACGGACTCTCTCTTGTTTTGGGCGGCGGCGAAGTAAAACTAATCGAGCTTGTGAAGGCTTACTCGACCCTTGCCGAGGAAGGAACGAAACATGAACAAGGCTTGGTTCTTAAAGTTGAAAACGGAAAAGGCGATACGATTGAGGAATGGACCGACGAAAGCGAGCGGGTTTTTGAACCTCAATATGTGAGAATTATAAATCAGATTCTCTCCGATACGGGCTTAAGAGGCGGGCTTTTTGAAAGTAGTTTGGGGCTTACGGTTTTCCCCGGAAAAGAGGTGGCATTAAAAACCGGAACCACCAATGATTACCGCGACGCTTGGGCGATGGGTTACACACCTTCTCTTACGGTCGGTGTTTGGGCCGGCAACAACGACAATTCGCCGATGCAAAGAAGAGGGTCAAGTATCTTGGCGGCGGTTCCTATTTGGAGCGAGTTTATGAACGCGGTTTTGGACAAGTTCCCCTCGGAGACGTTTACAAGACCGGTCGCGGAGGCTCTTCCCTCCAAACCGATGTTAAACGGCCTCTCGACTTACACCGCGCTCGTAAACGGCGTATCCCTTCCTCAAGTCCATTCAATCCTCTATTACGTGGATAAAAGCGATCCTTTGGGGCCAAAACCGCAGGACCCCGACGAAGATTCTCAATTCTATAATTGGGAAACGGCCGTCATTGAGTGGGCTAAGACCAATATCGCCAACTTCTACGCCTTCAACAAGTCTCTTCCTTCGAGCGTGAGTTTTGAGGATTACGCTCTTTCTTCGAATCTTGTCTCCGTAAACAACGTAACGCCTTTCAATGGTTCATTTGTCGGTCTTCCTCTAAGAGTCGCCGCTGAGGTAAGAGCCGAAAACGGACTAAGCAGGGTTGAGCTCTACCTCAACAAGCGGTTGGCAAATATTACCAACATAAGCGGTAAATCCTACAACTATCAGTATTATCTCCTTGGACCGCTTGAGGCCCAAAATCTGATTGAAATAAAAACGTTTGATGTTTTAGGAAACCAGAGTTCCGTTTCGACGATTGTTTTCTTCCAATAATCTTTCGGCGTGGGTTCAGGATTTAATCGGCATCGCTATATAGAGCAGGAACGGCTCGTTGGGATTTTTAAGCACAACGGCGCGGTCAGGATCGTTCATACCGAGAACAATTTCCTCGCCTTTATAAATCTTCAGGCCGTCCATTAGGTAGCGCCAATTGAAGCTTATTTTAAATTTACTGCCCCTTAGTTTTACCGGGAGCCGGTAGCGGTTTTCTCCGAGCGAAGCGTCGCTGGAGCAAACCTCCAGAAACTTTCCGTTGTCGCCTACCACCAAAGAAACGTCGTTGGCCCGACCGGCAAAGACTTTCGCTAACTTTACCGCATTCATCATCTCCTCTCTGTTAAAGGAAATTTCGTTTTTGGTTTCCCGCGGAACTATCGCCTGATAGTCGGGAAATTTTCCGTCGACGAGTCTGGAGATCACATAGTTGTTTCCTATTTCGAAAAGAACCTGATTTTGGTCAATGAATATTTCCGCATTTCCTTCTTTCTCGGCGTTTAAAATCCTCAAAACCTCGGTCCCGGTCTTTAGGGGAATTATCACCGCCGCTTCTTTCAAACTTGATTGAGTCTGGTTAAAATTAATAGTCACTTCAGCCAGGCGGAAACTGTCGGTCGCAACCAAGGTTATTTTGCCGCCGCTCAAATTAACAAGTACGCCGCTTATTTCCGGCCTGATATCCGAAAATTGAGCGGCGACGATAACATTGGATAGGGCCTCTTTTAGCGGCTCTACGCCGGTCTTTATTGAGTTTTTCTTGTTTTGGATGCCGGGAATAATCGGGAAATCCTTAGGATCTTGGGCAAGAACAGACGCCTCATAGTTGTCGGTGATAATGGTTAGGTTGTTGCCTTTTTCCTCGAGAGTCACTCGCTCGGTGTTAAGGTTTTTAATAATACTGCTTAAAACCTGAAACGGGACCGTGGCTGCGCCGGCTTCTATTATTTTTCCCGAAACAATTCTCTTTATCGCGAGTTCTAGGTTTGTGGAAGTAATAATTATATTATTGCCCTCCGTTCCCAGAAAAACGTTTTTCAATATCGGCAAATTGGTGTCGCTGCCAACCGAGCCCTCAACGGCGTTAAGCCCCTCTACTAAGTTAGTTTTTAATATTATTAATTTCATATAGTGTTTATAGTAGTTTGTGTTGATGGGGGGATAAGGTGAAAATTATCAATTGCTAATTACTTATTTCTTGTTTGTGTTTTTGGTAAGTTGTTGATAAGGGTCGGTTTGTTGTGGGTTGTTAGGAATTAGAAATTAGTAATTGGAAATTTAATAAGGCGTTATCCCCCGTTCTTAAACATCTTTTCCTTAATGAGAATAACTTTTTGATTAAGGCTTGGGTTTTGATTAATGTCTTTTGCTATTTTTTCGCAGGCGTGAATTGCCGTTGTGTGGTCCCTGTTTCCCAGTTTTTCCCCGATGTGAGGATAGGAAAGCTTCAAAACATCCCGTAGAAGATACATACAAACCTGTCTTGGCTCAACAACCTCGCTTTTTCTACTTCGGCCGGTCAGGTCGTTCGGCGAAACCTCAAAAAAGTCCGCCACCGCCTTAATTACGGAATTCACAGTAATGTTTTTGGAAGAAACTTGGGTCGTTTCGCTTATTATTTCGTCGAGCTTCTTCGAATCTATTTTTTCGCCCTTGTATTGTTCGTAAAAAACAACCTTATTAAGAACCCCTTCAAGTTCTCTTATGTTTCTTTGGACCTTGGCGGCAATCGCTTCGAGTGTTTTGTCCGGAAGCGGCCAACCCTGTTCCTGAACCTTGGCTTTCAAGATTGCGAGCCTCATCTCGTAATCCGGGTAGCTTATATCAGCGGTCATTCCCCCCTCAAACCGGGACCTTAACCTTTCTTCGAGGGTGGGGATGGCGGCCGGAGGCCGGTCGGAAGAGATGATTATTTGCTTGTTGTTTTCGTGAAGAACGTTGAAGGTGTAGAAAAACTCCTGTTCTGTCGCGGCCTTCCCGCCGATAAACTGAATATCATCGACGATGAGAACATCGACGTCCCGGTACTTTCTCTTCATGTCTTCCATTCTTTTATTCCTTATTGACCAAACTACGTCGTTTATGAATTTTTCCGAGGTTACGTAGAGGACACTTGTTCTCTTTTCGTAAACTCTTTGGATTTCGTTTCCAGCCGCCTGGATGAGGTGGGTTTTCCCCAACCCCACTCCGCCGTAAATAAAAAGAGGATTGTATTTTTTTCCGACGTCTTTGATCACTGCTTGTATTGCGGCGCAGGCAAGCTCATTCGAAGAACCAACAATAAAAGAATCCAAAGTGTAGCGGGGATTTAAATTTGTCTTTGGGTCGACTTTCAACTCCATCAGACTTTGTTGGGGGTCCGTAGTTTGTCTTATAATTCTCGTTCTCTTCTGAATCAACTGCTCTTCGCCCTGATTTTGGCTCACAACAATGTAATCGATGTGCTTAATTGAGCCGTCGATATTTCGGAGAGATCCAAGGATTATTTTATGGTAACGGTTTTTAACCCACTCTTTGGCGAAGTTGTTGGGGAGGCCCACGAGAGCGGTGCCGTCCCTTTCGTTTTTATTAAGGAGTTGACTTTGTTTCAGCCAAGTTAGAAAATTAGGCCTTGAGATTTGAAGTTCGATTTCGCCGAGAACCGTTTTCCAGATTTCTTTTGAATCCATGTTAAGTAGTTATAATGATAGACAAAAAAGGCTTCTCCGCAATATTGAATAAAAACCCCAAATGTGTTTTAATTGTGAATAAGGTGTGGAACAAATTTTATGCCTAAACGAACCTACCAACCCAAGAAAAAGAAGAGAAAAAGAAGCCACGGTTTTTTGAAACGAAGGAGAACCGCCGGCGGCCGGGCGGTTTTGAAGCGCCGCAGGAGAAGAGGAAGAAAAAGACTTTCTCCCTAAGCTTGAGAATGGCTTTCTTCGTGGTTAAGAAAAATCCCGAAAGACCGGGGACGTTAAGAGTGGTTTTGGGTAAAAGCGTTGCAAAGAAGGCCGTTACAAGAAACCTCCTAAAAAGGAGGATCAAAGCCGCTATCCGACCGGTTATTGGTAAGTCCAGTCCCGGCTTTGTTATTATTGTAAGGCCCGGAGCAGCCAGTCTCACTTACGACGAGCTTCGGCGGGAGATTGCGCAAAAAATAAAATAAGAACGGGGAAATGACGGGAATTTTCAACAACTATATTTACGAACCAATGCTCTCGGTTTTGATTTTTATCCACCAAAACTTTTCTTTTGGGGACTTGGGTATTGCGATTATAGTCCTCACGCTCTTCGTGAGAATCGTCCTCTTCCCGATTTTTTGGAAGAGCGCCAAAGACCAGGCGGTTATGGCGCGCCTTCAACCGCACATTAAAAAGATTCAACTTGACCACAAAGACAATCAAGAAGAGCAAGCCAGGCGCCTTATGGCCCTTTACCGCGAACATCGTCTGAATCCGCTTTCCGGATTTCTTCTTCTTCTTCTCCAGTTACCGGTCCTTATAGCAATTTACCAGATTTTCCTCCACGAAATTACGACCGAGGTTTTTGGCAGCCTTTCTCTTTTGGGGATTCTTGATCTCGGCGAGAGAAGCATTATTTTGGCGGTAGTCGCTGCGGCTCTCCAGTATTTTCAGACCAAATTAAGTTTGCCCCGAAAGAGTAAAGAAAAAGAAGAAGGTTTTTTGGCTCAAATTGCCGGAGCGGGCAGGATGATGGTTGTAATCGGACCGGTTGTCACTTTCGCCATCCTCATGAATTTTCCAGCCGCTCTCGGTCTTTACTGGACGACGTCAGTATTGTTTTCTTTGGGTCAGCAGGTTATCATAAACAGGAAATTACCGAGGATTGACCACGATGGAGAACACGGTGGAAAAAACCAAGAACATGCTTGAATTAATGGGCTTTAACGGGGCCCGGGTTGATTTCGACGAAGAGCATTCCAAAATATCCATTTTCATCGACGACGAAGTTATAGAGCCCAGAGTGGCTACCACCCTCCCGGCGATTGAGCACATCTTGAATCTGATGTGCAAAAAAGAAAAAGCGCTGGTTGTCGACCTCAACTATTACCGCAAAGAGCGGGAAAGATTAATTGCCGAACTGGCGAGAGCGGCGGCGAAAAAAGCCACCGTTACCAAAGATGAAGTCGAGTTGCCGCCGATGAACGCCTATGAGCGGCGTCTTGTCCATTTGGAAATTACCACTCACCCGGATTTGAAAACCGAAAGCGCCGGTATCGGTAAAGAACGCCACGTCGTGATAAAACACCTCTCGTTGTCCTAAAGACTTATCTTGTAGAGGTAGTTGTCGTATCGGTTTATAAAGTAGAGTTTATCCCCTGAAACGCGGGGATTTTTCGCGTCGATCGCCGGGACGCTGGCGGTGTCGCTTTGGATAATTTCGGCGATTTCCTCGGAATCAATTTCCAAAATAACCAAGTCGTCAACCGAGAAGAATTTTTTAGTAAGGTAATCGTCGGATAAAGACACGTCTGCCGGTATATTCTGCGGCACGAAGCAGTAAATTTTTGAGGCATCGGCGGCGCATTTTTCAGGGAGGGTGACGGGGAGGTATGAGTTTGGGACTTTCGTTCGGAAGTTTTCGTCGAGGACCGAAAGACCCGAGTCAAGACCGAAGAGAAAGACCGATTTTTTGTCGTCCGACCAGGATATGTCGAGTCCTTTTTCCGGCGCGACGAGAAGATTGAAAACGAGCGATTTCAGGTTGAGCTGCCAGAGAGAAGCGGCATAGGAGGCAGAGGGCAATTCGCTTATAATAACCCGATTTTCGGGTAGATAAGTCATTTTTATATCCTTTAGCTGAAAATCCCTCACAAAAGTCCGGTAAGAAGGCGGCGTTTTGGTTATATCCGCCTCGGCAAGATTTAAATCATTGCCGCTTTCAACGGTTACGATCAATTTCTCGTCGCTCTCACCCCAAGCGGCATTCGTAATGTCGGCCGGTAAGGGTCGCCAGACGCCGTCTACAACATCGAATACCCCCCACTTGGGCGTTTGCGGGTCGCCGAAGGCGGCGAGAATTTTCCGGCCGCCCGGTCCGACTTCGATGAAATTCAAAGCGTCCATCGCTTGTCCGAAGATTTCCAAATCGGAACCGTCTTTGGCGCCGAACACTTCTCCGCTTGGGGTAAGATAAAAGATTTCCTTCGTCGATTCGTTTACCCAAAAGTCAAAAACCGGGTTATCGGAAATTTTCTTGAGAGCCGATTCCGTTTCCGTTTCGGTTGCCGCCGGCCCACCCTCCGGTTCCGTGCCGGGGACACCTTCAACCTCTTCCCCACCGCCGCTAAAAAGGAGATAAATTGTGAGTCCTGCAACGACGAGGACTAGAACGACTATCAGGATTTTAAAGATTGGTTTCATAGCTTTCTAAAACTAACCCTCTGAAATGTGGATATGAAAAGGATTATTATTAACGTCCCTGGTTACACCGTTCGCGCCCGGTATGGGACCGTCTTCGCTGGGAATGTCCGGCGAGCAGAAACCCTCCGGTCCCTCTATTAAAACGAAGTAAAAATCGGCTTGGGCAAACTTCCTCGCTATTTCCAAAGCCTCTTTACACTCGTAGGTCCAGTTCGGATCCGGGGCGACGTCGAACGCTCTGCCGTTGTAGTGCGTTCTGGAGGCGTGGTTTGCAACAGGAGGAAACGCCTCGGTAATCCGCCATTTGTTTTGGGCAAAATTTGCCCGGATGAAATTATCTTCAAAAACTTCCTCCAACTTTTCGACGACGGAATCTTGTAAGAAACACTCGCCTAAAGTGCTACTAGGGCAAGTATTTTCCGTTTTGACGGGGATTTCATCGGGTATTATTCTGCAATTCTCGCAGACGCAAGGAGCGGGTCTTCTGGGATTATTGACCTGGCAGGCGTTAGTGTTCTTGTCGATAGCAGTACAGACGGCAGATGGATCATTAAAATCGCAAGCCGCTGCCGCCCCGGTTTTATCTGGGTCGAAAAAGCAAGCAGCGCTGCAGCCAACCCCTTCAGGAGCTATATATGGCGAATAAGCGCACTTAGTGCACGGCTTTTCGCCGTTTAATGTAGACCCTTCTTTTTCGCCGAGGACACAAGCTCGTTCACTCGCCTTACAAGCGGGCAGACAATTTACTCCAGGCGTGCCGGTAGCAACTTCTTCGCCGCAGACCGGGAGGGCTTTCGGTACCGCCGGCAGACAATCTATTCCCGGTCTTCCATTGGAGACCTCGCCGCAGCTGGGCAAGTTGAAAGCTCTGTTAAGCGATTCCAAGCTCGTTATTTGCGGATTAATGGTGTTCAATATGAAGTACGAACCCAAAAGTAGGGTTACTCCCCACAAAGCCGAGGTCATATAGCTTTTGGCCTCGTTTTGTTTGTCGGGACTGCCGGACGAAGTCATGTAGTAAATCGCACCGCCCACAATTACCGCAACGGCAACAGCTCCGGCGGCTCCGACCGCAAACCAGTAGAGCCGGACAATATAGGCGGCAATACTCTCATCCGTCGTCAAGGTTGTATCCGGACTGGAGATTACTTTGATTTCGAGAGCGGCGCGGGCTGGACCTATAACTAATGACCAATAACCGATAACAAGCAACGCAACAATAGCGATAGTTGTTATCAGTCTTAAGTTATGGGTTATAAGTCTTGGGCTTTTCTTCATATTAATAGATTACCAGTCTTATTCTCGAGGTTGCCGCCTCAAGAGCATTTTTTATATTTCGGGCGGTGCCGGTAATTTGAATGGTTTGCCCGGGCTTTGCCCCGCCGGTATTCAACGTAAGCTGGTTATCGTTGCCGCTCTCTTCCGTCGCGCCATTATCAACTCGCCAGAAGAAATTCAGATTTTGGAAAGAACTTACGTTGAAGAAATAAGGAACGGCGGTTACTTCCGCTCTGTCGCCGGACTTCACAAGCTGGTTGGGATAAGGCGATTCCAGAACGACCATCGGACTTGAGATGGGGACGCGGATAGAGCTTTCAAAAACCTCCCCTTCCGATGATTGGATATTTACTCTTATGAAATGACTGTCGCCGACCGATTTATTCGCGCTAAAAGCGATTTCTTTCAAACCCTCGCCACGCCCCCGGAGTTTTTCGTCAACGTACCAGGTAAACGCCGCATCCGAGAGATCGGTTAGTTTTCCGCCCCGCAGAACTTCGGCCGAAACCGCAAGAGGCGTGCCCGGCGTGGCGGGCGCCTTGCCTTCGAAATCGGCCGGATAGAAGTTATCGGCCCGCCAGGTCATTATGACTTGGGCCGGGGTTTGCGCGCCGACAGGCGCGACTAATAACTGATGACCAATGACTAATAACACAATAATAAGTAACTTTTTCATGCTAATTTGTCTAATTTACCAGCTGGCCCGGCTGACTTTGCGGCGACCTCGGTGATTTCAGGGTGATTATGTATAAAAGCGGAGATCAGGAAGATAAAGAAAACGGTGGGGATTACGGGTATCAAGTTAGACGCGTATTTTCCCATTCGTTTCACATCAATAATTCCAAGGTCGCCGCCTTTTTGGCTAATCCACCACTCAATTGCGCCCGTTGCCGCCAATTGAGCGACAGGGGTAATAACAGCGCTGATGCCAGCCGAGACGAAATCGATTGCGCCGCAGACGCCGTCGATAAGAAGCGCTCCCAAACCGCCCACAACCAACTCACTCTCCGTAAATTTTTCTTTTTCTTCGTTCATTGTTTTTCAATCCCTTTCATTTCCAATATTTGTTCGGGGTTGGTGGTGATTATCTGGTCCTCGGTGTAAGACGGTATGACTTTTATTGCCACATGCTTCAATCCGGCGAAGAAAAGCCCTTCGCCGACAGCAGCTTCAAGCAGAAACGCTTTCTCACCCTCGGTAATGTTGAATGCCTGCGCCACCGCGGTAATTGAGGCCGGCGCCTGTTTCATCAAAAACTGAATCGAGGAGTTGGTAATGACAGGCCGGCCGAAATCGGATTTCAAAAAATCTTCAACCTCCTGAGTGATGGTGGTGACCCCGAGATAATATTTCCTCGCCCGCTTTACGAGACCGAAGAGGAAAGAAGCGCTATCTTTATATTTCATCATCCACCAAGCCTCGTCGATTATGAGCATTCTTCTCTTCAATTTCGAGCGAATCAGGCTCCAGACGAAGTTCAAAACGATATACATCGCTATCGGCCGGAGTTCGTCTTCCAAATCGCGGATTGAAAAAACAATCAGGCGGTTTGCGATGTCGACGTTCGTCGGCGCGTTGGTGAAGCCGGCATAAGAACCATGGGTGAATTTATCGAGGCGCTGGGCGAGCGTCCGGCCGCCTTCGGTATTATCCAGTACCGTCTGGAGATCTTCCAGGAGCGGCGGAGCGATTTCCTTGCCGGCGCCGAAGTTCTCGGCGGTGATGTCGCGGGAAGCATAAGTTTCGGTGATGACCCTGTCCAAGAGCGCGTCTTCTTCGGGGCTTATTTCGCCGAGCATGAGTTTCACGAGGCCGGTGAGGTTTAAGACGTGCGATTTAAAAACGTCGGCCGGCTCCTCTCCCTCCGGAATTATCGGTATGTCGAATGGGTTGATGTGGCTTGGAGAAGTGAGGGAAATTTTGAAGAAGCTGCCGCCTACGGCGTTTGCGAGGTTTTGGTACTCGTTCTCCGGGTCGATGACAATGACGTCCGTGCCCATCATCATCGAACGGATGATTTCGAGTTTGGTTGCGTAGGATTTGCCGCTCCCGGATTTTGCGAACACCACGCTGTTCGCGTTCTCGAGCGAGAATCGGTCGAAAATCACCAAGCCGTTGTTGTGGAGGTTCACGCCGTAGAGAATCCCCTTGTCGGAGGAAAGGTCGGGCGAGACGAATGGGAAAAGCGAAGAAACCGGCCCCGAGTTCAGAGGCGTGCCGACGCCAAGAGCGTCCTCGCCGATGGGCAGGACGGAATTCAATCCTTCAAGCTGCCGGAAAAGAGCTGGTTTTATGTAAACGAGCTTGCTCTCCATCACGGATTCGATTTTGTTCTCGAGCTTGCTCAGACTCGTTAAGTCCGTGCCGTAGATTGTGATATAGACGCCGACCTCAAATAGTTTTTCCCGGGCCTGTTGGAGGGAGTCCCGGAGATTTTCGATGTCCTGATAGGCGGTTTCTAGGACCGGGTCGCGGACAATTCCCTTTTCGGTTTTTTCACTGAGCTCCGATTCGATTTGGGCGACTTTTTTTCTCAAGTTTCGGAGAGCGAGGGCGGTATCCATCGGGTGGACGAAGACCGATACGTCCATCATTTCGGCGAGGTTTAAAATCGGCGAGAACCAGCCGCTCGAGACGAAACGGGGATAAGTGAAAATAAAGAAAGTTTTTACGAAGTAGTCGCCGAGCTTCAGATGGCTGGAATTTATTTCCAGTCCGGCCGGAGCGATTACGTTAGGAATGTCTTCCGCTCCCGGTTCGTATGCTTTTGGTATCCTTATTTTTTCCATTTCAGCTTTTTGCGATTTCCAAACCTTTTTTCTCGATGAGCTGGGGGTTATAAAGGTTGTAATAAAGTTCGGTAAGTTCCCCGTCTTCGAGGACCGTTACCCGGAGTCCGATTTGTTCAAGTCCGCTTACAACCTGCTCGACGCGCCGGTCCAGCTGTTCGACGCTTTCCCTTTCTTTCTCTTCGGTCGCTTCCTGCATCTCTTTTTTGGGCGTTTTTTTAAAGAATCCCATAATTCCCCTGGCCTGGGCGGTTATTTTTATGGGGTCGTAAGGCACGATTGTAAAAAATGTTTTGCTTATAATCGGATTTTCCTCGACGAAGGAACGGATGAATTCACCGTATTCTTCGATTTGGATTTTAAGAAGCTCGTTTTTCTCTTCGTCCTGCCTCGTTTTCAGAAAGGCAAGATAACTGGTCACGTTTATTTTTCTCGAGTGGACGAAAAACTGGATGGAGAAATCCAAAGTATTCAGAAAGTTCTGGAAGCTCGACAAAATCAGGTTTTGTTCTTCTTCGGACTTCAAGTCGAAGTTTACGCCGCCCACAATCAAAATCTTGCGCAGACCGCCGTCTTTAAGCC
>Ga0209210_1000634_pt1 | contig 35546 bp, 32 predicted proteins | sample RifGroA1_FD_183991 | JGI IMG/M metagenome (GOLD analysis project Ga0209210, IMG submission 183991) | Contaminated groundwater microbial communities from Rifle, Colorado, USA - Rifle Groundwater A1 (SPAdes) (version 2) | ecosystem: Environmental > Aquatic > Deep subsurface > Groundwater >...
CACACCCTGAACGATTCGAGGATAGAACCGATGGAACTAATTATTGGGTGGAGCATAGGGTCAATTTTTCCTGCAATCCCTGCGTGTATAATAAATCTCTCGTTTATAAATATCCTTGGCCAAATACTACGTACTCGGAACGTAAATACGGACGGATGTTGTTTCAAGACCCAAATGCAAAATGTGCTTATTGGGGTAAAAGTATCGACAAACCAAAAGTATTCCATATAGGAGAAGTAAGATGCGGATTCAATTATTAAATAAAGGATCGAAACATCCCGTAACAAGGTTCGAAATTGTTATGTAACAAAAGTTGGCAGATTTTTAAAAACTAATTTCAATATGTCCAAACCCGATCTAACACTCCTCTACTGCACTGCCAATACCATGCCGGATGAGGTTGCGGAAAAGATCAGGCAAAACCTTTTGGAAGTCACTAAAAACCAGTATCCGATCATAAGTGTTTCGCAAAAGCCGATTAATTTTGGGGTTAATATCTGTGTTGGAGAAATCGGTAAATCCTGCTACAACTTTTTCAAACAAATGCTTCTTGGCGCAAAACATGTTAAAACTGCCTATATCGCCCACATTGACGACGACACATTATATGTCCCCGAGCATTTTCAACACCGCCCAAGTAGTCTTAACGCTTTCACCTGGAACTCAAATTCCTGGATCGGTGGCGACAAATTGTATTGGCACCCCCAAGAAGATTTATCGGGAATGTTTTGCCACATCTCGCCTACCCAAGCCTTGATTGACAACTTGACTCCGAGGTTTATGAAGTTCCCAACTCAACCCCGGGACGACCATCACTTTGGCGAGCCGGGAAAATTTGACAGTGAATTTGGCATTCAAAATGCCAGAGTGGGAAAATTTGCTACAAAACTTCCATTAATTTCTTTTGAATACAGGGGTTCATTAAACGGCAAGAGAAAGCGTTTTGGTCTGACTGACCCAAACTCATACAAATATGAACTCGAATACTTCGGCAGTGCGAAAGAACTTTATCATAAGTACTGGTCATAGGCCCACAATTATGGTAAAGATAATTCCATAATTCATTTCAATAACCAGCAATGCAAAACAAGACCAGCGACCCCGTCGCAATCATTTTGCCCAACTACAATATGCCGGAAGCAGCAGATGTCATCAGTGACTATATTGAAGCTAATATAAAGTATCCGCATAAATTAATTGTTGTCGACAACGGGTCAGATCTTGTCCCTCCATCAAAATGGACGTCGCTTCTTGTTAACGAGAATATTCAAACCACAGCAGGTTGGCTGATGGGACTTTCTTATGCTGATTATCTTGCTAATAAACATCACGCAAAATTTTTTGCGTATTGGTTGTTAATCACCTCTACCTCTTTTGGTGAAAACAAAGGTGATATTTTATCTCCGCTGGTTGAATTTTTAAAAAACAACCCCGACGCAGCAGCAATAGCCCACTCCGTCACCAAAGACTCAACAACTGGGTGGAAACATTTGTTCGACAAAGGAACAGGCTCTCCACGCCAAACCTGGATGCTTGATAACATCTCCACCCTCTACCGTGCCGATTGGTTTGACAAAACCGGAAGGTTCGATCCAAAAATGCAATATGCTTGGGGGTCCGATCTGGAAACAAGTTATCTCGCACGAAGCCAGGGTAAATCGCTTTGGGTTTATGACGGATTATCGGTAACCAAAAAAAGTGATATTGCCTATCAAATGAACCGGATGCAAATGTCCGCGAAAGACCGCCACCGTTTGGCAACAGAAAATATGACTGAGGTACTCAAAAGCAAATACGGAAATAATTGGAAGAATATTATATACAATAAATATGTCAAGCCGAGTTGGTATTAGTTTTCAAAATGTACACCAATGCTTTTTTTAAGGTAGATGACCCCAAGAACACTTCAGTAGCCCACATTCCTATTCATCCAAGCTGGTGGTCCAGACAGTACGAATATCCATGGGCATTTGAATTTGCGAAGCCAGGGTTAACGGTGGCCGACATGGGGTGCGGATATACATACCGGCCTTTTAAAAACATGCTGGCAACAGTTTGCAAGAAAGTATATGCAGTTGATTCACGCAAAGAGGCGCTTTCAATGAAGATTGCAGAAAAAAATATTGATTTTGTTCTTGCTGACTTTACAAAACCGCTAACTACAATAATCCCAACGAAATTAGATCACATCTTTTGCTTGAGCGTACTTGAGGAAGGAGTCAATTTACAAAAAGCCTTAGAACAATTTAAAAAACTGCTCAAAGCTGATGGTTTGATTATTCTGACATTCGATGTAATTGCCAATCCGGATAAACCAGTTGGAAAATATCAAGGGGTCAATCTCGACAAATTTTTTAAAGCAGTTAAAAAGGTTAATCTAAAGGTTGTTGGCGGAATGGATTTTTCTCTCGAAAGAAGACTTACCCACCCTGAATGGAACCTCTCCCCATTCCACTGCGTCCTCTGTCGCGCAGATTATCCTTACAAATTCAAACACCATCAAAAAACCTCGAGTGTTTTGAGATGGGTTAAGAAAAATTACATTAAAGGCAATGGAATTGCGTCCTGGCCAGGATATTCCGCCTACCCGGAAGTAACGGGTTATTTAATCCCCACACTCTTGTCGCACGGTGAGGTAAATCTGGCAAGAAAATTAGCAAACTGGCTGGTAAAAGTCCAAGATAAATCCGGCGGATTTTTGGGGTTAGACGGAAAACTGAGAAGCTTTGACACTGCAGCGGCGCTTCGGGGATTGGAAATTGCAGTAGGTTATTTCTCGGATAAGGAGCTTGCCAAAGCAGTCGATTCAGCTGGAAAATGGATTGTTGAGAACACACTTTCAGAAGACGGCCGGATTTTCAGCCAACCAGATAAAAAAGAGTTATGTAACTATTCATTACGCGTTAACGGTATTTTAGACATCAAAGCACGTTGGATTGACAATAGAAACCCAAGCTGGCCCTTTCTTTCTCATGCCGACCGCTCGCATTACATAGCTTACGCTCTCGAAGGATTCTTAGCACTCGGATTGGACAGCGAAGCGAAGAAAGTATTAGCAAATGTTGAAAAAGGTGTGATAGGGCCGGGATTCATCGCGTATCAGGTCGGTGAAAACTGGACACCACAAGCAAAATATGCTTGTTATACGGCAACGGCACAAGTCGGACTTCTGCTAACAAGACTTGGAATTAAGAGTGAATTGCAAAAAACATTCTTGGGTAATTTATTTAACGCTTTGGACAAAAATGGCGGTTTACCTGCGCGCAACGGTTCAATGGCGACTTCATGGACGGCAAAATGGTTGTTGGATTTTGAAGATGCCTTTTTCGACGCCGAAGTTGTCAATTTCTTAAATCAATTGTCAAAATATGCTCTACAAGGTACTTGAACAAAAATTTTCACCGGAATTTGACATCGATGAAAAACATTGGAAATCAAACCACAAAGCGGGAATTTCCGGATGTTTTAGAATTCGCAATGAAGAGGAGTTTTTGGAAGACGCAGTTGTTTCTCACCTTCCACATCTTGATGAGGTTGTACTGGCGGTACAACCATCTGAGGATAAAACTCTTGAAATTGCTGATAGGCTTCAACGGTACAGTTCAAAAATAAAGGTTTTCAAATATCCTGTTGCATCTCATTTCATCGACCACCCACAATTCAGTACCGATCCTCCCAATTCAATTTATTCTTTCGTTTATTTTTCTAACTGGGCACTGTCAAAATGTTCACATCAATGGATTGCTAAAACCGAAGGAGATGTTATATGCCTTCCGACATTTTCTGAAATTGTTAAAGATGTTATCAACAATCCAACAACAATTTGCTACTACGGTCGATACATTTTGAATGTAGCCGGTACAAAATGTAACAAAATTAGTTTTCAAAAACCAAGAAACCATGGGCTGGATGAAGCAGTATTCAATAACAACCCGGATTTATATTATTTTGAAAATGTTGGCAAATGGGAGGGTATTCGTGCCCACCACATCAAATACAACGGATTTTCAGCACTGCACACGAAGCGCTGTAAGAAAAAGTACCGCAAAGGTATTCCAGGTGAAGATTGGGTAGATTTTACCAGAGAGAATGTGGGGCTCGCCCTTTCGAAATACAATTCAAAAGTCGACAGATATAAAGGACCCGACAATCCGCTAGGTCCCGATTGTCTATTTATACCAATGCATACTTAAGGAAACCCCGCCTTAAAAGGCGGTGAGGATGTCATATAATAAGTATTTAATATTTTTGAATATTCACTTTATTTAAAGTTCGAAATTATGGAGAATATAAACCAGGCTGCTAAGATAGCAATAACTACAGCAAATCTAGGCAAAGGTAGCACTCACCCCCCACTACATGCTAAACAAAGCGTGCCTGCTAATATCTTCCACTTCGACGATACAAACTTCCCTCCAAGAATGAAGGCTATGTCTCCGGGGCTACAAACAATTCTTCTGAAACTATTCCTCTGGCAAATTGTACCGGGATATGATTATTACCTTTGGACAAATGAATCGTTAAAAGATGGCGGTGTTATTCAAACATTTCTTGATAGCAAGCGCGATTTTACCGCCAAATCATCAGATCTTTTTATGTACAAAAACACACCAAGAGTTCAGGAAATGCTAAAGCGGTGGTGGTACTTAGTCACCCGTTATGATATAGAAGATAATCTGGCTATGAAAAAGGCCTCTGCCAAATTTAAACTCTGATGCAATATTTTACCAACTACTCATCACATTTTGCCGTTTTGACAAAAGTCATGACGGCGAGTGGCGGTCCGGTTCTCGAAGTTGGCATGGGGATTTTTAGTACTCCACTTTTGCACTGGCTTTGTTTGGATCAGGATAGAAAATTGACCTCGCTTGAATCGGCCGAAAAATATTATAAATTAAACAGACGCTTCGCTTCCCCCAACCACGAGATAATTCTTATTAAAGACTGGGACAAGTTCAATTTTAATTCAACTTGGGATGTCGTCTTTGTCGACAATGATGATCAATGGCGTGCACCAGTTGTCAAGAAAGTCGCAAATTCAGCAAATTATATTGTGATACACGACTCTGACGACCCGACATACAACTACGAAAGCATTTTTCCACTTTTCAAATACCAATATCACTATACAAAAGCCCAACCCAATACTTCGGTACTAAGTAACACTATAGAACTTTCTTGGCTTGATGAAGTTTAAAAAGATTTGATTTTTACTTAAAATTACGATAAATATAGTGATACAAAACATAACGTAATATGTCGGATTATGACTTAAGCATCCTCATTCCCTCACGCAATGAGATGTTTTTAAAAAAAACTATTGACGATATCCTGCAACATAAAGAAGGAAAAACAGAAGTGATCGCCATTCTTGATGGTGAAGCACCGGTTGAACCAATCCCCGACCACCAAGATGTAAAGCTTATTTTCCACCACGAAAGCGTCGGCCAACGAGCCGCAACAAATAACGCTGCGAAGATCTCCAACGCGAAATATTTGATGAAATGCGATGCTCACTGTGCTTTTGACCAAGGTTTCGATGTCAAGATGATGTCTGAAATGCACGACGATTGGACGATGGCTCCAATGATGAAAAATCTGCATGCTTTCGATTGGGTTTGTCCGGAGGGACACCGAAGGTATCAGGGACCAAGCGGACCGTGCAAAGCCAGCCTGCCGAATGGGCAGGAATGTGGTAAGGAAACTACGCGAGATATCCTCTGGAAGGCTAAAGACAGCCCGAAAAGCGTTTCCTATTGTTTTGACTCCAGTCCCCATTTCCAATATTTTGGTGAATTTGCCAAACGCCCCGAAGGCCAAGGTGATGTCACAGAAAGCATGTCGCTTCAAGGGTCGTGCTTTATATTGACGAGGAAAAAGTATTGGGAGCTTGGGGTTTGTGATGAAAATTTCGGAAGCTGGGGAAGTCAGGGGATCGAAGTTGCCGTTAAAACCTGGCTTTCCGGCGGACGTGTAATGATCAATAAGAAAACCTGGTATGCACACATGTTTCGCACACAAGGAGGCGATTTTAGCTTTCCCTACCCCCTTTCGGGTACCGACCAGAAAAAGGCACAGGACTTCGCACGTGATCTTTTTTTTAACAACAACTGGCCAAAACAGAAAAGGCCTCTTTCGTGGTTGGTGGAAAAATTCTGGCCCGTCAAAGGCTGGAGCGAGGAAGATTTACAAAAACTAAAAGCAAATACTTTCAGATTTTCAAACGAGACCTTCATAAAACTTCCTGAGGAAGAGCCGGGGAACAACGACTCGATTACGGGAATCATCTATATGGCCGCGGATACTAACAGTGACAATAGAAAAGCGACACCTTCCAAAAAAATTCAGCCCAAAAAGGGAATTATTTTCTATACAGACAACCAGCTCAGAATAAAAATTGCCCATAGAGTACAAAAACAGCTTGAGATGATAAGTAAAGAAAAAGGCCTTCCCATCGTCAGCTCCTCTCTGAAAAAAATGGGCTTTGGCGACAAGAACATTCACTTCCCCTCACTTAAGCGCGGGTACTTTGCAATGTTCAAACAAATTCTTGGGGCTTTAGAAAACAGCGACGCAGAGATTGTCTTCTTATGTGAACACGACGTGCTTTATCATCCGTCACACTTTGATTTCACCCCACCCAAGAAAAATATTTACTATTACAACCATAATTGGTGGAGACTGCGCGTTAGCGACGGTTTTGCAGTCCACTGGGACGCCAACCAAGTGTCGGGTCTTTGTGCATACCGTAGCTTCCTTCTGGATTTTTATAGAAAACGTGTCGCTGAAGTAGAAAAAAATGGATACTCGAATAAAATGGGTTTCGAGCCAGGGGGAAGGAACACCGATATGACACAAGCTTGGAAATCCGAATTTCCAAATATCGATATCAAGCATGGTCATAACTTAAGTAAGGATAAATGGAGCCTGAAAGATTTCCGGGACAAATCCACCTCAAAGGGTTTTGCTACAACCACCCAAATCCCCGGCTGGGGAAAAACGATAGATATGATAAAGCATTTACAATGAAAGAAATTTAATTAAAAAACCTACAGATATTTAATATTCGCTTCTAGTAATTTCAAAAAGTTTTGGCAGAAATTGTCGACAAACCCAATATCTCTAAAGAATGGTCTCAAATCATTATATAAATCTCTGGGATCAACTTTCTCCATTTTCCTCAAAATCTTTTTTCTTAACTCTCCTCCATCTTTGATGCCGAGTAAACCGTTAATTCTTTGAGAATTTACTCTTATTCCCGTTTTTTTAGCCTGTCCCAACATCCAAATTAGATCAAAAACATCTCTTCCTTTAAATGACACAGACTGTTCTCCACCTCTCTTGTATTCTCGGGTTAAAAACGCCGCAATCTTGTTAGCCAAAAGCGTCCCTAAATCATAAGTTTTAGCCAAAAAAGAGAAATCATAAGCAGAGAAAATCTGTGTTTCGGTATTAAAATTCCTATCCTTGTTGAAAGAAAAATCCAGTCGCAAGAACAAAATGTCGCTGTCACCTGTTACCGCGAAACCAATTTCTTTCAAAACCGGAAATTTTAAGAATACTGTTAGATTTTTAAATTTTAAGCCAAGATCTTTGTACTGCATTTCTTTTGCAAAATATTCTTTTAAATCTTTTTGAAACTCGTCAAAATCAAAACTTGTAGCGTTAATGTCGAAGTCGAGGTCCTCTGAAATTCGAGGCAATCCATAAAACTTTCTGAGGCAAGTCCCTCCTGTAAAAATAAGATTCTTGTAAGAAGATGTATAAATGAAGTTTAAAACAAAAACCTGGAGCTCTTCTTTGAGTAAATTTCTAACAAAATCTCTATTTGCAATACTTTCGCTCCTTGTAATAACTTCTTTTAAATCTTGTATTACCATTTTAGTTTTGTTAATTCCTTCTTAATTTTATATATCCCGGAATCAAAAACAATTTTTTTAAACTCCTGTTTATCATTTTCATTAAATTGATCCCAATTAATTCTTAAATTATCCATATTTCCCCTCTTCCTAAAATATAGGAAGTCAAAAAGAGCTTTGGCTTTAGTCGCAAATTTTATTCTTTTATTCTCGAAGTCGATAACGCTAAAACCACCAAAAAGATCGTCTCGCATACTTTTGTAAATAAAGCTTCCCAGCTTACTTTTATAGGTTCTCCCTGTTTTTGTTGTAATCGAGGTAATCGCGTATACCCCTTCAGGAATAACGCCAAACTTGGAAAGAGCATATTCCAGGGAAATATATGAAGGAAATCGGATAATGTTTGCCAGATATTCAAGATATTTCTCCCTAAGGTCCGGGTTCTTGGCTAAACTTAATAAATACAAACGAGAAACGTAAAGCCCTTTTTTTAAGGCGATTATTTCTCCATTTTTCAGAAGTTTTTTGATCCAATAATTTAAATTCTCCCCTTCTTTACCCAAGATCTCGCCGAGAGTAATTTTATTAAAATAAGGCAATTGTTCCATAATTAGTAGATAATTTTACTAATTCTGGAGCAGGTATACAGTGTTGTCAATGGTCTTTTTACTTCATTACATCAAATCAATGATAATCAATTCGGGAATGGGAAATTGAAACTAAGCTAAAAGCGGCAAATATTAGGGGGGGCAAAATCTCCGGCTGGGGAAAGACGGCTGATCTAATTAAAAGATTTAATTAAGGCCGGACAGGTTTTAAAAGTATTGCATAATTATAATAGCATGCTATTATCAAATAGAGCATAATTAACTGTCCAAATGAGAACAACAAAGCAAATCATTTTTTATACTGACCACAGATACAATTTCAAATCATCTGTTCGAGCACAGAAAAAGCTGGCAAGCATTAGCAGTTATCTTAAAATCCCCATCATCAGTGTTTCACTAAAAAAGCTGGCGTTTGGGGACAAAAATATCTATTTTCCGCACTTTAAGCAAGGCGACCAATTTCTATACAAAGAAATTTTGTCAGGCTTGGAAAATAGCAGAGCTGATATCGTCTACCTTTGCAGCCCCGATGTCCTATATACGCCTTCTCATTTTGAATATACACCTGACAATCAGAATTTTTTTTATTTCAATACAAACATCACTAAAAATCCGAGTAAAGAAATCGCTACACTAAGCGGTTCCCGGAGTCTTTTGATTGACTATTTTAAAAAGCTTGCAAAAAATCCGGTGAAGAACCCAAAAACCGCGTTTTTGAAAACAAGATTTTATAAATCCTTCGAACCCCTCAAAATGATGGCGTAGTTAAAATCTAAGCCGAATTAACTCCAATACGAAGCTCACCGATCTGATAAAGTTGAATAAAAAAAAGGCCTTAATCTTATTTTATGTGCAGAATAACATCTATCATTTATTTAAAAAGACTTTTCCTGCAGTATCAACAATTTGCAATCGATAATTATTTCTTATGACATAAGATGGCAAATAGGATTGTAAAAATACGGGTATTGACATATTTTATTATATCAAACATTCCCCCATTCAAGAAAGATGAGATTCCCGCAGGGGAAAAACTTCTGACCTCATAAAGAAATTTCATTCATCCCCAATTAGATCGGGTTTTTGTTGAAATCATAGTAAAAAAGTTCCTGTAGTTTTAACAAATACTGATATAATGTTTTTAGCCGTCGTAAGTAACGGCTTGTCTGTTATGAAATACGATATTTACTAAAAAAGATTTATTATTTTAAAAAGAAAAATGCTTTTTAAATAATTTCGAGAGGGGTGACAAGTTATGAAAAAATATTTATGGAGAATTTACTACGGGGACGGGACGACCTTTGATAATACCCAAGGGAGACCTGAAGACGCTCCTCCTGTTAATGTCCAGGTAATTATTCAGCCAAACAGAGAAAACGGCAGGCAAACTATTCATTCCTGGGATTGGTATTACCGCAGGGATAATTTTTGGTATGGCTGTGATACCTGGGGACTTTTTGACCAGCTTCTTTGGAATAATGTAACTGCGGTAAAACAGGGGCGCATGATGCGTAGTGAAGAGTTCGACAGAATAATGAAAAATGCCATGGCAGACCCAGATTTCTCTCCACAGACCGCAAATATTTCCAAAAACAAACCAAAACAAGCTTATGGAGAGGGTTCTAACTATGAAGAATAAATTAATTGCTAATTTTATATATAAGGCTACAGATCTAACCTATAAACTCCTGAGGACATTTATAAGTCAGGAGAAACTTGAACAATGGAAACCGGTACATCTTTGTTGGTGGTTTATTAAAAACCGGTTACCAGTTCCTAACTATTTTATAGCTGGCGCAGTGTTCACTCCTTCGGAGGATGAATATAGATTTGCCGAAGACGGAACAATAGGTTCGGAGACCTTACTAGGCACTCAATCAACTTCTTTTGGTAGAACAATAACAGCGGATAATTTAATTTGGCTTCGTGTACAAATACAGGAAAACGGAGGGAAAGCCGGAGGGGTGGGCGATGACTGGCAGCTTCAGGTTCAAAAAGGGGCTTTAGGATTCAATGATGTCAACGCAACAAGTACTTATGTCAAATCAGGCGCCGGTACCCCTGCCGACGGGGATGCAGTAAGCGCTTCCCGTTTGACGGGTGGTTCGGGCACTTTTCAAGCCGGTGTTTATGACGAGGTTGACGGACAACAAACCAATTTCAAACTCAACGCAAGTGTGTATACCGAGTTTATCTGGTCTTTAACTCTTACTTATGCTGAACTTACAAATGGCGACTCTTTAACGTTCAGAGTTTTGTTAAACGGAGCAGATACTGTTACCCACAACGTTACACCAACTTTAACAATCACAAAACTAACCCCATCGGCATCATTAAGTCCTTCAGCATCTGCATCAGCATCATTATCTCCCAGTGCATCATTATCTCCCAGTGCTTCTGCATCTGCCAGCCTCTCTCCATCTGCCAGTCTTTCGCCAAGTGCGAGTGCTAGTCAAAGCTTATCTCCATCCGCATCCTTGTCACCGTCAACCAGTGCAAGCGCTTCATTATCACCATCCGCCAGCCTCTCTCCATCTGCCAGCGCATCACGTTCGCTTTCACCAAGCTCTTCAGTATCAGCTAGTCTCTCCCCATCTGCATCCCTTTCCCCCTCAGCCTCTGCAAGTGGAAGTTTGAGTCCGTCAGCGTCTCTTAGTCCATCAGCATCAATATCTGCATCGATATCTCCATCAGCATCACTATCACCAAGTGCAAGCGCATCGGTTTCTCTTTCGCCTTCTGCCAGCTTATCTCCCAGTGCATCAGCTTCTTTATCTTTGTCCCCTTCTGCTTCAGAATCAGCTTCTTTATCTCCAAGTGCATCTGTTTCAGCATCATTATCTCCCAGTGCATCATTATCTCCCAGTGCTTCTGCATCTGCTAGCCTCTCTCCATCTGCCAGTCTTTCGCCAAGTGCGAGTGCTAGTCAAAGCTTATCTCCATCCGCATCCTTGTCACCGTCAACCAGTGCAAGCGCATCGCTTTCCCCAAGTGAATCGCTTTCCCCATCAACAAGCGCGTCTGCCTCTTTGTCTCCATCGGCATCACTTAGCCCTTCGGCGAGTGCATCGGCTTCACTCTCACCATCGGCTTCACTCTCTCCCTCCGCTTCAGCATCGGGATCTCTGTCACCGAGCGCAAGCTTGAGCCCTTCGACCAGTGCTAGTTTATCGCTTTCGCCTTCTGCTTCTGCTTCAAAATCACTTTCCCCCTCGGCATCTGAATCAGTTTCTCTATCTCCTTCAGCGTCTCTTTCACCTAGTACCTCGGCAAGTGGGAGTTTGAGTCCATCAGCCTCATTGAGTCCAAGTGCAAGTGCCAGCGGAAGTTTGAGTCCTTCAGCAAGCCTTTCACCATCAGCAAGTGCCAGTGTATCACTATCTCCCAGTGCATCATTATCTCCCAGTGCTTCTGCATCTACCAGCCTCTCCCCTTCTGCATCAGCATCTCCTTCCGGGCCCGCGTCTTCTCTTTCACCATCAGCGAGTTTAAGTCCTTCTGCAAGTGCAAGTGTTTCGTTATCCCCCTCGGCATCTTTGTCACCGAGCACATCCGCGTCTGTATCTCAATCCCCCAGTGCATCACTATCACCTTCGGCTTCACTCTCACCCAGTGCATCTGCAAGTCCATCACCCATTTCAGGAACAGTAGTCTGGGGCCAGTCAACCGGAACAACAGAAGACAATGTTAGAACTTATGCAAGCAACTGGAGCGGTACTGGCTCAATCGAATTTTCGGGGAACAGTGAAAGAGTTGCTTTAACTGCAGGACAATACATGGAGTCGGAAGTCGTTGATACCGGAAGTCAAAATATACAGCTTCTGCAAAACCAATACGCAACGGGTGACGATGTAACAATCAAGTACCGTACAGGTGCAACTGCAGCTGCATGTCAAGCTGCATCATGGAGCATTTATACCGCACCTTTTGCTTCATCGGGTTATGTCCAGGTTAGACTTGAAAACCAAGTTGATCTATTATCTGTAAGCGGTACGAACTCGAGATATCTTATCAACGGCTTAGGTGAACCGGTATTTTTGGCCGGCTGGAACTATTGGAATTTCGTGCAGGATGGAGGTGATACCAATCCTCCTCCTGCGTTCGATTTCGATGCCGCTGTCTCGCACACACTGTCGCATGGGCTGAATCACATGCAATTTTATCAATGGTGTCATGCCAAACATATAAGTTGGTACATGCGCTATCAGCCCTTTGCCCGTACCGGACCAGGAAATGCGTTGGACGGTGGACTGAAATTTGATCTGACCAGTTGGGATAGCAATTATTTTGATCGGGTGAGAAACAGGATTATCCAATGTGGACAGAATGGAATTTATGTCACGATCAATTTCTGGCATGGATTCTCATATAATAACGCTTGGGGATCGGCTTGGAGTGCCAATCCGTATCACGCCAGCAATAACATTAATAGCATCAATGGAGATTCGCGATCAACGGGACATGGCTTTGACTGCTATACGCTGGCTAATTCGGCGGTCACAGCTATCCAGGAAAGCTATGTTGAGCACATGATCGATGTACTTAACGATCTGGACAATGTTATCTGGCATATCTGCGAGGAGCCAGACGGAAGTTACTCGGATGGTAGTGGCCATACTCCTGCACAATGGACAGAATATTTTGTGGATTATGTCCATACATACGAGGCGACCAAACCAAAACAACATCCTGTTCTATGGTCTGGTGGCGCGGCAATGCCTGATGCGACTTTATTAGCCAGCGATGCGGATTGCATTGCTCCAGGATCGGAGCTTCTATCAGATGGGACGAAGGTAGTGCTGAACGATACTGATCATATTATTTGGGATTCGGAGGATGCACAATGGCCCTGGCGAGCGTTTTGCCTGGGCAACAGCGGGTTCTGGATCATGGATGGCGGATACTCGGATTACGACGATCAGGATGGACCGCAAACCTACGCCAACAGTGAGGGTATCCGCAACAATAACGGCTACGCCCTTGCCCTGTCCCAACTGGCCGATCTCCTGCATATGCAGCCGCAGAATGGCGGTACTAACCCAAGCAACACGGGTTATTGTCTGTATCCGGTGTCAAGCTCTTACCACGAATACATCCTCTTCCAGCCGTCAAATAGTAATGCAACTTTAGACCTCAGTAGCGAAAGCGGTGGTACAACTTTCAATATTCGAAAAATTAACGTCTCAGACGGTTCAGCCGACACCGCCCAAACAACAACAGGAGGTGCAAGCCGAACTATAACCCAACCGAGCGGTTGGACAAGTGGTTGGGCTGCGTGGATCCGTCCGGCATAAAAAAATAACATGATAAAACTTTATTTATTACCAATAGTTCATCTTACAAATCCAAACTATAACGTTCCGAAGTACCTACCCCATCGCCTTAATCCGGCGCTTCCCGGGCTGGAAGGTTTGCGTTGGGCTTGGACAACATATCTTTTGGAAGATGTTGGAATTTTAATTACAGATGTTACAAATGAACAACATAGTCTCTTGTTTGCACAACCGGACGTCTTACCTATTGATAATTTGGATGACGAAATTCCTGATGATATAACACCCGACGTAACCCGCGACTTTTTGGAAAGCTTTAACATTCCCGCCGATTGGCTACAAAGCGGAATGACATATCGCCGGATGCTTCGTAAAATCCTTGGAATTTTTTATTACCATAATCGCTTGGTGGGCTTAAAACAAGGACGTCTCTTTTCAAGTGAAGTCAACTTAAAAACTAGAGTTAACCAAATTCCTGCAAATTGGAGAGAGCATGTGCTTACAGCAGCTGAAGATTTACAAATGAGTACCAACCACATCAACCCCTCTGCTAAAATCCGCGATTTACTAAATAACGCAGGAGAACAGTTCTCCCAAGTTGAACATCAAATTGCAGGGGCAGGATTAATTCTAAAAATATAACATAAAATGGCAACATATACGGATAGCTTCACCGATACTGATGCGACGAACCTAGAGACCCATAATTCCAATTGGGTGTTGGTCGACGGCAGTGCTGGGGACTGGAAGATATATTCAAACGAAGCCAGGAATATCAACACGGCCGATTTCAGCGCGTATTATTACAATCAAGCATTTAACAGTAAGCATTATTCTCAACTGGAAAACGCTGGAAGCACCAATATTGCTTATGGTGCGGGTCCGGCGATACGAGTACAGGCCGGTGCGAATTACTTTTATTGCTTTATTTTCGATTCCGCTGTATACAATGGGGAAGTCATCAACGGATCGGCTACGGATTGGGATGGTGGTCAGGCCGCGCCGAATGAATCTGATGTTATGCGGATCGAAGTGGACGCCACCACCGAGACCACGATCCTGTATAAAGTCAATGGGGCAACAATTCAAACCTATACCGGCAAATCCAATCTCAGTGGTGGTCGAGCCGGAGTAGCGTCATACGATGCCGGAAATAGTGCTAACCAAGTAGATAACTGGGAAGGCGGAGATGTAAGCTCATCCTCGCTTTCACCTTCCGCATCACTCTCTCCAAGTGCATCAGCTTCGGCATCATTAAGCCCTAGCTCTTCTACTTCACCATCAACAGGAGCGTCCTCACTTAGCCCATCGGCATCACTCTCTCCAAGTGCATCAGCTTCGGCATCATTAAGCCCTTCTGCCTCACTTAGCCCAAGTGCTTCACTTTCTCCATCTGCATCTCTATCTCCATCAGCTAGCTTATCTCCAAGCGCTTCTGCCTCACCATCAACCGTAGCAGGAACTTCATATGTTGAAGATGTTGAGTTGAGATTTCCGGGAAGTGCGAGTCTTTCTCCATCTGCATCTCTATCTCCATCAGCTAGCGTTTCTGCCAGTCTTTCTCCATCTGCAAGTTTGTCTCCAAGTGCTTCCGTATCCCCGTCACTCTCTCCAAGTGCCAGTTTGAGTCCATCGGCGTCTGCGAGCGGAAGTTTAAGCCCATCTGCTAGTGAAAGTAGAAGTCTTTCACCAAGCGCTTCGCTATCACCCAGTGCATCTGCCAGTGGAAGTTTGAGTCCTTCTGCATCAGAAAGCGCGTCATTGTCCCCTTCCGCAAGCACGTCAGGATCATTGTCTCCCAGTGCCTCATTGTCACCAAGTGCGAGTGCATCAGGAAGTTTATCTCCTTCAGCAAGTGAGTCCAGATCACTTTCTCCATCAGCTAGTGCAAGTAGAAGTCTTTCTCCATCTGCATCTTTGTCCCCGTCAGCAAGTGCTAGTGGATCATTATCACCAAGTGCATCTTTATCACCTTCTGCAAGCGTAAGTGCAAGCTTAAGTCCTAGTGCAAGTGTTTCTGCCAGCTTTTCTCCATCAGCGTCTTTATCACCTTCCGCTTCACCATCGGCAGGTGGTGCATCACTTTCACCGAGTGCTTCCGCGTCGGTATCGTTATCACCTTCAGCTAGTGCTAGTGCGAGTTTGAGCCCATCAGCAAGTCTATCACCCTCAGCTTCAGCTTCGAGGTCATTGTCACCTTCAGCCTCCCTGTCGCCATCATCCTCAGCAAGTGAAAGCTTGAGTCCATCATCATCTCTATCTCCTAGTTCAAGTGCTTCTGCGTCTCTTTCGCCTTCTGCAAGTTTGAGTCCATCGGCAAGTGTCAGTGCCAGTTTGTCACCCAGTGCAAGTCTTTCACCGAGTGCATCAGAGTCAGCTAGTCTTTCCCCAAGCGCCAGCTTAAGCCCAAGTGCATCGGCCAGTGGAAGTTTAAGTCCGTCAGCGAGTGAATCAAGATCACTTTCCCCAAGTGCAAGTGTTAGTGCTTCGCTATCACCAAGTGCATCTTTATCACCAAGTGCATCTGCATCCGGAAGTCTGTCTCCATCTGCTAGTGAATCGAGGTCACTGTCCCCCTCAGCATCTGAGTCATCTTCTTTATCTCCTTCGGCTTCTCTGTCACCTAGCGCTTCGGCAAGTGGAAGTTTATCTCCAAGCGCATCATTATCACCATCTGCAAGTGCAAGTCTATCACTATCTCCAAGTGCTTCACTGTCTCCATCTGCCAGTGCCAGCGGAAGTCTCTCCCCTTCGGCATCCTTAAGCCCAAGCGCGTCGACGTCGGGCTCATTGTCTCCGTCTGCATCTTTGTCCCCGTCGGCAAGCGCGTCAGGATCATTGTCACCAAGTGCATCACTTAGCCCCTCGGCTTCAGTATCAGGATCTTTATCACCTTCTGCAAGTTTGAGCCCAAGTGCATCGGAATCTGCAAGTTTGTCGCCATCCGCTTCTTTAAGCCCAAGTGCATCGGCCAGTGGAAGTTTAAGTCCGTCAGCGAGTGAGTCGAGATCTCTTTCCCCGTCTGCATCAGCTAGTGGAAGTATGAGTCCTAGTGCTTCTATATCCCCAAGCGCAAGTGCCAGTAAAAGTCTATCGCCATCCGCATCACTCTCACCATCTGCAAGTGAAAGCAGATCCCTGTCTCCGTCAGCTTCATTAAGCCCATCCGCAAGTACTAGTGGATCAGTATCTCCGTCAGCATCTCTGAGCCCATCAGCATCTGTTTCTACATCGCTTTCTCCATCCGCGAGCCTTTCACCAAGCGCATCTGTCTCATTATCACTCTCACCATCTGCAAGTGCATCGGCTTCACTGTCTCCAAGTGTAAGTGCATCGGCTTCACTGTCTCCATCAGCCTCTGTTAGCCCTTCCATACCACCCCTGTCTCCATCAGCCTCTCTATCACCCTCCGCTTCACCATCAAAATCCTTATCGCCATCGGCATCGGTATCAGCCTCTCTATCACCCTCCGCCAGCCTTTCACCATCCGCTTCAGCCAGTGAAAGTTTGTCACCAAGTGCATCAATATCTGCTTCTCTATCTCCTTCTGCATCACTCTCACCAAGTGCAAGTGCATCGGCTTCACTATCTCCATCAGCATCAGTAAGTGCATCGCTATCCCCATCGGTGTCACTCTCACCCAGTGCATCGGCATCAGTATCTTTATCTCCTTCCGCCTCTGCAAGCGGAAGTTTAAGCCCAAGTTCATCACTTTCCCCGAGCGCGTCTGCCTCAATATCTTTATCTCCAAGCGCTTCTGTTAGTGCATCTTTGTCACCATCGGCTTCTTTATCACCAAGTGCAAGCATATCTGCATCACTTTCCCCGAGCGCGTCGAAATCAGCATCGCTTTCACCATCCGCCAGTTTGAGCCCAAGCGCAAGTACTTCCGCATCACAATCCCCGTCTGCTTCGGCGTCGAGATCTATATCGCCTTCGGCATCCGCAAGTGTGAGCTTGAGTCCAAGCGCTTCTGTTAGTGCATCTTTGTCACCTAGTGCCAGTCGTTCACCAAGTGCATCTACATCTATTTCTCTGTCACCAAGTGCATCAATATCTGCTTCTATATCTCCTTCTGCATCACTCTCACCCAGTGCAAGTGCCTCTCAATCACTTTCGCCGTCAGCATCAATTTCAGCCAGTCTTTCACCATCCGCATCGGAAAGCCCATCAGCTTCAGCCAGTAGGAGCCTTTCGCCTTCTGCATCAATATCCAAATCGCTTTCGCCTTCTGCATCACTTTCACCGAGTGCATCGGCATCCGCTTCCTTATCACCAAGTGCAAGCGTGTCTGAATCAGCGTCTCCTTCTGCTTCTGCAAGCGCTTCTCTCTCGCCAAGCGCCAGTGCGTCAAAATCTGCTTCCCTCTCACAATCACCAAGCGCATCAACATCGCCAAGTGCTTCGCTGTCTCCCAGCACATCCGCATCTGCAAGTTATTCCCCAAGCACATCCGCATCCGCTTCCTTATCACCAAGTGCAAGTTTGAGTCCTTCTGGATCACCAAGTCCATCGGCAAGTGAAAGCGCTTCTCTCTCACCAAGCGCATCCGTCAGTCCATCGGCAAGTGAAAGCGCTTCGCTTTCACCATCCGCCAGTCTTTCACCATCCGCATCACCAAGTCCATCTGCGAGTGAGAGTTTATCGCTTTCGCCTTCTGCGTCACTATCACCCTCAGCAAGTGGAAGTCCATCAGCTTCTTTATCTTCATCATCGTCACCATCTGCCGGTGGTGCAAGTCAGTCGGCTTCCGCCAGTGCAAGTCTTTCCCCTTCGGCATCTGCCAGCCCATCCGTTGCTCCAAGTGGACCTTCGGCTTCACAAAGTCCATCTGCGTCTGCCTCAACTTCGAAATCTTTGTCTATATCACCAAGTCCGCAAATTGCTGAAGGTTTGATACCTACTAATAAACCCGTTTTTTACAGAAATATAAATGTCATTCGACGAAAAACTTTAGGAGCAATCTCGACAACTATGGGTAACGAGCTAATTCCTTCCTGGAATTCATTGGGGAGACCAAAACACCCGAAAATTGGAAATGTCGGTTTTAATTTAGAAACTAATAATTTAGAGTTCTGGAATGGATCACTTTGGTACACACTTCCAATGAAGCAGATTTAACATCTTTTTATATCTATATACTATAGTACTTTCATTTTCCGCACATTTTTGACTATTATTCTTGTAATATATTACCTTTCAAGAGACTATATATAATAATTTCTGCATAGTTATATGTTTGTTTAACAAATATTTCGAATTGCTTAATTATCTATGCAAATATACCTCTCAAGATAAAAACATCTTCCCTGGCCTAAGAGGCTAGGGTTTTCTTCTATTTATATTTAATGTTTGAAGAAAATCCGTAAGGACAGATGTTGACTCCTAATTCAATTCATCCGTGTCAAAAAATGACATGGGTTTTTTTTGAAATCACAATAAATTTAAAATCTATTATTGCCTATTCTGACCTGACAGAAAATTTTTCCGCGATTTTTAGCATAAGTTTGAAGTTGATCGAATAATATCGAAAGGAAATACATTTAATTAAGCGCCTATCACTTTTATTAAGCACACCTATTAAATTTAAAATTAGGTGGGATCCGGGTTACATTTACAGATCTTCTATAAGCTATTCTGGTAATTTTGGTTTCGATGAAACAAACCGCTGGTAAAATCAAGAATTCGATGTATCTTTAAATTATCGGGCTTGAATAATGTAACTTCTCAAGCGTCTGATTATAATAATAAATGCATATATATAAAGATATATTATTGAACTATTTAAAGTTATAAAAGTATTTTCTAACTTGAGAAGTAAAGCTTACAAGGTAATGATATATCTTTAGTACTATATATGTAAATATATATAAAGTGTTTATATATTAATATTAATAAATCAAGTTGTTTCTATACCTTACAAGTATTTAATATTGGTATAAATAACTAGAAATATTCTACTTCTATTACTTGACAAAAAAGTAATTTATTTTTAGCTCTTATATAAATGGCTATTAACTTGTAAATATAAAATGTAGTAGTATTGACATACAAAATATAAATATATTTTTTCTTTTCTATATTTGTTAAATATGTCAACTATAATATGTCAACTATAAACAGTAATACTAATTTGTACATGAATATTGGCAACGGTCTTGCCTTAATGTTAGGACTTCCGACATTAAATTCCTGGGAAACTGAAAAAAGACCTGCTGACGCAAAAAGAGGAACTCTGGGTTTTAACACTCAAACTGAAAGTTTGGAATTTTACAACGGATCTTACTGGTTAACGGCAAAATTGCAACAGCATAAATAATCTGTTTATAACCTACCAATAAATTTCATTTAAGTGATTGTTAATGTATAAAACATATAAAATCTAGAACAAAATCGTTTAATCACCCATATTTTACTACTTGTATTTTAAAATCTTCGGTTATATATTGCTATTAGAAACTTTATGCAAGCTTTTTTAAATAATTTAAGTCCTGTAGAGATTGCAGTTATTCTTATTGTTCTTTTTATCATTTTTGGCAGGAAAGCTTTCATTTCTCTTGGCAGAACCAGCGGATCCACATATAAAGAACTTAAAAATATTAAAAAGAATTTATCTGAAGCCTTGGAAGAAGATATAACTAACAAAGAAAAGAAAAGCTAGTTATTGAATATCAAGTTTCTATTCTGAAAATTGATTGTTCTAATAACTTGCCTGCACTAAGGGAGGTGTAATAATATAATGTTTCGCCAAATTGGGACTACCGAATTAATAATCATCGCTGTTATTGTTCTTTTTCTTTTTGGAGGCAGGAAAATTCCGGAACTCTTTAAGGGTATGGCAGAAGCTGTCCGGGAATTCAAAAAGTCTTCAAAGGACTCCGGCGAGAAAACCGAAGAAAAAAAGGAAGAATAATCTGCTAAAATGGTTTTATCGTGGAAAATTCCAATCCTTTAGGGTCTTCTGATTTATCAATAGTTATCCAAAAATATTCTCCTTATTTTCGCGAGGTCAAAAAAAGAATTGTGTTTACTCTCGTTGCTTTTGTGATTGCAACAAGCGTCGGTTTCGTATTTTACGAAGATATAATCAGATTTCTGATTAATATTCTCTCCCTCCAGGGGATTAATATTGTCTTCACTTCACCCTTTCAGTTTATTAATTTGTCAATCACTTGCGGTCTTGTTACCGGACTGGTGATTGTCCTTCCCCTCATTATTTACCAAGTGTTTCATTTTTTAAAACCGGCATTGAAAAAAAAGGAGTATCTTTTATTGGGCAGATTCCTACCCTTCTCTATTTTACTATTTGTAATCGGATTTTTTTTCGGAGCGCTAATTATGAAATGGCAAATTGAAATATTTTTAACACGTTCCGTTTCTTTGGGAATTGGAAATATTTTGGACATCAGTGGACTACTCTCCACTGTTTTTTTAACTTCTGCGTTAATGGGGCTTGGTTTTCAATTTCCAATCATTCTTCTTCTCCTTCTTCGTTTTGGAATAATTAAAAGACACCAGCTGACGAGTAAACGCTCGTGGATCTATCTCTGCTCTTTCTTTTTCGCAATCCTACTTCCACCCGATTCGATCATTGCTGATTTTTTCTTATCGTTTCCCCTGATTATATTATTTGAAATCACACTTCTTCTTGATGTTGTTATGGAAAGGAACCGAAAACGTCGTGAACAAAAAGTACCGGCATAAATCAATTATAATTTCTTCTATGAATATTCAGGGATGTTTGATTAAGAGTTTACTGGTACATTTATAGCGACACACTACCTGCGGTACTTTATAAGAAACTATCAATATACTTTTAGTTAAATAAACTACCGACGGCTAAGAGCCCTCAGTATTCTCGCCCTTTGGGCTCAACAAGTCCTTCAGTTTTTACTTAAGATGGTGAGCTGGCAGAACCATTTGATTACTCCTCCCTTTCATCCGTGGACTAAGAGTCCACGGTTTTGGCGCAGTTTGAATAAACAGCGAAATAATTTAAACACAGATCTTATAGAAACGGAACTCCCCGTCCCCAAAATAGATCGCTTTCCTAAAACCTTTTAAGCCACAAAAAAACTTTAAGAACGTATAGAAGTATTCGGGAGAAATTTCTTTTCCCTCAAAGAGCCTACGGAACGGTACGTAAAAAATCGCAAGATATCCTTAATGAGCGGGTAGACCTGCCCGCATTGTCAGGAAAAGCGTTGCAGGCGGGACAACCCAGCAAACGGGTCGAGCCTGTTTACCCAGTTAGAAGCTAATGACTTTCTAATGGGCTTACCCCGTAGGACAACCATTTATTACTCTAATGAAGGGGTAGAACGCCTGCCCAACACTCCACCCCTCCATAAGAGTAACAAGTGTGTCCCTTCTGGACCGAACACTCCACCCGCCTTTAAAAGGTGCCTAATCACTTTTAAGAAAAAATTCTCACTTTCAGTTTTTCAGAAAATAGGCTATTGATATTTTCTAAAAAACCCTCTAACCTGATATCTTGAAAGCGATAGTTTTCATTCGCTTTTTTGATTTTGTCTTGGAAGGCAAGCCTGTCTACAAGACAAAGATTTTATTAAAGAGCATTGCTACTCGTGCTTCTCCCGATATCTGTCGGGACTATCGATAGTAATGCTCTTTATTTTTGGCTGACTTATTACTTTATATAAATACTCTGCCAACCCTTCAAAGTCTGCTCCGTAAGCCGTATTCGAATAGAATTGAAAAGGCGAACGGTAAAGACCGAAGGGTCACACCTCTTTAAGCTCTTCCTTTTAAAGAACTTTTTAGATAGCGTAAGTTTAATTCCCTTTTTAATTTTTGTCAAATCCCATAGTTAAAAAGTCTTCAAAATATGGATACCCTATATAAAACAAGCTTTCTATTGTAAGGCTGTTCTTCGCTTTTTCTACGCTATAAAAAACAATTGTGGATAAGTCGTGGACAAACCCCACTCCTTAAGACGTTCGTCAAAAGTCGTGGACAAACCCCACTCCTTAAGACGTTCGTCAAAAGTCGTGGACAAGTCGTGGTTGAGATGGACAACTATAATTACCGATGTTAGTATCTAAATAACAAAATTGATTAAGGGGGTGAGTAAAATGGCAAGAGTTGAAAACGAAATAGAACGACTAGAACGGCAAAGACTAACTGCCAAAGAAAGAGAGTTAATGGCCGATAGAAAAAAGGTCTTAGAAAAACAATTCGGTCAACAGCTAGGTGCAAGTTTATTCAACTATGCATACGGGAATCTTCCCGACCCCCATGAAGCAGATAATCAGCCGTACGTAAAAAAGAGAGAAAGGGATAAAGTTGATTTTGCTAAAAATTGTGCTGAAATGCTCGGAAGTTCAGATGAAAACCATAGGATGGCGGCCGTTGATGCAATCTTAACAGCAAACGAAATACTTGCAGGCAGAATAGCTGAAAAAAGCGCGAGCAAATACAAGCCAATGATATATTAGTTGGTTTTTTTATCTGGGCATCCTGACGGAGTTGGTCTATTCTAAGGGTTAACCGGTTTTATATAAAGTTTAAATAATCAACGGTGATATAGGAAGATTTGTCTGTTTACTTTACATAACCCACACGTTTACCATTGACTGTATAGATATTTCCTTCATCGTCATAACTGAAAGCACCGCCCCCAATCGGATTATTCCAACCTATTACATGTTGTTCCACTCCACCCATTGCACGGTTTAAGGCGTTACCAAGTTGTGCGGTAATCGCAAGTAATTGCGGAACAGTACCTGCAACTCTATTGATATTATTCGCATTTACACTTCCATCAGCGTTACTTTCTCCTATGGTTATATGCACGGCCCTTTCTTTCCTATCATAGGAAACCAAACCCGAAATATGTTTTCTATTTGTTTGATTTTCTTCATGATTATTTTTCCTGAGTGCCTTTCCGGCATTGAATTCAATAGCCAACCCATTTTCTGTTTCAACCTGAAGCGTTTCGATATCCCGATCAAAAGAGATTGATAAAGGAGATTTTGAATCTCCTTGCAACAGCTTAACCGCTTTTTCAATCAGATCTTCGGAAATGGAGACATCATCTTCCAGAACAAGCCGTGGAGAAAATCGCACGTTCATTTGTTCTTGATCGGCTTTTCCTGTGTGTTTTGGAACGACAATACAATCTAAATAGGCCTCTTTTACCGCGTGCCCGACACTTGCTTGAGCAACAGCCAAAAAAGCCCGGTTAAATTCTTTTGACTGTCTGTATTCATACGCAAGTTCCAATAAATTTACAACTGTTTTAGAAATCTGCGAAGATCCAAGTTCTTCCGGCAACAGAATCTGTGGTTCGATAACTCTTTCATCTGCTTTTTCATCAACCATAAGTTAATCTTATCCAAATTCCAGCTCGAAATCCAATTTCTTAAAAACCTACCAACCGCCACAAAACGGACTCACTGATAGAAATTAAAAAGAAATAGGATTTATTATCTAAAACCATAAAATATATTTGAAAATAATAGCAAAAAGACTTGAAGATGACGCCATGAAAAGCAAACTCCACCAGAGGAGTTTGAAGTGCTTTGGGGACCTGTAAGTGGCTTTTTTAAAGGAGATCGCAATATTTAATGGGTAGTGCCACAAAGATCAACACACTGAAGTTTAATATTCATGGAAAAGCTTATACACCACTTCGTGATAAAACCAATTTATCTGAATAATTTTTCGTTCTTTACTGCGAAAAATAGCTTCTATGAAGTTGTAAAACCCAAACTTCTTTGTTTCTTTATCCTTTCTCTCTTTCGCCAACCCGATTAATTTGCACTTCTTTTCCGTCAATGGACACTCCAAAGATATCTTCTGTGAGAGACGTCTTTACTTCTCCGTTTAACTCTCTGCATTTTTTGATTTCTTTAGGATCAATATATGCCCAAGAGCTGCGTGTTGCTGAATGTATTTCAGGAATCCATCTTCCACCAGTAAACTTAATCATATTGTCAATTTTATACTACAGGTTTTTTAACCTTAGTCAACTTTGCACTAAATTACAAAACAGATACTATTTGAAATATGCTGAAATTGCTTTCTGCAAAAAATCAAATCTGGCACTTGTTACAAAGTCGCGAAATCCTAACCTCCTGGCTTCCTTCAAACGCTTGTCCTGCAAGACCACATTTCTCACTTCTCCCAAAAGCCCAACCTCTCCGAAAATAACCATTTTTCGATCAACCGCTTTATTAAAAAAAGCCGATGCAAGTGAAATGCAAATTGCTAAATCGACGGAGGGGTCGTTTTTAATGTTAATTCCACCCATTACCGAGACGTAGACGTCGGATTCATAAATCGAAAGGCCGCAGCGGCGTGACAAAACAGCCAACAAAAGTTCCAACTTTTTTGAGTCAATTCCTTGCGCAACACGGCGTGGTATCACCAGTTTACTGGGAACAATAAGTGATTGTATTTCAACAAGCAGCGGTCTTGTACCGTTTATCACGCATGAGATGACACTTCCGGGAATGGTCTTCTTTGAATCTGAAAGGAAAAACTTTTCCGGATGTTCCTCGGAATTTAAACCTTTATCTCCCATCGAAAAAATCCCCACCTCATCGGTTGGACCAAATCTGTTTTTTACTGCGCGAAGCAACCTGACTGGAAGTGTTTTATCTCCCTCAAACCATAAAACAGTATCGACAATGTGCATCAGTACTGAAGGGCCGGCAATCGAACCCTGCTTCGTGACGTGTCCGGCGATAAAAACAGGAATCCCAGAAGATTTTGCCAACTTTACCAAACGGTAGGCACATTCTCTCACCTGCCCAACACTTCCAGCCATCCCGGATAAATCGGTAGTTTGCATCGTCTGGATTGAATCAATGATAAGACAAGAAGTTAAGGGTGAGTTATAAGAAGTGGAATTTTTAAGAAAACTCTTTCCCGCAACTGTTTTGTCACTTCCTATTTCTAACCCCGACATTTGGTCAATAATTTCATCGATATTCGTAGACTCTAGTAACGCAATATTTTTATTATTAATACCCAACCGGTCCGCCCTGATCTTTATCTGACCAACCGACTCCTCTCCGGAAACATATAACACTGAGCTCTTTGTTTTTAAATCTGATAATTTGTCCGCCACCTGCAGTAAAAGCGTTGACTTTCCTATCCCTGGCTCTCCGGCAATTAAAACTACCTGACCGGGAACAATTCCCCCGCCTAAAACTCTATCTAATTCCGAAATCCAAGTAACTATTCTTTTCGTTTGAGTGTTTTTTATCTCTGTTAATTTTACCGGTTTTGCTTCCCCCACCTTCGCATTTCTCTTATACTCTCCTGCTCTTCCACTCTTAAACTCTTGCACTGTCTCAACCGCGCTATTCCAGCTCCCACACTCTGGACAGCGCCCAAACCAGCGAGGGGATTCGTAAGAACATTGCTGACAGATAAATTTTGAATTTACTTTGGTCATAATTTAACAAAAAAGAGAAAGCGCCATCCCGCATAAACGCCCCCCGACAAGTGGTCGGGGTAAGTTCTGTGCGGGACAACGTAGAGATTTGTACGAACACTGCTGGCAAACATACATTGAAGAGCTTTTAACCATTAAACGGATTATAACAAATTATTAAGAATTGGAGTCATCAAAGCCTGAAGTATAAATTTTAATTATATGATGTTGTTATAAGAATCTTTATCCGCTTCGTGAGAATTCAACACAACGCTTCGGTAAATCTTCTCCATCAACATCCGAACTTTCAAGGTAAACACCTTTTCCTATTGCATGGGCGGAAATTGCAATCTTCGAAACCCTTTTGCCAATTACAGTCCTATCTCTGACAACAACAACGTAGCCTTTGCCTCTTTTATCTACTTTTGAATCCCCACCTTCAACTTTGTAAAATAGAAAATCTCCATGCATATCGTAAAAACCCTGATTGGTAATCGCTTTTCCTGCCAATAACGAGTCAACTAATTCTTCTTTACTTTTACGATCTCTTTCCATTTGACGAAATATTAATTGCATATAGATTTAAAGTCAATGGTTTAGGATTTCACTTAACTGAAGTTATCTAGGTAGTTTTTAATTTTGAGGTTAGTCACAGTTATAAGCTCATAATTTACATCTGCACTTTTCTTACACTAATTACAACAGTGTCGTTTGGATTCATCTTCCCATTCTTGTCAACACTTGCCAGACCAAGTGTCTCAAAATTAATATTCTTCAAATATGAAGCTTTCTATTGGAGTTATTCGAACTGCTTAAAGCTTATTTCTTAACTCTAAAGCCTTACTTATATCCAACAGGTACGGCAGTTAAGACCAGTCCCAAGGCAATTTTCTTACTTTCCGTATCAATTTCTTCAACGGTTACATTTATTTCATCGCCAACTTTAAAATTCATCCCGGGGGGAATCTTGGTCATATGCACCAGTCCCTCAACACCAACCTCTAGTTCAACAAAAATTCCGTAATCAGAAACTCTGACAATCTTACCTTTGTATTTTTCATCTTTTTTAAATCTTTTAGCAGCCGTAGTCCAAGGATCCTCACCTGCCTGTTTAATAGAAAAGGAAAGTTTACCGTCCCTTTTACCCATCACTCTTACAGACACCTTGTCGCCCTCTTTTATAACACTATTAATGTTTTCAATCTTGCCCCAAGAAATTTCTGAAATATGGACCAATCCCTCAACCGGAATAATATCTTTCCCAAGTGGCACCTCGACTGTTACAAAGGCGCCAAAGTTAGTCACCATTTGCACTTTTCCTTCGTGAATCTCGCCTTCTTTGATCTTCTCTGTAGCTTTGGCAATAAGTTTGATATCTTCCGCTTCGGAAATTTCCTTCTCGGAAAGAACAATCTTATTTTCTCTGCGGTTAAGATCGATAATAATTGCCTGAATGTTTTTTCCTATTAGATTGTTGATATTATTGGAGAGTTCTTTACCGATTTGCGAAGCTGGGATAAAGCCAAACTGTCCTTGAACATCAACCGTCAGACCTGATGGAGATTGTGATTTAACATTGACGGTTAGTTTAGTTTTTTCTCTTTCCGCTTTTTCAAGTTTCAACCATACGGCGTCTTGCATCGCGCTGCGAAGAGATAATATTGTGTATCCGTCAGGTGTCTCGCCAACAATAACCATTGCCTCAACTTCGTCACCAACATTGAGAGTTTTTATATAATCCCGTGCTTCCTGGAATGCTTTTTCGGCAACAACCCCTTCACCTTTTCCACCGATATCAATTAAGATACGTTTTGCTTCCTTTTCAACAACCGTGCCTCTGACACGATTGCCACGTTTTAAAGCAAAAGGAGTACCTGAATATTTTAAAAGAAGCTCGTCCATCGACAACGGAGAATCATCATCCTTGGACTTGGAGTTTCCGTTACCCTTTGATATTTTTGCTTTCGCCACTCACAACAACCTTCTTTCTATTTTAAAAAACTTCAGCCCCGTTAAATCGCCCTTTGGACCGTTTTCGAATAGAACTGTAAAGGCGGAAAGGAAGATTATACGGGACAACCTTCTTTCTGTTTTGAAGGTCAATTTTATAATATTTTTATATCTATAACAAGAGGGTAACAATGGGTTAAATTGACAATTATGTTACAATACCTCTAAATCTACCCGTTAATAGGCAAATGTCAAACTACGAACTTGGTAAATTCGGCTTTCATAAAAATGATCTTCGTACAAATTTTGACTTTCTCTTTAGTCCTGAAGCCGCTGAAATTAGAACTACCCTCAAAAGGATCGAGAACAAATATCCCGCACACAGTGTAAGCAAAGAAATCTTAAATTCTGCAAAAAGGATCTCAAAAGACCCTAAAGAAGTTTTATCTATTGTTGAGAGCTTTGCGTACTTATATGATAGGCTTTTTAACGAAGGCTTTACTTCATATTCCGGAAATAGTAAAGAGGGTCACGAATCAATTACGTTTTTTTCACCATACCTACCAAACTGTGTGAAATATAAAGAGCAAGATCCCAAAAAAGACGTAATCTATTCCGAAAAGCTTATCCAAGCACTCGGTATGGTCAAAGACAGCCGTCTTGATTTAACTTTACTTTCTCAAAAAAAATATGACGAATATATTTCGAAAAAAAGCGCGGAAAAGACACTTATTAATTCTAAGCGAATGCCAAAAGAAAAATACATCGGCCAATTGCCTCTCGGATTAGTTACTACAAGAGAAATCAAATACTATTCACAGTCTGATTATGAAAGTGACAAAAATTGGTACGACGGCTTCGATTGGGATGATTGGCAAAGCGAAATGGCAGGAAGAGTGTGGACGGAAATAGTTCATGCCTCCCCAACTATGCCAAATAAATCTGATATAGGCAAGATAACCTCAGATAATCAAAAAACAGAATGGGTTTATGGACTTTTATCATCCCCCATCGGTCACAAGAGTCAATAAAAACGAAGAATCTTCTTTTATCAGGAATTTGAAGCTAATTACCAGATTCGTTTCTTCATTCCTCCCTCCAATAAACAATATTCCGTCCACCAAGGAAATACGCCGCCTTTAGGAAAACGGTATGGATGTACTCCAGACTCAACGGACATTGATTTAAACATTCTCTGGCTGGAATATTTTTCCCTGTGTTTGAATCCTGTTTCTTGATCGATTTGCTCAACAATACCTCCATCTACTCCCGCTGCAATGGTGTGTTTATCGAATTCATCCGTCCCCCGTTTAACCGAATTCATATCAGAAACTTTGATAACATGACGGTTGTCCTGGATCGGAATGCCGTAGCATAACTCAAAGACTGATCTGAGTCGGAATTGAATTGGCCAAGCGTACTCATAATCAGGTTTAGCAAGCACCGATCCTCTTATCACATGAACTCCGTCAATGTCGCTTCCGTTATTTGCTTCAGCTCTTGAAACAGAGCCATTAATAAACATACCGCCGTAGTATGGGTTCAAACGTTTTTCCTCCTCGACAAATTGCGACATAAGACCCACCACTTCACTCTGTTTCCGTAAATCTATTGAAACAAGCAAAGGAACTTGTGTTAATAATGAAACGTCCGGAACTATAATTTTGTCGGGAAGGACAAATTCCGGGTTTCATGATTTTTTTGATATGTTTTCCATAAACAAACATAACTATTCTATAAGTAATTTAGGGAAAAAGTAATCGCGGAATAGTAATTTCTGTAATAGTTTTTTTTAGCAAAATATTGCTTTAGGAATTTTGTAGAAGCATCCAATAATAATTCGGAGAGCATAAACGGCTGGAAATTCCGGCTTAAATCTACGTTTGACAGGGTCCAGTCAAACTAAATTGTCGAGTGAGACTCAATCTGACTTGTCCGACGTGGAAACGTCTTGGATTCTTTTCATATAGTCCAACCACGGTCGCGGTCTGATCGCTCTCCAATATTGCGTATTTCGGTAAGCTTACCACCTCCTCCATAAGGAGAGATTGTAGGAAGCGGAGGGAGTATTTCTTTAGCTAATTGAGCTCTCTTTTCTTCCATTTCTTTGTCGTGTTCATGGAATTCCCGAAGTTTCTTTAGACGGTGAGCTTCCCAATCTCCCGGACTGTGATATACACCATAACACCAATTATCATCGTATACAGTAACAGGTCTTTCTTTTGAGGCTTCTTTACCGCGGCTCGCTAAAAAGTTTCCCAAGCGCTCTCTTAAACCCATAAAAATGATAATACAACAGGAGTGGTTACTGTTTCAATCCGTAATATTGAAAACCTGGACGTCCTGGCTTCAAGCCACATTTGACCGAGTCAAACTCGGCTGCGCGTTCCGCAAACAGTTGCCCGCCTACTACTTTGCATAACAATTTTAAATAGCAGCGTGCCGGAAGTCGGGATGAATATCTTTCAGTTTCTCGAGATCATCTGAGTGCTCTGAGACCCTATTTGACGACAATTTTACTTCTGTCTCCAAATTATCCAATTTCTTATATATTTTTGCTGTCTCGCTGTAAAACTCATCCTTTGTAGGAAGATGTTTGATATCATCTTTTGTAACCAAACCTTTACTTTCTATCCTTTCATCAATGGTTACTTCAATTAAGTTTTTAATATTTCTAAGATCTTGATCATCCCGTGTTGCCATATACTTATTTTTACAACAAACAATTTGTCAGCACAATATCCTTCTTTCCAATTTCACAGGAAGAATGAACGTAATGTATTTTATTAATTTAGGGAGTTACTGAAGTTTATTTTAAAGATTTATTTGAACCCATTGTCCTGACCCCAAACATTCTTACCTCTCGCCTTTTTAATACTATTCGTATACGGCTCGAGGAGCGGATTGACGGGGCACATAGCTTCCAGATTTATCGTCATAATAAAATTCTGGATGCGTATTTAATTTAGTTTCAGAATACAGTCCTGGCGATGACGTATTTTCGCGGTGGGTTGCCCCACAACTATCGTCCGCGCTAAGATGTTTTACGGCTCTGTTCGGAATGGGAAGAGGTAGTACCACCTCGCTCCAACCACCAGGACAATATTCTGAAATTAGAGTAAAAGAGTGAAAGAGTAGAAAAGTAAAAGTAAAAATATTTCCTACTTATACTCTCATGCTCTCCCGCTCTTCTACTCTCGTAAAATTTGCACTTTATTAATTTAGGGAGAAAAGGTTCCTTGCGCTCTGCGCAAGAAAATCAGCAAATCACAAATAACAAATAATAAACAAATATCAATTAACAAATTACATTTTTTCTATACTTACTGTTTTTGTAATTTGGAACTTGTTTGGAAATTGGAATTTGGAAATTGTAATTTCCTTGTGCAAGGCACAAGGTAATATATCTTTATTCGACTTATTCGTAAAGGTTAGCTTAACCCCTTACGGGGCTTCCACATCCTTCCGATCAACCTGGTATTCTTCCAGGAGTCTATGCGTGCGCAGCACGCAACCTTCAACAATTGACTATTAACAATTAACAATTTGTATAAAACAAACAGGTTAAAAGTTAACAGTTAAGAGTTAACTGTTGTGTGCCACGCACACTTGAATCCTAATCTTAGAGTTGGCTTCCCACTTAGATGCTTTCAGCGGTTATCCATTAGAAACATAGCTACCCGGCGATGCCGCTGACGCGACAACCGGCACACCAGAGGTTTCCCCATCCTGGTCCTCTCGTACTGAGGACAGCTCTCTTCAAGATTCTGCGATTCCACCGGATAGAGTCCGACATTTAGTATGTTAATACTTCACTTGTTTTTACTTCCGAATGATTTCTCGGAACTCACGGTCGCCCGTGAGATCAGACTATATCTTCTACGTTCATTTTATATGAACGTACTCTGACGTATAGTCGTTGAGGATTTCAAAAAGGTTAAGATTTGTAAATTCTATAATTTATCTTGAATAAGATATAGATCGTCACTAATAGAGTTATAATTGATGTTATTTTCCTCAAGGTAAAATCAGATAATTGATTTGAACCAATTATTCGATTTTGAAACCAATCTGCTATGAAAAAAAACACAACTGTTATTAACAGTATCTTTACAAATTTTACAAAACCATTTTGACCTTTCCTGCTGATTGTCCGCACCTGTTGCTTTTTTACCATTAAATTATGGTAGCACAGGATACACCGGAGTTTCCAGCATTTAGCCATGCACAAAATGTGCACGGTCCCGTCGAGTCTGACTCGATCGGGATCAGATTTATATTTCCTCGTTCTATATAGACAAAAAGATCAAATTTAATTCAAATAGAAATTCTCCGAGGATTATTAATCCTCGGTTTCTCCCCTAAGGGAGAATTACATACAGGTTCAATTCATCCGTGTACTAAACGTCCACGGTTTTCTTGAATCTTTTAATCAAATTAAACCGTTTCAAATATCCTTAGAAACGGTTGTTGATAACAAAAGTCACCACTTACACTCGATTTACATTTCAGTTACGTCGAGGAATGAGACCGCTTGAACTATTTACTGTCTCACGACGTTCTGAACCCAGCTCACGTAACGCTTTAACGGGCGAACAGTCCGACCCTTGGGACCTTCTTCAGCCCCAGGATGCGTTGAGCCGACATCGAGGTAGCGAACCGCACCGTCGCTATGGACGCTCGGGTGCGACTACTCTGTTATCCCCGGGGTAGCTTTTATCCGTTAAGCTCCGTCCTTCCCACAAAGGATCGGAGGATCACTAAAACCTACTTTCGTACCTGCTTGAGCCGTCACTCTCGCAGTCAAGCTGGCTTATGCTTTTATACATTATGTACGATGTCCATCCGTACTAAGCCAACCTTTGTACCCTTGCGTTACCTTTTGGCAAGGTACCGCCCCAGTAAAACTGCCAACCTAGCACTTTTCCCTCCGCCGTTTCCAGGCGGAATGAGTAAGCCTCGCATTTTTCAAAGAGTGGTATTACACTGATGCCCGAAGGCTCCCACCTATTCTGCACAATTAAAAAATACAAAAGCAATACCAAGTTACAGTAAAGCTCCACGGGGTCTTTTTGTCCTGGTGGAATAAGGCCGCGTCTTCACAGCCACCGCAATTTCGCCGAGTAGAGGCTCGAGACAGTTGCTAACTCGTTACACCATTCATGCAGGTCGGAACTTACCCGACAAGGGGCTTCGCTACCGTAGAACAGTTATAGTTACTGCTGCCGTTTACCGGAGCTTAAATTCAGTGCTTTCCAATAAATTGGAAACACATCCTCTTAACTTACCGGCACTGGGCAGGTGTCAGCCCGTATACATGGCATTGCTGCTTTGCACGGACTTGTGTTTTTGATAAACAGTCGGTTAGCAATCGTTTGCTGCGTCCCGCACTAATTAAGCACCCGATCTTCTAAAATATTTCTACTTGATAATATTCATTAAACCCAAACAAATGGATTTAACCCAATATCAAAATTCGATCGGAAAAATATCTTGTGCTTAGTTTAGTGCGGGAAGGACATCTCCCAAAGTTACGTCCAGCTTTTTTGCCGAGTTCCTTAAGCCTCTTTCTCTCGCTCGCCTTAGTCTTCTCGACCTACCCACCTGTGTTGGTTTACGGTACGGCTTATTTTAAATCTCGCTGCGAATCTTTTCTCGTAGACAAAATTGGATGGAATTGCCCAAATTGCTTTAGACTCTGCATCACATCTTGATTAAACATACTAGCGGATTTTCCAACTAGTACTATCTAAATGCTTGCACCCCACTTCACGAAGGGGCTCCAATTATCTCATCCAGTTAATCCCCAGCTGACACATACAAGTATGTGTTTGGCGATTTAAAACAAATACAGGAATTTTAACCTGTTGTACATCGAGTACCCCCGATTAAAATCGGGGCTTCCCTTAGTAACCGATTAACCCCCGCTCGACGAACGTCTGCGGGGAAACCTTGGGTATTCGGCGGTACTGATTCTCACAGTACTAGTGCGCTACTCATACCGGCATTCTCACTTCCGTACACTCCACCAAGCCTTCCGGCTTAACTTCACTGCATACGGAACGCTCCCCTACCACACTCGCACGCAGTGCGAGAAACTCAAAAGTTAGAATTTAAAAGTCAAAAATACAAGTTATAAATTAAAAGTAAATCGATTAAATAAATAAAATAATTCGGAACTTTTTACTTTTGAATTGTAATTTTGCATTTTGACTTTTGATTTTTGAATTTCTTGTACTGCGTACAAGCATCTCTAGCTTCGGCATCATCTTTAATCCTCGATAAATTTTCGGCGCTTATTTCCATCGACCAGTGAGCTGTTACGCTATCTTTAAAGGATGGCTGCTTCTAAGCCAACCTCCTGGCTGTTTATGGAAACAAACTTCCTTTGAAACTTAAGATGAATTTAGAGGCCTTAGCTGAAAGTCTGGGCTGTTACCCTCTCGCCGCATCAGCTTAGCCCGATGCGACTGTCTAGCACGATAATGTACACCGCTATTCGGAGTTTGGTTAAGTAAACTCGGTTGCCCTTGTCTACCCATTCAGTAGCTCTACCATCGGTAACACCTTACGTGCCACGGTCCCTATAGACCTTTCGGGGAGAACCAGCTATCTCCAGGTTCGTTTGGCATATTACCCCTATCCACAAGTCATCCCAAGTCATTACAACGACAACGGGTTCGGGCTTCCCTCCGATTTTCATCGGAGCTCACCCTGCTCATGGCTAGATCACCTGGTTTCGGGTCTGACGCTTGGTACATTTAATCGCGCTATTTGCACTCGGTTTCCCTCTGCATATTTTCATTAACGAACTTATGCTGCACCAAACGACAACTCGCCGGTTCATTCTTCAATAGGCACGTGATCACACCTCGCTTCGCTCGGTGTTCAAACTCAAAACTCAAAGCTCAAAAGTCAAAATTATAATTCAAAAATCAAAACTTTTTAGTTTTAAGTTTCAGTTTTGAGTTTTGACTTTTAACTTTTAAGTTAATTGAGCATCGAGTGAAACGAGATGCTCTCACGGTTTGTCCGCAAACAGTTTCAGGTTCTATTTCACTGGGTGTTCCACCCTTCTTTTCATCTTTCCCTCTCGGTACTTGTTCACTATCGGTCTTTGCTTATATTTAGCCTTGGAAGATGGTTCTCCCGGATTCCCACGGCGTATTTGCACCGTGGTACTTAGGAAATTCCTAGGGTGCCTTTTTCTTTCGTGTACAAGACTTTCACTTTCTATGGTCAATCATTCCAGATCATTCCACTAAAAAAAGACAATCCCATGTTAGACTCCTACAACCCCCCCTCACCAATTAAGCACCCGATTCCCAAAATATTTAAAAGGTAAAGTTCAAACTTACACTAATTTGAATCGGTTAATATTTTGTGCTTAATTGGTGTGGGGGTTTAGGCTATTTCGTTTTCGCTCTCCGCTACTTGCGAAATCTCATTA
>Ga0209210_1000636_pt1 | contig 35441 bp, 28 predicted proteins | sample RifGroA1_FD_183991 | JGI IMG/M metagenome (GOLD analysis project Ga0209210, IMG submission 183991) | Contaminated groundwater microbial communities from Rifle, Colorado, USA - Rifle Groundwater A1 (SPAdes) (version 2) | ecosystem: Environmental > Aquatic > Deep subsurface > Groundwater >...
ATCTGCAAAATAAATTTACGCTACATCCAATTTTTTATCTTCCGGTGTACTTGCTCTGTGTTTTACCAAGCAAGCGAAAAATTCGCTTATCATACAAAATAAGAGATGTATTGTCAGTCTTGCTTGTAGCGTTTGGGCAAAGAAAGCAACATGATCTTTTCATTGGACTGGAGGCTGTAAATGTACTGGCCGGTATGGTACTTAGAAAACTAGGTATTGTTAAAAAAATAATTTATTATGTATCTGATTATTCCCCGACGCGATTTCAAAATAAATGGTTTAATTCTTTTTATGTATTGCTGGATCGTTTTGCTTTGCTTCATGCTGATTATACATGGGATGTTTCTCCCGCAATGATAAGAGGAAGAATAGAGGCAGGTTTGGCGCCTTCGGAAGCATACCGGGCAATACATGTTCCCAATGGTCTTTTTCCGTTTCAAATACAATCTTTACCGATTGGAGAACGCAACAGATATGATCTTGTTTATATGGGAATATTAGAGCCGGATATGGGACCTGATTTAGCCATTAGATCTCTTCGGGAAGTTCGAAAGAAATATCCAAAAGCAAGATTGCACATGATTGGGGGGCCAAAGAAAGATTTAGAGGATATGAAGTGTTTGACAGCAAGGTTAAAATTAGAGAATGCGGTTATATTTTATGGTTTCGTCCCTGATGATGCAAGAATGGCGGAAATAATTAGAAATTGTTACATTGGCCTTGCTCCCTATAGAGCTTTTCCTCATTCGAAGAGGTGGTATGGTGATGCAGGAAAAATTAGACAGTATATAGCATCCGGTCTTCCCGTTGTCGCGACGAATGTTCCTCCATTAGGTAAATATATAGTTGAGAAAGGAGCAGGGATAATGACAGAAGATACTGTAGAAAGTTTTTCTGATGGAATAGTGAAGTTATTATCTGATGATAGACTATACAAAGAACTTTCAGTTGCCGCAGAAAAAATAAGCAGAGACAATACTTGGGAAAATGCCTATTCAAAAGCATTCAGAGATATGGAGAGAATGGATAGGGCATAGTGTATAATTATATGTGCTAAATATGAAATTTTTGGAATATTATAAAAATAAAAAAATTGTTGTTCCCGGCGGAAACGGATTCGTTGGTAATCACATAGTTGAGATATTGAAAAAAATTCCCTGTAAAATATTTATCCCTCGCACAAAAGACGGAATTGATTTTCGGAAATATACAGATTGCCTATCCTATTTAAATAGCAAAAAACCACAGATAGTTATTAATTGCGCAGCAATTCAGGGGGGAATTGCCTATCACAATGGTAAGCAGGCTGATCTTTTTATGGACAATATGCTTATGGGAACTTTCCTTATGAAAGCTTCGCAACAAGTAGCTGTAGATAAATTCATTAATGTAGTTGCAGGATGTTCTTATCCTGGTTATTTGGAAATTTCGGAAATGAATGAAGATGATTATTGGAGCGGAAAACTACATGACAGTATTTTTAGCTATGGATTTGCGCGAAAAGCGTCAATTGTGTATGGCCTTGCATTGAAAAAGCAGTATGGTTTTAGCTCAATTCATCTTATTATGGCAAACATGTTTGGGCCAGGCGAGCACTTTAATCCGCAGCAGAGTAAAGCGTTAGCAGGGTTAATAAAGAAAATTTACGAAGCGGAAGAAAATAATCTTCCGGAGGTTGAAGTATGGGGAACAGGTAAGCCGGTAAGAGATTGGCTATATGTTAAGGATGGGGCGGAGGGAATTTTAGTAGCAGGAGCAAAGTATAATGATATTGAACCGATAAATATAGCCACAGGAATAGGTGTTTCCGTAAAAGAACTGGCGGAAACAATACGAAAAATAATCGGATATAAAGGAAATTTAAAATATAATATTTCCAAGCCTGATGGTGCGCTTCACAAGACTTTTGGAATTCATAAGATGAAAAAAGAGTTAAAATGGTTACCCAAGACTCCGATAGAAAGCGGCATTAGAGAAACTGTTGCATGGTTTTCTAAAAATTATAAAAAGGCAGTTGCATATTAATTTGAAAAAGCTTGCTGTTATTGGCGGTCAGGGAATGCTAGGGTCAGATTTGGTTAAATACCTAAGCCAATCTTTTCTAGTTACTTCAATTTCTAAAGAAAATTATTCTCAATTTATAAATCATTCATTTGATGTGGTAGTAAATGCTAATGGTAATAGTAAGCGTTTTTGGGCGGTCAAAAACCCCTTAGAGGATTTTGTTTTATCTACGGTTTCTGTTTACAAAAGCCTTTTTGATTTTAAATTTAAGACCTATATATACGTATCCTCAAGCGATGTCTATGTCGATCATTCAAGTATTGCTTCAACCTCTGAGAATCAAACTCAAGGCCAGAATAAATTATCGCCCTATGGGTTTCATAAATATTTAAGTGAAGAAATAATTAAGAATCATTGCAAACGCTATTTAATCTTGAGAGCCTCGATGGTATTAGGGAAAAATCTTAAGAAAGGGCCCTTATTTGACATAGTTAATAATAATCCTTTATTTATATCTAAAACTTCTCGTTTGCAGATGATAGATACAAAAGAAATAGCAAATGTAATATTTTTTTTAATAAATAAGCAGATAAAAAATGAAACATTTAATGTAGGGGGAAAAGGCGTTGTTGATTTTGAAAAAATTCAAACTTATTTTTCTACCCCTGTTAGTTTTCAAAATGAAAATGAAACGCAAATTTATGAAATGAATGTGGCAAAACTCAATAAATTATTTCCACTAAAATCTTCAGAGGTGTATTTGCAGGAGTTTATAAATACCCTAAAACAGTAATTTTAATATGAAAAATAAATCTAAAAATAAAAATATCCTTATTCTGGGGGGTAGCGGATTTATCGGATCTAATTTTTTAAATTATGCTTTAGGGCAAGGAAACAATAGCGATAACAATGATTTCAGCTCAAGTAAATTACAACATAGAATAATTGCTCCCGACCATAAAGAGTTGGACATTCTTAACGTAGGTCAGCTAAGCGATATATTTAAAGATTTATCTCCGGAAATTGTAATCAATTTTGCAGCGCATAGGGATGCAAATTCTGCCGAGCTTCAAAGGGGCGACATGCAGGGATCTGCTTGGTTAACTAATGTTAAGGGAGTTGAGAATCTTTCCAAAATTTGTAAAGAATATGATAGCTTTCTTATCCACATATCAACAGATATGGTTTTCTCCGGGCTTAAGAACAACCCCGGACCATATAGTGAAAAAACAAAACCGGAAGAAAAAGCTGAAAAGCTTTCCTGGTATGGATGGACAAAGGCTGAAGGGGAAAGAGTTCTTAAATATAATGCAAGTGCAATAATCAGGGTCGGAAACGTAACTCAAGCTTTGTATGATCTAAAACTTGATTATGTTGGAAAGATATTGTATTTGTTTGATGCAAATAAATTATATCCGTTATTCAACGATCAGTATCTTTCATTAACATATATACCTTCAATATTCAAAGTTATAGAAACTCTTATCAGAAAAAAAATTAAGGGAGTATTTCATGTTGCTAGCAGAAATATTTTTACTCCCTATGAGTTAGGTGAATATTTAATTAAGAAAATGAAAAGTAAAACGGGTGCAATAAAGGGAGTAAGCATGGGTGGCTATCTTAGAATTGCCCCCCATAGATATCCCCAATACGGAGGACTATTGGCAGAAGAAACATCAAAGCTATTAGGAGTGAAATTGCTTGACTGGCAACAAATTATTGATGTTTTTGTTGAAAAAATGGGAGCCATCCCTAACGCTTAAGGATAGAGTAAAATATTCCAAGTAGACCCGCGATAGACTCAGCTATTTTCGTCACAATAAATAAAAAACTATCTTTTGGCCGAGACAAAAATATTCTCCATTTTTAATATGTGATTCTCGAATCGGAAAATATCCTTACATTTATCAAGATATTTGCAAGAGTTTTTAACTACAATTAAATAGAATTTTAATAGATGACAAATCAGGCATTTAACCTTAGAGTTTATTTTTGTACAAGAATTGCTGTCCCAAGTCCGCCGTTGTTTTTCCAAAGCGGGTCAAGTATTGCCAGAACAAAAAGAAAAGGAAAAGTAATGCCTGCAAGCACAAAACTTCTCGAAAGCATAATATGATTTAATTCCCAAGATAATTTTCCAAAAAAACCAAAGGTTTCCATGGATTCGATTATTTTAAAGCCAAATTTATTAAGGGATATTTCTAATTCTTTTTTTGATATCCCTTCGCGCATATGATCTTCGTGATGCCATTCCTTAAGGGATCCAAAAATACGTTTTTGATTGGATTGTGGGACATGAATATATAGATATCCGTTTTTATCTAAAACCTTAAAGAAATTTTCAAGCGCTATTTTGTAATTATCTACGTGTTCAAGTACGTCAATATTAACAACTAGATCATAATGGTTTTTTTTATTGTTTATTTTGGTTATGTTCAGGTATTCGAATCCAATATTTTTTAGTCCTAATTCTTTAGCCATTATTTGGCAGGATTTTAACTTATATTTATCTATATCTCCTCCGGTAATCATTGCTTTAGGAAATGTTTTTCCGAGTAAAAATGTATAGGCGCCAATACCGCTTCCCGCATCAAGAATCTTTTTTAGTTTTTTATTTAAAAGATTGGAAGCTAAGATTTTTTTAAAATACATGCTGCGGATCTGAAATCCGATTTCCGGTATTCCAAATAGCATTATGTAAATTTTTTTAAAAAAAGAGATTTTTAAATTATCCTTTACTTTTTTTTGATAGCGGTTACTAATTTCCCCAAATGATTCAATGAGAACGTCAAGATGATTAGCATATTCTCTACCAAACATACTAACTATATCTCCTTGCTTTTTTAAAAATATTCAGACTTTCTTTTGCAGATTGATCCCAATTAAAACCATTTGCCCACAGCGTTGCGTTTTTGTTTAATCTTTCACGGAAACTATTATCTTTTAGAATTTCACATATTTTATTAACAAAATCTTCTTCGTTCTGTGCTAGGAGTCCTGTTTTTCCATGCTGAATTGACTCTGCTAAACCCGGAACGTCAAATGATACAGCTGGCGTGCCATATAGATTTGCCTCAATAACCGCCATGCTCCATCCTTCTCCGATTGACGGATTAACAAAAAGCCATGATCTGGAAAGCAATATCCTTTTTTCCTCATTACTTACCGGTCCCATTAATTTAATTCTTCTTCGTAGCGGGTTTTTCATAATTAAGTCAGCCAGGTGCGATGCTTCAGTGCCCCATCCCGCAATAATCATACGAGTTTTTGGTACTTTTTCAACTATTTTTTGAAACATGTTGACGAGTAAATTAACTCTTTTATATCTTCTAATTCTTCCTAAATAGACAATTGTTGGATTCAAAAACTTTTTAGCTGATCTTTTTAACGGTTGAGATGGCGAATTCATTCCGCAATAAACAACATTTATATTGTCTTTTTTAAAACCAATATCTATAAGTTGTTTTTTCGTAGTTTCTGATATGGCTATAATTGGCAAATGCCCATAAAGTAATGGAAAGAGAAATTTTTCTATTGCAAATCCAATATGGCTCAGAGGAGGAGAAAATTCATAGAGAAATTGTTTTCCATGGATATGATAAACGTAGCATATTTTTGGAACTCTGCAAAAAAGAGGAGTAAAAAATGGGATGCCGTTTTCTACATCGATTACGATATCTACCTTACCTCTAAAAAGTGTAAAATAATAATATATTGCCCAAAGGTAAACATTAAATCTCCCTCCTTTTCTGTATATTTTTATTCCATTAATTATCTCAAAAGATGGTAGATTTTGATATGGGTCCTGACCGCAGAATAATATGACTTCATGTCCCATTTTTACCCAACGTGAGGCTTGCTCAAAAACATAAATCTCGCCTCCGCCAGCCCAACTATGCCTGAGATCCCTCCAGTTAAAAATAAGAATTCTCATAATTTCTTTATTGGGAAAAATGAATATGTAAATTTTACCATATTATCATTGCCTGTGCTATAATTCTTTCTGGATGTTTTTATTGTTTTTTTTGAGAAAATATAGACTTGTTTTGTTCATTAGTCTTTTGCTTTTCATAATTCCTTTTTTTTGGTTTAAGCCGGGAGAGATGGACTTGGGTGGAGACGGAAACAGATTATATTTTTACGATCCACTAAATTTTCTTAAAAATGTTGTTTTTTACAGCATAGATTCTGAGGGAAAAGGCAATGTTGAACAAAGACATGCATACCTAATATATGTAGGTTTTATAGCTTTAATAAAGTATTTTATTAACTCACCGCATCTGTTGATTAGCATATTTAACGGTATCAAGCTTTCTGTTGGATTTCTTTCAATATATTTTATAGTAAAAGAATTTATCCAGCACCTTTCCCCGCAGAAAAAAGGTGCTAGATTTATTAAAGGAGATTCGCGTGAAGATAAAAATATTCTTTCCGTAGAGTTGTCGGCAATTATTGCCGGGGTTTTTTATGTTGTTGCTACGGGGTCGGAAAAGCTAATCTTTCTTTGGGTTAAAGCTCTTCACTCGCACGATCAAGTATTTTTAAATCCATTAATATTTTTTCTTTTGCTCCGTTTCCTCTTAACAAAAAAAAGTAGGTACCTTTGGATGTTTCTTTTTGTAAGTTTTATATTTTCAACTAATTTCTCAATGATTTCTTCCCCGCCGTTTTTTGCCTTCTATCCAATAACGCTTTTTTTTCTTCTACTTTATATAGTCCTTATTAGAAAAATCAAAATTCCAATAAAGCAAATTATCGTCAGTTTGTTTCTTTTTTTAGGGCTTCATTCTTTTCATTTAATACCGGAAATAGCGACTCTATTAGACTCTGGCAGCATAGTCAATAGTATTGTTTTTAAAGAATCGGTAAATGGAGGACTAAATTATTTCTTAGCTGTTTTAGGGCTTGGAAAAGCAAGTATTAGTCTTTTTGTTCCAACACCGGAAGTTTTTCTTCGGTGGACATCGTTTATACCACCTCTCGTTATTATTCTTGGTTTTCTGCTGCGAAGAAAAATAAATAAAGAAATATTGCTAACGAGCTTGTTTTTTTTAATTACTCTTTTTCTTGTTACTGCAAACATAACGCACTTAGGCGTATGGATATACAGCAAACTTTTCTACATTCCCGGTTTTTCAATGTTTCGAAATTTTTACACTCAATGGGCGTACGTTTTTATATTTTTTTATGCATTATTATTTGGACAGTCGCTTTCTGTAATTTTCACAAGGCTTAGGCCTGCTTATGCTAAAATCTCTGCTTTTATTATTCTTTTATTTTTTATCGTTGGCTTTTGGACATTTTTAAATGGCAAACTTGTCGATGGGATTCAGTGGGGATCTAAAGGAGTTAAAACAGCTATAATTATGGATCCCCGTTATGAACAAACCCTCGAATTTATTAGCAAGTTACCGGATGAAGGAAAAATGCTCATATTGCCTCTTACCGATAATTTCAATCAAGTTGTTTATGGACTCAATAATGCAGCATATGTTGGTCCGTCATCGATATCGATACTAACATCTAAAAAAAGCTTCTCCGGCTACCAAATTTTTTATCCCAATCCCATTCCTGAAAATATTATGCGTTTTTCCCGTGAAAAGAATTACGAGGCGTTAAGCCAGATATTCTCACTTTTTAATATCCGCTACATATTTCACAACGCAGACCCCAAGGCGTATGAAGAAAAATTCCTGAACATCTTTCCATATGGATATATGATGACTTCTCTTCCAAAAAGTCAAAAAGAATACAAAAGATTTGTTGAAAAATTTCCCACGAAACTGATCTATGAAAATGGGCCATTCAATATTTTTGAATTTGATAAAAAAGTATATAGATCAGAGGTGTATGTCTCTGATAGTATTTATCAAGATGACATGATACAGACCATAAGCAATCAAAAAGTATCTTATCGATCGGCATTTATTGATAAAGATGTCTGCAGGAAGAACGAAGCTGTTTCTGATTTTTGTAAAGCAGAATATAAACCTCCCAATGCAGAAATAACTGTTAAGAAAATTAATCCGGTCCAGTATTTAATCCGCATAAAACAATCCGAAGGTACGTCTCCCTTCCTATTAGTTTTTCAAAACAGTTATCATAAAGATTGGAAGTTATCGTTTGAGAAAAATCCCCCCCTAAGCGAAGAAAAACACGTTTTAGTTAATAAATATGCGAACGCCTGGATTATCACAGAAGATGACCGTAAGGGAAAAACTGATTATGTTTTGACTCTCAATCTTCAAACACAACGGTACTTTCAGTATGGACTTCTTGTAACAGGATTGTCTTTATTTATCTTTTTGGTGCAAGTTGTAAAAACTGTGGTAAGGAAAAAAAACTAATGATAAAATATATAATTGCATCTAAATTGAGAATCGTTGTTTTTCTTATCTGTATTCTCTTATTTATTCTTCCGTTTTTTTGGTTAAAACCCGGTGAAATGGATTTAGGTGGAGATAGCAATAGATTATACTTCTATGATCCTATGTCAAGCTTAAAAGCTTTTGCGATATATAGTATTTCTCCCTATGGAACAAGCAATCTTATTCATAGCCAATATTTTATTCCATTTCTTTTGTTTATAGCTTTTTTAAAATCTTTATTTCATTCACCAACCGTAGTTATAGGTATCTTTAATGGCTTCAAGCTAGCCGGATCATTTATTTTTATGTTTTTAATTATAAAAGAACTTTTCCGAAAAGAAATTGGTGCAAAAATGACTTTGGTACAGTCCACAGCGGCAATTCTTGCAGCATTTTTCTATACCTTCTCGCCCAGCGTTATCGATAATATGAAATATGCTCTAGTTACGCATAGTCAAGTTTTTTTAAACCCAATGATATTTTATTTTTTATTACGATATTTAAAAACATTGTCCTTAAAGTATATTTGGCTTGCGCTTTTAATTACTTTTCTTTTTTCCTCAAATTTCGCTCTTTACAATCCTCCATTATTCGCTTTTTACCCGCTCGTAATTGTTTTTCTATTGTTCTACAATTTTTTTATTTTACAAAAACCAATTCCATGGAAAGGAATTATTGTCTGTATACTATTTTTTTTGGGTCTTCACGCATTTCATCTATTTCCCGTAGCAAGCAATGTATTCGATAAAAACAGCGCGTTTAATGCAAGAGTATTCGAGAGTACTTCGAAAGTAAATTCGGGACTGGAATATTTCAATGCCATACGGGGATTGGGAAAAGTAAGTGAACATATTCTACTTCCATTAGCAGATAAGAAGCTAAGTATAGGTCTGATTATTGTCCCTGCACTAATCATGTTGGGTTTTCTATCCTCAAAGAAAAAAAGCAAAACGTTATTATTGGTAAGTATTTTCTTTTTCACAACACTCTTTCTAGTGTCGGCAAATATAACCCAAGTAGGAATAGAGTTTTATAGAAAATTATTTCTTATTCCCGGATTTGGAATGTTTAGAGGTTTTTTTGGACAATGGCAATGGGTATATACATTTTTCTACGCTCTTCTTGCCGGCTTATCAATATTCTATTTCTTTTCCAGGATTAGAATGAAATATATCTATCTTTTTTCTTTTTTGGCAATAGGGTTTCTTGTTGTTCGCTCGTGGATTGTTTTTAACGGGGAAATTGTGAATGTTTTTCATAGAGGATCAAATGGTGTTAAAGTGGTGATTCGTATGGATCCAAATTATGAAAAAATGCTTAGTTACATTAAAGGAATCTCCAATGATGGGAAAATTCTTCACATGCCTTTTACAGATTATGGCGGATACAATATTGTCGGTGGAGCAAACAGGGGAGTATATATTGGTCAATCAATGGTATCCTTTCTGGTTGGGAAAAATGATTTTGCAGGATATGGCGATATTAATCCCTTTTCCGAGGTGTTTGTAAAACTAGTAAAAGAAAGAAATTATTCCTTAATTAAGCAGATGATGTCACTTCTTCAGATACGCTATATTCTTTATAACTCTGATGAAGTAGTTTATGATAAGTTTTTTCCAACATTTCCCTATGGATATGTTGGTGTTCCTACTTCTCCATCCGCGGCATTAGATTTTGTAAATAATATTTCCGAGAAATTAATATATAAAACAGGTCATTATTCTCTGTTTGAAGTTGATAAAAAACAATATCTTCCTCATTTTTATGTTGCATCAGAAATATATTTCTACGACACAATTTCAAGATATGACGCGCAATATAGTCGGGCATTGTCATTTTTTCCAGAAAAACCCTTGGATGGCAACAAAGATCCGCGGATAGCATTTATAGACAGAATGACTTGTAATGTAGTTATGTCTGTAAAGATTTGTAATCAAAATAATTTCCATACGGATATAAAAGATATGCAGATTATTTATCAAAGAATTAATCCAACAAAATATAGGCTTGAAATAAAAAATGTCACTAAACCATTTTTATTGGTTTTTCAAGACGCGTACAATGTGTATTGGAAGTTATATCCAATCTCATCCTCTTTGAGTATGAAAAACATAAGTGATTCATATTTTGATGGAGCAATAACAGAGCTTTTGCCGATAAACCAGACTATTGACAGAAATCCATTCGAGACAAACGGTATAAATTCAGTATATGACAATGCCCATATCCAAGTTAATGGATACGCAAATGCTTGGTATATAACGCCAGACAATTTGGCGAGAAGATATAATTATGAGTTCATTGCTGAAATGACAGAGCAGAAAATAGTTTATTATAGCCTTATCGTGTCTGCCGTAAGTTTGATAGCTTTTCTTTTATACGGGGCAAAACTTCTAATGAAGCAAAAGTTATGATACAATACATTTATGAAGAAAATCCTGGCGAAAGTCTCCACTTCTAAAAAGCTTAAAAAGATAGAATCCTTCTTAAGAGAAAATAAAAATACAGTTTTAGCTCTCGTTACGATTTCCATATTTGTCGACATTTTTTTTGTAAAGGTAAGTTCAGATATCGTGATTTTTGGTACATTATTGCTCTATGGAATTTTTATAAAAATGTTTCAAATAAATAGTAGGAGAACTTTTTTATTATGTCTTGCATTATTGGCAGTAATGTTTATTGACTTTCTTTTTACCGGTACTTCTGTTTCAACAGAAAAAGCAGCGGTATGGCTCGTTTTATTTATGGCATTGGGAATTTTTCAGCAATGGAGAGAAAATCCTACTAGATGAAATACCGATTTATTCCTCCCTTTATAATTACACTTGTTCTTTTTTTTGTCCCGTTTTTCTGGTTTAAACCGGGAGAAATGGATTTAGGGGGAGATAGCAGCAGGTTGTATTTTTATGATCCACTGCGTTACCTTACCAGCCAAGCGCTCTATGCGATTTCTCACTCCGGACTTGGAGGAGAGGGTGTAAATTACTTTGGTATACCTTTCTTCTTACTTTTGGCCGGGCTTAAAAGTATTCTTAATTCCCCAACGATCCTGATTGCCTTTATCCATGGGCTTTTATTAAGCGGCGCATTTCTTTTCTGTTATCTTATCGTTAAACAGCTGCTTTTCCAAGACGAAGAAAAGAGAATGGTAGGCGTCTCCCCTATGATTACTGAAATTTGCGCTCTTATAGCAGGGTTGTATTACGTGTCCGCTCCGGTTTCTATCTTAATCTGGAATCATATGCTGTTGACCGATAATCAGATATTTCTAAATCCCCTTATCTTCTTTTTGCTTCTTAGATATTTACTGACTCAAAATATGCGATATATGTTTGTTGTTCTTGGGATTACATTCCTGTTTGCGCCAAACTTTAGCATAGTTGGATCGCCGGCATTTTTTGCTTTTTATCCCCTGGCGTTTTTGTTTTTGATGTTTTACACAATATATGTTATACGCAAACCGCTTCCGTTGAAAGGTATTGCTATTGGAGTTGTTCTCTTTTTTCTTTTGCACGCTTTTCATCTTGCGCCGGTGATCGAGAGCCTCTTGACGCCGGGAAGTCCCACTAACACTGGTGTTTTTTCTCAAGCAGCAAGGATCGACAGTGGGCTTGGGTATTTTAATGCGCTTGTACCAGGCATTAAGTTAAGTATAAGTCTTTTGGGCTTACAACAGATGGCGGTACCGAATCCTTTCTTCTTTGTCTTTATTGTTTTTCCAGCCATATTTATTCTTGGATTCTTATGGAATAAGAGGAAATCCATGCTTTTAACCGGTATTTTTTTCCTTATTACGCTCTTCTTTGTTACCGCAAATATTACAACCATAGGACTCAATTTCTATAGGTTACTTTTTCATATTCCCGGCTTTTCTATGTTTCGTATTTTTTTCGGACAATGGATGTGGGTTTACCTCTTTTTCTATACACTGCTTTTGGGTCAAGCGCTTTTAGTGGTCATTGCTCGTATAAAGAAGTGGCAAGGAATATCTCTTATGTTATTCCTCATAGGATTTCTGATAATTATTGCCTGGCCCTTCATTAGCGGAAAAACCCTTCAGTATATTCATTGGCAAACGAAGAATGTTAGCGCAATTGTAGTCATGGATCCGGAGTACGAAAAAGTTCTTTCCTATCTTCGATCGCTTCCTGTTGATGGAAAAATTCTTTCTCTTCCTCTCAGCGATCCCGGTTATCAAGCAATAAAAGGGGGAAATGACGCAGCGTATGAAGGTCCTTCGACAATCACATATCTTGCAGGAAGAAACGAGTTTATGGGTTTTGTCGAGCTTGAATCCTTTGGTCCAAGCTTTCTGCAAGCTGCTCGGGAGAAAAATTACGTTACTATCCGCGATATGCTTTCAATGCTTAACGTAAGATACATTTACTACAATGAAGATCCTTATATTTATGGAAATAATTTTCCGGGACAGCCCTATATTCATGTTAGTAATTTTCTTCCCGGTACACAGCAAGAATACAAAGAATTTATTAAAGGTTTAGGCGTCAAAGAGATAAAAACGATTGGAGATAAGTACCATATTTATGAGTTTGATGACTCTTCCTATTTACCTCATATTTATGCGGCAGGGAAAACAGCGTATTGGAATGACTATCTTGTAAATTTGCATATTCCGCTTTCTTTTTATAAAAACGATAAAAGAATAGCGTTTTACGATGACATTAAAATTTTAGAAAGACAGCCGAAGATTTTTGATGATCTCTTTTTTAAAGCAAAAAACATGAGCGATATCTTTGATTTTTTTAAGGTTAAGAAGCTTCCCAGGTTTGTTTCTCCCACTGTGAAGCAAAAATTTTCTTCCCTATTGTACCCGCTCATTGCATTACGTGAAAAAATAGATCTTGCCCGATTTAAAACTGCAAGCGACCCTTATATAGATAGGAGCGTTTACTTTATAGAAAAGCGCATTAATGAGCTGGCAAGGTGGGCAGAGGAAATACCATTGCTTGGAAATATTAAAAGCATAGCCGATTTAAGTAAATCTTGGCAGGATCCTAAATTATGGGAGTTTAATAAGTATGGAGAATATAATTCATGGGAGGCTACACTTGTTAGATACCAACAAGCAGTAGAAAAACTTATTGATGAATTAGAGAAAACAACTCGATCAAGTTATTCAATTATTACAAATAAAGTTGAACTGAAAAGTGACTTGATAAAACATAAAAATAAGCTGCGGAAAGCCATACGTGAAGATTCCATAAAGTCAATAGATGAAAAAAAATACCTCTTGAATTTAATTGATGGAATGTTCGCTGACATATTTGTAAAACTGAATTTCCCCCTGCCGGATTATTGGAATATGCCTTATGGAGCTGATATTTCATCGTTGGCTGGCGTATATGAAGTATATCTCAATAAAGAAGACGCGAAAGATTTTAATACCATAGACCTTGAACTTGCGGTCGATGGAAAAAAACTTTCTTCTAAAGGTTTGGAGGGGGAATGGATTAGATTTGATGATGTATATTTAAAAGGAAAGACCTCCTTGCCGATCTCTCTTACGGTACGCAATTTTCCAAACCTTATTGAGCAAACAATGTGGGAAACACCTGAGCGGATAGATTTGTCAGTAATTATGCAACCGCGACTGAAAGCAGTTCCGAGTAATGAATCAGGAGAAGATTTGGTGACCCTTGCAATTAATAATAGTTTTTTGGGGAATACCAGCGGATTAGTACGTGACGTAAAAGATTGGACAGGTGATTCAATTTACACTATTTCATTTGATTATCTTACCTACAATCAAAATTTCTCAATAGATCTTTATGAAAGTGGAGGAACAAGGAATAATCAATATGCAGAAAGTACATATAATGAGATACTGCGGTCAAAAGAGTGGATAAAATTTAATGCAGTAGTTCTCTCAAGGAAGGATGCTCAATCTGCTTTTCTACATGTTGTCAAAGATCAGGAAGACATTCCTGATCAAAGCAACGTCAAAAATGTAAAGAAAATTGAGATCAAAAACCTATCTGTAGTAAGAGTTCCTGATTCTCAGATTATTTTAAAAAAGGTTGTTAAGTCAAAAGAAGCATTAATACCGCAGATTATTTTTACAAAAATAAATCCGACCAAGTATAAAGTAACAGTCCATGGCGCAAAAGATCCATATGCTTTGGTTTTGTCTCAGCGGTTTAATGCAAAATGGAAGATATTTCTCCCCAATGGAATAAATGAAGCAAAAACTTTTAAGGGTTTGATTTCAAGATTTTTTGGAAAGATTGTTACAGCTATTCTTCAGGCGAAGAATATTGTTATTTCATCAGAAGCAAGCGGGGAAAATTTGACCAGTTACTTTAATAATAATGTTATTGAGGGAATGCATAAAAATATCTTCTTGGATCAGAATACTTTTGAGACGTTTGGACAGGATCCGATTGCCGAGAAGACGCACCTGCCCGTAAACGGATACGCAAATTCCTGGTATATTAGTCCTGAAGATGTGCAAAATAAGGAGAATTATGAACTTATTATCGAAATGACTTCCCAAAAATTATTTTATGTAAGCTTACTGATATCGATAGGAGGATTTTTATTGCTGTTTTTTCTGCTTCTGAAATCGTTTATACGAAAATGAGAAAGCAAAACATTTTTTATGCGTTGTTTTTTTTAGGCTTTGTCTTCTTAGTATTTCGCAATTGGTTTTTAGCGCCTCAGATTATTGGCGGTGACTGGCCTTATCTTTTTGACGAAATGTTAAAAGATTATTCTTTCTTTTTTTCACTTTGGAATCCGTTTCAGGGTAATGGGTTTGGCGGAATGGTTCCTTTTTATTCTCTCGGCGTTTTTCATGGATTTACTGTTTTTTTGAGTCAAACATTTCATATTACATGGTCTATTGCATATAAATTTTCCTGGTTTGGTCTATTTATTGGGTTATCAATTTTTTCGAGCATGTATTTACTAAAAACGGTTTTGCCTCGAGCAAAATTTTGGCAGCAAATTTTCGCATCGATGGTTTTTAGTACGAATACTTATATCTTGATGGTTGTCAGCGGAGGGCAAATGGGAGTAGCCTTGTCCTATTCATTAGCTCCTTTAGTTCTTGCAAGATTTATCAAGCTGATTGATCACAGTGTGGCGTCTAATAAAAATTTTCAATTTTTCCCGCCAATTGCGGGATCCCGCTTCGGCGGGACAATTTTCAATTTTCAATTAGCATTGTTGGCTGGATTAGTGTTGGCCATTCAGGTTATGTTTGATCCCAGAATTGCCTATATAAGTATGATTGCGGTCGCAATTTACATGATTTTAAATCTTAAAAAAAATATACTTAATACCTTCTCGCCCCTCGAAGCTTTAGCGAGGTGGGGATACTTAATACTTAATACTTTTATAATCCCCGGTTTTGTTGCTGTTTTATTACATGCGGCATGGATAATCCCATTAATGGTTACGCGTATTAATCCTATTGATATTTTAGGAGATGCATATGCGGGAACAGGAATAGTAAAGTTTTTGAGTTTTGCCTCTTTCTCTCAAAGCTTTTCTTTATTGCATCCCAACTGGCCTGAAAATATTTTCGGCAAAGTTGGGTTTATGAAACCGGAGTTTTTATTACTTCCGATTTTAGCATTTACTTCATTGGCCTTTGTTAACAAGCTCAAAGATAAGCAAGAAAAATTATACGTTTTATTCTTTGTATTTTTGGGGATTACGGGAGCGTTTCTGGCAAAGGGAGCAAATCCGCCTTTCGGAGGTATTTACTTGTGGTTATTTACAAACATTCCGGGATTTGTGATGTTTAGAGACCCCACGAAATTTTATTTGCTAGCTGCTTTGTCATATTCGATTCTTATTCCCTATAGTTTATTTAAGATTTCAAGCAGAGTATCAAGCATTAAGTATCAAGTATTAAGCAGAAAGATAGGAATACATGATGCCTACTACATAATACCAGCTACATTTTTAGCGCTTTGGATATTCTTAATTAATCCTGCGGTTTTTGGACAGTTGGGGGGTACGTTTAAGAAGCATGATGTGCCAAAGGAGTATGTTGAATTAAAAGATTTCTTATATAATCAAAATAAATATTTCCGTACTCTTTGGGTTCCGCGTCAACAACGATTTTCATTTGCATCAAATATTCACCCGTCAATCGAAGCAGAGCCTTTATTCGGTACTAGAAGTGCCGAGATGATTGCAAAGAAGATTTCAGGTGAACAAGAGAAATCCTTATTGTCTGAACTTTCTGTAAAGTATATCTTAATTCAATATGATTCTCTGGGAGAACAATTTCTTGAAGATAGAAAATACAGCGAAAAACAAAGAATGGAATATGAAAAGGAATTAGATGCAATCCCGTGGCTTAAAAAAATACAAAGTGAGAAAATTACAGTCTACGAAACACCTTTTAAAAAGGATCATTTTTCCTTAGATAAAGCGGGTAAAATATCGGCTATTACGATAAATTCTATGCATTATATTCTTACTGTCTCAATTGACAAGCCGCAATATCTTATTTTTTCAGAGGGTTATAGTCCGTATTGGGTTCTCAAAAAGTCTCAGGAGACCATTCCTTCCAGAAAGACAAAAAATGGGCTGAATAGTTTTTGGTTAGATCAAAAAGGAAAATATAAGGTAGAGATATCATTTAGCCTGGAGAAATTTTATAATTATGGCAGGATAATATCCCTTGTTACATTTTTGACAGTAATATTTTTTGTTCTATTGTATTTTTTGAGAAAAAAATATTAAAGGAACCTCCTTTATAGGAACTATCTATTTTTACTAATTCTTGACCTGTAAATTCATATGGAATATAACCCAACTTTTGTAAATATAAAAATAACTCTTTCTTGCTCGTATTATTTGCAATTAGACATTCTTCTATGACTTCAATAAGAAGATAGGGAGACTGTTTTTTAAGAATATTATAAGAACCTTTTAATACATCAAGTTCAGCCCCTTCTACATCGATTTTTATCATTTTTATATTTTGGATATTATTTACTTCACAAAATTTGTCAAGAGAAATTGTCTGAACATTTGTTTTAGTAATTTTCCTTCCATCGCTAGTAAGTCTTTCTGCATTTTTTTTAATAAATGATCCTCCCATATCATCTCCAAGCCAAAATTCTCGCTTGCCTGTTTTATTTGATAAGGCAATTGATTCAGAAAAAAGATTTTGAAAATGATTTAAAGACTTGTTTCTTTTAAGGACTTCAAAAACTGAGATATTTGGTTCAAATGCATATACTTTTCCTTTTGATCCAACAACCTGCGCTGCATTTAGCGCATACCAGCCAATGTGAGCTCCTACATCAATAAATACGTCATTTTTTTTTAATAAAGACCGGACTAAATGTGTCTCAAAAGGATTGGTTTCTCCAAGAAAAAGAAATCCAGAAATATAATATTCGTACACACTAACTTCACATTGAAATCCATACTTTATATCGGCAATTATTGTTCCATTTTTATCGTTTATGTTTATTATCATTTGTGAAATAAATTTACCAAAAGGACTCATTGCAAGGCGATAAGAATTCTGAGGACCAATGATTTTATATAATAAAGAGGAAAAATAGAAAAATTTATGTATAATTAATTGTTTCATTAGAATTCTTTTATTATATTAGCAAATTAAAAGGAATATAACAATTTTATTTACTGTTTCATAATATTTGATATGTAGGCAAATGACATCTTGTTGAAATAGTTAGATTTAGCTATAATTAAAAAATGAGAATTCTAGTTACAGGCGCTGCAGGCTTTATCCAGCACCAGCCTTTTCGTTTGGTTACAAAACAAAATTTAATATCAAAGTATGGATAAATCAAAAAAAAGAATTCTGGTAACAGGTGGTGCTGGATTTATGGGTAGCCACTTGGTTGATTTTTTGACAAAAAATAATGAGCATGAAGTTTTTGCTGTTGATGATCTTTCCGGAGGATACATTGAAAATGTTAGCGCTAAAGCACATTTTACAAAGCTAGACTTAAGAGATCGTAGGAAAGTTGAGCAATATATTGCAAAAGTAAAACCGGAGCTTCTTTATTATTTAGCAGCTGATGCTTCTGAAGGAAGAAGTCAATTTACCCCATTAAGTTCTACGGAAAGAAACTATTTGGCCTACATGAATACTTTGGTTTCCTGCATTAAACATGGATTGAAAAAAGTTGTGCTGACCAGCTCCATGAGCGTGTACGGCGCGCAAAAGCCGCCATTTTCCGAAAACATGCTCAAGAAACCGGAAGACATTTATGGAATTGCCAAGTCTGCCATGGAAGATGCAACGCAAGTTTTAGCGAAAGTACATAATTTCAACTATGTTATTATACGTCCGCACAACGTATATGGCCCAAAGCAGAATTTAGCAGATCCCTATAGGAACGTTATTGCAATTTTTATCAACTGTCTTTTGAATAATAAACATTTTTATATATATGGAGATGGCAATCAGAAAAGAGCATTTACCTATATTGATGATTTTACTCCATATTTTGCGCAAAGCGGATTTAGCAAGGAGTGTAATGGAGAAGTCATTAATATAGGTCCCAAAGAAGGTCATACGATTAATGAATTAGTGAATATCGTTTTGAAAGTTTTCTTTCCAGATGGTAATGTTCCAAAACATTTAAAGCCGCAATATCTCCCCTTACGTCCTCAAGAAGTGATGGAAGCTTATTGCACTAACGATAAGGCAAAAAAGTTACTTGGATATACTACTTCCGTAACCCTTAAGCAAGGGGTAAGGAAAATGATTGAATGGGCAAGGAAAAAGGGTCCTCAAAAATTCAAATATCTAAAAGGCGGAGTTGAGCTGAAAACTAAAGATCTTCCTCAAACATGGAGTGAAGAATTAATCTGATATGTCTAAGGTTTCAATTATAGTCCTCAATTGGAATGGTAAAAAATTTCTTAAAAATTGCTTAGACTCTCTTGCACAATTAACTTATCCCCAGCTAGAAATCATCGTAGTTGATAATAATTCGAAAGACGGCTCCCAGGAATTTCTTAAGGAAAATTATAGAAAGGCAATCTTAATAGAAAATAAAGAAAATTACGGGTTTGCAAAAGGTAACAATATCGGACTTAAAGCATCTACCGGAGATTATATTTTAATTCTTAATAACGACACTGTTGTTGCCCCGAATTTTCTTGAACCTCTTATAAAGGATTTTGAGGATAACCCAAAAATAGCATGCTTACAGCCTCAGATCAGGTTATCCGAAAATAAACAATTTCTCGATGGAGCTGGAGCATTTCTTACCTTTACGGGATTTTTGTATCATTTTGGTTATTTAAAAGACAGAATGAAGCCAAAATACAATAAAAAAATGAAAATATTTTCGGCAAAGGGAGCATGTATGCTCTTAAGAAGGAAAGCAATAGAAAAAGTTGGCTTGTTTGATGAAGATTTTTTTATTTTCTTTGAAGAGACAGACTTATGTTTCCGCCTTTGGCTTGCCGGGTATTCCGTAATGTATGAACCGAAGTCTGTTATATATCATTTGGGCGGAGGAGATACCACTTCTTCCAATTCTTATCAAAATGAGAAAAGAACATATCTTTCATTTCGAAACATGATATGTTGTTACTTAAAAAATTTTGGGACGCATAATCTCCTTACGGTTATGTCAATGTTTATTTTTACTCAGACAATTCTATTTTTATATTATTTAATAACTTTAAAACTAAATTTAGCAAAAGTAATTGTGAAGGCGTATTGGTGGAATATTTGCAATTTACATTCAACCATAAAAAAAAGAAGTATTGTGCAGCATAACATAAGAAAAATTTCTGATACCAGACTTAATAAATATATTTTTCATAATCCGAAAATCGATTATTATTACTATCTCTTAGTCGGAAGATTAATAAACTATCGAGATTAATTGTCAATATTTATGAAAAAAATAGCATTTATTACTCCTCATTATTATCCCTCAAAACTTACCGGTTCCGGAATTGTTGTAATGAAGCTGGCAGAAGAATTCGCAAAATTAGGACATGATGTTTCCATAATTACATCCAATGCCTTGACTGCGCGATACTGGTACGATCCCATATTTGGAAAGAAAATTGAAAAAAAATATGAGGTACATAATAAAGTAAAAATTTATAGATTGTCATGTTATCAATTGTATTCAAGCATAGGTTATATTCTACTAAAATTTTTAGGCAAATTTTTGCCAAAAAAATCTATTAACTATCTTAAAATAGTATCAAGCGGTCCCTATCTTATTGGTCTTGATAGAACTCTTAATTCCCATAATTATGATGTTGTTCATTGTTCGCCTTTCCCGCTTGCTATAAACAAACAAGTGGTTACAGTGCTTAGTAAAATGAAGGAAAAGCCAAAATTAATATTTACCCCTTTTTTCCATTCCCAATTATCAGATTTTGCAAATCCGCAATTAAAAAAAATTTTTCAAAGCGCTGATATTATTCATGTTATTACAAATACTGAGAAGAATGAAATTTCTACCAGATTTTTAATAAATGTAAAAAAAATTATTGTTATCCCTGTATTTTTAGACGTATCGCATATGCATTTAATGGATGAACTTAAAAATGAAATATTTCATTTCAAGGATAAGTATAAATTGGAAGAGAGAAAAATCATTTTATTCGCGGGCATTAAAGGATATGCAAAAGGTGCAATTGATTTGCTTTTGGCAGTTGATGCCCTATATAGGATTGACCCTAAATATATTCTTGTCGCAATCGGAGCAGATACATTGGAATGGAGGAATGTGAAGAAGAAAATTAGCAAAAACTGCTTGTTAGATTTGGGATATAAAACAGGGAAAGAAAAAGAAGTTATTTTTGGCGCTTGTGATATTTTCTGTATGCCATCAAAGAGCGATGCGTTTGGCTTAGTCTATCTTGAGGCATGGCATAAAAAAAAGCCGGTAATCGCAGCGAATATCCCTGCTGTGAGGGAATTCATGGATAAAGATGGAGTTTTTGTAGAATTTGGGAATAGAGAACAAATAATAGGAGCAATTACAAAATTAGTTATAGATAAAAATATGTCAAGAATTTTGGGAGAAAGTGGAAATAATAAGCTAATAAATACTTATACTTTTTCGAAAGTTTTTCCAAAGTATATTGCCATGTTTAGCTAGGTGGCAGTTCATTGACACTCCAAGCGTAATTTGCTATTGTATAGCGTATTCTAAATATGAAATTTTTTAAAAAAATCAAGCCTTTTCATGTAGATAAGCGTGGAGAGATGATCTATCTGATAGAAGGCGCTGCGATACAAAGTGTTTTGCGTATAACTTGTAAAAAAGGCAGTATACGGGCAAACCACATCCATACGAAAGATTCTCATTATTCATATATGTTAGACGGATCAATGGAATATTACTTCAGGGAAGATGTGAATAGCAAAAGTCCAATCAAACACATTACGGTTAAAAAAGGAGAAATGGTGTATACACCGCCTAATGAAGCTCACGCAATGAAATTTTTGGAAGAGTCCGTATTCTTAGCTTTTACTACAGAAAAGAGGAATAAAGACAAGTATGAAGAGGATTTGATAAGAGTAGAGTTAATTAAATAGTTTATATCCATGAATAAAAAAGTATTTAGGAGATCAAGACATTGTAGGGTTTGTAGGGAATCAGATTTAGAAAAAGTATTAACGTTGGGTTCAACTCCGCTGGCAAATGCATTCTTAACAAAACTACAACTTGATGAACCAGAATATTTTTATCCTCTAGATGTATATTTTTGTAATAACTGTGGATTTATTCAGTTGGGCCATATTGTGTCTCCGGAAATTTTATTTAGGAATTATGTGTATGTTTCTTCTACGTCTAAAGTTTTTATGGATCATTTCAGAGAAATGGCAGATAACGTTTTTCCCAGATTTTTGGCAGAAAAAAAATCTTTAGTAATCGATATTGGAAGCAATGATGGAATTTTATTAAAACCGTTCAAAAATTTAGGAGCAAAAGTTTTAGGCATTGAACCTGCAGTGCATGTTGTGAAAATTGCGCAAAAAGAAGGAATAGAAACAATCTCAGAGTTTTTTAGCGTAGAGCTTGCGAAAAGAATAGTAAAGCGAAAAGGTCAAGCTGACATTGTTACCGCAACCAACGTATTTGCCCATATCGATAATCTTGATGAGGTAATAGAAGGTCTTAAAATTCTCCTAAATAAAGATGGAATATTTATTATGGAAGTGCCTCATCTGATTGATTTTATTAAAAAGAGATATTTTGACTTGATATATCATGAGCATCTTTCATATTGGTCTGTCAATTCATTGATAATATTATTTAAACGATTTAACATGATTGTTTTTGATGTTCAAAAAGTACCGGTTCATGGCGGAACGATTCGTGTATACATAAAGAAAGCAGAAGGAAAACACAAGGTTGAGAAAAGCGTTCAGGAATTTTTACATCAAGAGAACGTAATGAAGCTTAAGAAGAAGAAAACTTATTTAGATTATGCAAATTTGGTATTAAATAATAAAGTTAATTTATTAACTCTCCTTGCAGGTCTTAAAACAAAGGGAAAAACTATAGCAGCCTATGGTGCCCCCGCAAAAGGAAATACACTTTTGAACTATTTTAGTATTGGCCAAGATTTTTTGGATTTTGTTGTTGACGATAGTCCGTTTAAGCAGGGATTATATACTCCGGGAAAACATATCCCCGTTGTTTCATCAAAAGTTCTTTATGAGAAAAAACCCGATTATCTTTTAATTTTAGCTTGGAATTTTGCAGAATCTATAATGAAAATGCATGAAAGATTTAAAACAGAGGGTGGAAAATTTATTATTCCAGTCCCAAAACCAAGAATTGAATAGATATGTCAGCAATAATTAAAAAAGATTTAAATGAAATAATTGCCGGGATGGGAGATGATATAAGAAAATTAGAAGGAAAGACAATTCTTATATCAGGAGGTGCAGGATTTTTAGGAAGTTATATAGTGGCTTTAATAAATGAACTAAATGGGCAAAAATTATCAAAAGAATGTTCAATAATTTCTTTGGATAACTATATTTCTGGCAAGAAAAATAGACTGTCGGGTCTTAATATAGATAAAAATTTTATTAAACTTATAAAAGCAGATGTTACGAAGCCAATAAAAATTAGTAAGAAGATTGATTATGTAATTCATGCTGCCGGAATTGCTTCACCTATTTATTATCAAAAATATCCAGTGGAAACAATAGAGAGTGCGATTTTTGGCGCCAAATATTTGTTGGAGTTATCCAGAGAAAAAAAAGTTAAAAGTTTTTTATTTTTCTCATCAAGCGAGATTTACGGAGATCCTGATAATAAGCATTTGCCAACTTCAGAAGATTATAAAGGAAATGTTTCCTCAACGGGCCCAAGGTCTGCTTACGATGAATCTAAAAGACTGGGGGAGTCATTGTCGATGGTTTATTATCGTAGATTTAAAGTACCGGTTAAAATGGTAAGACCATTTAATGTTTACGGTCCGGGAATGTATCCTGATGATTTTAGAGTTATTCCTTCTTTTATCTCTTCCGCTTTATCGCATAAAGCAATAGTGGTGCACAATAAGGGAATTCAGACAAGAACTTTTTGCTACATTACAGACGCTGTAACTTTTTTCTTAAAAGTACTTTTATCAGAAAAAAATGGTCAAGTTTACAACGTAGGTAGTCATGAAAAAGAAATCACTATACTTCAACTTGCTCAAAGAATTCGTAAGCTTTTTAGTTATAATATTCCTATTAAGCAAATAACTTATCCTAATACTTATCCGCAGGATGAGCCAAAAAGAAGACTGCCTAATATTTCAAAGATAATAAAAGAGACAGGTTATTCCCCTAAAATTAATTTGGAAACTGGATTAAAGAGGATGATTAAGTGGTATATAGATGAAAATATAATATGATTAATCTTGCATTAGTAGGAATTGGCAAGTGGGGGAAAAATTATGTATCAACCATAAATACCCTTAAGAATGTTAAGATAAAATATTTATGTTCACGAAGCTTAGAAACACTTAATTTATATAAAGGGGATTTTGTAAAAACAATAAATTATACTGATTTTTTCAAATACAAAGATATTGATGGAGTAATTATTGCAACGCCCAATAATACCCATTACGAGATATCTCAAGAGTTTTTAAAAAGAGGATTTAATTTACTAATAGAAAAACCAATGGTAGAGAATTATTCGCAAGCTTTAGCCTTAAGATCTTTGCAAAAAAAAAATGCGTCAAAGATTATCGTTGGGTATAATTATCTTTTTGATCCTGCCTATAAAAAAACAAAAAAACTCATTGGGTCAATTGGAAGAATACGTTATATATCTTATGAAGGCACAAACAACGGACCATATAGGAATAGGACATCCGCTTTATGGGATATTGGATCGCATGCAGTTTCACTATGCTTAGATGTACACTCGAAAAAACCCATTCAAGTATGCGCTTGGGCAGTGAGTTCACTCAGACACGGAACAGAATTTTATGATTTTGCCATTATTAAAATGATATTTTCAGACCAAACTGAGGCTTTTATAAAAGTAAGCTGGCTGTTTCCCGTAAAGAGAAGAGAGCTGACAATAGTAGGAGATAAAGACACTATAGTTTATGATGCTGTAGCAAATAAAAAGATTATTTACTATAAAGATATGATAAAAACTTCTGATTTTAAAGTAGAAGATACAAGCGTATCTTTTCCAAAATATGGTCGGACATTGTCGTTGACAGCAGAAATAAACGAATTTGCAGAAGCAATTAGGAAAAATAAAGTAGTTGAAATCTCCAATCTCGAACTTGGAGTAAATATTACAAAGATAATTAGTCTTGCCTACAAGTCGATCGCCCATGATGGAAGACCGGAATTAATATGAAAATAGCTATCTCAAATATCGCCTGGAATGTAGAGGAGGATAAAGATATTTTGAAGCTATTAAAAAAGTATTCAATTTTGGGTGTAGAAATAGCTCCGACAAAAATTTGGAAAAATCCAACAGAAGAATCCTATCAGACTATAAATAAATATCGAAAGTATTGGGGAAAAAATGGAATTTTAGTTTCATCTACCCAATCCATGTTATTCGGCCATCCGGAATTATCAATTTTTAAAAACAAAGATAAAAGAAATGCTACGTTAATATATCTTGGAAAGATGATTCGTATATCTGCGCAGCTTGGAGCAGAGGCAATAGTCTTCGGATCCCCAAAAAATAGGAATAGATTTAATGTTAGTAAGGCGCAAGCGTTAAGCATTGCATCTGATTTTTTTTTCAAATTAGCAACAATTTCCAAGGAACAAAATGTCTTTTTCTGTATAGAACCTAATCCTGTTGAGTATGGCACTAATTTTATCAATAATACCGATGAGGCGATCGAATTAGTAAAAAATGTTAACCATCCGAATTTTAAACTTCATCTTGATTCCGGAACGATGACTGTAAACGGAGAGAATGTCGAGAAGGCGATAACTGACGGGTTTCCATATTTAAGACATTTTCATATAAGTGAAAAAATCTTAGGCCCCATTGGCAAAGGTAAAACCGACCATGAAAAAATAGCAAATATTCTTAGAACGCTGAACTATAAACATTGGGTTTCTATTGAAATGAGAGGGATGGAGAATAGTTCCAATATCAGCGTTATTGATGAAGTTCTTAAATTTACATCAGCAATATATTCAGCTAATTCTTAGTAAAAATATGCTATAATAAAAAGTTGAATTATGAGGAATAAAATATATGACAATTATCTCTCAACAAATCAATTTTACTTATCTAATCCGCTTAATTTAGACTTATCATTCCATATTTTTAATGCAAATTATTTAAAATTTTTACCTGTGGATAAAACCGCAAGGATATTAGATATTGGTTGTGGTATAGGGCATTTTCTTGCATATGTTAAGAGCAAGAATTACAATAATTTTTTGGGAGTTGATATCTCAAAAGAGCAAATAGATCATTGCAAGAAACATGTAACAAGGAAAGTGCAATTGATTAATAACCTCCAGTCTTTTCTAAAGGAAAATAAAAATTCATTCGATTTTATACTTATGAATGATGTTATCGAGCATATAGAAAAAGAAGAAATTATAGATACACTTTCTCTTGTTCTTGCGTCTCTGAAAAAAAACGGTGCTGTTGTTATCAGAACAGTAAATCTTAAAAATAGATGGGGAATGGCTGTTCGCTATATAGATATTACTCATACAATAGGGTTTACGGAAGAGAGCATAAAACAAGTTATGCTTATTGCAGGATTTAGAAATGTATCATTAGTATCGGAAATTCACCCGGTTTATGATATAAAAAGCTTTATTAGGGTATTCCTAAAACGGCTATTTGAGTTTGTTTACCGCTTAGAGTATATTGCAAGTTTTGGAGCATTTAATCCTATGTTATCAAATATGTTAATTGCGGTAGGTAAAAAGGACTAATCGTGATGTAAAATAGATTGGCGCCCTTTAATTATTTGTTAATTTACTTTTATGTTAAGCGTAATAACTCCTTTATATAATGAAGAAGAGAGCTTAAATGTTTTTTACGATCAGCTTGTTAAAGAAATACGAAAACTTGGTGAGAACTGTGAGATTATCTTTATTGATGATGGTTCAACCGATAAATCATTAAAAATCTTAAAAGAAATTGAAGCAAAAGATAGAAATATAAAAATATATTCTTTTAGAAAAAACCAAGGGAAGGCAGAAGCTTTAACTTTAGGGTTCCAAAAAGCAAAAGGCGATTATATAATAACTTTGGATGCAGACTTGCAAGACAAGCCTAGTGAAATAGATAAGCTTTTGGAAGAAATGAGAAAGGGAAAATGGGATTTAGTTTGCGGATGGAGAAAAGACAGGAGAGATTCGATATCAAAGATTATATCGTCAAAGCTATTTAATTTTTTGGCCGGTATGTTTTGGAATCTTAAATTGCATGATTATAATTGCGGGCTGAAAGCTTATTCTAAGGATGCTGCGAAAAGTTTAAATCTTTATGGGGGGATGCATAGATTTATACCTCTCCTAGTCCACGATCAGGGTTTTTCTGTAACGGAAGTTGCAGTAGAACATGATAAAAGAAAATATGGAAAATCAAAATATGGATTTTCTAAAATATGGAAGGATTTGCCCGACATGTTTACCATGCTTTTTTTAAGTAAATATGGCAAAAGACCTTTGCATTTTTTTGGAATTGTTGGAGGCATATTTTTCTTTTTTGGAATTTCAATATCGATTTATTTATCTATTGTTCATTTTCAAGGACATGCGATTGGAAGAAGACCGCTTCTTTTTCTAGGTATGCTTTTGATTATTGCCGGTCTTCAGGTTTGGTTTACGGGTTTTTTAGCAGATTTAATTATAAATATATCTCACAAAAAGAATAAGGAATTTTTTCTCAAATATTCAACGGAAGAAGCATAGGATATTATTTCGTTCCCATTATGATTATCCAAGGGAAAGGAAGCTTTACTTTCTTAATCATTAATCCATTTTTTCCGAGATATTTTTTAAAGCTTAGTGGATTCCAATGATTAATATGCCCTACATCATTCCCTAAGCTTGATAAATTTTTTCCTCTTAAGAAATTACTTATCATAAATAACGGTTCATTGGGAATACTAATAACTAAATATTTTTTGGAAACTCGCAACATTTCTTTAAGCGCCCTGATTGGATATTCTAAGTGTTCAAGGACCTCTGTGCAGATTATTAAATCAAAAGAATTATCTTTGTAGGGAAGATCGTATACGCTTCCCTGCTTGATAGTCAAATGAGGAAAAAGTTTTTTACCAAAAGATATAGCTTCTTTTGAATATTCCATTCCCTCAATTTTTTTGCCAATGCCATTTTCTTTTAGCTTGTTTATGGTAAATCCTTCTCCGCAGCCGGCATCAAGTATTGATTCTGCTTTTAAAGGTTTTATTAATGAGATTAAGGATGAGTAAAAGTTTTTGATTAAGAATTTTTGGATTGGATTTTTGCTGGTGTGTTTAACAAAATTGGTGGAAAGTAACGTTTTTGTCATTTAATAGGTTTTATGCAATAATTCATTTTAAATTAAACACAATAAAGATACAAGATGTGATTTTTTAATTTGGTTTCCTAAGTAATATGCTAAAATAATGAATAAGTTGGCGGAACATAAATGATCAACCTTATAAAGCTAATAATAATAAAATTTCTTGCATCAAGAGGAAGAGTAATTACTAACTATAATGACCATAGACTTTCCATAATAAGATTAATTACGAATATCAAAAGTGAAGGTCGGATGCTTTTGCAATACAGTGAAGCATATATGATTTATATGCTTGTAAAAAATACGGCAAAAATTAAAGGTGATTTAGCTGAAGTTGGCGCCTATACGGGAGGATCAGCGAAATTGATTTGTGAAGCTAAAGGAGATAGGGAAGTATATTTGTTCGATACCTTTGAAGGATTACCAAAGACAACTAAGTTGGACACATCATTTAAAAGCGGAGAGTATCCTGCTTCATACGAAGATGTAAGAAATTATCTAAAAGAATATAGTCACGTGCATCTTATAAAAGGAATATTCCCAAAATCTGCGGAGAAAATAAAAGATAATAAATTTTCTTTCGTCCATCTGGACGTTGACATCTACACCAGCACAAAAGAATCTTTAAAATTTTTTTACCCACGCATGAATAAGGGAGGAGCTATTATCTCCCATGATTATGTAAGTTCGAATGGTGTCAGAAAAGCTTTCGATGATTTTTTTAAAAACAAAAAAGAATATCTTTTGCAAGTTTCTGATAGTCAATGTCTTATAATTAAGGTATAGTTTAAGTAGTCTAGTTGCTTTAAGCTTTTGGCGAAAAATATGAAAATTCAAGATATTTTATTTTTGATGGTAGTTTTGGCACTTTTTTACAAAAGAAATCCTAAGTGGTTTGTTCTGGTCGGTTTGCTATGTCTAGCACTCGCTGTTCCTTTGTTTTCAATGTGGATTTTCTTTACAGCAGAGCGTTTAACCTGGTATGCCGCCGCCTTTTTTCTCCTGGCGATAATTTTTTACTTATTTAAATCCAAGAATGAACGATAAACAAAAGGCGATTGTTTTAATACTATTAGTTGCTGTTTTAGGAGGAGCAACGTCAACCATTACAAAGATTGGTCTTGCAGGTATTCCCCCTTTGAGTTTTGCTTTTATCCGTTTTCTAATTGCCGGAGTTGTTGTTTTTCCTTTTCTTTTGAAAACTAATTTCCTTAAGGACTTAAAACAACTTATCCCCTTTTCCCTATTGGGAACAATCAATATCGCGTTTTTCATCTTGGGAATTAAGATGACGACTGCAACGATTGGTCAATTACTTTATGCGGGCGTGCCGCTTTTAACTGCCATTTTTCTTTTTGTTTTATTTAGGGAACGACTGACCATAAAAAAAGGAATCGGTATTACAATTGGCTTTATTGGAGTAACGCTTGTTACTTTGCTCCCGATTGTCGAGAAGGGGACAAAGTTTTCAGGAGATCTTTTAGGGAATATGCTCATCGGAATGGGAGTAATTTCTTGGGCATTATATATGGCGTATTCCAAAAAGAAGCTGGAGTCTTTTTCTCCGCTTGTTGTTACTTCAGCTTTCATATGGGTAACTTGCTTCGCATTGCTCCCTTTGTCTCTGACGGATTTAATAGCATATCCGAATTGGTGGCAAAACCTAACATTTTCCGGTGTTTTATCCTTAGGCTACGTAAGTATTGTTTCGACTGTTTTGGTTTATTTATTAAACCAATATGCGATAAAACATGGGGGGTCAGTATTGGCTTCCATGCAGTTTTATCTTTTTCCCGTTTTCGCATACCTCTCAGCTTTTCTTCTGTTGGGAGAACAGCTTACGTTAGGGCTTGTTGTCGGAGGAACACTTGCGCTTTTAGGAGTATACATAGCCACCAAAAAATAGCTAAAATCCCCAATATTATCATATTACTTATTGCACGCTGGGATATTTTTTACTACATTTTAATTAGTGAAAGCATTCGTTAAGGGATTTATTGTCCTTATTTTTTTATCATTTTACTTCAGTGTTTTTATTTCTTTATCTTTCGCCGACACCACTTCTTTCCGAAGCGCGAACATTGTTACCACCAGCGGTTCTCCGGCTTTTGACAGTATTTCTCTTGCGAATTGTTCTTTTACAGACGGAATTACCTGCGATAAACCGCTGGTTTCTTCTTATGCAAACCTCTATTTTCGGGATTTCGGTAGTTATGCTGATTTTGGAATACCAAGTGATGCAACAATTACCAAAGTCAAAGTTAAGATGACAGGGAAGGCAAATGTAGGGCTTTATGTTGGCTTGTCTTCAAGTATTACCAGCTGGGCCAATTGTGGATTCCCCTCGGATATTTGGACTTTTTGGGATTTGGTAGGTAATACAATTAAAGTAAAAACTTTTACTACTGACGTTGTATATTCGGGTGTAGTTGTCCAGGCCGTTAGCGGAAATTGTTTTCAGCAGTATAATTTTGATAATAAAAAATTAACTTTCAGAATCAATTATTCTTCCTCTCAACCCTGGTCTGCCAATATCGATAATCTTGAAATTGCTTTTGACTACAATCCTCCGACTACTCCTACTCCAACCCCGACACCTACACCAAGTCCTACTCCAACGCCAACGTCCACACCTACTCCAACGCCAACCCCAAAGACTCCGCTTATTCTCATTCCCGGCATCGGAGGTTCGGAATTGAAAATAAATGAGATGAAAGTTTGGGCAGAAGACACAGGGCATGGGGGAAAATTTAGCTATCTTTATCCCAAAAATGAAAATGTTTGGCTGAACGAAGACAAAATGGGAGAGTTTGGCGAAGATGATTACTACGATGTTCTAAGAATGAAGACTGACGGAATAACTTCGGAGGCAAACATAGGATTAACAGGAAATTTGGTGGTTAGAGCTTATCAAGGAGCAATAGATTTTTTTATTTCTAATGGTTATGAATTAAATAAGGATTTCTTTGTCTTCCCATACGACTGGAGGAAAGATATTAGCGGAACCAAGAGTTTTCTTGATGAGGAAATTCAGCAAATCAAAACTCAAACAGGAAGCGCAAAAGTAGATATTGTTGCTCATTCGATGGGCGGATTGGTTGCGAGAAGCTATATTTCCGATGCAGCAAGAGCTTTAAATGTTAGAAAATTATTTACCTTGGGAACTCCACATTTGGGATCAGTAAGTTCCTTAAAAGCTTTAAGATATGGTTATTGTTTAGCAATTGAAATTGGCCCTTTTTGTCTATCTCTAGCTCCATCCGAAATGAAGGATATTGTTCAAAATATGATTAGTGATTATGAGCTAGTACCGTCCAAAGCTTACTTCAATTTTTATTCAGGAGAGGACAGTAGCCATCCCTATCCCTATAGAACAGAATCGGGAAGTTTAAATTATAACCAGATTAAGAATCTTTTAACAGGATTAAGTTATAATACTTTGCTTTTTAATCCAAGTGAAGCTTTTCATAATTTAGATAATTCGTTATCCAACACAAATGGCGTTGACGTCACTGTAATTGCAGGATCAGGAATACCTACTTTGGGGCAAATTATTGAAAAGAAAACAACCTCTTTATTGGGAATACAATATGTGCAAAAAGACATTTTAAATATAAATGGCGATAAAACTGTTCCTTTGCTTAGTGCTTCACTTATTGATTCGGATAAGAATAAATCATTATTAGGTGATGCTGAAGTTTTCTACACCAATCAAGAGCATGGAGAATTAGCAGCTTCCGGTTCTGCCCTAAATTTGGTTAAAAATATTTTGGAAGGAAGAGATCAATTGCCTGATGATGTTCTCACGGAACCATATTCTTTCAGTGGAACCCAGGTTTCCGTACATTCTCCGGTAAATATTAACGTTTATGATGCAAGCGATAATCATACTGGTCCGACAAGTAATGGAGATTTCGAAACAAATATTCCCGGAAGTACGTATGATACTTTGGATGACGCTAAATTTATTTTTCTTCCTGATGATGGAGTTTATACAATTAAATTCGAAGCAACAGACCAGGGAAGTTTTGATTTCAAGATTAGAAGTTATGAAGACAATGTTAATACCTCTACGGTTTTATATAATGATATTCCTTTGACTGTTTCCACCAAAGCACAAACTGTCTTAGATACCTTATCGTCTCAGCCGCCAATTTTGCAAGTAGATCAAGATGGGAACGGCACAATAGACAGCAATATAGAACCAACAGATGAGAATTCGACTCCAACAATAGCCCCAACTACAGCCCCAACCTCATCTTCAACATCAACTTCAACATCCATGTCAACAACTACTTCAACTCCTACGCCTATCCCAATTTCAACGCTTATTGCTAAATCAAATGACACTTTAATAAAAAAAGAGGATGACAATGCTCAGACTCAAACAACTGATGTAAAAGGCGCTAGTGACGTAGCTGATAAAAGTTCTGGTAAGGATAAACGGTATGTTCTTGATATAATTGCGCTGAGTGGGATAGTTATAGTTTTACTATTAAGCCGAATAGTCAGTTTACCTTTTCTTAAGAAGTTTTGGAAATAACTTCCAAGCTCCCCAGATAACCAAAAACCAAAAAGCAATGTCTAATAAAAGCATTGTCTTTTCTGTTTCAGCTCCAAAAAAATTGAAGCGGGAAAAGCCAAATGGAAGACCAATTGCTCCTTTAGATATGCTTAACGAGAAATCTATGAGGGCCAATCCATAGGTTATAATTGTGCTTAATATTAGAATAACTACGAGTGATTTTTTGTTCATACTTTTTCCCAAACTTTCCCTATACACTTACATTATCACAAAATTCATTTGTGGGCAACAGAAAGGAAATAGCTAAAATCTGCTATTTTCTGGTACAATTAGAGGGTGAAGATTGGGATAGATATATCGCAAATTATCTACGAAGGAACAGGGGTAGCGGAACTTGTAAGGAATTTGGTGGAGAATCTATTGAGAATAGACAAAAAGAATGAATACGTCCTCTTCTTCTCTTCACTCAGAAAAAATCTCAAATCTCAAATCTCAAATTTCAAATCCACATCTCAAAACTTAAAGATTAAGACTTTTAGGTTTCCACCCATACTTTTGGATTTGTTGTGGAATAAACTGCATATTTTGCCCATTGAATGGTTGATTGGGGATGTGGATATTTTTATTACTTCAGATTGGACCGAGCCGCCGACCGTAAGAGCCAAAAAAGTAACTATTTTATATGATCTTATTGTTTATAAATATCCCAACGAAACAGACAGAAAAATAATTGAAGTTCAAAAACGGAAATTGAAATGGGTCAAAAAAGAATCAGATCTCGTTTTATGCATCTCGGAATCTACGAAAAGAGATGCGATTAATTTTTTAAGAATTGATGAAAAACGCTTAAAAGTTATTTATCCGGGGGTTTAATATGACTATTGGAATAAATGGATATGAAGCGGTTGTTTCCAGGTTTGGATATGATCCAAAAACAGGTTTGCCAAGAAGAGTCGGGAGTGGGGAATATTGTTACCAGCTCCTTGTAAATTTACATAAGATTGACAAGGAAAATGTCTACATTATTTATCTTCCACAAGTTCCGACATCGGATTTGCCGAGAGAATCAGTGAATTGGCATTACAAGGTAATTAAGCCTCGAAAAATATGGACTCTTGTTGGACTCTCTTTGGAATTTTTGCTCAGGTGTTCAAAGCCCGACGTCTTCTTATCTCCAACACATTACCTGTCAATCTTTGCTCCGAGCCGATCTTTTATTTCTATCCTGGATGTTTCATATTTAAAATTTCCTGAGCTATTTAAGTCATCAGATCTTAATCAGCTGACAAAATGGACTAAATATTCAATTAAAAAGGCCAAGGGCATCTTTACGATAAGCCAGGCTAGTAAAGGTGATATAATAAAAACATACGGAGTTTCAGGACAAAGAGTCGTAGTAACGTACCCTGGAATTAGGCAAGGATTAATGATTAAGGATAAAGGATTAAGTATGGACGAGATAAGAAAAAAACATGGGGTTAACGACAAATATGTTTTGTTTGTGGGGACTTTGCAGCCTCGTAAGAATATCGCCCGCTTGATAGAGGCTTTTTCAAAGCTAAACAAGTCAGACCTGAATTTGGTCATTGTGGGTAAAAAAGGTTGGAAATTTGAAGAAATTCTCGCAGCTCCTGAAAAATTTGGAGTAGGAAATAAGGTTAAATTTTTAGATTCCGTGACCGATGAAGATTTGCCGGCTTTTTATAAAAATGCCATTTGCTTTGTTTTGCCGAGTCTTTATGAAGGATTTGGTCTCCCTGTTTTAGAGGCAATGCAATATGGGTGTCCTGTAATTGCCAGCAATGTCAGCAGTCTTCCTGAGGCTGGCGGAAACGCAGCCCTATATGTTGATCCGCTCGATGCGGGTGACATTGCCAAAAAGTTGGAATTAATGATTAATGATAATGATTTAAGGCAAAAATTCATAAAAAGAGGATATGTGCAGGTTAAGAAATTCAGCTGGGAGAAAACAGCAAGAGAGACATTGAACGCATTGGAAGGATTAATGATTAAGGATTAATGATGAAAAAAATTATTAATAGAATAAATACGATTTTTTTGGAATTCGAAGTAATGATTCTTCATCTTGTGGGGATAGTGCCTTGTCATTATTTCCGCAGGTTTTTTTATAGATTGGGCGGGATTGAGATAGGTAAAGGCTCAACTTTGCATATGGGCGCAAGATTTTATAATCCCTGGAATATTAAAATTGGAGAGGATTCAATTATTGGTGAAGGTGTGGTTTTGGATGGCAGAGACAATCTTATTATTGGTAATCATGTAGATATTGCATCCGAAGTCATGATTTACAATGCGCAACATGACGTTAAAGACCCAGATTTTAAGGCGGTTTCCGCCCCGGTTATTATTCAGGACTACGTTTTTATTGGTCCACGGGCGATTATTCTTCCGGGAGTTGCGATAAAAAAGGGTGCAGTGGTTGGAGCAGGCGCTGTGGTTACAAAAGATGTTGAAGCAGGCGTAATCGTTGGAGGCGTGCCCGCAAAACAAATAGGGGAGAGGGATATAAAAAATTTAAATTACAAACTTGGCCGCGCCGCTTGGTTTAGA
>Ga0209210_1000637_pt1 | contig 35376 bp, 28 predicted proteins | sample RifGroA1_FD_183991 | JGI IMG/M metagenome (GOLD analysis project Ga0209210, IMG submission 183991) | Contaminated groundwater microbial communities from Rifle, Colorado, USA - Rifle Groundwater A1 (SPAdes) (version 2) | ecosystem: Environmental > Aquatic > Deep subsurface > Groundwater >...
CTAAATGCCAATACTCTAACCAAAGTGTTGACCAGGAGCCATAAACCCCTTATAGTGGGTGGGTACCAGATATATTATTAAGTTATACCCTTAAACCTATGCCAGCTAAGACAATTCCCAACCAGCCTGATAGTAAGATGGCTCAACTTTTAGATAAGGTGGGCGATTTAGGTATCCTTAAACCTGGGGATATGGTCGAAGGTATAGTCACCGCGGTGACTAGTAGCCGGATTTGGGTGGATATTAATGGGGGTAAATTTACTGGGATTATCTCGGGGAGAGAACTGGCAGAAGCAGGGATTGCGATGCCTGATTTTAAGGGCGGAGAAACCATTCTCGCTTCGGTGGTAGATCAAGAGAACGAAGAAGGTTTCGTGATTTTAAGTATCAGAGAAGCCTTGCGTAATCGGGGCTGGAATGCTCTGGAAGAGCAATACCAAACCGGTACCATGCTGACGGCCAGAGTTGTCGAAGCTAACCGGGGCGGATTGATCATGGAGGCTGACGGCGTGAGAGGGTTCTTACCAGTTTCCCAGCTGACTCCAGCACATTACCCGCGCGTAGGCAATGATAAAGACGAGATTTTAAGCAAATTAGCTAAATTCGAAGGTCAAAATCTGGAAGTCAAAATTATTGGTTGCGATAAAGAGATTAATAAATTGATTTTTTCCGAAAAAGCAGCCAAGCAAGAAGAATTTGACGCCCTGACCTCCAAGATCCAAGTTGGCGAAGTGCTGACTGGTCGAGTGAGTGGGGTAGTAGATTTCGGTATTTTTGTGAACTTTGGCGAATTAGAAGGTCTGGTCCATATTTCTGAAATCAGTTGGGACAAGGTCGAAGATCCGCGCAGTTTTGCCAAAGTGGGTGATAATCTACAGGTCCAAGTGATCGGCATTGAGGGCGACAAGATTTCCTTAAGTTTAAAGCGCTTAATTGAAGACAAATGGTTAGATTTAGTTAAAGGGTACAAGCCGGGCGATGTGGTCGAAGGGATAGTCACTCAAATCATGCCTTTCGGCGTGTTTGTGAAGGTGAACGATGAGATCGACGGGTTAATCCACATTTCTGAATTATCTTTCGAACATGTTGCCGACCCCTCGGATGTCGTTAAGGCCGGGGACAAATTGAAGTTAAAAGTGATCGATATTGAACCCGAGAGTCATCGGTTCGGTTTGTCGCTTAAGGCGATGATTGCTCCAGAGTCAATGCCGCCGGCAGCCAAGAAATCTGCCAGTTCCGATCTAAGTAAATTAGGCTTTAGCGACGCTTTAGTGAGAAAATTAAAAGAAGCAGGGATTGATAGTGTTGCTACCTTGCAAAGTAAGACCGTTGAAGAGATTAAAGCTATCAATGGTATTGGGGAAAAATCAGCAGCCAAGATTATGGAAGCTCTCAAAAATGAATAAGATTATTTACTGTCATCCTGAACTTGATTCAGGATCTCTACCACAGACACCTCGTTAATATAAGAAATCTTAATGTAGAGATGCTGAAATCCCAGCATACGCGGGACACATAAATTCAGCATGACGAAATAGGAGGTAAGAGCTTGTGGCTGCAATAAAGCAGCTTTATTTATATGTTTATGTTGGAACAAGAACTTAATCCACAACCAGAGAATACTCCGCCCAGTAAGCCAGAAATTATGTTGTCGCCCGTCATTAAAGTGACTGATTTAGCCGAACTATTACATCAGCCGGTTACGGAAGTCATTCGCTACCTGTTGAAAAACGGCGTATTGGTGACCTTAAACGATAATCTTGATTTCGAAACTGCGGCCATTGTGGCAGACGATTTTGGCTACAAGGCAGTTTTAGGCGAAGAGGTAGGAGTAGATTTAGATAGTGCTTTAGATGATACAGCCGGCGAATTGGTGACACGGGCGCCGGTTGTTACCATGATGGGGCATGTCGACCATGGTAAAACTTCGTTATTGGATTATATTCGTAAAACTAAAGTTGCCGAGAAAGAATCCGGCGGAATTACCCAGCACATGGGGGCTTATCAGGTAGAGAGCAAAGGCTGCAAAATCACTTTTCTAGATACGCCGGGGCATCAAGCCTTCGGGGCCATCAGGGCGCAAGGCACCAAAGTGACCGATATTGTTATTTTGGTGGTAGCGGCTGACGATGGTGTTAAGCCTCAAACTGTCGAAGCGATAGATTTAGCTAAAGCCGCCGGGGTGCCTATAATTGTGGCGATGACCAAAATAGATCGGCCGGAAGCCAATGTCGAAAAGGTTAAACAAGAATTGGGCCAGCATAATATTCTGACCGAATCTTGGGGCGGAAAAATTCCTTTAGTGGGAGTATCAGCTAAAACCGGCGAAGGAGTGGACGAATTATTAGAATTAATTTGTTTAACTGCCGAAGTGACGGACCTAAAGGCTCCTCTCCATGGGCGAGCGCGTGGGGTGGTGATCGAAGCACAGCAAGACGCCAAAGTGGGGCAATTAGCCACCATTTTGGTGCAATCAGGGACATTAAAAGTGGGAGATATTTTTGTGACGGGAGGTACCCATGGCAAAATTCGTTCGATGATAGACTATGCCAGCCGGAGAGTAACTGTAGCGGGTCCTTCGATGCCTGTGCGCGTGACCGGTTTTATTGATGCGCCAGCGGTAGGCGATTTGTTAGTGGTTATGCCGGACGAAAAATCGGCTAGACAACTATCGGCGAGCCGCAAAGTGGCCGCCAACCGAAGATTAGCCGCTAAAACCGATATCGTTACGCTCAAAGAAGAAATGAAAACCAAGCCAGGCGGAAAATTAAGCATTGTCGTGAAAGCCGATGTGCAAGGTTCGCTACAGGCTATCGTTGATCAACTAAATAACATCAAAACTAATCGGGACAATGGTATTAATATAGTCAGCTCTGGTGTCGGGAATATTAATGAATCGGATGTGTTGGCAGCGCAAGGAGAAAACGGATTTGTCGTTGGTTTTAAGGTGGATGTCTTGCCGGGAGCGACCAAAATGGCTGCCAAAGACGGGATTAGAATTCTAAGTTATGAGATCATCTATAATTTAACTGACGATTTAGGAAAATTGTTGATCGATGTGAGCGGGACGGAACACAAAGAAACCATTATGGCGACTGGCTGGGTGTTAAAAGTGTTTATGAGCACCGCCAAAAGGAAGATCGTGGGGATTAAAATAGAAAAGGGCGAAACCAAAAAAGAGCACATCGCAAGATTTTATCGCGGAGAGGACAAAATTGGCGATGGCAAGATCAAAGAGATCAAAATGGTTGCTGAAGAGGTGGATGTGGCAAGCCGTGGCGACTTTGGGTTTATGGTCGAGATCGGCGCCAAACTCAAAGAAAACGATCGGGTCGAGTTTATTAAAGCCGAAGATATCCCCGCCGAACTCATTTGATAGTATCAAGTATCAGGTATCAATCAAGACAAAAGGGCGTGAAGTATCAAACAATCCCCACCTAACCTCCCCTTAGCAGGGGAGGAGACAATAAAACTCCCCTCCGGCCCGAGGAGGGGTTGGGGGAGGAGGGAGTTAATATAAATACTAATCTCTCGTCTCTATTATTCTTATGAGTCATCGGATTCCAAAAGTACAACAACAGATTCAACGTATCTTAAGCGAGATCTTGCTCAAACAAGGTGAAGATTTTGGTATCGGGATGGTCTCGATTAATGATATATTAGTAAGTCAGGATTTGAGCAGCGCTAAGGTATGGGTTGGCTTTGTTGCCGAACCAAAGCCGGCAGCAGCCTTCCAGCGCTTGCTCCGCCACAGCAAGGCTATCCAAACCCAAGTGTACAAACAATTGCCGATTAAGAAGGTTCCCACTATTTCTTGGCTATTAGACGAGAATCCCGAATTACATTATCGCATCGACCAACTTTTAGATGATATCACACCAACTAATCGAAAAAATTCAGAGCTTCCGCCAAATGATACAGGGGACGGAGCGGATTCTGATTGTCTCCCATCGTAAACCCGATGGAGACGCGATTGGTGCCAGTTTGGCTCTAAAATTAGGTTTGCAAGCTCTGGGCAAAACTGTGGAAGTGGCGCTGTTGGACACCCCTTCGGACAATTTTACCTTTTTGCCCCAGTTTTTTAATATCCGGGGCGAATTTGCGCCCCAAGATTTTGGCACAGCAATTTTAGTGGATTGCGGGGATTGGACGCGGACGGGGTTTTTTGAGAACAGCGAGCTGAATATCGATTGGCCGAATCATCTTATCGTGGTGGACCACCATAAAATTCAGCAGTTAACGCCGGGCTTGCATATTATTGATGCGACAGCTTCCTCTACTGCAGAATTAATTTTCTATATTTTACAACTTTGGGAAGTAGACATTACCAAAGATATGGCGACTTGTTTGCTTGTAGGCTTATCGACCGATACCGGAAGCTTTAAACATACCAATACCAGCAAAGCCGTGCTGCAAGTGGCCGGCATATTATTAGAAAAAGGCGCTAATTTAGGCAAAGTGGCGCGTTACGTTTACGCCGATAAAACCATTGCCAAATTGAAATTGTGGGGGAGGGTGCTAACGAAAATGCGCCGAAATCGGAAGTGGAACTTGTTGGTTTCGTTGGTGACAGAGGCCGATCTGAAGGATTGTGGTGCCACCATCGATGATTTAGAAGGTGTCATCGATTTGCTCCGGACCATCCCGGGCGTAAAAGCAGTAGTATTGGGGTCCGAGCGCAAAGATGAGTTTAAATTTAGTTTGCGCACAGAAGATCTGCGGACTGATGTCAGCCGCTTAGCCGCGCTGATGGGGGGAGGGGGACACATTAAAGCCGCCAGCTTCGCTGTCCCCAAAGCCGATATAGATGAAATTATTCCCCGAGCGTAGCCTCGCCCAGGGCGGGCGTAGTCGAGAGGCTACTTTAACCCTGTTATCCCGACCGACCCTTCATCGTCATCCTGCGAAGCCCGCCATAGCCTTGGCGACGGCGGGAACTGACAAAATATTTCCTTCCTTACTCCGTCATTCTGGCTTGTCCAGAATCTTATCATAACTAAATATCTTTTTATTCTTTCTGCTACCTTTCTAGAAAGGTGACACCAAAGTCCCAGCCCGTCGTCCTCACTCCTCGCCTAATAAAATTGCCTTACTGCTCTCGCCAAACTCGCTAACACTCGAACAATTGGCTCCGCAACGACAATTTTATTGGCTCAGTACACTCGGACCTGCCTGCCGGCAGGCAGGCTCCAAGGGCTGGATTGGATGCTGGCAGTAGAATGTTTAGTGGGCGGCGTTGTAGCTTTCGAGGGCATGGGCAGCCGCGTCGGTTTCGGCAGCTTGTTTCGAGTTGCCCGTACCTTTAGCTAATTCGTGGCTACCTAAATAAACCGCTACTTCGAAAATCTTGTTGTGATCTGGCCCGCTCTCACTAATTACTTTATAAGTTGGTGTGATGCTTTCTTTGTCTTGGGCCAGCTCTTGCAGGTGGCTTTTAGCATCAATATAGGCTTCGGATTGTAAGATAATATCAGTTTTGGGCAGTAGATGTTCAGTAATAAATTTGCGCACCACTTCTAATCCCTGATCTAAAAAGGTGGCGCCGATAAAAGCTTCGATGGTGTTAGATAGCATAGCTGCTTGATCTTTGGCATTCTTAGCCTCACCTTTACTAACTTTCAAGTATTTATGAAATTCTAATTCGTCGGCCATTTCTTTTAAGGTCTCTCTTCTGACCAAGGCGGCGCGCAGCGCAGTCAGTTCACCCTCGGGTTTATCAGAAAATTTGTCAAACAAATATTCGGTGACTATTAATTCCAAAACGGCATCGCCCAAAAACTCCAATCTTTCGTTATGTCCGGGAGCAAATTGGTGTTCATTCAAATACGACCGATGCACAAAAGCTTGTTGGAGTAGGTCGAGGTTGTTAAAGTTTATACCTAATTTTTTCTGTAATTGTTGTAGATCTTCCATTGTAAAAGAGAATAAGGGGCAGATTGTAACTGGCAAAGATTATTTTATATTTCCCCTCCTGTCGGAGGAGGGGCTGGGGGAGGAGGGAGTATAAATTAAACACTCCCCACCTAACCTCCCCTCCGAAAGGGGAGGAATTGTTATTCCTGTGGGGGGATGGGTTTGGATTCACTATCTGGGGCTTCTGGTGTCGCAGGATTATTGTGTGTGGCGGGATTGGCTTCTTCGTCCTGGTATTTTTGGGAATTGCGATACACCGTACCGAGAACGCCGTTGACGAATTTGCTGGTATTTTCTCCGCCAAAGGCCTTGCTTAATTCGACCGCCTCGTTGATAACAGCTTTGGGAGGCACCTCGTCATCAAATAATAATTCAAAAATAGCCAAGCGGAGAATGGATAAATCCACTTGCGCGATTTGCGGGATCGGCCATTCTGGAGCAGAGATTGTGATAATCTCATCTATCTCGACTAAATGGGTTTGGACTCCGGTAGCGATCTTGTTGATAAAAGCCGTGTTACGTTCGTCAAAATCGTGATTAGCAATATTGCGCGTCACGATCGTCGGTAAATCACCGCCTCTTTGCAAGTATTCGTAGAGGCTTTGCATCAGAATGATTCTGGCAAAGTGGCGATTAGAAGCCATGCTTACTTATTTTTAACTTTAGAGGCTTTTACTTCATCAGTTGTGCGAGTGCTTTTAGCTTTTTTCTCTGCCTTGATTTCTGTCATTTTAGCCTTGTCTTCCGTCATTCTGGCTTGTCCAGAATCTTTTTTGGATTTGGCTTTAGTTGGACCAGTTTTAGCCTTTTTCGCTGCGGTAGCTTGGGCCTTCCTGGCCTTAATTAATTGCTTCCCAATCCGCTGATCGGTTTTGGTATGCAAAAGCTTTTTCCCGGCGTAATAACCACATTCAGGGCAGATGATATGGCCCGGTTTGGGTTGATGACATTGAGGGCATGTTGGGAGCTTGCTGAATTTTCTGGCCTGATGGGCCCGGCGGGTTCTGCCGCGGACTCGGCTAATTTTCTTCTTTGGTTGTGCTGCCATTGTCGAATCTTATTTTATTTGATACTTCAAACTCCACTTTATCACATGTACAGGGATTGTCATTCAAATTGTGGCCGCAGGTGGGACAAAGTCCTTTGCAGGTATTTTGGCAGAGGATTTTCACCGGCAAGCTGGCAATGATTTCGTCGGCAATAGGCGAGGCAAGATCAATCTGGCCATCTATAATTGAATAAGCTTCCTCTTCTATGTTGTCGTCATTCCGGGCTTGCCTGCCCCGCGACTGCTGGGGACCCGGAATCTCTTCCTTGAACTCCCTCGCAAAATTTAATGGGATGGTTAGTATCACCTCTTTTAAGCATCGACTACAAGGCTGGGAGACATCGGCCTTGCCAGTAATGTCGGCTAAGATAAAATCATCTAATTTAGTTAGAGTAATATTGCCAGCAACATTAGCCGTGCCGGCGTCTTTCAAATCCAAGTTAGCCAGTGCTATCGGGTGGGTCTCGCTGGTGCCCTCAGACTGTTTCAGTAGGTTTTTTACCTCAATTTTCATCCCGTTAGAGATAGGAAGCGCCAGCGCTTCCGTAGTTTAATGATAGATTCCAGATAAGAGTTGATGATTTATGCATGACTTTATGAGGAGATATACACCTCTTATCTCTAACGGGATTCATCTCCGGATTCCTTAATAGTCAGATTATAGGGTTTTTCTTCAGCTTTGTCACCAGTTTTGCGGGATATTGACACTCGGGCGATTTTGTCATATCTTAAGGGGGCTTTAAACCTAAGCCAAGAAAAGGAAGAAATTGTTAGTAATCAGATTATCCCGTAAGGGCAGACACAATCACCCGATGTACCGCCTTCTGGTCGCGGAAAACAGCATGCCTACGGATGGAAAATTCGTTGAGATAGTTGGGCATTATAACCCTGTTAATACTGAACAACCCCTGGAAGTTAAAAAAGACCGGGTGGAATATTGGATTAGCAAAGGAGCCCAACCCAGCAACACAGTCGCCAAGCTTTTGAATAAGACTGGCTTTAATTTGCCAGTGGAACAATATCACAAAGCACCGAAGAAGGCCGCGCAAGCCAAGGCGGAAGCCGCAAAGAATCCGCCAGCCACTCCGGCTGCTTCTGCAGAAGCAGAAGCTCCAGTTGCAGAAGAAACTCCTCCGACGGAAGTAGTTGTCGAAGAGGCTGCTAGTGTAGAAGAGGCCACAGCGGAAGAAGCCGTGCCAATCGCAGAGGAAACGCCAGCTAACGAACTAGGTGCAGAACCAGAGTCAGCTCCCGTAGAAGAAGTTTCTGGCGCAGAGCCACCTAAAGAAGAATCAGCAAGCTAATATATTTTTTTAAGGTTCATGGAGGAACATGGGCGATAAAGACAAGAGTTTTGTTGAGTACGTAGTAGGGGCTATCGTGGATAATCCCGATAAGGTCTCGGTCGAACGCAAAGTCGACGAGATGGGCGTACTTTTAGAGCTGACTGTGGCTCCAGAAGATATGGGCAAAATTATCGGCAAAGATGGTCAGACTGCAAAAGCTATCCGGACATTGCTCCGGGTGCTGGGTGCGCAGATCAATGCGCGGATTAATTTGAAGATCATTGAACCAGCCGGCGGGACTGGTGGCAGAGCGGAACAACAACCAGCTGCTGCGAGTACTACTACCCGCGAAGATTTGCAAGAATTAACCGCAGAATAAAACCCTTTAAGTTACTTTTCCGAGAAAAGTAACCAAAATCTTCGATCAGTCACATTCACTATAAATTTAACAAAATTCCCTTACTGCTACCGCCAAACTCGTATTGTTGAAAACAACACTCGAACAGTTGGCTTCGCAACGGGAATTTTGTTTATTTATGACGTTCATGTTCCAATGATCGACTAAAAAACTCAATCCAAAGTCGTCATTCTGGGGAGTCTCCCAAGGCGACTCCAGAATCGTATAATGATAATGTTATGAAATTTACATTTATTACAATTTTCCCGGAGCTGATTAATGACTTTTGTAAAGAAGGTCTTTTGGCTAAAGCTGTTCGGACAAAAAAGATCCAGATTGATACTATCAATCCGCGGGATTTTACTCACGATGTTCATCAAACTGTGGATGATGCGCCTTATGGTGGGGGCGAGGCCGGCATGATTATGAAGATCGAACCATTGGCGGCGGCAATCAGAAAGGCTGTGGGTAAAAATAAAAGTAATCCTTCGACAAGCTCAGGACGCTGGGGGAACGGCGCGTTGGTGGTGTTGTTATCTCCAAGTAAACAGATTTTTAATCAACAGTTAGCAGTAAAATGGACTAAACTCAAGCACTTGGTTTTGGTTTGTGGCCGCTACGAAGGCGTTGATGCTCGGATCGAAAAATATGTCGATGTTAAAATCAGTCTGGGTGAATTTGTCGTGATGGGAGGCGAAGTAGCGGGATTGACCATCTTAGAAGCAGTCGGTAGACTTCTGCCGGGAGTTATCGGCCACGAAGTGTCGTTGGCCGAAGAGAGTTATGGCGAACGCTTTAAGTTAGAGTATCCGCACTATACCCGCCCCGAAATTTTTGAAAGACTAAAAGTACCTAAAGTATTGCTATCAGGCAATCACCAAAAAATTAAGGAATGGCGCAAAAAACACTCTAAATAAATTCCCCTCCTGCCCTTGGGACGTTCGATGTCCAGAGGAGGGGCTCGCCCCGTTAGAAGCTATGCCACAAGAACTGTAATCGATAGCTAATTAATAATAAGTCTTTAGTTATACTGCTTCTAACGGGGTAAGGGGAGGAGGGAGTATAAATTAAACACTCCCCTCACTTTTCTCCCCTCGGTAAGGGGAGAAGTATATTTATGAAATTCAAAGTAGTATCAGAATATCAGCCAGCAGGAGACCAACCTCAAGCCATCGTAAAATTGGTGGAAGGTTTGCATAAAGGCTACCAACACCAGACTTTGTTGGGAGTTACTGGCTCGGGCAAAACTTTTACTATGGCCAAAGTGGTGGAGGCTATCCAAAAGCCGACTTTAGTGATCGCTCATAATAAAACTTTAGCGGCGCAATTAGCGGCAGAATTTCGCGATCTGTTTCCTGATAACGCCGTGCACTACTTTGTCTCGTATTATGATTATTATCAGCCCGAAGCTTATATCCCCCGCACAGATACCTACATTGCTAAAGATGCCTCGATCAACGAAGAGATCGACAAATTACGCCATGCCGCCACGCAATCATTGCTCACGCGCTCGGATGTATTAATTGTGGCGTCGGTGTCATGCATTTACGGGATCGGGTTGCCGGAGGATTACCAGAAGGCGGCCGTACATTTACAGGTTAACCAGACCTATAATTGGCCAGAATTATTGCGCCAGTTAGTTGATATCCAGTACCAGCGCAATGATATCAATTTTGTTCGGGGAACCTTTCGCGTGAGAGGAGACATTTTAGAAGTGCACCCGGCTTATAGCGATTTTGGCTATCGGGTAGAATTTTTTGGCAATACTTGCGAAAAAATCGTCCAGATGGATTATTTGACGGGCGAAATTTTGGCCAACCTCCCACAATTAGATGTTTATCCAGCCAAGCATTTCGTGACATCGCCCGACCGCTTAAAGGAAGCGTTAGGGCTCATTAAAGCAGAATTAACTCAGCGGGTTAAAGAACTGCAAACTGCCGGAAAATTAGTGGAAGCCCAGCGTTTGGAACAACGCACTCGTTATGATATCGAAATGCTGCGAGAGATGGGGTATGTGTCAGGTATCGAAAACTATTCCCGATATTTGGGTGGTCGGGGCTCTCATCAAGAACCGGCTACTTTGCTGAATTATTTTCCCAAAGATTTTCTCATGTTTATCGATGAATCGCATATGACGATTCCCCAGATTAGGAGCATGTACGAAGGCGATCATTCGCGCAAAACCACTCTCATCGAGCATGGATTTCGTCTCCCGAGTGCTTATGACAATCGGCCCTTAAAATTTGCTGAATTTTCTCAGCGCATTAACCAAGTCGTTTATACTTCGGCAACCCCTAATGATTACGAATTAGGTTTGAGTGGGCAAGTGGTGGAGCAAATTGTGCGTCCGACCGGATTAGTCGACCCCGAGGTCGAGGTACGGCCTATTACTGGCCAGATCGATGACTTGATGCACGAAATTAATCTGCGAGTTCAGCGAGGTCAACGCACACTAATTACGACACTCACCAAAAAGATGTCCGAAGATCTGACCGAATTTTTAGCCGAAAACGGGGTGAAAGTCCAATATTTGCATTCCGATGTGGAGACTTTTGAGCGTATTCAAATTTTGCGGGATTTGCGGTTAGGCAAATTTGATGTTGTGGTCGGGATTAATCTGCTTAGGGAAGGGTTAGATTTGCCGGAAGTTTCTCTGGTAGCAATTTTAGATGCTGATAAAGAAGGTTTTTTGCGCTCAAAAACAGCTCTGATCCAAACTTTTGGTCGGGCAGCGCGGCATATCGAGGGTAAAGTAATTATGTATGCCGACCGCATGACTAAAGCCATGGCAGCGGCTATCACAGAAGCTGACCGGCGAAGAGAAAAACAATTTGAATATAATCAAGCTCACCATATTACGCCCCAATCAATTATTAAAAAAATTTCAGTTATTCAAAGCGAAGCAGAAACTGAACAGGCCGAGCGCAAGGAGCAAGAGCAAACCAAACTGGCTCGTTTTGCCAAGTCGGCCAAGAGCGAAGAGCTACAACTGCTCATTGCTGATTTAGAAAATCAAATGGATTTGGCTTCGCAGAGTCTCGATTTTGAGCGGGCGATCGAGCTACGAGACGAAATCGATTTCCTGAAATCAGCAAGATAGCCGGTCAATAATCTTAGCAGGTTAGACCGAAGGAGGGCAATAAATAAAACTCCTCCCCTTTCGGAGGGGAGGTTAGGTGGGGAGTGTTTAATTTATACTCCCTCCTCCCCCAACCCCGTTAGAAGCAGTATAACTAAAAACTTATGATTAATTAGCTATCGATTACAGTTCTTGTGGCATAGCTTCTAACGGGGCGAGCCCCTCCTCTGGACGTCGAACGTCCCAAGGGCAGGAGGGAATTTGATGGGTGGTTTTTATTTTTTAGCGCGATGGCTGACTAAGGGCCATTCTTCTAAAATAACAAAAGCGACCGAAGTAATGGGTACTGCCAATAAGATACCGATCACGCCCATTAATTTTGCTCCAATCAGAATAATAATGATGATAGTAACCGGATTTAGCCCGACCGCATGTTGCATGACTTTGGGCACTAACAATTTGTTTTCTAATTCCTGCACCAGAATATAGAAAACCGTTATCATCAAAGCGACAGTTGGAGAGATGGTGAAAGCGATCAAAATAGCTGGGATAGCGGAAATGATCGGTCCGATAATCGGGATGATCTCTAAAACACCGGCTAAAATTCCTAAAGTCAGGGCATAAGGGATTTGCATCAAAGTTAAGCCGATATAAACGATAATCCCTATAACCACTCCCAAAATAATTTGTCCGCGCAACCAACCGCCTAATTTGAGACCGATTTTACTGGCGATATTAGTAATACGGGTCTTTTGGCGCATCGGGAAAAGCGAAATAAAGAATTTTTTGATGCCGTCTTCATCGAGAATAAAGTAGAGCGTCAGAATAAAGATCATGGCTAAAGCCGCTGCGCCGTTAAAGAACCCGATGGTGCGGCTAAAGATATTATCAATAAAGCTAGCTAAGAAATTAGAAATTGAGGTCAGGCTTTCTTGCGAGGTATTAATCCAACCATTAGTGCTGGCATCTTTTAAGCTGACGATCAAATTACTGAAAGTTTTGAAATAACTCGGTAAAGTATCGGCCAGTTGTTGCAACTGTCCGATCATGGGCGGGACGACAAAATAGATCATGCTGCTGATGATGGCCAACAACACCAGATAGATAAAGATAACTGCCAGCACTCGCGGAACCCTGATCTTGCCTTTGGTCATGCGGTCAACGGTGGGCGAGAGAGCAGCCGCAATAATTAGCGACACGAAGATAATTGCCACAATATCCCTAATGATATAAATAAACCATAAGGCCATCAGGACACCCAACACTTTTAGGATAGAAGTGCCGGAAATTTCGATAGTAGTATTCTTACCTGGCAAATGATTGTTATGATGATTATATAATCTCGCCATTATTATACAAACATTATTGACAAAAATAAAATTTTAAATATGTCAAATCAAATTCAGCAAATAGATTTCGCGCATCCCGATTATCCCAGCGCCTTAAAAGAAATCGCCGATCCGCCGCCGCAATTATTTGTGCGCGGAGATTTAGCCGTCTTCAAACGGCTGGCTGTTGCTATTGTCGGTTCGCGCAAGCCCAGCGAATACGGTATGCGCACGGCCAACTTTTTGTCGAGCCAGCTATCGCAGCAGTTAACCATTATTTCCGGGTTAGCTTATGGCATCGATACCATCGCTCTGACAGAAGCCGCCAAATCTCCCCATGGTGCTATTGCTGTAATCGGTTCGGGATTAGACCGCGATAGCTTTTACCCCAGCAGCAATTGGCAATTAGCCGAACAAATTATTACTGCAGGCGGGGCGGTAGTTTCCGAATATCCCGAAGGCACCCCGCCCCTAAAGCATCATTTCCCGGCGCGCAATCGTATTATCGCCGGGTTGAGTGCGGGCGTCTTGGTGGTAGAGGCGGGGGCCAAAAGCGGGGCCCTAATCACAGCTGATTTAGCTCTCGATTATAACCGCGAGGTTTGGGCGGTGGCTGGTAATATTTTTATCCCGCAAGCAACTGGCAGCAATCAACTACTCAAAGACGGAGCCAAGTTTATTACCGGGGCAGAGGATATTCTTACTGACCTTAATCTTGTCCCCATTGGGGCCCAAGTTAAGATGCCGTTAGATTTAACAGAACCAGAACGGCTCATTATAAATATATTAAAAAGTAGCCCGTCAGCCTTGTCGGTAAACGAGATGATTGGACAGACACAGCTTGACACTGCCGAAATCAGTAGTACACTGACCCTGATGGAAATCAAGGGGCTTGTTAAATCTGCCACCCCAGGCAAGTTTAGTTGTTAAGATTTAGTTCACCCCGTTAGAAATAATGTATCTAATAGCATTAACGGGATTAACAAACACTATGATTTATTTGCCACACAATTTATCACTTAACAGGAATTTCTAACGGGGTAAAATTATGGCGAAAACAGCGCAATTAGTCATTGTAGAATCACCCACCAAAGCTAAAACTATCAAGCAGATTTTGGGCAACAAATATGTAGTAGAAGCTTCCATGGGGCATCTCCGGGATTTGCCCAAAGCCAAGTTGGGCGTGGACACGGAACACAACTTTATTCCCGAATATGTGATTCCTACGGCCAGCCGTAAGATCGTTACTAAATTAAAGAATTTATACGCCGAGTATCCCCAGATCATTTTAGCTACTGACGAGGATAGAGAAGGAGAAGCGATCGCGTGGCATATTACCCAAGCTTTGGGAATTGACCCGGTAGCTACTCCCAGAATAGTTTTTCATGAAATCACGACCGAAGCGGTGCAAGCAGCTATCGCCTCACCCCGCCACTTGGATCAAAATTTAGTAGATGCCCAACAAGCTCGGCGCGTGTTGGATCGGTTAGTGGGCTACAAATTGTCCCCGCTGCTGTGGAAGAAACTATTTCGGGGACTATCCGCTGGTCGGGTACAGTCTGTGGCTGTGCGGTTGATCGTAGAAAGAGAACGCGAGATCGAAAAATTCACTCCCCAAGAATACTGGAAAGTCAAAGTTGATTACGAGGCTAAGCAAGACCATTTATTAGCCGATTTGGTGAGCATCGGCGGAAAGCCAGTTGCGATCGATAATAGTGCCGAGGCTGCCAAGGTTAAACACGAACTTGAGCTCAACCCAGCTCGGATCAGCCAGATTAATTTCGTCCACAAAGAAAGATTCCCTAATGAACCATTGACTACCTCGACCTTGCAACAACAAGCCGGTACGCGATTTGGCTTTAGTGTGAAAAAGACGATGATGTTAGCCCAGCAATTATACGAAGGGGTAAGTTTAGGCAAAGGCCAGCATACTGGTTTGATCACCTACATGCGTACGGATTCGGTGTACATTTCTCCGCGGGTGATTCAAGAAATGAGAGATTTTATCGGGCAGACTTATGGGCAGGAATATGTGCCAGCCACCATCCCGCGCTATAAAAGCAAAAATAAATCTGCTCAAGAAGCCCACGAAGCTATCCGCCCGACTATGCCGGCAACCCATACTCCAAAAGAAGTGGCTGCTTATTTGAATCCTGATCAAAAGAAATTGTACCAATTAATTTGGGAGCGAACAGTCGCCTCGCAAATGGCGCCAGCCCAACTGGGGCAAACTAATATCGCCATAACTTCCGGAGACAAGATCTTAACTATTCAGGGCGTTACTATCGAATTCAAAGGCTTTCTGGCTGCCTTATCAAAGAATCCCATCACCGAATCGGTCGTGCCTAAATTAGAGGAAGGTCTGACGGTTGTCCCGCGGGAAGTAATGACGGAACAAAAATTTACCGAGCCTTCCGAACGCTACACAGAACCGGCGTTAGTGAAGGCTTTAGAAAAATTAGGTATTGGCCGGCCGTCTACCTATGCCCCAACTTTGACTACCATTACTACGAGAGGTTATGTCAAAAGAGAAAAGAAATATCTCTACCCGCAGGAAACCGGCATTTTGGTGAATGATTTTTTGGTGAAACATTTCCCTGATATTGTGGACACTAAATTTACTGCTACCATGGAAGATAAATTAGATGATGTGGCAGATGGTAAAGTTGCTTGGCAAAAAATTGTGGAAGATTTTTATCATCCCTTTGCCGAATTATTAAAGAACAAGGAGGCGAATTTGGAAAAGCAAAATACTGGCGAAGCTACCAATGAGATTTGTAGCGAATGCCAAGGCCCCATGGTCATTAAGCGCGGGAAATTTGGTAAATTCCTCGCTTGCGCTAATTTCCCGGAGTGTAAACATACCCAACCATTAGAAGACAACGCAGCTACGCCCAAAGCTCCGGCGGAACCCACGGATGTCGTCTGCGAAAAATGCGGCAGCCCGATGGTCAAGCGCAAAAGCCGCTATGGCGAATTTTTAGGCTGCAGTAATTATCCCAAATGCAAGCATATCCAAAACTTAGGTCAGCCTTCCGGCGACATGGGCCTGTCTTGTCCTACTTGCGGAACCGGTAAAATTGTCGAACGGCGGACTAAGCGCGGGCGGGTATTTTATGGCTGCAGCAATTATCCGAAGTGCGATTTTGCCAGTTGGAACCAACCCACAGACAAAGTTTGCCCGACTTGCCAAGGCCCCATGGCGTTAGTCAAAGCCAAGGGCGGTGCCCCGGTTTGCCAGAAATGTGGCTTTGTGGACAAGGATATAACCTAAAGTGGTTGAAAAACCCTAATATTTCGGGTATAATCTCTAATATGAAAACGAAGCCCCAACAGCAAGCAACCGCAAAATTGGTGGGTTTGTGGGTTAAATTAGTGATGTTCTCCCTGGTAGTAGTGGATGTTGTGGTAAATCTGATTAGTACTAAATCGTCCTTTGCTCAACCGGCTGATGGCAGTAACTTGGAGCAGCAAATAGCAAATATTTTCAGCACGAGTCTCCCGATATTGGTAGGGGTATTAGCAGTAGTAGTAATTATTGTGGCCGGTGTTGTCTATGCTTTTGATTTAGGCGGAGGCAAACAATCAGGCGTGGCCAAAGAAATGATCATAGCCGCTATTAGCGGAGTTATTCTATTTATGCTGGCGCGGTGGTTACTGGCAGAATTAAATAGTTTATTTGGGTCTAATAATATTCCCACCGGTTCACCGCCAGACAATCATTATTATACCCCCGGCGAGGATCCCGTAGGTCCTGGTATTATTTTCTGATTATCCGCCCAACACTATACTCTAACTTAGAGAGATGTTCGATTTTATTGAAGTCAAGGGGGCGTGTGAACACAATCTAAAAGGGGTAGATGTTAAGTTGCCCCGAAATCAGCTCGTCATCATCACGGGTTTATCTGGATCGGGCAAAAGCTCGCTGGCTTTTGATACGATCTATGCCGAAGGCCAGCGCCGCTATGTCGAATCGTTATCCGCTTATGCTCGGCAGTTTTTGGGCGTGATGGAAAAGCCTAATGTCGAAAGCATTAGAGGCCTGTCTCCCGCCATTTCCATTGATCAAAAATCATCTTCGTCTAATCCGCGTTCTACCGTCGGCACCATCACGGAAATTTATGATTATTTGCGGCTCCTGTATGCCCGAATCGGTATCCCGCATTGCTATAAATGCGGGGCGGTGGTCGCCAAACAATCGGTCGATCAAATTGTCGAACAAGTGCAGAAATTACCGGTGGATAAATTCGCTATTTTGGCGGGGCTAACTGCCGATAAAAAAGGCGAAGGCAAAGAAACCTTGCAGCTAATTAAAAAAGCTGGTTTTGTGCGGGCACGGATTGATGGCAAGATGGTGGATTTAGATACTAAAATCGAGTTAGTCAAAACCCAAAAACACACCATCGAAGCAGTCGTCGATCGGTTGGAATTAGCTCAAGCGGGCCTCACCACCAATCGGAGCCGGTTAACCCAATCGCTGGAATCAGCCCTGCGCTTGAGCGATGGCACCGTTATTATTTGGGATTTAGACAACGATAAAGATTGGTTTTTTTCCGAGAATTTAGCCTGTCCTAAGTGCGGAGTAAATATTCCCGAGTTAGAACCCCGCAGTTTTTCTTTCAACAATCCCAAAGGGGCGTGTCCGGCCTGTACGGGCCTCGGGATTACGAGAGAGATCGATCCGGAGCTACTCGCTCCCAATAAAAAACTTTCTTTAGAGGAAGGGGCTCTGCGCGCCGGCGGATTTAGTATGAGTAGCCAGACCGGCTGGATGCAAAAAATTTTAGAAGCAGTAGGAAAAAAGTATGGGTTTAAATTAAATCAGCCGGTAGAAAAATTCTCGCAAAAAGCCTGGCAAGCTTTGCTCTATGGTACGGGTGATGAAGAAATCATTATCCAATCGCGCAATGTGCATGGGCGGATGAACGAATATGTTATGAAATTTGAAGGCGTGGTGCCTAATCTAATGCGCCGTTACCGCGAAACCGATTCCGATTTTATTCGGGCGGATATTGAAAAGACGATGGTGGAGCGGATTTGTTCCATGTGTAACGGCGGGCGCTTGCGTCCGGAATCGGCCTCTGTCACCGTGGGCGATCAAAGTATTGTGGCGTTGGCGGCTAAATCGGTGGAAGAAATGGTAGCGTTTTTTGATCAACTTAAACTAAACGAACAAGAAGCTTTTATCGCGCACCAAATTTTAAAAGAATTAAAGGAACGCGTAAAATTTTTGGAGCGAGTTGGTTTAAATTATCTCACTCTTAATCGCAGCGCGACTACGCTTTCGGGCGGAGAAGCCCAGCGCATTCGTTTGGCTACCCAAATTGGTTCCGGTCTCTCCGGAGTGATCTATATTTTAGATGAACCCTCGATTGGCTTGCATCAGCACGATAACAATAAATTGATTAAATCCCTTAAAGAGCTGCGCGATTTGGGCAATACGGTGATTGTGGTAGAACATGATGCCGAAACGATTCTCGCGGCCGATTATGTCGTGGATATGGGGCCGGGAGCGGGAGAATTTGGCGGCGAAGTGGTGGCCATCGGCACACCCAGCGAGATCAAGCGCGATCCTAAATCGTTGACGGGGCAATATTTGTCAGGCAAACAAAGCATCGCTATTCCTTCCACGCGCCGGTTAGGCAATGGCAAGAACATCTTGATCAAGGGGGCGGAAGAATTTAATTTGCAGAATATTGATGTCGAAATTCCCTTGGGGTTATTTGTGGGCGTAACCGGTTTATCCGGTTCCGGTAAATCAACTTTAATCAATGAAATTTTAGCCAAAAAATTAGCCAATGTTTTGCACGGCGCCAGGCAGCAGGTCGGCAAGCATAGATCGATCGAAGGCATTGATTACTTAGATAAAATCATCGCTATTGATCAGTCGCCGATCGGGCGGAGCCCCCGCAGTAATCCTGCCACTTACACCGGCGTGTTTACTGATATTAGGGATTTATTTGCCAAATTGCCCGAAGCTAAAATTAGAGGATATAATCCCGGCCGATTTAGTTTTAATGTCAAAGGCGGCCGCTGCGAGAATTGCGCCGGCGATGGAGTGATTAAGATCGAAATGCATTTCCTCCCCGATGTTTACATGACTTGCGATGTGTGTAAGGGCAAGCGCTACAACAAAGAAGTATTAGAAATTTATTACAACGAACGCAATATTGCCGATGTTCTGGAAATGACAGTAGTAGAAGCGTTAGAATTTTTCCACAATATTCCCACCATTCAAAATAAACTGCAAGTTTTGCAAGAAGTTGGATTAGGTTACGTTAAGTTAGGGCAACCGGCCACCCAGCTTTCGGGTGGAGAAGCCCAACGGATCAAATTAGCATCGGAATTAGCGCGCCGGGGAACCGGCAAAACCTTGTATGTCTTGGATGAGCCCACGACTGGCCTCCATTTTGATGATATCAAGCGATTACTGGTAGTCTTAAATAAATTAGTCGATAAAGGCAATACGGTTTTGGTGATCGAACACAATATGGATGTCATCAAAACCATGGATTGGATTATCGATTTAGGTCCGGAGGGCGGGGATAAAGGCGGAGCAATTGTGGCGATCGGTACTCCCGAAGAGATCGCCAAAGTGAAATCGAGCTACACCGGCCAATACCTGAAGAAAGTTTTAGGATAGTATCAAGTGTCAGGTATCAAGTGTCAGGTATTAAGCCGGAAAAGCTGGGCGAGTGAGTTCCTCCCCTGCCAAGGGGAGGTTAGGAGGGGATTATTGATTTAATCAAAATTACTCCCCGAGCGAAGTCGAGGGGTAACCTTATCATTTTGTTATAATAAAACTATCACTGATCATGGAGGTAAAACACTATGATGGGTGGAAACATTTATCTTTGCGAAGCGAGCTGCCTAGGATCTCCCTGAATTGCCAGGTCAGCATGTGGCTAAAGACCACAAGAGACACCATCGCGGCAAGCTATCGCAAACCGTTCAAGGAGGAAACTACCATGAGCGGCGGAAACATTATGTATCTTTGCGAAGGAGCGGGTACCGGTTCAGGCTGATGAGCTGAATGAAGTTCGATCAGTTTACATTGGCACTCAATCATTGCAAAGATACCCGGGGGCACTAAGTGCCCCTTTTTTGTTGACTGGGAGCGAATAATTATTGACATTATCCCAATAGTAGATTAAAATAACGGCGACACTGATAGTGCTATACAACAGATCGGGTTAAATAAAATCCGACTGAATAAAGGAGGTGCTACAGATGTCACTAAGATTATGTATTAATCCTAAGATTGATTCTCGCTTGATTTCTATTCCTATCAAGGAGAAAGCGTCCGAGGTTTATCTGTATGTTGACAAGGGCAAGGGTTCCAAGTTGGTAAAGCTCCCTGGGGCATGGTCGGAAAGTTACGGCGTGTTCTGTATTAGTTTGGATCCGTTCGTCGCTGTCTGGTTGGAGAAGTATTTGGATGAAAATCAGGTAGCATATTTTGTTACTGAACTATTGGATCGGCCGGAGAGTATTCCTGACAGGAATTTCCAATCACTGGATATCGGCCATGGAGTTGTGTTGACTCGCTCGGATTTCCCTTTTCGGGTGTTGGCAACTGCTCCCAACCTTGCATCATTGGCGAAGGCGGTTGAGAACGACAAGAGGTTCCGTAGCTCACTTTTTTGCCAAGGGGAAGGTGGGCAGATGCGTACTGTTATGCAGATAGCGGCAGATTATTACATCACAACTTCCGAAGACAGTACTACTTCCGCCAGACCTCCAAGAATAGACAAATGGGGCAGTTTGATCCGTACGATCTGGAAAAACCTGTCTCGTCGGGTTTCGGGCTGGTGGCGACATCAGTTTTATCCGAGTTGCAGCTACAAGAGATAATTCCTGCGCCTTTGGTTGATAATATTTATCCCACCTTTTCAAGGTGGGATTTTTCGTAGGTAATCCCAAAAGCTGCATTTATAGGTATCATAAAGGCATGGATAATAACAAGTTCAAACCAGATTTAGCTAAAATCCCGCACCAGCCGGGGTGTTATTTAATGTTCGATAAAACCGGTAAAGTCATTTATGTGGGGAAGGCCGTTGATTTGCGGAAGAGAGCGGCCTCTTATTGGAGTAAAGCGGATCAGCCCGTTAAAACAAGTAAGTTATTGGAAAAAGTGGCCAAACTGGATTTTATGATTACCGATACCGAAGCCGAGGCTCTAATTTTAGAAAATCAGCTGATCAAAAAACATCTGCCGCCCTATAATGTCTTGCTCCGGGACGACAAAAGCTATCAATATATTAAAATCAATCTCAATCAGTCCTATCCGGTAATTGAAGTGGTGCGGAATCTGCACGCGATCAAAAAAGAGCCCCGCGTGCGTTATTTTGGGCCTTATACGAGCGGGTTAGCGGTTAAGTATACTTTGCAGTTAATTAATAGGATTTTTCCGTTGTGCGCTAATGCGGCAGAATTGAATAAAAAAACATCTCTTCGTCATCCTGAATTGACGAAGCCTTCAATACTTCGTCATTCTGGCCTCGTCCAGAATCGTATAATTAATTCAAGATCTCCGGACGAGACCCTGGAACAAGTTCAGGGTGACGGAAGGGTGGGAATCCAGAATGATAGTGAGGTGCAAGTTCAGCATGACGGAAAAAAGCCCTGCTTGAATTGGCATCTCGGGAAATGTCTGGGGGTGTGCGCAGGCCAAAGTACCAGCAAGGAATATCACCAAGTTGTGCACGAAGTAATCGATTTTTTAGGTGGTAAGTCCAAAGATTGGCGCAAATACCTCAGGCAACGGATGGAAGCAGCCGCGGTGGCGAAAAAATTTGAAGAGGCTTTGAAATTGCGCGAACAACTGGCCGCCTTGGATATAATTGTGGCCAAACAAAAGGTGGCTCAACCGGATGAATTAATCAGCCAGGATATTTGGGGTTGGCTAATTACCGCGGAGCAAGCAGTAGTTACTATCTCAAAAATTAGAGCCGGGAAAGTCATCGATTACCAAACTTTTGTGTTGCGCTTGCCGATGGAAATCAATTTAGACGAATTTGCGGCAGATGCGCTGATGTCCGTCTATTCCGCGACCCTCGATAATTGGCCGAAAGAGATTTTATTGCCCCATTTACCCAAAGACCCGGCGGTTTTAGAAGGGTGGCTAAGTAATTTAGCTGGCCATACGATAAAAATTAGCGTACCTCAGCGCGGGATCAAAAAACGGTTATCGTTGTTAATGCAAAAAAACGCAGCAGAGCAAGCTAGTGCTAAAGTGGGAGCTAATTTGCAAATCAAAACGGCGATTACGCGCTTGCAACAATTATTAGGCGTGAAGCAATTGAAACGCATGGAGGCCTATGATATTTCGCATTTGGGCGGAACTTATACTGTCGGCTCGATGGTAGTGTTTGTAAATGGCAAACCATTCAAATCCGGTTATCGAAGATTTCGGATCAAAACAGTACGGGGCATCGATGATTACGCCAGTTTAGGCGAAATGATCTATCGGCGCTTACAGCCCAAGCGTTTAGCGGACCTGCGCTTTGCCGCTAATTTGCCGGATGCGATTTTGATTGATGGCGGCAAGGGCCAACTCAATACAATTTTGCGCCAAACTAATAAAATTAATATCGTCCGCTTACCGTTGATTATTAGTTTAGCTAAACGCGAAGAAGAGATTTTTGTTCCCACGCAAGCCCAACCCATCAAGCTATCTTTGAGTTCGCCCGAACTGCAATTACTCCAAAGATTACGCGACGAAGCTCATCGATTTGCTATTACCTATCAAACCGCCTTGCGTACCCGGCAGTTAAAAGAGGGGAGTAAGATCAAGGGCATCGGGACAAGTACGAGCAAGAAGTTGATCAAAGCTTTTGGTAGCTTAAGGGCGGCTCGGGCAGCCAGCCTATCAGAATTAGAGAAAGTAATTGGTCAGAAGGCTAAGTTGATCAAAAACAGTTAAAGATTAGTTTGGGCAAGATAAGACCATATTTAGCCTAATAAAACAAGGTATCTATTAGGCTGCATAATTAGTAGATAATTATTAAACATTTACAGCTCTGGGAGAGAATTATTCTAATTATCCCCAATCAAACATGGGGTTGACAGCCAAGATTATATATGATATAATTAAGATATAAAGTAGTATTATACAAAGTATATAGTCTTGGTCGTCAGTAAGAACTATCTAAGATAAGAAGCGATGGAAGACCTCCACTCCACACAACCAGAAGATAATTTGCCAGAGGCCCATGATTCAATCTTGGACAAAGTTTTAGCCGAAAACGAATCTAAATCTTTTTCGAGTACTCGGCCCTACAAGATCGTGAGCCAAATCATCAATAGCCTTAAAAGTCGCGAACGCGATGTGATTTTGAGTCGGTACGGCCTGGCGAGTGCCGAGGTCCTTAAAGAAACTTTAGAAGAAATCGGTAAACGCTTTGGCGTGACCAGAGAAAGAGTGCGCCAAATTGAAAGCGCCACCTTAAAGAAGATTAATAAAAAATATTCTACTCAACTCAAACCCGTTCTCAAAACCATCGCTGGTTATGTTGATAGTTTGGGCGGGGTGGTCGAACTCGAAGATTTAGCGGACTATCTCCACTTAAACCTGGTCGGCGCCGAAGCCGAATTAGAACGCAGGGCTTTGCGTTTGATTATGGGTGCTTACGATAAAATCAGCCCGCTGCGCAAATTCCCTTTGTTTAAAGAAGGCTGGATGCGCAAAGAATTGTCTGAAAAATTATTAACCGATATTCAAGCCATCGCCAAGTCGGTTTTGGAAGGCAGTCGGGAATCTTTAGCCGAAGACGATCTGATCGCCAAAATTTTAATCCAGTTACCTACAATTGATCGCGCCTTAGTGGCGGGAGTTTTGCGGATCGACCCGGCAGTAAGTTTGGACAACCATGGCAAGTGGGGTCTCGTGAGTTGGCCGCAAGTAAAACCAAAGCGCATTCGCGATAAAATATTCTTGGTGTTAGAAGAAATCGGCAAACCCTTACACTTCGTGAAAATTGCCGAATTAATTAAAGAAAAATATTCTTTGAATAAGCCGGTTTTAAGTCGGACCGTCCACAACGAGCTTATAGGTGACGATCGCTTCGTTTTAGTGGGTCGCGGGATCTATGCATTAAAAAAGTGGGGTTATCAACCCGGAGTAGTGGCGGATGTAATCAAGGATGTTTTGCGCCAAGCCGGCCGGCCGTTGACCGTCACCGAATTAGTTACTGCCGTTTTGCAAAAGCGCCAAGTTAAGAAGAACACTATCATCGCCAATCTGCAAAATCGCAATTTGTTTAAAAAAGTGGCCAAATCCACGTATACTTTAACTGATAGCGATCATCTCGCTACCAGTAATACAAATCAATAGGTTGAGTTAAATGGCTAACGATTCTTCTTTGCTGGTTTACATTGTAGGCTTAGCGCTGGGTTGGGCAGTACTTTTGGGTGGATTGTGGTGGTGGTGGCGGCAGCGGCCTAAAGGGATCAAGCCCGCCAAGTCCAGTTTTGCCAGCGCATTAGTGGCTAATCAAACAGACGCAGTACTTTTGGCGATCGATGTACCCAAGGAGAACGAAAAAAAGCCTATCGCGGCAGAAGCTATTTTTGCCAGCTTGCACGGGATTGGCACTAATCATTTAAGTTTTGAAGTGGAGGCCAGAGAAAAATCCATCAGGTTTTTTGTCTGGGTGCCGCTGGCTTTGCGCGGTTATGTCGAGAGTCAATTGTATGCCCAATATCCCGAGATCGATATTTCGGAAATGCGCGATTATGCCGATCCGGCCAAATTACCATCCGATTTAGTTGTTATGGGGACAGAATTAGTTTTAGCTCGGGAAGATTTTTATCCTATTAAAACCTTTCTTAATTTTGAAGTGGACCCCTTAGCTGCCATCACGGGGACTTTAAGTAAATTGTCGCCGGGGCAGCATGTTTGGATTCAGATTATTATTCAGCCCGAAGGCAACGAGTGGCGCAACGCCGCTATTAAATATATTAACGATGTCAAGACCGGCAATCGCACGGCGGGATTTGTTAAAGATGTCGCTGGCGAGTTGTCCAAATTTGGCGGGGAATTGGTGACTACGATGTTGCGCGGCGGCGGGTATACTCCGGCCGAAAAAGAAACCAAAAAACTGGAATTGTCGCCGGGAGTGGAAGCGGCGCTTAAAGAGATCGAGGCGAAAAGCTCCAGCTTAGGTTTTCGCACCAATATTCGATTAGTGGTCTTAGATCGGGACCCCGATATGGCGCGCAGCCGGCTGCAATTAGCCGTCGGCGCTTTTAAGCAATTTAATACCAACAACCTCAACTCTTTCGAGGTCGGGGCCTTGTTGGATAACCGAGCGGAAGTATTAATGCGCTATCACGATCGGGTAGCAGGCGGCGATCATAGCTTTATTTTGAATGTGACGGAATTAGCCAGTATTTATCATTTGCCTAATATTAGCGTGGTGACACCCAATATTATGTGGGCGGGTTCTAAAAAGGGTGAACCGCCTGCCAACTTGCCGTTAGAAACTAATGTTGATCCCAAAGAACTAACTATTCTCGCCAAAACTAATTTCCGGGGATCGGAAGAAAAATTTGGAATTAAAATCAAAGATCGTCGGCGCCATGTCTATATGATCGGTAAAAGCGGCGTCGGTAAATCCACATTGCTTAAGAACATGGTCATCGACGATATTCGGGAAGGTCGGGGAGTGGCCATGATCGATCCGCACGGCGAGGATGTCATGGAAGTATTGGACTATGTTCCGAATTATCGGGCGAATGATGTGATTGTGTTCGACCCAGGGGACCGGGAATATGCCATCGGTTTTAACATGTTCGAAGTCTCTGACCCGAAGTATAAAGTAATCACCGCATCTGGGATCGTAGGAGCGTTTAAGAATATCTTCGGCGATTCCTGGGGACCGCGGTTGGAGTATTGGTTAAAATCCGCTGTACTGGCCTTATTAGATTATCCCGGCTCGACTCTGATGATGGTGCCGAGGCTATTTACCGACAAAGATTTCCGCAATGCCGTATTGGAAAAAGTCCAAGACCCTTTGATTAAAGCACGGTGGATAAATGAATGGCCTAAATTAGATCAAAAAGCCCAAGGGGAAGCCATTGCGCCTATTCTGAATAAGGTAGGGCAATTCTTGTCCTCTTCAGTCATTCGCAATATCGTGGGGCAGCCTAAATCTTCGGTGGATTTTCGCAAAGCGATGGATGAAGGCAAAATTCTTTTGATTAAATTATCCAAAGGCGTGATCGGGGATGATAACTCGAATCTCTTAGGGTCCATGATCGTGACTCAATTCCAGTTGTCGGCCATGTCGCGAGCAGATGTCCCGCCAAGCGCTCGGCCAGACTTCTATTTGTATGTGGACGAGTTTCAAAACTTTGCTACTGATTCTTTTGCGACCATCCTGTCCGAAGCCAGAAAGTACAACTTATCCCTCACGGTGGCTAATCAATATATGGCCCAACTGTCTGACGATGTCAGGAACGCTATTTTCGGCAACGTCGGTACATTGATCGCTTTCCGGGTGGGGGCTGATGATGCTGTAGGTCTGACGAAAGAATTAGCGCCAGTATTTGACGAGAACGATCTGGTTAATCTTAATATTTATAATATTTACCTTAAATTATCTATCGATGGGCTCACGGTACCAGCTTTTTCCGCCCAGACGCTACCTCCCCCACCGGATAAAAATAATAATTCCGAAAAAATTATCCAAATATCCCGTGAACGGTATGCCAAACCTGCGAGTTTTGTCGAAAAAATGGTCGGGGAGGCGATTGCTGCGCAATCATCAGGCAGCAGAGACCAAGGCGAGCGGGGGTACGATCGAGGCGGAGATAGAGGATATGATCGGGGTGGAGATCGGGGATATCCTCCCAGACGCTCAACAACTAATTTGCCCAATCGGCCGGTACCGTTCCGCCCCGCTTTGAAGGTAGATTTGCCTGGCGCTACTGATATGAAATCGGCCATAGCATCTGCTACTAAAACTGCGCCAGAGCCCTCCAAAGAACTCACCAAAAAACCAGAGCCGATATCTATCAGTAACCGTCCTCGTCCTCTGCCAAGAGGAAGAATCAAACCAGCAGTTGGAGATTTGAAAAAATTAATTTCTCATATTGAACAACGCAAATCCGGGCCCAATTTGATTAAGGACTTAAAAGCGGATGCTGCGCCTAATGCGTCGGCAATCGATGAGTCACGTAAATCTGGTGGTGCTGGTGGTAAATCGGTTAAACCCAACGAATGGATTTCATTGGATGAGTTAAATAAAGACCAAGATAATTAGTGCGTCATTCTGATCCCATTCGGCTACGCTCAGGGTAAACTACATCGAAGAATCTGGTCGCTTTTAAGCGACCTCCAATTCTTTCACTACCACTTTGGACGAGCAAAGTGGTAGCACCGAAAGGACGGCCAAGTCGTCGCGGCTATTTAATTGATAAATCTTTATGCGCTTGCAGCCAAACTCCCCCTCACTAATTGTGCTTCAGCAAATTAGTGAGGGGTCAAACATGGCCCCACTCTTAAAGATTTACCTAATTAAATAACGCCTCTCCTCCAATGGCTTCAAAAGAAAAGATTAGAACTCCAGAACATCAGATGTTCCTTGGCAGAGGAACTTTAATAATACCCCTCCTGCCTGAGGAGGGGAAAGGGGAGGTGGGAGTATAAAATTGTCCCTGAGTCTTCCTCTGTAGGTGCTTTACTACACACGCTACGTAGCGTGTGATGATAACATGAATGAGAAAAAAAGATGGCAATAGGAACAGCAGGGGTTTTTGCTATTTATGTTCCGGAAGGGGATGCCCGTATAATATGAGTATGGATAAAAAGCAGGCCACCCAGAGAATCAAAGAATTGGTAGGGGAGATTAACTACCATAACTACCGGTACTATGTTTTAGATAGGCCGGAGATTTCGGATGAACATTACGATGCCTTATATCGGGAATTGGTAAAATTAGAAAAGGAATTTCCCGAGGCGGTGTTAGTAGATTCGCCCACGCAAAGGGTTGGGGGCAAAGTAAAAGCTGGATTCAAAGAAGTCAGCCACAGCAAACGGCGGATGTCCCTCGATGATGTTTTTAGTCCGAAAGAATTGCAAGAATTTACCGAGCGCGTGACAAAATTAGCGGGGGAATCACCGGAATATACTTGCGAACTTAAAATCGATGGGTTGCAGATGATCCTGGCTTACAGTAAGGGATTATTAACTCAAGCGGCGACGCGGGGCGATGGAATAGTGGGGGAAGATGTTACCCATACTGTCAAAACTATTCGCGATATTCCGCTTAAATTAGCTAAACCGGTAGATGTAACTATTAGCGGAGAAATTTATATCGAAAAAGCCGAGTTTGAGCGCATCAACCGAGAGCAAACCAAATTAGGGGCCGAGAAATATGCGAATCCGCGCAATTTGGCGGCGGGAACGGTGCGGCAATTGGACCCTCGGATTGCGAGCAGTCGCAAATTGTCGAGTTTTTTCTATGATCTATCCGGCGATATCGAGCCCGCCAGTCAAGTCGCCATATTTAACGAATTGACGGAGTTGCATTTCAAAATTAATCCGCATTTTCAGTTGTGCAAAAATCTATCCGAGGTGAAAAAATTTATTGAGGAGTGGGGGGGTAAGCGCTCTAAATTACCCTATGCCACCGATGGCATTGTAGTGAAGGTAAATGATATTAAATTGCGCGAAAAATTGGGGGTAACGGCGAAATCTCCCCGTTGGGCGGCGGCCTATAAGTTTCCGGCCGAGCAGACCGAAACGGTAGTCGAGGATATCACGGTACAAGTGGGGCGGACTGGTGTTCTAACGCCCGTAGCCGAGCTTAGGGCAGTTAAATTGGCCGGGAGTACCGTACGGCGGGCGACTTTGCATAACGAAGACGAGGTAAGAAGAAAAGACATTAGAGTTGGTGATACTGTTCTGGTGCAGAAAGCCGGGGATGTGATTCCCGAAGTAGTAAAAGTAATTAGGCACGGTCAGAATAGTCGACCTTGGGTGATGCCAAAAAAATGTCCGATTTGTGGTGGACCAGTAGAAAGGGTGGAGGGCGAAGCCGCGCACCACTGTGTGAATAAAGATTGCTTTGTAATTCGCTTGAGGGGCATTGAACATTTTATTTCCCGCGATGCCTTTGATATGGAAGGCGTAGGCGTCAAAAATATGGAACTCTTTTTACAATCCGGATTAATTGCGGATGCCGCTGATTTATTCGGTCTGGAAGTTAACGAAATCAGTGAATTAGAACGCCACGGCGAAAAATCCGCCGAAAATATTGTCAAAAGCATTCAAGGAAGCAAGAAAATTGCATTAGACAGATTTTTGTACGCTCTTGGCATTCGCAATATCGGCAAACAAACCGCCATCGATTTGGCCAATCATTTTCATACTCTATCTAAAATAAAAACTACTACCGTCGAACAATTAATGGCCGTAGAAGGCGTGGCGGAAGTAGTGGCTACAAGTATTTACGATTACTTTCAAGACAAAAATAATCTCCGATTGATAGAACGGTTGCTGGAGGCCGGCGTCGTTGTGAAAAATGTGCAGGGAGTCGCTGGCGGGAAACTCTCTGGCAAAACTTTTGTGCTTACCGGCACCCTCCAAAATTATTCCCGAGAAGAAGCGGGGGATTTGATCAGAAGTTTAGGGGGACGGGTAAGCAGTTCGGTCTCCCGTGAAACCGATTATGTAGTGGCAGGGGAAAATCCGGGCAGTAAATATGCCGAAGCCCAAAAATTAGGAGTGGCTATTCTTCCCGAATCCGAGTTCAAAAAATTATTGTAGGGTGCCACCACATCCCCACCCAACCTCCCCTTTATTAAGGGGAGGAATTAATATAGTTCCCCTCCTGCCCGAGGAGGGGTTAGGGGAGGAGGGAGTTTATTAGATGCTGATCCACCGAAATCTTGACTGGGGGAGGGTTTTTGTGATAATTTGAAATATCAAAGTGGCTACCGTTTATTGAGGTAAATTCAAACCACTTGCACATTGAAGGTGACATCTGATGGTACCAAAAATTATTTTGGTTGGCGATTTCGGAGAAAATGCCGAGCAGTTCGCCAAAAAGATTACCAAAATGGTCAGAGAGGGGACCGATCTCGCCCCCAAAACGGGCGTCGATTATAACGAATACCACAAATTCATATTAGCTGCTGATGACCAGCCAGCGCCGTACTTCATTGTTGCCAATACTGGCGAGGAGGGTGCCGATGAAGAGGTCGAACAATTAACCGAACTCTTGAAGCCGTTAGGGTACGACATCGAACATGGAGATATTAAGGAATATCTCCCGGCTCCTGACTTCAATAGGTGGACTGAGGAAAAAAGACTCGATGCTCTGGCAAAAAAGTTCGGTATTACGAGGATTGATTTGGCAGAGATGGCACCCGACCCAGAAATCATCAAGCTCATCACAACTGAAGCAATCTGGGATTATAAAATCCTTCCGATCCACCTCGAACTCGAAAATGATTGTCTAGTCGTGGCGGTGGTCGACCCGCTTGACTCGGTGGAAGTTGACAACATCCGTCAACTTGCGGGCCATTATGTGCGTCAGTGTCTTTGCAGTAAATCAGATTTCATTGCCAAATATATAGAATTGTTTGGCGAGGACGAAGACCCCGAAACTCCTGCAGGATAGTAGGGCAAGCGCGAAACATTGAACTATAGCCGACATAACGTCGGCTTTTTTCGTAGCAAAATCTGGTAGAATAAAGATGTCAAATGCTTTATTAAATAAGTAATAATATTGCTCCGACAATGTGGTTGAATAAGATTCCCCTCCTGCCAGAGGAGGGGTTAGGGGAGGAGGGAGTATCAATTAAACACTCCCCACCTATCCTCCCCTCCGAAAGGGGAGGGATAAATGTTAGAGCGTTAAAATTAAAGGAGGACGTATGGATTGGAAGAATAGGGATTATTTGAAGATAACTATCATCGGGGCATTAATCATTTTTGCCCTAAGTACGATTGCCTTTGTCTACGCTTATGCGCGGACAATGCAACCGGCCTCGGCTTTTAGCGTCAGCGCAGAGGGCAAGGCGGTTATGGTGCCGGACACGGCTAAATTTACTTTTACCGTTCTGACTCAAGGCGGGACTGACCCGGTTAAGCTACAAAAAGAAAATACGACTAAAGTTAATGCCATTATTAAATATCTTGGAGAGCAAGGTGTTGATAAAAAAGATATTAAAACCGAGGGGTATTATTTAAACCCGCAATATAATTACGGCATTTGTCGAACCGAAAGTTGTCCTCCTCCCAAAATTACTAGTTACGAAGTGCGTAATATCACAGCAGTTAAAACCAAAGATTTTGACAAGGCGGGCAAACTGTTAGCCGGCGTGACGGAAAAAGGTGCTAATGAAGTGTCCGGTTTAGATCTCACCGTGGACGACAAAACTGCGATAGAAAATCAGGCGCGGGAAGAGGCTATGCAAAAAGCGACTGCCAAAGCCAGATCTTTAGCTAAAGCCGGCGGGTTTAGATTAGGCCGACTCCTCTCGATTGATGAATACGCTCCGGGTAGTCCTATCCCGATATACGGCTATGGCATGGGCGGAGGTGGCGACACAGCCGTATCTAAAGAAATTGCTCCAGCAGTTGATATCCAGCCCGGCTCCCAAGACTATATTGTAAATGTCACTCTGCGCTACGAGATCCGATAAGATGATTTAATAACCAAAATTGCTCGGGGTAATCATTCCCCAAGCTTTTGGTTAAAATCTGGGTTTAAGTATAATAAGTCTATGAGCTTAGCCAAGGATAAAATTCAACATATTGCCGATCTGGCCAAATTAGATTTGTTGCCAGAAGAAAAAGAGCGCTTGCCTAAAGATTTGGCAGATATTTTATCTTATGTGGAAGCCCTACAAAAATTGACGATCGATGATGTGGCCGATACGGGGCAAATCACGGGTCTAACCAATCAATTGGCCGAAGATCAAATAACCAATGCTTATGATCGGGCAATATTGTTGAGCAATCTCCCGCCGGCTCGGCAGGCCGATGGCTTTGTCAAAGTTAAAAGCGTGTTGGGCAGAGAAACTTAATGGATATCACAACAGCAAAAAACATTACTCCAAGTGATTTTAGAGAGCAATTACAGCAGGCGCAAGCCAAGCTGAATATTTTGATTACTCCATCGCCAGACAACTTGCCCAAAGGCCAGATCCCTTGTCTCGTTAAAGATAATATAGTCACCACGGATTTGCCGACCACTTGCGCTTCTAACATTTTGCGGAATTTCAAATCACCCTATGAGGCCACCGTGGTAAGCAAACTGCGCGCAGCTGGATTTTGGATTGCGGGGAAAGCTAATTTGGACGAGTTTGCGATGGGTTCATCAAATGAAACTTCTGCCTTCGGTCCGGTCAAAAATCCTGTGGATGTCACCCGGGTACCCGGTGGTAGTTCTGGCGGTCCAGCTGCAGCCGTAGCAGCGGGAGTGATGCCATTTGCTCTCGGTAGTGATACGGGTGGTTCTATTCGCCAACCCGCAGCATTTTGCGGGGTAGTCGGGTTAAAACCAACCTATGGCCGAGTGAGTAGATATGGGCTGGTCGCGATGGCAAGTTCGTTGGATCAAATCGGGCCGTTGACTACAACGGTAGAAGATTGCGCCAAAATTTTGAGTGTCATCGCTGGACACGATCCTAATGATGCCACTTCTTTACCCGATCCAGTTCCGGATTATGCAGCAGAAATGAAAAAAGGCGTAGCAGGATTAAAGTTTACTTCCCCCAGAGGTTTATTTAGTCAAAAAATTGATGAAAAAGTCGAAATGATTTTAGGTGAAAGTGTAGCCAAACTGCGGAAATTAAATCTTGATTACCAAGGTACTATTAAACTGCCCCATTGGGAATACGCCCTGCCGACCTACTACATTATTCAACCTGCCGAAGTTTCAGCTAACTTAGCCAGGTATGATGGCGTCAAATACGGATTTTCAACCGGCGGGGATGACCAAATCGAGTCCATCGATCAAATGTACAAAACTACCCGCGTGGCCGGATTTGGCACCGAAGTAAAACGGCGGATCATGTTAGGCACCCATGTTCTATCCGAAGGCTTCCGCGAAGCTTATTATGATCGCGCCCGCAAAGTTGCTACTCTAATTAAGCAAGATTTTGATCAAGCATTTGAAAAAGTTGATGTTATTATTACTCCAACTGCTCCGACGGTAGCTTTTAAAATAGGCGAAAAAATTGATGATCCGCTGGCGATGTATATGAACGATCTCTTAACCGTGGCAGCTAATATCGCTGGTTTGCCGGCTATTTCGATTCCCTGCGGCATGGTGGACGGCCTCCCTGTAGGCCTCCAAATTATTGGCCGGCAGTTAGGCGAAGTCGACATCTTGAAAGTAGCTTATGCTTTTGAACAAGCGACGCAAAATGAACCCTGGCGTCAGGAATTAGCTGATAAGCAAAGGAGCTGGCAATGAGTATCTGGTTGATCTTGATTATCTTGGTCTTGGCTTTGGTGATGTTGTGGTGGATCGGTCGGATGGGTCCCCGGCGGGCACGTTTTAGCGATAAAGAGCGGGCAATCATTAGCGATCGCTGGCAATATATCGAAGGTTTGGCTATGAAGGATCGCCACAAAGAAGCCATTATGGAAGCAGACAAATTAGTGGATTTTGCTTTTCGAGAAATGAAGTTAAGGGGAGAGACTTTTGCTGATCGCTTAAAAAGTGCCGAAAAGCTCCTCCCGAATTATCAGGATATTTGGTCAGCCCATAAATTGCGTAATCAATTGGCCCACGAAATTGATGCCGAGGTTAATCCACGCACGGCAGAATCTGCCCTACAAACTTTTAAGCAAACATTAAAACATCTTAAGGCGATCTAAATGAAATATTTTCCCACCATCGGTTTAGAAATCCATGTCCAGTTGGCCACTAAGTCCAAGATGTTTTGCCGCTGTGATAATAATGCCGAGGGCAAAGCACCTAATACCGTGACTTGCCCAGTTTGTATGGGCTTTCCGGGGACTTTGCCGGTAGGAAATAAACAAGCGTTGGCATGGGGCGTGCAAGCTGCTTTAGCGCTTAATTGCGAGGTGAACAAATTCCAGAGATTCGATCGCAAAAATTATTTTTACCCAGATTTGCCGAAAGGCTACCAGATTTCCCAATTCTTTTTCCCGGTGGGCGAAAACGGCCAGATAACGATTGATTACCAACCGGATACGGGGGCGGAGCGCAAAGAGTTTAGTGTCCGCATCAAGCGACTGCACTTAGAAGAGGACGCCGGCAAATTGGTGCACGGGAAAGACGGCACGCTGGTAGATTTTAATCGGTGCGGGACGCCGTTGATGGAAATTGTCACCGAGCCTGATATGCACGATTCTAAAGACGCCCGGGCTTTTATGCAAGAATTGCAGCGCATCGTGCGGACTTTGAGCGTTTCTATGGCGGATATGGAAAAAGGGCACTTACGAGTGGATGCAAATATTTCGCTAGCACCGGAGGGTAGCAGCGAATTGGGCACTTTAGTCGAACTTAAGAACATGAACTCGTTTAAGTTTGTCGATAAGGCGCTGGAATATGAAGTAAAGCGGCAAACCGAAGTTTTAGAAAAAGGCGACCGCATCATCAAAGAAACGAGAGGGTGGGACGAAAAGACTGGTACTACACTATCCCAACGCACTAAAGAAGAATCAACTGATTATCGTTATTTCCCCGAACCCGACTTGCCGCCGATCGTCATTACTGATGCAGAGATTGCGCAATGGAAAAATAAGCTGCCTCAATTACCAGCCGATTTGCGCAGACAGGCAGTAGACAAAGGTTTACCCTATGGTCGAGTGATTGAATTGCAGGATGCAGGCAATTTAGGGAAAGTATTAGATTTATTAGATACCAATAAATCTGCCGATATATATGTAACAGCTAATTGGGTCAACAAAGAATTTCCTAAAGCCAAATACTTGGAAGATTTTGTGCTAACAGTTAAGCAGCATAATCTTTCTAATAATGAAGCATTGCAACTATATGATTTGGTCAAGAAACACAAATTAAGCCCGAGCGAGTTAGTAGATAAAATTGAAAAGATCGATGAAACAGCTATCAATGCCGCTGTGCAGGCTATCATCAACGCACATACTGATACGGTGGCGCAATACAAAGCTGGGGAGAAAAAGGTTATCGGTTTCTTAATCGGCCAAGTTATGGCGAAATTATCGGGCAAAGCTGACCCTACCACTGTCAAAGAGATTTTAGAAAGGATTCTGGGTGAAACCAGACCGACAATATAAGGTAGACATTGTCGGTTGACAGAATAATTTCTTTGTGATATAATAAGATTAAAATCAAAGGAGGGATTCATATCGA